>Ga0207670_10000032_pt1 | contig 112426 bp, 118 predicted proteins | sample KBSS23HmetaG_FD_184339 | JGI IMG/M metagenome (GOLD analysis project Ga0207670, IMG submission 184339) | Switchgrass rhizosphere microbial communities from Kellogg Biological Station, Michigan, USA - KBS S2-3H metaG (SPAdes) (version 2) | ecosystem: Host-associated > Plants > Roots >...
CGCGGACTCCCCTCGTTGGACGCGCGCAGTAGAAGATCAATCAGCCCCCATCCCTGAAGAGACAACGAGCGAGCTTGGAGGGAGGGACTGGGAGAACGCGCGCAATAGCAGCAACCATCCATACCCCTCTCCACTGATATGATGAAGAAATTGAATTGGACATGTTTTGCAGCAGGCATACTCGTCTGTGCAGGGAGCCTATTCCCATTACCGGCTCTTGCCACTGGAGAGGAGAACGATGAGAAAGCGTTGGGAGAAGTCCGGGAGGTAGTTAAGCAGCTTCAGGCGCGGTATGAGAAAACAAAAGATCTCCAGGCGGACTTTACGCAAAAGACCATGATCGAAGGATTCGAGCGGCCCATCACGTCCTCGGGCAAGGTCTATATCAAAAAGCCAGGTCGATTACGATGGAATTATCTCGACCCGTCGGTCGAGGACATCTATGTCAATCGGGATGACATCAAAGTATATGTGCCGGAACATAAGCAGGTGTTGGTGGGGAAGCTCACACAAATGGCGGCCTCTAAGGCTCCGTTAGAGCTCTTGCAGGGGGCAGCCACCCTGGAGGAGTCGTTCGACATTGAGCCGACCGCCGGAAAGGGACGTGGCGTGGGAGGAATCCGGTTACTTACCCTCCTGCCGAAGTCGCGCGAAGGCGAGGCGGGGAGATCGTTACAACGGATTGTGGTGGAAGTGTTTCCCAAGACCTATTTCATCCGGACCATCTCTCTCTACGAAGTCAGCGGCAATGTCGCAAGTTTTGAATTTTCTTCGCTCCAATACAACGTCGGCCTCGCCAACGCACTCTTCGACCTGAAGTTGCCGGCCGATGTGGTCGTCGTGAAGGCTCCCGTGCTCAGTACTCCGCAGTGAAGATTGTGGCATGTGCCGGCGGATGCATCCTGCAAATTGAAAGGTCTGTATGAATCAGACGATGGTCGGCTCCTTAGTTGAAACGGTCGACGAAGCAGTGAAGCGATTGGATCTCGATCGACTCTCGCGTGAGTATTGGGATCAAAACGAATTTCTCTTCATTCCACAGTTTCTTTCCCGGTCGGTAGTGGAAGAGCATCTTGTACCTCAAGCGCAGGGAGTGAAAGGCGAGCTGAATCGGAACTATATTCCCGGCCATAAAAAAGGTGGGAGCGTCAGCTATTATACGGTGATGGAGAAGGCCCCGCGCTTTCTCGATCTCTATCGATCCGGAGCATTCATCGAATTCTTAAGCCGTCTGGTACGGGCCAAGCTCAGTCGATGTCCTGAGAGCGATCCCCATTCCTGTGCACTCTACTACTATACGGAACCGGGAGACCATATCGGGTTTCACTATGACACGTCCTACTATAAGGGGGCTCGCTATACCATTCTGATGGGGCTTGTCGATCGGTCTACGCACTGTAAACTGGTCTGCGAACTGTTCAAGGACGATCCTGGGAAAACCCCTAAACATCTTGAGCTAATTACACAACCAGGAGACCTCGTCATTTTCAATGGAGATAAACTCTGGCATGCGGTGACTCCGCTCGGTGAGGGGGAAGAACGAATCGCCCTCACGATGGAATATGTCACCGACCCTGACATGGGAGCTTTCAAACGGCTCTATTCCAACCTCAAAGACTCTATCGCCTACTTCGGCCTCCGCGCGGTCTTCAAGCAGACCATTACTGGCTCAAATCGCCCTCGCTCTTAGCAGAATGCTGAAAATGGCCGCCAGCAGAGGAAGGGATGGAGCCTGATGATCTTCTGTGCTCGCGCAACGCGCGGTCGCGGACTCCCCTCGTTGGATGCGCGCAGTAGAAAATCAGCCCCCATCCCTGAAGAGACAACGAGCGAGCTTGGAGGGAGCACTTATATCGCTCGACGCTCGCAGTGAAGAACAATGTGCCCACTCCTTCTTGAGAGATCGAGGAATCAGAGTGTGCTCGCCTGGGGTAATAACGTCTCGGCGTGCTATTGGGTGGGCGGGTTAACAGGCCTTCAGCAAAAAAACCTCAAGTCGTTCTATATGGCCAGAAAACGCGATTACCTGCGTCGTTGATTTCAGGGTCGCTGCCGTCTATAGTTTTCTGACTATTGCGGGTCAGCTGGTTCATCGGGTGATGTGGTATGTTTTGTTTATCTGATTGGGTTTGTTTAACCAAATAAACCACAACCCAAATGAACAAGATTGGGTTTCCATGAATCGCCTCCTCCCGCATTGTATCGTCGTGCTGTTTGCCTGCTGCCTGTTCGTGTTTTCTCCTTTTGCCCCATTCGCAGTGGCTGAGCAACCGGATGCCGCCAAGCGGGAGTACGAGCGAGGTATTGCGCTGTTCCGAAAAGGGGATCTTGCTGCGGCATCCGAGGCTGCCCGAAAAGCTGTCGAGCTCAATCCCTCCTCGGCCGAGGTGCACCATCTGCTCGGCATGATCGCGCTCAAAGAGAGGAAACCGGATCAGGCGATCGAGTCCTTCATCCACGCGCTCAAGCTAAAGCCAGCTTACCCTGAAGCCCTGAACGATCTGGCCGAGATCTATCTGATTCAAGAAAAATCGGCCGAAGCGGAGCAGGCTCTCAAACGGGCGATCGAGATCGATCAAAAACATGCCGATTCATTCTTCGATTTAGCCAGGCTATACGAGCAACGTCGCGATGTCGCTGCAGCCACCAGAACCTATCGTTCCTTGTTAGCCGCCCATCCGAGCCACCGTGGCGCCCTTTACAATCTCGCATTGCTCTATGAAGCGCAGGGAGACAATCGCGGCGCACAAGAGACGGTGAGCCGCCTCCTTAAACTCGATCCTAAGCATGCTGACGGCTGGTACCTTGCCGGACGGATGGCAGAAAAGAACAACGATCTTGTGGAAGCTGCCCATGCCTATAAACAGGCCATCGCAGCGAAGCCCGCGTTAGTGGATGCGCATTACAACCTCGCGTTTATTTATCGGAGCCAAGGCAAGTCCGTGGAGGCGGAGCGGGAATATCTTGAGGTCTTGCGGTATCGGCCAGAGTATTCCGAAGCGTATATGAACCTGGGCGTGACCTACACAGGTCTAAACAGGCTCGAAGAGGCAGAACATTCCTACGAGCGAGCCGTTGCGTTGAAGCCGGACTATGCTGAAGCGCATTACAATTTGGGTGTCTTCTATGAGTTGTATCGGAAAGATCTTCCCAAAGCGCTGGCTCACTACCACGCGTATCTGAATCTCGGTGGGCATGACGATCGTGTTGAGCGAATCGTCGGATCGTCGGGGCGGTGACGAGGCGATGAGTAGGATGGAGACGTAGCGTCTGAGCCTAAACCTCAACCTTCCGAAGAGCTGGCGGACTTTTTCAGCATCCTGCTCACCAATAGGGCCAAGGTCGCCAGTAAGGGCCCCAATAAGGCCCCCCCCAGTAAGGCCCCCAATAGGGACCTGGCCCCATATAATAGGGGTGGGTACGGGCTGCTATGTCTTCCGATTTGGCCCACACGCGTAGTTGTTTGATAGTGATGACGGGATAGGTGTATTCGGTCTCATCCAGAGGTAACGTGACGGAACCGGAGATTTCGCCGGTCACCGTGACTCTGGTCCCTGGTGGGAGAGTTGCCGGATCGAGGAATTCAGGCTGAAAGGCAATGAAGCGGCCTTGTGATTGGGTCAAGTCATAGACAGGGCGTGTCGTTCGATCGAGCGGTAGCTGTAAGATTTCGATTCTGGTGCCATCTTTCAGTCGTCGGCCCGTTAACACGTTGCCCCCGAAGACCACCACTTGACCCTTCAGGGAGTCCGGTGCCGCCTTGACCTGAAGAAAAGGAAGTGCGTGTGTGCCCGAGCCGTCTCCCGCCTCTTGCATCGAAGCACAGCCTGTGAGCGTGATGAGTACGGCGACGATAGAGAAGATGATATGTGCTTGCATATACATAGTCTAACATAGTGAATAAGGAGTAAGTTCCCGGTACATTCGCTATAATGAGCGATCAGAGTTGATTCGGCAGACCATGGGAACCATCTTGATAGAGCGGAACTGCGACGGCTGCTAGGGTTGGAATCAGGGGAGAACACAAATCGCAGGATGCTCAAAAAGGCCGCCCAGCAAGGCCGCAGCGTCTGAAGAAGGCTGAGGTCGAGGTTAAGGTTAAGTATCGATCAGGCTCTTTGTTTTCTCAACCTTAGCCTGAACCTTAACCTTCCAATATCGCTGGCGGGCTTTTTCAGCATCCTGCCAGAAAGGGAGTGGATATGATGCGAGAGCGCTGGGCGCAATGGGTCTCAGTCATCTGTGCGGCTGCATGGGGTGCTGTCCTCTTGTGGAGCGCACCAGCCGCTGCCTTGCCCCTTGATTTGAAGGGCAAGTTCGAAATCCTGCCCGGTGAAGTGTCCACGCATACGCCGGGCAAGGTGAAGCTGATGGAGTTCGCCGACTTCTATTGCCCACATTGTCACCACTTTGAAGAGACAGGGTTGCCGTTGCTTGTGAAAGAGTTCGGGAATAAGTTGGAGATCACAATGGTAGGGTTCCCTGTTATCCGTGGAAAACTCCCGACCGCATTCGATATGTATGAGCAGGCGAGAACGATGGGTAAAGGGAATGAAATGAGGACGGTCTTGTTTCGCACGATCCACAAAGACAAAATTGATGGCGTGCTGGATCGCTCCATTCGGGAGGTTCTGATTAAGGAAGTTGGGCTCGATCCGAAAGCGTTCGAAGAAGGAATGGCCAGCGGGAAACCGGCTAGGGCCGTTGAAGACGGGCGCAGGTGGGGAGAGCGGATTCAGGTGTCGTCGACTCCATCGATCTTGTTGGATGGGAATATCAAAGTCGATGGTGCGAACATGACTCCTGAAAATGTCCTCACGATCATTCGGAGTATCCTGGACGCAGATGCAAAGAAGTAGTGGGTTGGGCGTGAGACGAGCGAGACTAGCGGGACATGCGAGAAATGGTCTGGAATATTTGCGGTGACACGCGTGCAATGTTCGTTCGAGCCAACGTATCGTTGCGTCACTTGGATTGCCCGGTGCGCTTCACCCTTCAGGTCTCACGCTTCACGGTGTTGTGATGGCGATCGATCCAATCTGTGGAATGACGGTTGATCCCGGTTCGGCAGCCGGAAGTCACGAGCATAAAGGCCAGCGCTACTATTTTTGCGGCTTGTCCTGCCTGGAACGATTCAAGGCCGATCCAGAACGGGTGTTGCAGCCTCAGTTGGTGAGTGCTGCCCAGCCGACCACAAGAAAACCCCTTACCATGTTGCAGCCTGCCCCGGTCATGATGGGGCCTGTGGCGGTCGATCCCGTGTGCGGGATGACGGTGCAGCAGGCCACAGCAGCCGGCTCTTATGAGTTTCAAGGTAAGACCTACTACTTCTGTGCGGCGAGCTGCCTGACCAAGTTTCGGGCTGAGCCGGACTACTATTTGACTCCTCCCGACCAACGCGCCCCACGAGTGACGCCAGTTCCATCCGGTGGAGTGGTTGAGTACATCTGTCCGATGGACCCGGAGGTGCTGGAAACCAAGCCGGGCGCCTGCCGGATTTGCGGGATGGCTCTGGAGCCAAAAGTCGTCTCGCTCAACGATGAGGGGAACCCCGAACTTGAGGACATGACCAGGAGATTTTGGGTCTGCCTCGGGCCTTCAATCTTGGTGATGCTCTCGGCGATGGTCGAAATGGTTCCGGGCTTCTCCTTTCCCGAGGCCCTCACCGGTTCGACAAGGAACTGGGTGCAATGGCTGTTGGCGACACCGGTGGTGCTCTGGGGCGGCTGGCCATTTTTCCAGCGAGGGTGGATTTCAGTGGTGAACCGGGCTCCCAACATGTTTACGCTCATCGCCATGGGAACGGGGGCGGCCTATGGCTACAGTACTGTAGCGACTGTTGCGCCGGCGCTGCTTCCCAGCTCATTCAAATTACATGACGGCTCGGTCGCAGTCTATTTTGAAGCAGCGGCCATCATTACTGTGCTGGTCCTGCTCGGCCAGGTTCTAGAACTGAAGGCTCGCAGTCAGACGAGTTCCGCGATTCGGTCCCTGCTTCGCCTTGCCCCGAAGACCGCCAGGCTGATCAAGTCTGGCGGACAAGAAGAGGATGTTCCACTTGAGCACATTCATGTAGGCAATTACCTGCGTGTCAGGCCGGGAGAGAGAGTACCGGTCGATGGGATGGTTCAAGAAGGTACAACATCTGTAGATGAATCCATGATCACAGGCGAATCCATTCCTGTCCAAAAGACAGTTGGAACGAGGGTGACCGGTGGAACCATCAACGGCACAGGCGGGATGGTGATGGTTGCTGAACGAGTTGGGCGAGACACGATGTTGGCTCGGATTGTGCAAATGGTCGGTGAAGCACAACGGAGTCGGGCGCCCATCCAGCGTCTCGCTGACGTGACCGCTGCGTACTTTGTCCCGTTGGTGGTGGTGACCGCGCTGATCACTGCCGTGGCCTGGGCAATCTGGGGCCCGGAGCCGAAATTGGGCTATGCGCTGGTCAACGCCGTGGCGGTCTTGATCATTGCCTGTCCCTGTGCGTTAGGATTGGCGACGCCGATGTCGATCATGGTTGGGACCGGTCGTGGAGCGACGGTAGGAGTCCTGGTGAAGAAAGCCGAAGCGTTGGAGGTGTTCGGCAAGGTGGATACGCTAGTGATCGATAAAACCGGCACCCTCACGGAGGGCAAACCGAAACTACTGTCGGTCCTGGTTGTGCCCCCCTGGTCCGAGGCGGACCTGTTGCGCATCGCTGCGAGTCTTGAGCGGAGCAGTGAACATCCGCTGGCTGTTGCGGTAGTGGGGGGAGCGGAGGAGCGAGGGGTTGACCTCGCCCCCGTTGAGAAATTCCGTTCGGTCACGGGGAAGGGTGTCACAGGGATGGTCGATGGCCGTCGCATCGCGATCGGGACTGCAGCATTCTTGCAAATCGATGTCGGGGTGGCCAGCCAAAGCCTCGCCCAGTTGGATGACAAAGCGGCCTCTCTTCGTCGCGAAGGGCAGACGATGCTGTTCGTCGCAATTGATGAGCAGGTTGCCGGTGGCCTTGGTGTGGCAGATCCGATCAAGGTGTCTACGCTGGGCGCAGTGAAGGAACTCATGGCCGAAGGTATTCGCGTCGTTATGGTAACGGGAGATCACCGTGATACGGCCGATGCTGTGGCTCGCCAACTTGGTATTGAGGAGGTTATGGCTGGTGTCTTGCCGGACCAAAAGGGACAGATCGTTGCGCAGCTCAAGTCCCAAGGCCGCGTGGTGGCGATGGCCGGAGACGGTATCAACGACGCCCCGGCCCTTGCATCGGCCGATGTTGGACTCGCCATGGGAACCGGAACGGATACAGCCATTGAGAGCGCGGGGATTACGCTGATCAAAGGGGATCTGCGCGGCCTGCTCCGTGCGCGGAGGCTGAGCCAAGCCACGATGCGGAACATTCGGCAAAATCTCCTATTCGCGTTTCTCTATAATGTGATCGGCGTGCCGGTCGCGGCAGGTGTGCTCTATCCGGTCTGGGGGTTACTCCTGAGCCCTATGATTGCCAGCGCCGCCATGACATTCAGTTCCGTGTCTGTCATCTCCAATGCCCTCCGCCTGCGTCATGTGGATTTGTGAGTGCGCCTTCGACGCGTGCATGCTAGAGTCGGGACGCGAGCAAGCGCGACGGATGAGGGTTCGATATTGTGTGAACTTTGAACCACGAACATTGATTCGCATGTCTCGCGATTCTCGCGCAATGTTAGAAAGGACCCTGTCGTGTTTCGACCCACTCTCATATCGCGAATCGTGATCGGCCTCTGTGTCGGAGTCTCGATCGTTGGTGGATCAGCCCTAGCCGGGGGTCCTGTGATTCCTGTGGCCGGTGGGGCTGAACTCCAGGCGCAAGTCAAGGCGACGGCGACAAAAGTCATTCCCGCCGTCGTCAGCATTGCCTCCACGGTAATGGTTCGCGATCAAGGGTTCAGCGACGAAGCGCTGCCGTTCGGATTATTCAGGGATGCCCCTCCGCGGCGGCAATATGGTCAGGGCTCCGGCGTCATTGTGTCGGCGGATGGGTACATTCTGACCAACAACCATGTCATTGCCGATGCGTTCGATGTAGATGTAATTCTCGCCGATCGACGGCAATACAAAGGGAAAGTGGTGGCCACTGATCCAAAAACCGACGTGGCCGTGGTGAAAATTCACGCGGCCAATCTGCCGACGGTGACGTGGGGGGATTCGAGCAGTCTCGCAGTCGGCGAATTTGTGCTGGCGATCGGAAATCCGCTCGGGCTGAGCCGGAGCGTGACGTTCGGCATTGTCAGTGCTGTCGGTCGGGCCGACGTTGGCGTAGCTGACTTCGAAGATTTCATTCAAACCGACGCCCCGATCAATCCCGGCAGTTCCGGCGGAGCATTGGTGACTATCAATGGAGAATTAGTGGGGATCAATACCGCCATCGCCAGTCCCACAGGAGGGAGCGTCGGTGTCGGTTTTGCAATCCCAAGCAATATGGCTCGGGCCGCGATGCAGAGCCTGCTCAAGACCGGTCGTGTCGTCCGGGGGTTCCTCGGCGCCTCGACACAGGATGTCACGCCGCTATTGAGCAAAGTCTTTCGCCTTCCTGATGTGAAAGGTGCGATCGTCACCGATGTGCAGCTAAAGGGATCTGCCGAGAGAGCAGGACTCAAGCGAGGCGACGTGGTCGTGCGGTTCGACGGACGTGACGTGATGGACAGCGGACACCTTCGGAACCTCGTGGCTGCGTCGACGATCGGAAGTAAACACCGCCTCGATCTGATGCGCGACAGTAAACAATATCAGGCTGACCTGGTTGTGCAGGAAGCGCCGCGTGAGAGGGCCAAAAAGAGCCAGTCTGCATCTGCTTCTGCTGCCACGGCCCATCCCCTTACCGGAGTCGTCTTCGACGATGTGACTGCGCCCTTGGCCCGGCAGATGGATCTGCCAGTCACCAGCGGGGTGGTGGTGACTGATATTGAGGAAGGTAGTCTGGCCGAGTCCTCCGGCCTCCAGCCCGGCGACGTTGTGCTTGAACTCAATCGGCAGCCAATTCTCAACTTCGCTACGTTTCAGCGCCTGGCCGATCCGATTAAGCCGTCCGATCTTGCCCTCCTGCTGGTCAACCGGCAGGGGAATGCCCTGTACATTCCGATTCAAAACGAATAGAAGTTGCGCGGGGTGGCCAGGCCCACCTCCGTGCTCGCGCAACGCGCACATTCAGAAAGTGCTCGTTGGACGCGCGCAGTCTGAGGCGGGACCTGGCCACCCCGCACCATCCTGGGAGCTAAAGGGTGAGATACGCAGGCTGCGTTAACTCCGGCCCCACCTGTTGCAGCCATCGATTCCAGTTGAGGTGTTCCCTGATCGAGTGGAGTAAGGAGGTATTGATTTCGTCGCTCTTGGAATGCTACGTTTGTTAAAATCGTGCCACTCGTAATCCTATCATGAAGAAGCTTATTCGATTCGGCGTGTCGTTGGACCATCATCTCCTCGATGATTTTGATCAACACATCAAGAAGCGCAAGTATACGAATCGATCTGAAGCATTGAGAGATCTGATCCGGGACAACCTGATTGGACAGGAGTGGAGTGACAACAAAGAAACGGTCGGCACGATTACGTTTGTCTATGACCATCACGTGCGCGACCTGACAAGAAAATTGACTCATATACAACATGACTTCCAAGGTCACATCATGGCGGGCATGCACGTCCATCTCGACCATGACCATTGTCTGGAGGTCTTAGTGGTAAAGGGGAAAGGGTCAGAGATCCAGAAGGTGGCGGATGCTCTGGTCTCGGTGAAGGGTGTGAAACACGGGAAACTGACCATGACGACGACCGGCAAGGGTTTGGTGTAGGTCGTGCGTGTCTGCGTGATCGACGGCCGGGGCGGAGGTCTCGGGTCTCGGCTGGTCGCCGGGCTTCAGTCGGAACTTGGCTTGGCCCATCACATTGTGGCGTTGGGGACTAACAATGTAGCCGCGGAGGCGATGAAACAGGCCGGGGCCGTACAGGTGGGTGTAGGATCCCGGGCGATTGCCGGCACGTTGCCCTCAGTGGACGTGATTGTCGCCTCGTTGAACCTCGTATTGCCTGGCGCGATGCTGGGAGAGGTTACACCGGAGATCGTTCAAGCCATTCTCGGGGCGCGGGCCACGAAGGTCCTGCTGCCGCTCAATCGGGTTCGTCTCGAAATTGTCGGTGCAGGAGCCTGTACCCTTGAGGCATTGATTACGGAGTCTTTGTCCCGAGTCCGTTCCCTGGTCAATTCAGCCCGGGCCGTCTAGGCTGGTTCTTCCAAGTCATAGTTGTCGCCAGGCCACGAGGGTCTGCGCCAGTCGATGAGTCGGCTGTCGATAGATCCTTGTGGGCGTCTCATCCGCCCATGCCTATGTGTATAAGGGGTGGGACTGTGCGATGCTTTGTGCTCTTGCTGGCTGCTATGACTGTGTTGTTGACCATGCTTGAATCCTCGTGGGCCCATGATCCGGAGGAGGATGTCCTCGAAATCCCTGAAGTCAGAGTCAGCGGTGAAAAACCGGTGGCGGCATCTTCCCAGCAATTCATCCCGGACAAGGAAATTCTGCTCCAGCCCCAAGGCCGTCCCGCCCAGGTGCTGCGATTGGTCCCCGGTTTCGTCACCGTGGAGCATTCGGGCGGCGCCGGCAAGGCGGATCAATATTTCTTGAGGGGCTTTGATGCCGATCATGGCACGGACGTGGCGTTCTTTGTCGACAACATGCCGATTAATCTGCGCACGCACGGGCATGGCCAGGGATACACCGATCTCAATTTCATCATTCCGGAAACGATTCAAGGCATCGATGTGGTGAAGGGGACCTATCACGCCGAATTCGGCGACTTCAATACGGCCGGCGCTGTCCGGTTCAAAACTCGCGAGGTGCTGCAAGAGAACGTGGTGCAGGGAGCCGGTGGGCAGTTCGATACGCAGCGCTATCTCTTGATGCTGTCGCCCACGAGGGACAAGGTACGGACGTTGTTTGCCGCGGACGGCTATTACTCGAATGGACCCTTTGAGCACGACAATCGCTATTTTCGCTTCAATGTCATGGGCAAGGCCACCATGAACCCGACGGTTCGCTCGGAGTTCAGCGTCACAGCGAGCTATAACAAAGCGAACTGGAACGCTTCAGGGGAGATTCCCTTCCGTGCTGTCACGGACGGTACGATTGGTCGGTTCGGTGCGATCGATCCCTCTGAAGGAGGCAAGACGGAGCACGCAATCGGTCGAATGGAGTACCACTACGATATGCCTTCTAATGGCCGGTTTTTTGCCGATACTTATCTGATGTACTACAAGATGGACCTCTTTACGAATTTCACCTTTTTTCTGGATAACCCGGTAAACGGCGACGGCATCAATCAACAGGATCAGCGATATATGTACGGCGGTAATCTGGGCTATCAGCAGGCAGGAGACCTGTTCGGCATTCCCAGTGCCGCGACGGCGGGGTTCCAGGTCCGCGCTGATAGTATCTCCGATATCCGACTCGGAACACAAACGACGCGTGTTCCTACTGGGACCATTGTTAAGAGTGCGGTTGAGGAAGCGTCCTACTCGCCTTATGTGAAGCTGGAGTTTCAGCCGCTGCCCTGGATGCGGTTGGTCGGCGGTCTCCGTGCCGACTACTTCACGTTTGATGTCACAAATCTCTGTGACACCTGCCCTCAACAGCCGGCTGGCAGCAAGACCTCGGGCCAGGTCAACCCGAAAGCCAACCTGATTCTCGGGCCGTGGTTCAACACGGAATTTTTCGTGAACTACGGTACCGGTTTCCACAGCAACGATGCGCGGTCCACGGTCGCGGGTGCGAGTTCACCGCTCGCCAGGGCGCAGGGTACGGAGGTGGGCGTGCGGTCGAGGCCCTGGGGCCCGGAGCGAATGGAATTGCTCGCAACGTTCTGGTGGTTGGATATGAACTCCGAACTCGTGTTCGTGGGAGATGCAGGTACCACCGAAGCCCGCGGGCCCACAAGACGGTACGGAGTAGAGGTGGGAGCGCGTGGACAGGTCTACGGACCGTTTTACTTTAACGGCAGCTTCACCTGGACCCATGCCGAATTCAAGGACGAACTCGCCATTCCATTGGCGCCTGACTTAACCGCATATTCGGCATTGATCATGCGATGGCCGGAAGGGCTTTCCTCGCAGATACAAATGACCTACCTCGGAGTGAGGAACTTGACCGAGGATCGTACGGTTAAAGCGCCCTCGTGGACCATCTTTGATTTGACCGAACGGTATCAGTTGCCGATCAAGCTCTCCCATGGGCGTCTTGAAGCCTTTATGTTTGTCCAAAACCTGTTTGACACCCACTGGGAGGGGGCCACGTTTGCATTCAACTCCCGTCTGCCAGGCGAGCCGACGGGCGGAGTGCAGGACATTCACTTCGTGCCAGGCAATCCACGCTTTTTTATGGGCGGCCTCGCATGGTATTTTTAGCAACCTGCTGAAAACGACCTCCAACTTCGTTCTCGGCTCAAAAACATCCTCAACGGAGACCCGGCCGCCTCACCACTCGGCGGCGCGCACAGACAAGGTGCTCCTTATTCGTCGCACCGTGCGCCCCAGAGGATACGCTTCCGGTGCTGTCTTCGTCTGCGGCCTTGCCTGGGAAGAGGCGTGTGTTGACACGCCGGGGTAGGGTGGGTGAGAAGGAAGATCGTCTTGAGCGGTCTATAGTAAGCTACATGAAGACCAAGCCAAGAATCCTTCCGCGCATCTATTTCAATCGCCCAACGGTGCAAGTTGCGCGGTCACTGATTGGAAAGTATCTCGTTCGGGCCTTAGATGGCCGTACACTCGCGGGTAAAATCATCGAAGTGGAGGCCTATGTAGGACTGGAGGACAAAGCCTGCCATGCGTCGAAAGGGAGAACGCAGCGAACGGATGTCATGTTTGGTCCAGGAGGGGTTGCCTACGTCTACCTCATCTATGGGATGTACCATTGTCTGAATGTTGTGACTGAGCGGGAAAAATTCCCCGCAGCCGTCTTGATCAGAGCGGTTGAAATAAATGGAGAATTAATCGATGGACCGGGACGGCTCTGTCGTGCGATGCAGATCGATCGAGGTCTCAACCGTGTGGATCTTACGACCGGCGAATTGATCTGGTTCGAGGATCGAGGGGAACTGCTGAGGAGAGGTGATGTGGGGATCCATCCTCGAATCGGTGTCGACTATGCAGGCGAGTGGGCCCAGAAACTCTGGCGATTCCGGTTGCGTACAATGGCTCTCACTCGGGCTGGGCACAGAAAAAAACAGGGAGGGGCCGGATAAGTCCGACTTCTCCCTGTTGCGGCCAGTTGATGGTTCGACTATTCGATTTTCCGATCGCCGGAGATCTTTGTGGCCGAGGTTACCGGAGGAGCAATCTGGACCTGTGGCCCCTGCACGGTCGGGAGCTGATTGGCTCCCTGGCCTTTGGTGATCCGCTCATTGTCTGATTTCATCAGATTCTGTTGGACATGCTTGTCGTCAGACGTGGCCGACTTCAGCAGGGAGGATTGGCCATGGGCATCCGATTGACCAGGATCATTGGCAGTCGGCTGGCCTGTCACAGGACTCCCGCTGTTCTTCATCGGGTAACCTTCATGTTTGGGGAGAAGCGAGGGATTCGCCGAGGCCATCGACAGGGCAAACAGGACGCCGGAGACAGTCGCAACAGTGCCGATGATGAGCTTCATACGCCTACTCCTTTGAATAGTTAGATGGTAGCAGGAGGACATACATTTTCAACGTCACAGTCGAATCAAGTGGGAAAGATCATAGCTAGGATGGGGTGTGTCTGTCAAAGGGAGAATGGGAGGGGAGTGGCCAGGTGTCCTTCTTCCTCGCAGAGCCCCCACGATGAAACAGTGATCGCTCGATGCGTGCAGTGAAGGGCTACCTTAGCCACTCCCCTTGGGAGCGAAGTGGGGGGAAATGAAGGGGTGGGATGGGTGGTCTATTGGCCTCCTTTGCTCGTGCAACGCGCACGCTCAGAAGGTGCTCGTTGGACGCGCGCTGTGGGAGGCCAAACAGGCCACCCTCCGTGAAAAGCGTGCGAGTGTGAAGGAGTGTCAGAGGAGGGCAGACTAGATCCCCTATCCCTGAAGAGACAGCGAGCGAGCTTGGAGGGAGCATTTATATCGTTCGACGCGCGCACTCGAGGATCAACCAGGCTTCCCTGTGAAGGGGGGAAATTGGGAAAGGTCAGGGAGATGGGTTCGGGTAAGGTGCTCATTTCATGCGCGCAGTGAAGGCCAGTCCGGCGGTTCCCTTCGGGGCTAAGCTGAAGTAAAGTGGGTGGGATGAGGTGGAAGGTATATAAATCGATTTTCTGCCTGGTTTAACTTATTCTCTGGCTTGTTCAAACACGAACTGCCTTAGACAGCGCAGCAAGAAGGCGGAGAGATGAAGCCCCAGAAATCCAAATTCGATGGCCTGGCGCGACTGCTTAATCGCATAGGGGGGAGCAGGGTACTGCCCGCGGCCCTGGAAGAGCGGCTGGCGTCCGCCGGCAACGCAGATGATCACCGCGCGGCGGCCATGCTGTATCAGGAGAAGGCGCGAGAGCTGGAGGCCGAGGCCGTCGAATTCGATACTGCCGTCTTAAAGATCGGCCCCTATGAAGACTCCAAGGGATTCCGGAACGGCGCTTTAAAGACCGCAGCCCAACAAAAACGGTATCGTGCGAAGCAGATGCAAGAACTCCATGCCGCACATTTGAAGAAAGCGCGCTTACTGCAAGGGACAGCACAATCTGAATAACCAAACAAACCGAAGTAGGGTGTTCTTACACTATCGCCGGGCGGGGCGACGACGGCCGCGTCCTCGATAGGAGGGGCCATGGCTGAGACCGGGGAGGCGGATGGTCACGGTGGTCCCTTCTTCAGGCGCACTGCCGATGGCGATCGAGCCGCCATGTTCTTCGACGATCTTCTTGACCGTGGCGAGACCCAGGCCGATCCCGGTTCGCTTCGTGGTGAAAAACGGCTCGAAGACCTTATCAACGATTTCTGCTGGAATGGGCGCCCCGTCATTCTTGATGAGGATCACATCCTCCACGCCGCGCCCCGCGCGATGTTGGGTGACTTGAATATGGAGATGTCCGCCGGGGCTCATCGCTTCACTCGCATTTCTGAAAATACTGAGGAAGACCTGCTGGAGCTTGGCTTCGTCGCCGCGGACGGGCGCGATGACGGTCGCATAGTCTTTGGTCACCTGTATCCTGGTGACTTCGAAGTCAGTTGCGACAACCGTCAGGGCACTTTCGATCACTTCGGGGATACGGAGGAGCCGTCGAGTCAGTTTGAGAGGTTTGGCAAAGTCCAAAATCTCGTTCAAGATGGCTTCGATACGAATCAAATTGCGCATGGCGTTCTCGACGCGCGTCTGCGGGTCGAAATCGAGAATCCCTTCACCCGTGACTTCTTCTAGTTGGGCACGGATCGAGGCGAGGGGCTCACGCACTTCAGTGGCCAGAAACATGCTGAACTCTCCGATCGCGGCCTGCCGTTCCTGTTTTCTGATAATGGGTTCAGAGGGACCTGGAGCTGTTGGGGCTCTGGAGGTTCCGGCTGCCCCAGTGACCGGGGCTTGGCTGACCGGCGTCGGTGCTTGGAGAATGTCCGCGATCTTCATGATCGTCGGCTCAAGCGAGCGGGCATCAGTCTGTTGGTAGCGACCGGCTTCTTTCGAGGCCAAGGTGAGAGTCCCGCCGACCTGTCCTCGAACGAAGAATGGGACAACGAGGGAGGAAAGAAATCGGTCTTTGAACAGGTATTTGTGATCGAGAAATCTCCCCTGTGTAGAGGCCAAATCATGATCCACTCGTGGCTTACGATGGCGGACTGCCCATCCGGAAGCTGAGCTGTCGAGCGCGAGGCGGTGACCTGGTTTCAGATCTTTTTTCCCATCTTTCTGTTCGCTCTTCAGATCTCCGGCCATTCCCAGCACTTCGACATTGCCAGCAAGGGGATCGTAGTGACAGGTCCAGATGCGATCGTAATCGACGTATTGGCTGGCATCCGTCAAGGCGGCAATAATCGCGCTTTGGAGTTCCGGTGTGAGTTGCGACACTGAAACCGGGAACATGTCTGCGGGAGTAGATGCTGCAGGGACCGGTTCATGCGCGACAAATGGTCGGCTGAGAACGAGATTCATATCGAACAGGTTTTCACGATCGAGAGCTTTCGTGACCTCGTCGCTGGCCTGCTCCATCAAGGTTCTTTCTTTTTTGACGAACGCGGCGCTTTCTTTTCGTCCAATGACGAGGAAGCCGTACGTCCGGTTACGATGCAGAAGAGGGGCTGCGAGCAACGACTTCGCGCCCGGCGTAATCAAGCGGAGGCGAATGGTGCGCCCGCCTTCTTGCTCACTCGCAGGACTTGCTGACGCGACGGCAGGGGCTGAAAGTGCGCGGAGGATAGCTTGGATATCGCGGGGCGTGAAACCTCGTGCGGCATGGCCGACGAGTGGACCTTGGTCGCAATGGAACAGGGCAGCGAGGGCCGTCTCGACCGGTAGGTCGTTGAGCACAGACGTTAAGGTCCGCTGGAGCGTCGTCTCGGGAATAGGCTTGCTGTGCAGAACTGTGGACGTCATTCGTGAGTCAATTGAGCCAGGCCGGCATTGTAACAATGACAAATGAGCAATTCAATGAAAAGGAACAGTGGCGGCGGGAAGTCATGTTGGCATGCGAGCCGCACATGTGGCACAACTGGAATACATTCCTGCGGGCCGCTCAAAAAGTCCGTCCAGCAAGGCCGCAGCCGATGAAAGCACCGGAGGCGTAGCCTCCTGGCTACGTTGAGGATGCTTTCGAGGGGAGAACGAAGCTGGCGGGCTTTTTCAGCGGCCTGATAGGTCGGCTATTCGTCTGGATTGATGATCCTGGGCGGGCGTTGAGGGAACGCATGACGTTCTGTCTGACGACCGTCAGAGGTCCATGCATTGAGGATCATGGTAACCAGACTAATCACGACCGCACCACCTACGGCAGGCCAGAATCCCGCTACCGAAAATCCGGTGACCAGGTATGAAGTCAATTCCAGCAAGAGGGCATTGACGACGATGAGAAAGAGCCCCAGCGAGAGGACAATCAAGGGAAGGGTCAAGACAAGGAGAAGGGGCCGGACCAAGAGGTTCAGAAATGTGAGCACGAGGACTGCTGCGAGTCCCGCGCTGAACGACTGAACCTCAAGGCCCGGCACAATCATGACGGCCAGAAATACCGCGATGCCCGTAATCAGGACTCGAATGAACGCGGTGCGAATCCCGCCACTCAAAAAATGGTTCTTCACCTCACCTGTAAACTGGAACTGTGGCATCGGGCACCCTACTCAACCAGAACCGGCTCGATGGACCTCGGTATGCGTCTGGCCGTGGAAAAATGAATTTCAGTGGCGAGCAGCAGGGGATCGCCTTTTTTGGCCCCTTTTTTCTCGTTCTTTGTAACAACGATAATCACGCGATCGCCCACTTCAGGCATGGTGGTGCCTTTCGGATTGTGCTGGTCTTTGAACGTGGTCTGCTTGTTGACCTGCAAGTCCACCAGGCCTTTGGATGTTTTGATCTCAATGTGTTTTGCATCAATGGCCATCACGGTGCCGAGCACATGCTGGTCGGCAGCGTGGACGAAACTCGACGTGGACATGAAGAGGCCAACAATCGCCACGATCAGATGTAACCACATGGTAGGTTCGTTCTCCTTCGGTGGTCGACATATTTGTGACGATGGCCGGTGCCGCTTGCGCTACCGCGTCGTTCTCAAAGCCCGATATGCGGATGGACCCGAGTCATTTCGTTCGCCTTGAGCCCAGTCTCCACTATACAAAGTCTTTTTTATGATTGCCACCGGGTCAACCAGGCCGAGAAGTGCTGTGCGGTCTTGTGAGACGAAACAGCAGTAGTGCAAGGACGGGGAGATGCATCAGCAGCCCGCTTATTCCTATGAGCAATTCGCTGATCCAAAACGCCACACTGAGATTGAAGGCCAGGATGCTATGGTAGAGCCCGACGCCCAGCAGAAGGTGAGGGGTGACCGATGGAGGTGCCGAAAGTGCGAAGAGCCGTCGCTCGATCGGAAAATAGATGGCGAGAGAGATAAGTCCGACGACAACCCACCCCGCATAGTTGGTGAGTGGCACGCCGAAGTGAATGCCTGGATCAGTGTACTGATAAATCTTCCCTAAAAACCAGCGGTCGCCCCGCAGGGCCACGGGATCGATGACCATATCGAGTAATGCAAACAAGCAGGCAGTGATCAACAGCACGGGCCAACTGGTTCGTGCTGCAATATCAAGACGCAATGGCTTGAGCGGTTGAGTGGAAGGCGAGGACTGGTCAATTGGGAGGACGAGACAGAGTGCAACGCAGTAGGCGGCGTACAGCAGAAAACTGAACGAGAGCGAAGCCATGATGGGAATGTTGAAGAAGTAGAGCTCCTGGCCCATGGTCGAGCCGTTATAAATGTACCATCCGAAGGGGATGCCGGTACGCGTGGACGAGAATTCACAGAGAAAGGCCGTGGCCCAACTGATCAGCCAGAATCGCCAGGTTCTCGGCCAACCGATCAGCTGGATCGCAGCAAACAGGAATGCGGCCAGAAAGAGGAAGACGTAGGGGCGAAACGCGACTGTTTTGAATAAAAGAAGGGGGAGTTCCATTTTGAAGAGTTAACAGGTGGTCGAGCCGAGAACGCAGTCGGGGGCCTTTTTCAGCATCTGATTACACGTACTTGTGGTCCCGGAACCAACGCACGGCCTTTTCCAGCGCAACCTCCGGCGGTGTCTGTGGGATGCCAAGTTCCCTGATTGCTTTACTGCAGTTGTAGTGCATCTTGTACTTGGCCATCTTCACCCCTTCGAGCGGAATCCGCGGGGGCTGTCCAGTCATGTTAGCGACCCATAGGTTTAGATAGGCCAGGGGAAGAATCGCGAGTCGTGGCAGTTCGATCGTGGGCGCCTTCACGCCGCTCAGGCGGCTCAAGATTTCAAGCACCTCACGCAACATCAAGTTCTTGCCACCCAGAATGTAGCGCTCACCGGTCCGGCCCTTTTCCATCGCGAGCAGATGGCCGGCTGCCACGTCATCGACGTCGACGATATTCAACCCGGTTTCGATATAAGCCGGCATGCGGCCCTTCATGAAATCGACGACGATCTGTCCTGTGGGGGTTGGTTTCACATCGGCTGCGCCGACCGGGGCGCTCGGATTCACGATGACCACCGGTAGCCCGGCCTTCGCAAGCTTCAAAACTTCTTGTTCTGCCAGGTACTTCGATCGTTTGTAATGTCCCGCCATCTGTTCGAGTGAGACAGGTGTCTCCTCCGTACCGAGTCCTCCGCCCGGGGGGAGGCCAATCGCGCCGATGGTGCTGCAGTAGACGATCCGTTCGGTCCCAACGTCCCGGGCCGCCTCCAATAGATTTCTTGTACCGATGACATTGACGTCGTAAAAGATCGAAGGATCTTTGGCCCAGAGCGCATAGTGAGCTGCCACATGGTAGAGCTGGCTGCAACCGGTGAGGGCAGTTCGCAACGAGGCCTGATCACGCAGATCACCCATGACCAGCTCATGGGGCAATCCCTCCAGATTCTGGAGATCGGATCCCCCGCGGGCAATGACTCGGATGTCGATGCCGCGTTTGACCAGCGCGCGTGCGACTGCTCCGCCGACAAATCCTGTTGCGCCGGTGATGAGAGCCTTCATGGATGGGTAAGGCGTGCCACCCCTAACCGGTTAGTTTCTACGCGATGTGATGTAGCGGGCCAGTTCGCGGAGCGGGTCGGCGTCCGGGCCGAACGGGGAGAGGCGTGCGATCGCACGGGCCACACAATCGTCCGCCAATTTTCTGGCTCCCTCTGTCCCGTAGAACGTCGGATAGGTTTTCTTCCCTCTTTCCGCGTCGGTATTGGGGTTCTTGCCCAGTTCCTCGCGGGTTCCTGTCACGTTGAGCACGTCATCCGCGATCTGGAACGCCAGTCCGACATCCTCGGCATAGCTCGTAAGGTCATCCAGTGGTCGATCCTCTGCGCCGGCGGCAATGGCGCCCATCCGCACCGCTGCGCGGATCAACATGCCGGTCTTGTGCTTGTGGATGTTCTGCAATGTCGGAAGGTCGATGTCTTTATGTTCAGCTTGGATATCGAATACCTGACCACCCACCATCCCCACGTTTCCCGAGCCATGCGCCAATTCTTGAATCAACCGCACTTGGCGTGCCGGATCGCAGCCCTTCATCAGATCCGGACGGCTGCAGAGATCGAACGCCATCGTCAGCAATGCATCGCCTGCCAATATCGCCATTGCGTCGCCGTACACTTTGTGGTTTGTCGGTTTCCCACGGCGGAAGTCGTCGTTGTCCATTGCGGGCAGGTCATCGTGAATCAAAGAATAGGTGTGAATCAATTCCAACGAGCAGGCAATCGGCATCAATCCCGGCGCCGGCTGTCCTACCGCTTCTGCCGCTGCGATAGCCAGGATCGGACGGACACGCTTTCCTCCCGCCATGAGACTATATCGCATGCTCTCATGCAGCGTTGTCGGTGGTGTGGCGGAGGTGGGACTGATAGAGTCCAGAAATCGATCGACCTCAACCCTCTTCTGTTCGAGGTAATCTTTGATGTTCATGATATCTCGGTCTTGTTGGGGGGACTGGCGCCGATTGGCGCGAAGCGTAACAAATGGTCTGAGGGCTGTCAAACGCATGCGGAGAGAGGTCTCGTCGGTCTCCTGTGCTCGCGCAACGCGCGGCCTCGGAAGGCTCTCGTTGGACGCGCGCAGTGGGACACCAACGAGACCCCTCTCCTTTGGAACAGAAGGGGATTCAAGCGGTGCTCCGCTCTCCGCCAGGCGCCTTGGCGACGAGCGGCCTGGCCGATCCTCGATTGCGCGCAACTTTACTCACCCGCCCACCCAATAGCACGCCGAGACGTGCTATGAGCCCAGGCGAGCTCATTCTGATTCCTCGATTTCCCCAGAAGGAGTGGGCAGATTGTTCTTCACTGCGCGCGTTCATCCAATTCATTTTCAAGGGTAGCCTGGTCGATCCTCGAATGCGCGCGTCGAACGAGCACATTCTGATCGTGCGCGTTCCGCGAGCAGGAGGACGACTAGGCTGCCCTTCCCATCTTTCTGAGGCCACGCGTTGCGCGAGCCCAGGAGATATCAGGCTCCATCCCCTCCTCCTCCTTGTATTTCCGCCGACCGCTTCGCTATACTCAAAGCCATGAGCATCAGAAATCTCTCTGGGACATGGGAACCGATGCTACTGGGGATTGAACCCAGAAACTGCAAGGTCTGCAAGGAAGGGCTCTACCGCAACAAAACATTTTTCAGCGGCGGGTGGTCTCGCTGTGCCCAGTGCGAAGAGTTCGTCCACTACAGCTGCCTGGCCACCGGCAAAGTCTCTTTTCTGAAAGCCCGTCCGCGCCTGTGCAAGACCTGCCGCGCTGGACAAGGGGATACTCCTACTTCTTCGACGAAGGTCACGACCCCGGTGACCGTCGGGTCGTGAATTCCAGCTCCCAAGCAAGTCCGGTCGAAGCCCGGTCGGGCAGACCTGCCCTTTTCCCCAACCTAGTCCGGTTCGCCCTGGCGCCGTTGATTCTGGCCGCCAGCGGATTTTTTACGGCGAATTTCCTCATCAGCGGCCAATACACCTGGTCGCGGACAATTCGTACGCTGGCGCTGGTGCTGACAGTGGTGATCCTTTCCTATGAATTCGTCTATAAGGAACAGCTGGCGCGCGACGAGCCGCCGGCCCTTGCACGGTTAGCACTGCTCTATTCTTGTGCGGTCCCCTATGTCATCGGCGTGGGGGTCATGTTCGTTCTTTGGGCGCTGTAGCGTGGCGCCGTTATTTGGTTTGTCTAGTCTGTCTGGTTTTTTGGTTGAATGAATCATGAACTAAACAAACCAAATAAACTAAACAAACCAAATGAACGAGACAGTCGGCTGAGGACGTTCGATGGCAGAGATTATCCGCAGCGGCGCCTTTCTCCAACAATGTTGGTCGGTGCATCCGCTCTGCCTGACGGTCAAACGCATCGAAGCAGATCACATTGTGGTGCTAACCTGCAGTTCATGCCGCATGGTGCACCGTGTGACAACGGGCATGATCACCAAAAAGGTATGGACGGGAGACTCTTCTCTGACTGAACTGCATCCTGCGGAGGCGGATGGGCTCGCGGTCTTAAAAACCTGTTTGGGCGCCCATGCACCTGCCTTGTCTGTTCGGGAGATGGACGTCTTCCAGGATGCGCTGTGGGTCCGCTGTGCGGAATGCCGGGCGCAGTTCGACCTCACGGTCTCCCAGTTCGAGACGCATCAGAAATAGTCGGCACCTTTCGAGCCGGCGTTCGGTCGATCAGTGACCATGACGTACCAATTCACAGATGAAGAAGCGGCTTTGATGGCCGATCAGCACTTCTTTCGCGCAAGGGCGCAGATCATGGCCAAGGTGCGAGACATGCTCGAGGCCACGCATGTGGCGTTGAAAGAAGAGGTGGGCGTGGCCTCGCTCGTGACCCCGCCGGACTTTGATCCTATCAGCTGCCAGTTTGTCAAAGGTGAGCATCTCGAATTGTTTCCCTACCAATATCTGGATTTTCCGAAACACTTTCACGATTCGAATGCGTTTACTTTCCGTACGCTGTTCTGGTGGGGCTACCATGTGGTCTGCGCGCTTCTGCTCGAAGGCGCGGGGATCAAACAATACAAAAAGCACATCGTGGATCGCTTCCACCAATTGGCAGGAAGGGATCTGGAATTGTCGCTCGCTCCCACGCTCTGGGAGTGGAAGCGGGGCGAAGGCTATACGCTGCCGATCACCCATGACCGAAAGGCGCAGATTGCCGCTGTCCTGGCTGAGCGGTCTTTTGTGAAGATCGTCCGCTTCCTGCCGGTCAGCGATACGAGAATTCGGTCTGGTCACGTACCAGAATTCAGCCGCGAAACCTTTCGAGCCATCCTGCCGATCGTGACCTCCTAGCAGTCTGCGGATAAAAGCTGTCTTGGTACGCGAGAATTTCGAAAGTCCGTACGTCTGGGGCAATGAGAGAAAGCCAGACAGGATGCTCAAAAAGTTCGGATATCGCACCCCGCCCAATTTAGGCGCGCCCAGACGCGCCATTCCGCGGGCAAGGCCGCAGCCGATGAAAGCGCCGAAGGCAGGGCCTCTGGGGCGCCCCGTTGAGGATGCTTTCGAGGTGAGAACGTTGCCTGGTGAAAGGCGCGTCTCGGCGCGCCTGGGTGGGTGAGAACTGAGACTTCTTGAGCGTCCTGCCAGTCTGGGTATTTGTCTCTGATTGGTAACTTGGGTACACTGGGCCTGCTTCGACGGCAAGGCGACCAATGGCAAGGAGGATGGCATCGTGAAACAGACAAGAGAACGACTGGGCCTCGGTATCGTGCTAGCGGCTGGTCTCTTGATGGGAGCAGGCTGCGGGGGCACCGGGAAAACGTTCTATCTCGATCTTCAGCAGAAACAAGCGGTGGCGCAGTATCAGGAGCCGGAACCAGTAAGGGTCGTCATCGAACCCTTTGAAGATCGTCGACTGGAGAACAATTGGCTTGGCGTGCGAACCCATGTGTGGGGCGGGGTCACCTACTTTAACGTGGTGGGAGAGAGGCCGGGAGGGGTGGTCGCCCAGGCTCTCGCGGATCGCCTGAAGACGCGCGGCTGGAAGGGCCGTCCTTGGACGGTCCGAATGGCTTCTGGCGGGGCTCCGTCGAGTCTGAACGATACGGATATCGTGATCAGCGGCCAGTTGCTCGAATTTTCAGCCGGCGCCAAGAGTCGATTCTTTTCGACGGTGGTGAACACGAGCAGCAAGATGGTGATCACTGCGAGGAATCTTGGAGATCAGAGCACGACGATCAGAAGGGTTGAGGGGGCAGAGCGCGCTACCGTGTTTTGGTTTGACGAAACCGACGTGCAACAGTTACTGGCGTCAACTCTGAAAGACTCCATCGATCGGTATATTGACGATACCACGATCAATCAGAAAGCTCTTCGTCCGATACATTGATGGTCGGAGGGAAGGAATGACCCGCCGTGCGTGAACGTCGTTGGGAAACGACGACCTCACTGACCTTCAGTCAGGTGCTTACCGTGGGCGAACGTCTGGCTGCCTTGGGATTGAAGCCGGCGGTGCCTGCAAGAGACGTGATCTGTTACGTCGAAGAGTGGACGGTCAACTCTCCAGAGGATTTCGACCAGTTGGACGCCTGGTCCACCGAAGACGTGACCTTGATCCAGGTCCGAGAGGGTTGGCGCGGCGATTTTTTTCTCCTGGTTGGTGCGTACCACACCGTCTACCAGCGCTATCAGGATGTGGGCACCTACTGCTCGATCAGCCATCCCTGGCATATTCGCGATCCGTTACGACTCCATGATCCCCGCAGCATGCTCTGGCTGGGATTCCGCCACGCCCATTCGTTTATTCGCATACGGCTCCACACAAAAGATGTCATCACTCCGGGCGAGACGCGCGGCGATGCCGAGCGGGTACAGTGGTTGGAGGAACGGCGCACGGCCTTTCTCGAAGCCATCACGCTGCTAGAGCTTCCCGTCGAAACTTTGGTGGAAAAACAGCAACTGGTGATGCGTCCGGTCGATCCTTCCGTACCCTTCTTTTGCTCCTGGCCCGACGCCTTTGGGCCCTGCCAGTTTGAGTACAACACGGCAGACGCCTATGAGTTCCTGGTGCCGGCCAGTAAATTGGCCGCGACGGCTGTGCCGGAGCCAGTAGGTGTCCGGGCCTATCTGACGGGCTTTTCAGAGGACGCGCTTGTCGACTTTCTGAAGATTGACCCCCCTGCCCGGTCTGTTTATCGCTGCTCCGTGCATTGCCCGCTCGACGATTTGCCCGAGATTCGATCGGTGATTGAGCCAGACGGCCGCCTCTACACCACGCTCTGTGAATTCCAAACTCAGGAACTGCTTCCTGACGGCAGTGATGCTTCGGCTATCATTGGCGTGGTGGGCTCACGCGCGGGCTTTGGCATCGAGGTTCGTTTAAACAAGGCGCCGCTGAGCGAGGAGATGATGATCGGTTGGCTGGAGCAGCTCATCGGTCATCCAGTGGTATATGCGCCTCTCCCCGCCTTCGTGTAACGGACGACTGAAAACGATCCCCAACGTCCCGCCTCACCACTCGGCGGCGCGCACAGACGTGGTGCTCCTTATTCGTCGCACCGTGCGCCCCAGAAGGTACGCCTCCGGTTCTTCTCGCCTGCGGCCTTGCTTGGGACAGGGCGCGTCCCTGGGCAAAGAGGCTGTCTTGGCAGACTCAGGGCGGGTGGGTGAAATAACTGCCAGGGTTGGGCGGGTGAGAAGGGCGATCGTTTTGAGTCGTCCGCTTTTCCCTCATTGGTTGACAATCTTGTCGGTGTGCGAAACCTTTAGGGTTCATGCCTCCCACTCAGACCATCAAAGCGGTCCTCGCGAAGCCGTTCATGCCGGCGTTGTTCTTTTTTTCAGGTGTCGGCTATGACACCTTGACCTTGACCCGCATCGATCGGCTCCAAGACAATCTCTTGCTGCTGCTCTACCTGGTACTGTTGGGTCTGCTCATTGTGCTGACAGGGCGGTTGGGCATTGAGCCGTTGCCGGGTCGGGAACAGCTAACCTCACTCACACCCTTTGCCAGCTGGATGCTGCGGATGAGGCCCTACTTTCCCATGGCCGTGCAATTTCTCTTGGGCGGCCTCTTCAGCGCCTATGCCGTGTTCTACTCCCGCAGCGCAACACTCACGAGCACGGGGATTTTCTTTGCCCTGTTGGTCGCGCTGTTGGTCGGAAATGAATTTCTGCGCGATCGGCTTTCTAGTCTGCGTCTCCTAGTGAGTCTCTATGCGGTAGTCTGCTTCGCCTTTTTCACATTCTTTCTGCCGGTTATGACCGGTTTCATGAATGTCGCGATCTTTCTGGTTGGGGCAGGGCTGAGCGTTGCCGTTACCCTTCGGGTTGTCCAATTGATTTACCGAAACAATCCGGACCGCTCAAAGCGCGAGGCAATTGGAGTGACGGCTCCTGCCTGCGCCCTTATCGGCCTCCTCGTCTGCTTCTATTTTCTCAACTGGATTCCACCTGTGCCGCTCGCGTTGAAATTCGGCGGTATTTATCATGAGGTAAAGAAGACCGGCGACCAGTTCGAACTGACGTTTGATAAGAAGTGGTATCAAGTTTGGAAACGGTCTGACGATACCTTTCCGGCCAACGAGCCCATCTACTGCTTCACCGCGGTCTTTGCCCCTGTGGCTCTGAATACCACGGTCTACCATCACTGGTACTTTCGCCCCAACGATACTAAGCCCTTCACACACGCAGACAAAATCCCACTCAAGATTTCCGGCGGTCGCGAAGGTGGCTATAGGGCCTATACGTTCAAGCAACGACTCGATCCGGGGGACTGGCGCGTGGACGTTGAAGCTGAAGACGGACGCATCATCGGGCGTGTCTCAGTCAAGGTTGAGGATCAAGGAGCGGCACAACCGGCGTTGAGGGCGTTCTCGTACTGAGTCCATACATGACAGGCATCCCTTTCGTTCTGCTTCACGGACCGGCTATGGCGGTTTGGGGGCGTCAATCGCGCCCGCATGGAACAGATACGCGCCCTTGTGGGAGAAAAGCTGTAGTATCTTTCAGCATTTTTCTTTGAAGAGGGTTGGGCTGTTGGTATGATTCTCCGAACTGGGAGGGGCGCATGGGGTTTAAGCGAAAAGCGTCACGCGTCGAGACCGGCCGGGATGGTCGGCTGCAGCGGGGATCACTCTCAGCGCCCTGTAAGGTTCTGGATGTCAGCGAGACTGGTGTCCGGATTGAGAGCCGCTTGTTTGTGAAGACCGGCGATGCGCTTCAACTTGTGATCGAGCTTGAGCAGGGGAGAACGTTGACTTGTGGCTTGCAGGTTATCCACGTGCGCACCCCCAAGGTTGGCACAAAGATCGTCTCGATCAGTCCAGAGGACAAGGAGCGACTGGCCCATATCCTCGACGACAATGTGCAGACGAGTTTTTCTCGCCGGTAACCGTTCCATGCTCGCCGGATGCCGAGAAAGTCGGCCAGCGTCTTGGAAGGTTAAAGTTTAGGCTAAGGTTGAGACTAAGATGAAAAGTCGGATCTTCGCTCAGCTTCAACTTTGACCTCAGCCTGCTAGTGAGTTGGGCTGGGTGGTTTCGGGCCGAGCCTTGTTGTGTGTTGGAAGACGCACTTCGGGCAGGTGTAGTGGATGAACTGCTTGCCGCCGACCAGGCGCTTTTTCATCGGAAGTCGGCACCAGGTGCAGAGGCGATCTGGGAGATCGGCTGGGGGCGGAGGCTGGTTCGGTGTTGGAGAAGTGACATTGGTCATATGCGGCATTCTCTCCGACCGCCGAGAACCTTGTCAATCGATCGAGTGACACCCGACCGCGTCGGTGCGAAAAAAAAGTTTCTCTACCCTCTCTCATGTGAAAAGTTTCGTGGTATAGTCCGGACTGCTGGTCGACCGTCACAGCTTTTTCACCCTCCAACAGAAAGGTGTCAACCTTTATGAGTAGCTCGACTGATTCCGAGTCCGCAATCTTTCCATCTGAGTCCCCGGTAGCCGCTTCCCTCGCACCCCAGGAGATGGTGGGTGAGGGGAAGGCATGGGGACTCTGTACCGCAGTTGACCTCCAAGATTGTCACCCCGACCTGATCCGCAATGCCGACCATATCCGTCGCTATGTTGTCGAGCTGTGCGAGCTCATCGACATGAAGCGTTTTGGCGAGTGCCAGGTCGTCGATTTCGGCTCAGGCCGCGTGGCCGGCTATTCCATGGTGCAGCTGATCTCGACGTCGTTGATCAGCGGCCATTTCGCGAATGATACGAACAACGCCTACCTGGACATTTTCAGCTGCAAGGGTTATGACCCGGCCGTCGTCGAGACGTTCTCCAAGGAATTTTTTGGTGCCCGTCGCAGCGCCGCGACCGTTACGCTTCGTTACTAGGAACAGACCGGGGGCCGCAGCAATGCGGCTCTCGGCACCGATCTGAGACACACGACCTTTCCGAGAACGATGATTCCCCCCACTGTCAAAGAGATTTTTGAACGTCTTCCGGCCCAGCTCGATTCAGATGCCGCGGAGGATCTTGATGCGGTCTATCAGTTCGATCTGAGTGGTGCGCAGGGCGGGCAATACATTCTCACGATCCGGGAGGGGGCCTGCCAGGTTGCTGAAGGGATGCATGTGGACCCGCATGTCGTATTCTCGATGGCAGGAGAGGACTGCATCAAGGTTTTGAATGGTCAGTTGAGCGGGACAGCCGCAGCGATGACGGGCCGGCTCAAGATCAGCGGTGATATTGGCCTGGCGATGCAACTGAAGGCACTCTTTCCAACTCTTGGGTAACCAACCAGTTTCCCCTTTCTGAGGAGAAACCATCTCGGCATAGCACAAGGTTGACGCCTGCAGTTCTGGCACAAGCGGATTCCCAGCAGGATGCTCAAAAAGTCTGTCCAGTAAGGCCGCAGCCGATGAAAGCACCGGAGGCGTAGCATTTCTCACCCGCCCACCCCAAGCTGCCAAGACAGCTTGTTCTCCGAGTGGGCTACATTGAGGAGGCTTTCGAGGTGAGAACGCTGCCTGGTGAAAGGCGCGTCTCGGCGCGCCTGGGAGGGTGGGTGAGAACAGAGACTTTTTCAGCATCCTGCTATCGGCCAGCCGGTGCCTGTCCATGTTCTGGCGGGACCCAGTCGGCATTGTCTGGGGGGGTGTCTGTATGCCGCGGGAACCATTCCTCCAAGATCACATAGACCGTGGGGATCAGGAAAAGTGTGAGGATCGTGGAGACACTGAGTCCTCCGACGACTGCGCGTGCCAAGGGAGCGTTCGTCTCACCGCCGGTCCCCCATCCGATGGCCATGGGAAGCAGTCCAAGGATGGTGGCAAGGGAAGTCATCAGAATGGGTCGGAGCCGCGTCCGGGCCGCGAGGACTGCCGCGTCGTGTAGCTCCCGTCCCCGCCGCCGCAGTACGTTTGTATAATCCACCAGCAGGACGCCGTTAGAAACGACGATGCCCAGCATCATAATGATGCCCATCAACGACGTGGTTGAGAGCGTTGTCTCGGTCAGGAACAGGATCAAGATCACTCCGGGGAAACCCATCGGAACCGAAAACATGATGACGAAAGGGTCGATCAACGACTTGAACTGGGCGGCCATCACCATATAGACAAGGACCAAAGCCAGCATCGTCGCAAACAGCAAGCCTTCAAATGTTTCTCTCTGTTGCTGGATTTGGCCGGCCAACCGGATGTTGAAGCCCGTGGGGAGCTGGATTTTTTCCAGGGCCGCTTCCAGGTCGGTTGCGACGGCTCCGAGGTCCCGGTCTACGGGGTTGGCGGTGAGGTGGATCACTCGCTGAAAGTACTTGCGGTCGATCTTCACCGGCCCGGCATTGAGTTTGAGCGAGGCGACGTTTTTGAGAAGGACTGGTTCTCCGGATCGTGAGGTCAGCACAATATTCTCGATGGCTGTGAGGTCTTTTCGGTGTTCTTCTGCGAGCCAGGCGCTGATGTAGTACTCGTTGCCATTTTGAGGGTCGGTGTAGATGATGGGGTCGGTTTGGCCGTTGCCATTGAGTGAGAAGAGTACGGCGGTGGCGACATCTGTTTCGCTAATACCGAGAAGCGCGGCCTTCTCTCGGTCCACGACCACGTTGACTTCAGGATAATTCTCTTCGCGGCTGACTTCGATGTCGGCGAGACCTGGTATTTGCTGCATGACACTTTCGACCTGGCGGATGACCTCCCGCGCTTTCTCGAAATCGTACCCGTAAATTTCGACGTCGACAGACTTTTGCGATCCAAAACTGGTGATGCGCTTGATGAGCCCGCCCGGGTCAAAAAACATCGAAACGCCCGGAAAGAGGGCTAATACTTTTGGTCGCACGTCGTTCATAATTTGCACTTGGCTGCGCTTCCGTTTGTCCGGCGTGACGAGATGGACGGAGATACCCGACGTATGGGGGCCGGTGTTCGGATTGAACAGGGAGGATCGGCCCTGGGACAATACCCCGGTACTGGAGACGATGGTTTCCAGCTCCTCGGCTGGAATCTGTGCCCGCAGGACCCGCTCGATCTCGGCCACTTGCTGTTCGGTCTTCTCCACTCGTTGACCGACCGGTGCGCGCAGTATGATCCGGAACTGGCTCTCATCCGATACCGGCAAAAATTCCGTCCCGATATTGGGCGCCAATGCAAGCGACGAGGCGAAGAGGAGAAGGACGCTAGTGATGAAAAGGCGGCGGTGCGCCAAGACCCAGCGGAGAGATTCGTCGTAACTTCTGTCCAGAGATTCGTAGCGTTCGCGGCTCCAGTCGAACAGGCGGATGAACCATGGCGGCATCGAACGGTGAGCCTCCTGTTCCGGCTTCAGGAATTTGTAGCAGAGCGCCGGGGTGACCGTACGGGACACGAAAAAGGACGTGAACAGCGAGATCGCAATGGTGATGGTCAGGGGAATTAGAAGTAAGCGGGCAATCCCCGCGACGAAAAAAATCGGGAGGAAGACGACGACCGTGGTTACCGTTGAGGCGAGAATAGGCATGGCCACCTCGCGGGCCGCTTCAAGGATCGCGTCCCAGCGGCGACGCGTGGTATTCAAATGGCGCTGAATGTTTTCGAGCTCCACGATGGAGTCGTCGACGAGCCGGCCGATCCCGAGGGCCAGGCCTCCCAGGGTGAACACGTTCAGGGTTTGCCCGGAGAAATACAGCACGATGAAGGTCACCATGATCGAAAGAGGTATGGCGATGGAGATGATCAGCGTGCTGGTCAGATTACGGAGGAAGATCAAGATGACTAATGCTGCCAGCAGCGATCCATGCAGCGCCTGTTCGGCGAGGTTTCGGATCGACTGGCGTATATAGATCGATTGGTCGAAGGAGATGCCGACTTTCACGCTGGGTGGAACGCCGACCATCTTCGGCAGGGCGGCACGGAGCGCATCCACCACCGCCACGGTGTTGGCAATGGGCTGTTTGTTCACCCGAAGATAGACGGCTCTGGCCCCATCCGTTCTGACAATGTTGGTCTGAATGTCCGACGAATCGGTCACGGTGCCGACATCCCGCACGCGCACGGGGCTGCCTTGCTGGTTGACCTTTACGATCACATCCTGGATCGGATCGACGGTACGGAACTGATTATTGGTGAAGACGTTGTAGTCCAAATTGCCGGCTTTGATGTCGCCCGAGGGGAGAATGAGGTTGGCGGCCTTTACAGATTTGACGACATCAAGGATTGAAAGGCTCCTGGCATTCAACAGCGCCGGGTCGAGGTTGATGTTAATCTGACGGATCTTTCCGCCTTCCACGGTGGCAGCTGCGACATTGGCAATCTGCTCGATTTGCGGCGCAATCGTGTTATAGGCCAAATCGTATAGAGCCCGTTCGTCGAGATCTTCGCTGGAGACCGTCACGAGGGACACGGGGATGTTTGAGACGTCGAACTTGACGATGAAGGGCTGCAAAATACCGGGCGGGAGGCTGTTGAGAATTTGGGTGACCCGTTGCATCACCTCCATCTGGCCGGCATTGATATCCGTGCCCCAGTTGAACCAGATCTGCACCGCGCCGATGCCTTGTTTGGCAAACGACTCGACATGTTCGACATTCGACGCGGAGCTAACGGCTTTCTCGATGGGATAGACGACACTCTGTTCGATGTCGAGTGGCGGGGCGCCTTTATAGATGACACCGACAAATGCGACGGGCACTTGAATCTGTGGAAAGAGATCGACCGGCAGCCGTTGTACGGAGGTGCCACCCAAGATCATCATGGCCAAGGACAGCATCAGGACACCGATGCGATTGCGAAGGGCAAGAAGTGTCAGCCACATAACTCACCCCTTACCCTTCGCGCCTTACCGGTTCAAGCGGCTGCACCTGTACGGGGCTGCCTTCATGCACAAGGTCTTTCCCTGAAACGATGACCTGTTCCGATCCGTCCAACCCCTTGGTGATCTCCACCCGGTTTTCGTCGCGGAATCCGATTTCTACCGGGATTCGATAGGCCTTTCCTTCGCGCACGATGTAGACATATTGGGCATCTTCCAATCGGCTTACGGCGTCGATGGGGATCTGAAGCGCGTTTCGATGGGTACCGACCAGGATTTCTACGCGGGCGAACATGCCGCCTTTCAAGCGATGGTCCTTGTTGGGCAGATCCATTTCGATCGTCATGGTCCTGGTGGCTCGGTTTAGCGCCTGGACCACGCGCGTGACGATGCCTTCAAACACATGATCAGGGTAGGCCTCAGCGCGTATTTCCGCTTTTTGACCTATGTGTACGAGCGGGACATCTTTTTCGACGACCTCGATCAGGATGCGAACGGTCTGGACCTCATGGAGGGTAAGAATTCCGCGTGAAGTCGTGGAAGTGCCTGCCGTCGCCCCGCTGACGTAGGCTCCAAGATCCAGGTTGCGCTCCGCGACATAGCCCGCGAACGGCGCACGAATATACGAATAGGCCAGGTTTGTGTCAGCTTGCGCGAGCGCGACTTCCATTTGCTGGACCTGGGCGCGGAGCGAGTCGAGCGCCGCCACTGCCGCATCGTACGTGACTTGGGCGTTATCCAAATCCTGTTGAGAGACAAACTGATCCTTGATCAGTGCTTGCATCCGATTGAGCGTGAGGGTGGCGTTACGGACGCTCGCATCCTGCTGCGCGACTCTTGCCCTGGCTGCGGACAGATTTGCTTTGGCCTGGTTGACTGCATGCTGATAGTCCGTGTGATCGATTTCGATCAGAAGCTGGTTTGCTTTGACCAGGTCGCCTTTGTCGACGTGAAGTTTCGCGATGTAGCCGTTCACTCGAGAAAACAGATTGACTGTTTGATTCGGCATGATGTCGGCGGTATAGCTCAGTCGTATGTCCAGGTCCTGTTTCAGCGGTGCCACTGTGGCGACTGTGATGGATCTGGCCTTGCGGGGATCACTCTTGGCCCCGCTACTGAGCCGAAACACGACGAGGGCTGTGATTGCGAAGAATACAATCACTCCAAGCGTGACAATTGGATGTTGCTTCAGGGGATTCATTGGGTCTTGCTTTCCAGCGTCTTCCGGTCGTCCTGCCTCTTGATCAGTCCGGTGAGGAACAGGTCGACGTAGGTCGCGACTGTGTCCTCATGGGATTGCTGTAGGGGCACTCCGAATATTTCGTGAAGGAGACGGTGATGGACAACCACACCGATGAATGCGCGAGCTGCCAGGAGCGGGTCGACCGGCCTGAATGCGCCGTCTTCAATTCTCCTGTGAATGTATGCAGCGAGATGGTCATAGAAAACTTTGAGATGTTTGCCAAAGAACATCTCGGAAAGCTCGTGTCCTTCCAGAGCGCTGAACAAGAGAAGCCGTAAAAATGTCGAATCAACGCCGGGGCGTATGCGATAACGTGCGATGATCGTAAATACCAGATGGTCGTCGTGTTTCTTGGCGGCGTCTTCCAAGGGTTCGATGAGTTCATTGACGGTCACTTTTTCTGCCAGGATTGCGGCGTAGAGGGTCCGTTTCGTCGGAAAATGTTTGAAGACCAAAGCCTCGCTCACATGCGCCGCTTTGGCAATTTCTTTCGTGGTCGTACCGTTGAACCCTTTTGCGGCGAAGAGTGAAGCGGCAGCAGCAATGAGGCTGGCTTGACGATCGTATGCAGAGGCACGCTGCCCATTTCCCTGTGTGGTCTGCTTGGGTCTTTTATTCATGGTAAGTAAGTACTCACTCACCAAGATCCTAACATGCTCCATTTTTAGAGGGCAAGCATTGGGTGGTATTGAAACTCTTGGGGAAGGTAACGGGAAATGTATGCAGAGGCAGGGATGCAGCCGCAGTGACTTTGACTACTCTGGGTTAGGGCACAGGCTTGAGATGTGGCCCCTGTGAATTTGGAGGCTCAACCAGAGTGAATAGGGGCGGCCCGCCTGTGATGGTGAAGCGGGTCACGTGTTTCAAGATGAACTGGCGTAGCCTAGTCAGTTCTCGTGTCGTGACGTCAGGAAATTCGATCCCGCATTCGTTTTCCGCAGCCCAAACCACTTGAACTTCTGAGATGAGCACCGGGCGGGACGTCTCTGAGATTGTCAGGTAGAGATTCCAGGAGCTCCCTACAGGCAACCGCTCCGTACTGGAGAGTTTGCAGCCGATCTCGGACAGGTCAAGGGTCATCCCATTGCCAAGTTGAAATCGGTCTGTTGCTGAGAACCGGGCTACGACTTGAACAGAAGCTCGCTGAGCTGTCCTCAGATCCGTGATTTGAGCCTTTCTGTCTGTAGTCATTTGCTTGCCATTCCGTTGCTGTCCGCTCATGAGGTACTCCACGTGACAGAAGTAATTTAATCAGAATATGCAAGATTGGATCGCAGGAAGTACCGTAGTCGGTTTTGTTCCCGGAGATTCATCTTGAGGATCTCGACTCCGAACCGACGTCCTGAGGTCCAAGCCACCCTCGTTTCCATGACGAAGAGCGGGTCTTGCCCTGGGAGGTAAAGAAAAATCATGAGTTCTATTCCAGGCCTGACCGGGGTGTTGCCGCGAATACCTAAACCCGTAGGCGAGAGATCTGTTACCATCCCATCACCCATGAGGACCTCGCCGGAGCCGTTTTGGGCTGAGTACATTAACCGAAACTCTACCGGAGGCCGGTGGTTCTGCCTCCGATTGTGTGTTTCTGCTATGGACTGAAGCCCCTTCCCCAATCCAACCTGTACTCGCTTCATGAGGGCACCTCCTTGTCACGGTGTCAGATGCGATGGTCGTGGTCTAGGGGAGTACGCGATCCCATAAAGAAGAATCGGAGATAATTCTTCTCCTTCAACGTCAGGGGGCCCAATGTCACTCCAAAACGACGTCCAGCAACCCAGGAGACTCGGCTCTGGGCAATGCACAACGGCTCCTCCATTCCAGGAAGGCTGACAAAGAGGGCTATTCTCATGCCGGGTATGACCGAGCGATTCCCGTATATGGCAACCCCGCGTAGTGAGAGATTGGTGCCGATGCCGTCGGCGACCAGAAACTGGCCCTTGTCCATGCCGGAATAGAAAAGTGGGAAGACTGCGGGAGTACGATTGCCATGGCGACGATCGGTTTGAGTGGGTTCAGCAACCGAGGTATCGGGAGGGGCGATCTGAATAGGCATGGTTTTCTCCCTGACAGTAAGTTGATGCTTAAACGATGCGAAACCCCGTTCGCCGATGGTCTACGGCCGACGAGCTGATATTTTTAAAGATCACTTCTTGCAGCCGTTTCCGTTCTTCTGCTGACAGCTTGGGAAACCTGACAGAAAAAGAATCTTTGGCCACCCAGGAAACGAGAGTGTCGTTGAGTCGTACGGGCGATTGCTCATCCTCTAGATATATGAGCAGGGTGAGGCGGCTACCCAGCGAGATCATGGCTGTACCTAATATTTTGCAGCCGGTTTTCGAGAGATTTGTCAGAATGCCCTCTCCTCTGACGATTCGTGCCCCTTCTGCTCCTGAATAGGCTACTCGGTATCGAATTGGAACTCGTTCGGCATAGCGTCGGTCCAAGAGAGAATGAGGTTTCTGATCGTTGGGCTTGAATAAGGGGTTGGACAGTTTCATCAGTATCTCCGCAGTAGCCTCGCCGGGTGTTCTTTGCCCCTCGCGACAGTCTGAGAATACCGCACCCAAGAAATTCGACCATCCCTCAGGAGGGGGGATTCCTGTCCCATCAGAAGGGGGGTGTGGCGGGCGTTGCGCATTAATTTACAAGGGTTTTAGTGGAGAATGCAGGGAGGTCGACTGTAAGAGGGAAGAGACCGAAGGGGAGGAGAATGCCAATAATCAATCGGTCATCTTTCGGCGAAGTTCTTGGCTCTCGAAAAAGATAATGCCGCGATTGGTTTCTGTCTCGTATCGGAGGGTCACATCTGTCTCAAATCCCGTCCATTTATAAAATTTGACGGGGCCGCTGGCGATCTGTCCTGGTGTGCGGTCGAGCGAGCCATAGAGGGATTGGAGATAGGCGAGGATCTGATCGTGGGCACCCTTGCCTTGGTAACGGACTGTGACGCGCGCGAGTTGGCCGTAGGAGGTCACGAATCGCAAAGAATCAACTGTTACAGGACCAAGCGAGGGGGCCCCGGATTTGAGTTCATAGGTTTGAGCCTGCCCTGTGTCCTCAACTTTCTTGTACCTGTCGGTTTCGGAAAATGGGGCGCCCCAAGAGATTCCCTCGAATCCGTTAGGATCATTTTCCATGGGCACGGCGAATGCCAAGGTGCCTTGAAGGATGAACAAGAGGAGGAGTAGGAGGAGGAAGACGGAACGGAGAGACATGCTACTCCGCAGAGTCTGTAATATGGTCGTTGAACCTGGGGGCAAGCGTGCGGCTGTCGATAAAAAGGAATCCACGTCCCGAGTTTGCATGGTAGGTCAAGCTGATCTCGGTATCAGTTCCGCGCCAGACATACTGTTGACTGAGACCCCGCATCATCTGCCCCGGGGTGCGCTCAACTGAACCAAACTGTTGCTCCAGATGGCTGAGAATTTGTTTATGCCGATCGTCGCCCTGATAGCGAATGGTTACACGGGCGAATTGTTCATCAACCGTTAAGAAGCGGAGGCTTTCGACCGGTATTCCCGCAAACAGTGGCTGACTCTCCCTCAATTGGTATTCGCTCACATGCGGGCCTGCTTTCGCGACTTGCAAGTCCGGCCTCGTGGTGAGAGTTGAACCCCAGATGAGACTCTGAAAACCATTCGGATCGTTTACCATCTGCACGGCCTGGGCAAGAAAGGGGTAGTTCATACAGAGGACTAACCCCAGTGAGATAAGGTAGCGGCTCGCGCGATGTCTCTGTTGTCCAGCCATGTCAGAACGCTACCATGGACGATTAGGTGGCGCAACTCCCTCAGTTTTGTTGAGAATGTCTTGAGGCGTAGCTATAATGCGCGGGTTTTCCCACATGTGTTGCGGTGAGGAACCGACCCAATGATTGAAAGCGATGCGTTCGTCCAAGCATTACAAGATATCGGGGTCGATTTCTTTACGGGGGTTCCGGATTCGATCTTAGGCGGCATCATTGCCGAGTTGATGGAGCGGCGTCTCTACACCCCGGCTGTTCGGGAGGATGAAGCAGTCGCCATGGCTGCCGGGGCCTATATGTCCGGCAAGATTCCCGCCGTGCTCATGCAGAATTCCGGGCTGGGCACGTCTCTCAATACCCTCATTTCGTTGAACATGATCTACTCCCAGCCCTGTATTCTGATTGTGTCCTGGCGTGGTTATCAAGGCAAAGATGCTCCGGAGCACCTGGTGATGGGCGAAGTGATGCCGCAGTTTCTCGACACCATGAAGATCCCGCATCGAACCCTATCGGAAAAAACGGCGATTGATGATCTGAAATGGCTGGCAGAAACGTTTATGAAGCAACGCATTCCGGTCGCCCTATTGATGACGAAGGGTGTCGTAAGAGGGTTACACCCCTAGAGACGCGAGGCTTGAGGAGTGCGGGGCGAGGGGCGATGAAGGAACAGGTTCGATGAGACCGGAAGAAGGCACGATGCAGAGCCGGGCGATGGCCATGGCGGCACTGCTGGAACTGCTTACCGACCAACCTGTGATTATTTGCAATGGGTTTCCTTCTCGCGAAGCCTATAAGATTGCCGATCGTCCGAGTCATTTCTATATGATCGGGTCCATGGGGAATGCCCCGGCCATTGCGTTAGGTGTCGCGATCGCCAAGCCGAACAAGCAGGTGATTGTGTTCGATGGAGACGGCAACGTATTGATGGGTATGGGGACGCTCGCGACAGTGGGCGCGTTGAAGCCGAAAAATTTCATCCATGTGGTGTTCGACAATGAAGTCTATGGCACGACAGGGAACCAGCCGACGATTTCCAATGTAGTTCCGCTTGAGAAGGTGGCCAAGGCGGCCGGGTATGTGAATGTCGAACGGGTCCGGGAGCGTGAGGACCTCGTCTACGAATTCAAAGACATGCTGAAGAAGGATGGGCCGAGCCTGTTGTTGGTCAAAGTCAATGAGATGGTGGAAGATGTCGGGCGCGTGATGCTCGATCCACCGGACATTACCAAGCGGTTCATGAAAGCGATAGAATAAGCGATCGAGCGAGTCGCTCCGTTGCTCGCGCAACGCGCACGCTCGGAGGGTGCTCGTTGGACGCGCGCAGTCGGAGCGGCTCGAATCACTTATTTCGGGGGGAGTGGAAAGAGAAGAGAGACGGGATGATTTTACTGAATCCAGGGCCGGTGAATGTGTCGGAGCGGGTGCGGCAGGCGCTGTTGCGGCCAGATGTCTGCCACCGGGAGTCGGAATTTACTGAACTCCTGCACGGGATCCAAGCGAAGCTGCTGAAGCTCTTTGTGCCAGGGGCGGAAGCGGAGTATGCCGCTGTTGTGTTAACTGGGTCAGGCACTGCGGCAGTGGAGTCGGCCGTCATGTCGGCACTCCCGCACGGCAAACGGATGCTGGTGCTCAACAACGGCGTCTATGGCGAACGCATCTCCCAGATGGTCGGCCTGTATCGCCTTGGCGTGTCCGAACTCAAATACGATTGGACGATGAGGCCGGATCCTGAACGGTTGCGGCTGGCGTTGCGACAACATCCCGAAGCGCATGCAGTCGCCATGGTCCATCATGAGACGACCACCGGACTCATCAATCCAGTCAAGGAGATCGCGGATGTCGTCGACAGCCAGAATCGGGTGTTTATTCTCGACGCGGTCAGTGCATTGGCAGGGGAGGTGCTGGATATCGCCGGGTCTCACATCTATATGGTGGCTGGTACGTCTGGGAAATGTATTCAGGGATTTCCCGGCCTGTCCTTCGTGCTCGTCCGCAAGGGGTTTCTCGAGCGGATGCGCGCGTACCCTCGAAGGTCGATCTATCTCCACATCACGCAGTATGTTGATGACCAGGGTCGCGGAACGATTCCCTTCACGCCGGCGGTACAGGTCTATTATGCGTTCGATGAGGCGCTGAATGAACTCATGGAGGAAGGGGTTGCCAAGCGGATTCAGCGATATAGGACCATGGCGACCCTCATTCGAGACCGCATGGCGAAACTCGGCGTGAAGCCGCTTTTGACTCCGGAGAAACATTCGAACACGATTACGGCCTTTCATCTTCCCGAGGGTGTCACGTATCGGTCATTGCACGATCGATTAAAAGAAGCGGGCTACGTGATCTATGCGGGCCAAGGCCAACTCGAGAGCAAGATTTTCCGCATCGCAAACATGGGTGCCCTCACAGAGGCGAAGTTTGTCGGATTTCTTGACGCATTTGAACGGATTTGCGGCACAGCATGAAAGCCATCATCCTCGCAGCGGGGGTCGGGAAGCGTCTGTGGCAACTCACGCAACATCGCCCGAAGTGCCTCATCGAGATTGGCGGGCGGACCCTATTGCATCGCTATCTTACGTCGCTCCGGAGCGTCGGCATTCACAATGCCGACGTGGTTGTAGGCTACAAGCAGGAGATGATTCGCGCGGCTGTGGCAGCGGATTCCTGTGGCGTGCGTGTGAATTTCCTCGTCAACGAGCAGTTCCATCGCGGCAGTATTTCTTCGCTCTGGATCGCGCGCGATGTGCTGCATGATAATGCGATTATTATGGACGCAGATGTGCTCTTCCATCAAGAGATCTTGCGTCGTTTGGTGCAGTCTCCTTATGAGAATGCCTTGCTCATGGATGAGACTGTCAAGCAGACAGGGGAAGAGTGTATGGTTTTGGTCGAAGGAGGGCGCGTGATTGCGTTGACCAAGAAGATGCCGTTGCACTATGACTATGCCGGAGAAGGCGTGGGGTTTCTCAAGATCCGGCATGCCGATGGGCCGTCTGTTGTGGCGTCGCTCAGAACTCATGTGGCTCATGAGGCCTGGCAGATGGAATATGAGGATGCTCTTTTCGAATTTTTTCGTGATGTGAAAGTCGGCCATGAGAAAATTGGAGGACTCCCCTGGACCGAAATCGATTTTGTGGAGGATGTATCGAAAGCGGAACGGGATGTGTTGCCGAAACTGTAGCTGTGCCGTTGGAGTGTTCCTCGTGAAGCGTCGACCGGCTTTGCGAGATACAAGAGACGAAAGAACATGAGCGAGAGCCTCATTCAAAAACGTGCCGATGTGCAAGGACTGAGCACGGCGATTCTCTTGCCGTCGATCAGTCTGTTCGGCGAGCCTGCCGGATCGCATGCCGATGAGGTGGGTCCGCTGACCAGCGTTGTCGGCATCGGCCTTTTTCAGCGAGCCGTGCTGACCCTGCAGCGAGCCGGTATCAGACAGCTCATGGTGCTGGTCGGGCCGGAGGAGAACCAGCTCAGACAGGCGTTGAGCAAAGGACCACGTGTGACAGTTCCCGTGCGCTGGATGCCGATTCGCGAGTTTCCGCTGGATGATCCCCGCACGTGGGAATCGCTTGCTGCCGAAGTGCGGGGTTTCTGTCTTCTGTCCAGCGTGCAGGCTGTATTTGCAAGCCGCTTGATCGAGAGTCTGCGCCAGGAGGTGCAGGAGGGACAGGCTCTTGTTGTGGCACGGGCGGACAGCGGGCGAGATCGACGGCCATGCCGTTCGAATTTACGTGTGAAGGTGCGGTCCGGTCGGCTTGTCTCCATCACGTCGCGACAGGATGATGCGACACTGGTGGTCACAGACCTCGTGGTGCTCCCGGCAAGTTTCATGAGTGTGGTCGGTCAAGCCGGTGTGGAAGCAGCCGGCACAGTGCCGATTCGTCGATGGCTTGAACGTGCCGCAGTGGACGGATACGTGCGGGTGTTGTCTACGGAAACGAATCGGGCCCATTGGTATCAGGACGTGCGCGACGCTGCGGATGTGCAGGCCGCTGAGAAAAAGCTCTTCAATTCCCTTAAGGGCGAGTTCGAGGGGTTTGTCGACAGGTTTTTTAATCGGAAGGTGTCCCGCTGGTTCACGCGTATATTTCTTGCCATAGGTCTCTCGCCAAACGCCATCACGATCCTGGCGAGCTTGATTGGCCTGGTTGCGGCTGCCGGCTTCGGTGTCGGGACGTACAATGCTGGTATCGTTGCCGCGTTGCTGTTTCAACTGGCGGCGATCATCGATTGCTGCGATGGTGAGGTGGCAAGACTAACCTTCACCGAGTCGCCCTTCGGCGCCTGGCTTGATATCGCGATGGACAACGTGGTGCACATGGCGATCTTTGCCGGAATTGCCGTGGGCTCCTACATGCACCTGGCCGGGAGCGATGGAGCCTGGGTTCCGCTTGCCCTTGGTGCGGCAGCAGTGGTCGGGAACGGGCTTTCATTTTGGCTCGTCACGCGCGCGCAGAAAATTAAGTCTGCGAGCGGTTGGAAAACACCGGTGCAGGCTGCCTGGTCGGATTTCATGCTGAAGAATGTCGCGAGCCGAGACTTCTCCGTCATCGTGCTGATTTTTGCGGCGATCGGCAAGCTCGATTGGTTCCTCTGGATGGCCGCGATCGGATCCGTGGTGTTCTCGATCATCATGCTCTGGGTGATCAGACCGTCCGCCACTACCCGTGCTTAAGATAGTCCTACTTTTTGTCGGCCTCATCACTCTCGGATTCCTCGTCTGGCATATCGGCCCCGGGCGCATCTACGATGCGGCATCGCAACTCGGGCCGATCGCGCTCCTCATCCTGCTGATTCCCTCCACCATCATGTATGTCATCGATGCGTATGGTTGGAAAATCACGCTTGGCCCTTCGGCGAAGCATATTCCCTTCTGGCGCGTGCTCGCGATAAGGACAGCCGGTGAAGTAGTGAACATGACCACGCCGACGGCCTATGTTGGAGGCGAACCGCTCAAAGCCTATCTGCTCACGAAACATCGGGTGCCGATGGTGGAAGGGCTTGCATCCGTCGTCATTGCAAAAACAACGATGGCGATTGCTGAGGCGGTCTTCATCCTTCTGGGCATTGCGCTCGCGTTTTGGGCAACCGGCGCTGATGGCTCATCTGGGCAGACCATCGCAGCGGCGCTGGTCAGTGTCGGCCTGCTGGTGCTCGTAACCGCCGCGCTCGTGTTTGTGCAGCAGCAAGGGTTCTTTACATCGCTGTTGAAATTTGCTCGGAAGATCGGGCTCAAGATTCATTACTTCGAAGTGCGTGAGAAGAAACTGCTCTCGCTGGATCGAACGATCTTGGATTTTTACCGAGACAACCGCCTGACCTTTTGTTCTTCCATCGGACTGTTCTTTGCCGGTTGGATGGCAGAGGCGCTGGAGGTCTATGTCATCATTTACTTTCTTGGCGGTCCGGCCATAGCACTCTCCGCCATTGCCATCGGCGCCCTGTCAGTCTTCATCAAAAGCGGCACCTTCTTCATCCCCGGCAGCCTTGGGGCTCAAGAGGGCGGGAACATGCTCTTGCTAAAAGCCTTTGGGTATTCCGATGTCACAGGCCTCACCTTTGCGCTACTTCGGCGGGTCCGCGAGTTGGTGTGGATCGGCGTGGGGCTGGTGTGCTTAACGCTCGCCGGCGGGGTGGCAGCGGTCATTCGAGAAAGTCGCGCCGACGATTTAGGAAATCGTTCCTGACGGCAGTCGTTGTTCGAGGTAATCAGACCCTCTTCCGTGACCCATGCTTAAGCTTGCCCTCATCAGTGCCGGCCTCTTCGCAATCGGGCTCATCGTCTGGCATGTCGGTCCTGAGCGTATCTATGATGCGGCGGCGCAACTCGGCCCAAGCGCCCTGATCGTCCTGTTGATTCCCTCCACCATCATGTATCTCATAGAAGCCTACGGCTGGAAAGTCACGCTGGGGCCATCGGCCAAAGATATTCCCTTCTGGCGCCTGTTTGTGATCAAGACCGCCGGTGAAGTCGTCAATCTGACGACACCGGCCGGCTATATCGGCGGCGAGCCGGTTAAAGCCCATCTGCTCACGAGGCATCAGGTGCCCATGGTGGAGGGGCTTGCCTCGGTCGTGATTGCGAAAACGACGAAGACGGTCGCTGAAGTGCTCTTCATCCTCTTGGGTATCACGCTCGCATTCTGGAGAACCGACAGTGACGGCTCGCTGGAGCAGACCGTCGTTGCATCGCTGGTCAGTGTCGCAGCGCTGTTATTCGTGACCGCGTCGTTGGTGTTCGCGCAGCGGCGAGGATTCTTTACTTGGTTATTGCAATTTACCCGGAAAATCGGGCTCAAGATTGCTTTTCTCGAATCGCGTGAGGAAAAAATACGTTCGCTGGATCGGATGATCTTGGACTACTATAGCCATAATCGGAAGGCTGTCTACTCATCGACCGGAGTGTTCTTTCTGAGTTGGCTGTCGGAAGCCTTCGAAGTGTACCTCATCATCTGGTTTCTGGGGGGGCCTGCGACGGTCCTCTCCGCCATCTCTATTAATGCCCTGTCTGTCTTCATCAAAGGAGGGAGCTTTTTCATCCCCGGCAGCCTTGGCGCCCAGGACATCGGGAATTTCCTCCTGCTGAAAGACTTTGGTTATTCGGACGTCGCCAGCATGACCTTTGCGCTGGTGAGACGATATCGAGAGGTGGTATGGATCGTGATCGGGTTATTCTGCCTCGCGATGTTGCGTGGGCGAGCAGCGATCATTCAGGAGAGCCGCACACCCGACTCAGAAATTGGTTCCTGACCCTTAACCGGAGGCTCGACTGATTTAACTGGATGCTAGCAACCGTATTTGTGGTATGCTTCTTGATAATGCTCTGCGAGATGAGGCCTTCCCCCACAACCTATGCTTAAAATTTCCCTCCTTTTTATGGGGCTTCTGACCCTCGGGCTCATCGTTTGGCATGTGGGCCCTGGGCGCATCTACGACGTGACGGCGCAACTCGGGCCCGTGGCGCTCCTCGTCATGCTGATTCCATCCGTCGTCATGTACATAGTTGAGGCATACGGATGGAAAGTGACGCTGGGCCCATCGGCGAAGCACCTTCCGTTCTGGCGCGTGTTCGCGATTCGGACAGCGGGGGAAGTGGTGAACATGACCACGCCGGCCGGTTATTCCGGGGGTGAGCCGCTCAAAGCTCATCTATTGAAAAATCGCAACGTACCAATGGTAGACGGGGTTACCTCGGTCGTCATTGCAAAAACGACGATGACAATTGCCGAAGTGCTGTTCATCCTTCTCGGCATTGGACTGGGAATGTGGCTGTTGGGCGGGAACGATTCGTCCGGCCAGACCCTGGCCGCCGCACTTTTCAGCGTGGGCCTTCTGGCCTTCGGGACTGCTGTGTTTGTCTTTGTGCAGCGGCAAGGGCTCTTTACGTGGTCGTTGCAGTTTCTGCGGAAGATCGGATTGAAGATTCGATATTTCGAAGCGCGCGAGGAAAAATTACGCTCGCTGGATCGGACGATCCTAGATTTCTACCGCCATCACCGCCCTGTCTTTTATGCGTCCACCGGGTTGTTCTTTCTCGGGTGGATGGCGGAAGCGCTGGAAGTGTATGTCATCATCTATTTTCTCGGCGGACCAGCCATTGCCCTGTCTGCAATCTCCATCGGAGCTCTTTCCGTTTTCATCAAGGGCGGCACCTTCTTTATCCCCGGCAGCCTGGGCGCCCAGGACGGTGGGAACTTGTTCTTGTTGAATGCCTTCGGATACTCCGACATTGCCGGCATCACCTTCGCACTGCTGAGGCGGTTTCGGGAGCTGGCCTGGATCGGGATCGGGCTCCTCTGTCTTGCGCTGCTGCGCGGGCATATCGCGAAAATACCTGAAATCCGGACCCTCGACCCAGAAGTTGGCCCCTGACAACTGATCTATCCCTCACGTATACCCTTAACCCCGGAACAGAGAGTGGGAAGGCAGCCTGGTCGTTCTCTTGCTCGCGGGACGCGCGGGCTCAGAAGATCATCAGCCTCCTTCCCCTCCTCTGCGCCTGAAGCAAAGGTCGACAGGGGTGTCCTCCCGCTTTTTTATGCTAGGATGCCCGCATGTCAGTAATAAAGCTGGTCTTGTGGGTCTTTCTTGCTATCCTCGGTGCCGTCGCCCTCGCCTTTGTTACTGGCCTTATAAATCCCCACGAAAAGGTCAACGGCCTCTGGCTGGTCGTGGCGGCCGTCTGCATCTATGTGCTGGCGTTTCGCTTCTATGGCCGCTGGATTGCCAAGAGTGTAACCGAACTGAATGATCAGCGCGTCACCCCGTCGATCCGGTTAAATGACGGAGTCAATTTTCATCCCACCAATAAATATGTGTTGTTCGGCCATCACTTTGCGGCGATTGCTGGTGCCGGGCCATTGCTTGGACCTGTATTGGCGGCGCAGTTCGGGTTTTTGCCTGGATTCCTCTGGCTCGTGATCGGTGCGGTGTTGGCTGGCGCGGTGCAGGACTTCATCGTGCTAGTTGCCTCGATGCGACGAAACGGCCGCTCGCTACCTGAAATTGCAAGAGATGAGCTGGGCCTTGTCACAGGCACTGCGACGGCGGTGGCGGTCCTCTTCATCGTGATTGTGGCGCTGGCAGGGCTGGGCTTTGCCGTCGTGAACGCGCTCTATCTCAATGCCTGGGGTACCTTCACGATCTCGATGACGATTCCTATCGGTCTCTTCATGGGTTTCTATCTTCAAAGGTGCCGGCCAGGACAGGTGGCAGAAGTCTCCCTGCTTGGTGTGGTGGTGCTGATTGCGGTTGTGATCTTTGGACGAGTGGTGGCTCAGTCTTCGATTGCAGGCTGGTTCGAGCTCGAGCGAACGACACTGGTCTGGGGACTGGCCGGCTATGGGTTTCTCGCATCCGTGTTGCCGGGCTGGATGCTTCTGGTGCCGCGCGGATATCTCTCAACCTTCATGAAGCTCGGCGTGGTGGCATTGCTGGGGGTGGGGGTAATTCTCATAGCTCCGACAATCGAGATGCCGCGCGTCACGATATTTGCCGGTGGAGGCGGACCGATCATTCCCGGGACGCTCTTTCCTTTCCTCTTTATCACCATTGCCTGCGGAGCTATCTCTGGCTTTCATTCGCTGGTCTCTTCTGGTACGACGCCGAAGATGATTGAACAGGAATCCCAAGCCACGGTCGGCTATGGGGCGATGTTATTGGAGAGCTTTGTCGGCGTGATGGCGCTCATTGCAGCTTCCGTGCTTATTCCCGGCGATTATCTGGCGATCAACACCATGCTCTCACCAGAGACTCTGGCTGCAATGGGTTTTCCTGTCTCTCGGATTCAGGAGCTTTCACGTCTTGTCGAGGTTGAGGTGATGGGCCGGCCAGGCGGGGCCGTGTCTCTGGCGGTCGGCATGGCGGCGATTTTTTCCGCACTCCCTGGTATGGCTGGTCTGATGGCCTACTGGTATCAATTTGCGCTCGTGTTCGAAGCCCTGTTCATTTTGACGACGATCGACACTGGCACACGCGTCGGGCGCTATCTTATCCAGGAGCTGGGTGGACGTGTGTATGCTCCGTTGAGGCGGATGAATTGGTGGCCTGGCGTGGCAGTGAGCAGCGGACTCATTGTTGGAGCCTGGGGCTATCTCATCGGCACCGGTAGCATCTCGACGCTCTGGCCGATGTTCGGCGCAGCGAATCAGTTGCTCGGCACTTTGGCCCTCTGTATCGGAACGACGGTGCTCATCAAGATGTGGAAAGCGCAGTATCTCTGGATCACGCTGTTGCCAATGCTGTTTGTCGGAACCATTACTTTGATGGGGTCTTACGAAATGTTCGGCCTATTCGTGACCAAGGCCTCGTCCCTTGCCGATAGCAGCGAGGCATTTGCTTTGTATTTGGATGCGGGGCTGGTGGCGATGGTAGCCTTGCTCGCGGTGATCGTCTTGGGCGATAGTATGAGGCAGTGGTATGGCTATCTTATCTTGAAGCGGCCCTTTACCAGTAGCGAAGTGGTGGTGATGGCTGGTGGAAGTTCGCCAGGAAGATTACAGATGACGATTTGTCAGGATGAGGAGCAGCGGGTGCAGTTGCCAGGAGGAGGGTGCTGTTAGGAGGAGGGGATGGAGCCTGATGATTTTCTGTGCTCGCGCAATGCGCGGCTTCAGAAGGATATGAAGCGAGCCGCCAGACCATCCTTCTTGCTCGCAGAACGCGCACGATGAAACAGTGCTCGTTCGAGGCGCGCAATGAAGGACAGTCCGGCGGCTCCCTTAAGAGAGAACGTGTGACATTATAGAGAACCCAGCAAGAGGCTCTCGCCCGGGCTAATGGCACGTCTTGGCGTGCCACTGGGTGGGGGGGGTGAGAAAGCTGAGCGCAGAAGATCAATCAGCCCCCATCCCTGAGAGAAAATGAGCAAGCTTGGAAGTATTATTCAGAAAGTGAGGTCGTTCGGTGTGCGCACTCGGAGATCGACCATGTTGCCCTGTCCTTGAAAATAAAATGGTTGAAATGAGGAGAGGAGAGAATCGTGGCTGAACAGTTTTCATTTGATGTGGTTTCAGAAGTGAACATGCAAGAGATGAAGAATGTCGTCGATCAGGCGACGAAGGAGATCAAGCAGCGGTTCGACTTCAAAGACTCGAAGACGGAGATTACGTTGAAGGAGAAGGAAAAGGAGCTGGTTCTGGTGTCCGACGACGAATATAAACTCAATGCGGTGAACGATATCATCAAAACCAAGTGCGTAAAGCGCGGGGTCTCACTGAAGGCGTTTACCTATGGGAATATAGATCCGGCGCTGAGCGGGACGGTCCGTCAGGTGGCGAAGATTCAAGACGGGATCGCGGTGGACAAGGCGAAAGAGGTGGCGAAGGCCATCAAGGAGTCCAAGTTGAAAGTGCAGGCACAGATTCAGGGCGAGCAAGTTCGAGTGCTGAGCAAAAGCAAGGATGAACTCCAGGCGGCCATGGCGTTTCTCAGGGGCAAAGATTTTGGGATTGATCTGCAGTTCGCCAACTATCGCTAATCCAGGATGTTGAAACAGGAGACCGGCTGGAGCCTGATGATCTTCTGTGCTCGCGCAACGCGCGGCCTCAGAAGGGTCGGAGGGGAGTGACCAAGGCTGCCCTTCTTGCTCGCAGAACGCGCACGATGAAGCTGTGCTCGTCCGATGCGCGCAGTAAAGGCAGCCTTGGCCACTCCCCTAAATGGAGGTTTGGCAAATTGGTAGGCCCTCGCCCGGGTTACTGGCGCGTCTCGGCGTGCCAGTGGGTGGGCGGGTGAGAAAGCCGCGCGCAGTAGAAGATCACTCAGCCCCATCCCGGAAGAGAGAACGAGCGAGCTTTGAGGGGTCAGTTATTAAGTAGTAATGCGATTGGCGTGTCTTAGCCACCTTCACATTCGATTCTTGATTCCAGCTGAATTCATGACACGATTTGCCTTCCTTTTACTGCTCATCCTTGGCCTTCCTCTCCTTGGTTGCGATCGCAGCGATCCCATCGTCGTGATCCAGCTCCATCCGAAGAATCCCGACATCATCTATGTCGCGACGAATGACTACATCTATAAGACGCGCGATGGGGGCCAGACTTGGGCGAATCTGTCACATGGCATGAGCCACTCGCGGGTGATTTCAATGGCGATTGATCCGGCCTATCCCGCCACTGTCTATGCCGGTACGAAAGGCGATGCGGTGTACAAGAGTTATGATGGAGGGCAGCGTTGGATTTCACAACGAACTGGACTGGACGATGTGACGATCTCTTCCGTGGTCAACCAGTTTCTCTTCGATCCGACGGACAACACGCATTTGTTCGTGGCAACGACGATGGGCATATTTGAAACGAAGAATGCCGGAGACAGTTGGACGAAGCGAATGGAAGGGATGAAAGAAGTGCTGATGGTAATGACGCTCGGGCTGGACCCCACGAGGCCGTTGATTCTCTATGCGGGCACGAGTGGCGGTGTCTATAAATCGCTCGATCAAGCTGGGCGTTGGGAGAAAGTGAACAACGGACTTGTGGATCCTGCCATCATTAAATCATCGCGTGCGTTAAACGTCACAGCGATTATGGTCGATCCCTATGAAGCAGACACGGTTTATGCCTCGACGCTCGAAGGGCTCTATAAGTCGACGGATGCGGCGGCGACGTGGGCGCGCATCGGCCAGTCGCTGCAGGATCAAATGGTGTTTTCGATGGTCTTGGATCGGACAAGAAGGGGTGTGATTTACCTGGGTGGGCGAGAAGGCATCCACCGGAGCGAAGATGGCGGGAGCACATGGACCACACTGAATAAGGGATTGGCAACTCTGAACGTACGTTCCCTGGCGCAGAGCCTCATTGATCCGCAGATCTTTTACCTGGGGACGAACGGGAGCGGCTTGTATAAGAGTCGGAATAGGGGGGAGGAGTGGGAACCGGTTCCCACCGTTCTGCCGGGTTAGTTGAGATTATTGTTGTGGGGCGGAGTTTTGTTGCTGGATCGTCGAACTGACTGACGACGACCCGAACGACGAGCCAACGCTCGACTCTCCGAGGCTAGAGCCGACGCTAGAGCCGCCAAAGCTCGACCCTATTGTCGAATCCGATAGACTTGATCCCACTGTAGAGCGCTGCAGCGAAGAGCCGACCGCAGAAGATGATTCGTTGTTCAAGGTGGACTGGCCGATCGAAGGGCCCGCACGGCCTGTGGCACCGATCCCAAACCCTGCCGGACCTGAACCGCCGATATCGTGGCTATTTTTTGGTGACGTGCCTATGTTTTGGCCTGTCACGCCTTCTGCACCGATCGCGTTGCCGGTTTTCGGGGTTTTTCCGATGTTGGGTCCTGCGGCTGGTGCCGTGCCGATACTTGTGCCGGTCTTTGGTCCGGTTGAAAGCTCCGGCGCACGGATGTCTCTCTCAATCGATTCTTCCATTTCACGAATCGCGCGCATCTCCCGAGCTGAGTTTTCAAGGCTCCCTGAGTCATGAGCTCTAGTCGAGGTGCCGATGCGTTCGAGGGTCGCGCGCAGCTTTTTCAGATCAGCGCGGGCCTTGGCGACAGTCGGGATCATTTCCCGGAGCATGATGCCGCGTGAGGCCATCGAATGATTCGACATATTGGTCTGGGTGGATTTGAGTAGATCTCCAACCTCGTCTCCCATTTCTTCGATCTGTTGAAGTTCCGAAAGGTCGGTTTTGCAGCAATCGAGGAAGTTGCGATACTTGTTCAGGAAAGACGATACGTCATTCTGCAGATTTTCGACCTTGAAGTCATATAGCGGTGTGTTTTTCGTAGGTGTTCCCGCTTCTTGTTCTGTTGTCTTGACTCCTTCCTTTTCAACAATCGGCATGCATCCTAGCCCTTGCTTAGCTGAATACTGTCGATCGCCCTGCTGATCGGGACACCAATAAAGCAATGATGCTGCTGATGCCGTGGTGGCGGTTATATCGTTGCCCATCAGGGCGGCTCCCCCCAAGAAAACAGTTAGGCATAGTGCTTTGGCAGTTTTGAGTGGTCGCATGCGATCATTCTCAGCCTGCCTCAAACCCTTGTCAATGAAACTCGTCAACTTCGTGAGACTGACTGGTTCCTTGGCAAGCCATGAGCCGGCACCGGTCAATTTCTCACCGGATGTATGGTTCACATGGCGAGTAGGGGAATGGTACAGCTTACTGGGAGGGAGGAGCGAAATTCCGACGTATCCACGGGTTCCCCACAGCTGCCAGTAGGACAAGCTCGTTTCTCGCGTTTAGAACCAGGCAGATCGAAACTTCATAAGTCCATGAATTTCCTATTGACAAGACTTTTTTGCGGTGTATACTGCCTCCGCTGGTGGGAGAAAGTGGGTGAGTCTGGCTATAAATGATTTATGGAGGATCCTCGACATATTCCGGTTATGGTGGATGAGGTCCTGTTTTGGCTAGTTAATGAAGATGCCCGAATCTATCTTGACTGTACAGTGGGATATAGTGGGCATGCTGAAAAACTTCTTGAAGAGACTGGTCCAGATAGCAGGCTTATAGGACTTGACCGTGACGCAGCAGCCATAGCAGCGAGTCGAGACAGGCTCGCGCGATTCGGGGACCGTGTTCGTCTCCTCTATGGTCACTTCATGGGTCTGAAACAGCATCTTGCTGCCAGTGGTATTGGGCGAGTCGATGGAATCTTGTTTGATCTTGGAGTTTCGTCCGCGCAGCTGGAAGAGCCCGCTCGCGGGTTTAGCTTTCAGGGAGATAGTCCGTTGGACATGCGTATGGACCAATCGATGAGCGGGACCGCAGCTGACCTGGTCAACCGATGGCCGGAGGCACAGTTGGCCGACACGATCTTCCAATTCGGCGAAGAACGGTTTTCTAGGCGGATTGCTCGTGCCATTGTTCATGCGCGTGAACGCCATCCGTTTGTCACGACGAAAGAATTGGTCTCCGTGATTGAAGGTGCGGTTCCGGCCAATTATCGGCATGGCCGTATCCACTGTGCGACGAGAACATTCCAAGCCTTTCGCATTGCAGTAAATCAAGAGCTCGACTGTCTGGAGCCGGCCTTGCGTGATGCAGTAGATGTGTTGTCTCCCGGCGGCCGCCTCTGCGTGATTTCATTCCATTCGCTCGAAGATCGGATTGTCAAACACACGTTCCGGGCGCTCTCCGGGAAGAACGATCCCGCACTGTCGGTGCTCACCAAGAAGCCTCAGGTTCCCACCAGGGAAGAGTCGAACCGGAATCCTCGATCCCGCAGTGCCAAATTGCGGGCCGCTCAACGGATATCCAGGGAGGGTCAGTTATGAAGACATTGACCATTGTGGCTGGTGTGATGTTGGTCTTCGTGTTTGTGTGGGAGCGTGTCGATGTCGTTCGGGTGGGTTATCACATCGAACGGTTGAAGGGCCAGAAAGTATTGCTGGAGCGAGAGCGGGATCAGTTGCAAGTGAAATTTTCCGCGCTGTCCGCCCCAGAGCGAATTGCCAAGGTGGCGACAGAAAAGTTCGGGCTGATTCCGCCGATGCAGGGTCAAGTACTGATGGTCCATGAACCGGGTGAGGTGCCGAGCGCACCACTCCTACCTGCGGAACAGGTCCGTGTGGCGAAACATATCTCAAGCGGGAGGGCCGGCGAGTGACTTCCGGCCCTTCTCGCGGTCGCCGCTACGTCATGTTGCTCCTACTCCTCTGCGGGTTCGGGATTATTTTATTTCGGCTGGTCACGCTCCAAGTACTTCAAGCTGCGGAACTCACGGCGCGAGCTGATCGCCAACATCAAAAGACTGTGTCCTTCGAAGGGGCCAGAGGCACGGTGTCGGATCGGCACGGCAAGGTGCTCGCGATGAATGTGGAGGTGCCGTCGGTGTTTGGCATACCGGCGTCGCTTGAGAGCCCGTCCGTCATTGCCCGTACGCTTTCGCCGGTACTCAATGTTCGAAGCACTGAGCTCGAAAGAAAGCTCCGGCAAGACAAGAGCTTCGTATGGTTGGCACGAAAGGTCGAGCCTGAACAAGGTCGCCAACTTGGACAATTGTCGTTGGACGGCATCGGTGTGGTGATGGAGGGCCGGCGGTTTTATCCCAAGGGTCCGTTGCTGGCCCATGTCCTCGGATTTTCCGGTATGGATGGCCAAGGGCTTGAGGGGCTCGAGCGCCGGTACGACTCGCATCTGCTAGGAGAAAAGCGCGTCACCGTGTTGCAGCGCGATGCATTAGGCCGAACGGTTTTCCCTAAAGGTTTGACGGAGCAAGTGCCCGCACCCGGACATTCTCTGATGCTCACCGTGGACGAGGTCATTCAATACATTGCAGAAAAAGAACTCGAGGAGGCCGTCACTCATTCCCGCGCAAAGTCCGGGACTGTCATCGTCATGGAGCCACAATCGGGAGCGATCCTTGCGCTCGCCATCAGTCCGAGATTCGATCCAAATGTCGTCGCTGCGTTAACACCTGATCGGTGGCGCAATCGCGCGCTCACGGATACGTATGAACCTGGGTCGACCATGAAAATGGTTGTTGCGGCTGCGGCGCTCGAGGAAAAAGTGATGACGCCAGACTCGTTGGTATTCGGTGAGAACGGCCGCATGGTGATTGCGAACACAACCATTCACGACCATGAAAAGCAGGGATGGATGACATTCTCCGAAGTGATCCAAAAATCCAGCAACATCGGCACAGCCAAAGCCGGAATGGCTCTTGGAGAGCAGCGGCTCTATCGCTACCTCCAAGCATTCGGATTCGGTCAACGCACCGAGGTCGATTTGCCGGGTGAAGTAAACGGACTTTTGAAGGCTCCCAAAGACTGGGGCCGCCGGTCGCTGGCATCCATTTCGATGGGACAGGAAGTCGGGGTGACACCTCTCCAAATGGTGTCGGCAGTCGCGACCCTCGCCAACGGCGGCGTGATGATGAAACCCTATGTGGTTTCCGAGATTCGCGATGAGAAAGGCCGCTTGGTCAAGGAAGTTCTCCCGCAAGTAAAACGGCGTGTCGTATCACCGGACACGGCAAGGATGATGACGACGATGCTGGAGGGTGTTGTCACGAATGGGACTGGGACGAAGGGGGCTATTCCAGGATTTCGCGTGGCGGGTAAAACCGGGACCGCGCAAAAGATCGATCCGCGAACCGGAGCCTATTCATCCACGCAGTTCGTCGGGTCATTTGTCGGGTTTGTGCCGGCAGAGGCTCCGCGTTTGGCGATGATCGTGATTCTTGATGAACCTCAAGGAGAGGCTTGGGGTGGGACCGTGGCAGCACCCGTCTTTAGGCGTGTTGGGGAGCAGGTGCTCAATTACCTCGGTGTGTCGAGAGAAGACACTGTAAAAATCGCACTGGCAATGAAGGACTAAAGGCGGCCATGGCGCACGATCCCGTCACGATCAAGCAATTGCTCGCCGCACTCCGTGGGCACGTCGAGATTTTGGAGCAGCGAGGCGATGCGAGCGGTCTAGTCCATGCCATTACGGACGATTCGAGAGCTGTGACGAGGGGGAGTCTTTTTGTTGCGGTCAAGGGTGAGCGTGTCGATGGCCATGGATTTATCGACCGGGCGATCCAGGCGGGGGCGGTTGGGGTGATTGCCCAGTCGTCTGTGTCTTCAGGGGCATTGCCCTTTGTTCAAGTGGCTGATTCGCGCAAAGCGCTCGGGCTGCTCGGCAGCCGGTTTCATGGCAATCCATCTGCCCGTCTTAAGATGATTGGCGTCACCGGCACGAATGGAAAGACGACGACAACCTATCTCTGCAAAGCCTTATTAGAAGGGGTGGGCCAGCGGGTGGGGTTGATCGGCACAGTGGGTTACCAGATCGGACAGGAGTCACTTCCGGCTTCTCACACAACGCCCGGCGCACTCGATCTTCAAGCACTCTTGTCAAAGATGGTCGAAGGCGGACTCACTGCCGCGGTGATGGAAGTATCGTCCCATGCCCTTGCATTAGACCGGACCTCTGGCTGCGAGTACGACCTGGCGGTGTTCACGAACCTCACACAGGATCATCTCGATTTTCATCGCACAATGAATGAGTACTTTGAAGCGAAGTTGCGCCTGTTTACCGGATTGGCCGGGGGACAGAAGGCTGGGAAACGCGCATTCGTCAATATGGACGATCCGCGTGGGAGTGCGGTTCTGGCAGCCTGCCCTGTGCCGGTCTGGAGGTATGCCATTCAGAACCAGGCAGATCTCCGGGCAGAACAAGTGCGTCTGTCGCTTGCCGGGACCACTTTCTCTGCTGCGACTCCCGCTGGCACGTTTACCGTCGAGAGCCGATTGGTCGGAGTGCACAACGTTTACAACCTGCTGGGGGCGATTGGCGTGGCGCTGCAGGAAGGGGCGACGCCCGATCAGATCTGCGAAGCAACCGCCCATATCACCAATGTCCCTGGTCGCTTCGAACGGGTCTCTTCCGGCCAAAATTTCACCGTCGTCGTCGATTATGCCCATACAGAAGATGCACTCCTCAGATTGCTGACGGCGGCCCACACGTTGAAGGCCGGGCGGATCATTACGGTCTTCGGCTGTGGAGGTGACCGGGATCGAGGGAAGCGGCCCAAGATGGGTCGCGCCGCTGTGGAATATAGCGATGTGGTGGTCTTGACGTCCGATAATCCTCGCACCGAGGACCCCATGGCAATTCTGCGCGAGGTAGAGGTTGGCGTGCGAGATGCGTTAGCACGGCGAGGCCACGTGCAGTATCACTTGGTTCCGGACCGGCGTGAGGCAATCGGGCTCGCCATTCGCGAGGCGCACGGCGACGATATGGTGCTCATTGCCGGGAAGGGCCATGAAGATTATCAAATTATCGGCACCAAGAAGTTTCATTTTGACGATCGCGAAGTGGCGCGCGAAGCGATTCAGCAATTGCGGGATTGTGCGTGAAAGCCCAAGCCACGGTCGGGATCGCACAGGATGAGGAATCGATGGGACTCTTTACGGTCGAGGAAATACGAGAAGTCATCAGCGTGAAAGTCCTCGCTGGACCGAACTTCTTCTCGGGGAAGCACCTGATCAGACAGATCAGTACTGATTCCAGGTCAGTTCGGCGCGGTGATCTATTTGTCGCGCTTAGAGGCGACCGTTACGACGGTCATGAGTTTGTGCCTGCCGTACTTGCTCAGGGCGCAGCCGGAGCCATCGTTCACGATCAATACCGTCTTCCGCCTGGCTCTGCAGCGGTACGCAAGGTCGACAGCCAACCCGCGCCCTTTCTCTTCGGAGTGCGTGACCCTCTGTTTGCCTACCAACAATTGGCGACCCATTATCGCAGTCGGTTCCACATCCCTATCGTGGCAGTCACTGGGAGCAACGGCAAGACGACGACGAAAGATATGGTAGCGGCGGTGCTGGCCCAGCGGTGGCCGGTGTTGAAGACAGAAGGGAATTTCAACAATCGGATCGGCGTACCGAGTACCCTTTTACGGCTCACGACTCGCCATCATGCGGCTGTCATTGAGATGGGGGTGGATCAGCAGGGGCAGACGACCAGACTCTGTGAGATTGTGAAGCCTACGATCGGGTTAATTACCAATATCGGCCCCGATCATCTCGAATTTTTTGGAAGTATGGAGGGGTCGGCACAGGCCAAGGCGGAATTGTTGGACATGCTTCCTGCCGATGGCACGGCGATTCTCAACGCCGACGATCACTATTTTGGTTACCTCGCTGCGCGTGCACAATGCCGTGTTCTGTCGTTCGGATTTTCGGAGATGGCCGATGTCCGAGCGAGCGACGTCACGTCCGATGTTCGCCAGGGAACGGCCTTTCGCTTGCACCTCCCGGGGAAAAGCCGCCCCACCGCTATTCGAATCAAGGTCCATGGTACTCACAACGTTACCAACGCGCTCGCAGCCGCAGCAGTCGGCGCTGCACTGGCCCTTTCCGGTTCGATGATCGCCCAAGGGCTAGGCCGATTCCGTCCTGCTGCGATGCGGTCGCAGGTCGTGACCCATCATGGTGTCCATATCATCAATGATTGTTACAACGCCAACCCAGCTTCGATGAGGGCAGCACTCCAATTGCTTGCCCAGTGGAATCCCGCGCGCGAACGGATTGCCGTATTGGGAGACATGTTGGAGCTTGGCACTGAAACCAGGCAGATGCACAGAGACGTTGGACAGTTTCTTGCTACGCAAAGGTTGTCGCGGTTGATTGTCTGCGGGGCGCTGGGTCGGGATATTGCGGAAGGAGCCAGGAGGGGCGGTATGGCAGGTTCGCAGGTCGACGAAGTCGTCGATGCGGCAGCCGCGGCTGATCACCTCAAGAAGATTGTACGGCAAGGTGATGTCGTGTTGGTGAAAGCCTCTCGCGGTTTGAAACTGGAACAGGTTGTACAGGTTCTGACGGGGATGAGGGCAGTCATCAAACGGGCCTCGTAAGGAGCGGAGCCAATTAAAGTCGGCCGGATGGACAGACTTATCGTTAATGTAAAGGCGGCATGCTCTACAACTGGCTGTATCCGTTTCATACGGATTATTCGTTTCTGAATGTCTTTCGCTATTTGAGCTTCCGCATTATCTATGCGGCGGTGACGGCGTTCCTGATCGCCTTTGTGCTGGCCCCACGGGTAATCAAGAAGTTGCAAAACATGAAGCTGGGACAGCAGATTCGCGACGACGGTCCTAAAAGTCATTTGGCGAAGAGCGGCACGCCTACCATGGGCGGAATACTCATTCTCTTCGCTGTGGTCCTGTCGACGCTCCTCTGGGCAGACATCGCGAAGCCCTATGTCTGGCTCGTGCTTGCTGCCATGGTGGGGTTCGGAGCGATTGGATTTGCGGATGACTATCTCAAGTTCATCAAGGCTCAATCGAGGGGATTGTCGGCGGCGCAGAAATTTACAGCACAAGTGGCTCTGGCCTTGGCGATTGCGTTGGCCCTCTATTTCATGCCCGGCTATTCAACTAAGCTCAGCATCCCATTTTTCAAGAATTTCGTCCCCGATCTCGGCTGGTTCTATGTCGTCTTTGCCGTAGTGGTGATTGTCGGGAGTTCCAATGCCGTCAATCTGACCGATGGTCTCGATGGACTGGCGATTGGACCGGTCATGATCACCGCCCTGGCCTATACGATCGTCGCCTATGTTGTCGGTCATCGGCTCATGTCGGACTATCTGCTCATTCAACATATCGAAGGCGCTGGTGAGCTTGCGGTGTTTACCGCAGCTATCCTGGGAGCGAGTCTGGGATTTCTGTGGTTCAACACCTATCCGGCTTCCGTGTTCATGGGGGATGTTGGTTCGCTTCCGCTGGGAGCGGCGCTGGGCACGGTTGCAGTGATCAGCAAGCATGAGCTGCTGCTCCTCATGGTCGGTGGGGTGTTTGTGATTGAAGCGGTCTCGGTCATTTTTCAGGTGCTCTCATTCAAATCGCGGGGGAAACGTATTTTCCTCATGGCCCCTATCCACCATCACTTTGAGATGAAAGGATGGGAGGAGCCGAAGGTTGTCGTGCGTTTGTGGATTATCGCGATCTTATTAGCCTTGCTGAGCCTGAGTACCTTAAAGCTCCGGTGATCACATGGTGGGGGAAGCGGCTGTGGAACTTGCTGGAGCACGTGTGACGGTCATGGGGCTTGCCAGGAGTGGCGTGGCGGCTTGCCGGTTGCTTCAGGCGGCGGGAGCACGTGTGACAGTAGCCGATCGGAAGGAATCGGGGGAACTGACATCAGTCCTTGGGGCCATCGACCGCGATCATGTCGGTGTGACGATCGGGGCGGGCTACGAATCATCGCTCGATGAAGCGGATCTGGTGGTGATCAGCCCTGGAGTGCCCTATCGACTAGCCTCGCTTGAAGCGGCGCGGCGGCGCGGCGTGAAGGTGATCGGCGAGCTGGAATTGGCCTCCCAGTTCCTCCGGAGTCCGCTCCTTGCCGTGACCGGTACCAATGGAAAGAGCACCACTGTGACCTTGATCGGCAAATTTCTCGCCGAGAGCGGTCAGCGGGCCTTTGTCGGGGGCAATTTGGGCATTGCCTTGAGCGAAGCGGCGGTGGAGGACCTGCATGCCAGCCAGTCGGGAAAGCCGAGCCCGTACGCCTACCTCATCGTGGAGGTCTCCAGTTTTCAGCTCGAGACGATTGATCGGTTCCATCCCTGGATTGCTTCATTGCTCAATGTGACGGTCGATCACCAGGACCGTTATGAGTCGCTGGATGAATACGTCGCGGCGAAACAGCGGATCTTTGAGAATCAAACCGCGTCCGACTTTGCCCTGTTCAACCTTGACGATGACCGGGTGGCCGCACTTCGGCAGCGTGCCCGCGCTAAGCGCATCGGGTTTTCGACGGCGTCGAAGATCGTGGCTGATGTATCCGGAGGAACCTACCTCGAAGGCGACCGGATCGTGACGACGGTTACCGGTATACGGCAGGAGATTTGTCGCCGAAGCGAGATCCGTCTCATCGGTAATCACAACGTGGGCAATGTCATGGCGGCTACGACCTATGCCGTGCTGTGTGGATGTCCACCGGACTCGATTCGTCGAGTGCTCACGACGTTTCCCGGACTCGAACACGCCCTTGAGATTGTCCGTGAGCGTCGAGGAGTTCAGTTCGTGAACGACTCGAAGGGTACGAATGTCGATGCCACGCTCAAAGCCCTGGAAAGTATCGACCAACCAATCTGGCTTATTGCCGGCGGGCGGGATAAAGGCGGTGACTTTTCGCGACTTGCCCGGGCGGTCAGCCGGCGGGTCACGCGTGTGATCCTGATCGGAGAAGCGGCGCCGCTGTTGCGTCTGGCTTGGGCGGATGTCGCCACGATGACTGAGGCAGCCACCTTGCGGGACGCTGTGGATCTTGCGGCGCAGGGGGCATCACCGGGTGACGTCGTGCTGTTGTCCCCGGCCTGTGCCAGTTTCGACATGTTTGCGGACTATCAGGACCGTGGTCGGCAATTCAAGGCATTGGTCAATGCGTTGCCGGCGTGATGTGCAAGGCGAGGGAGGGGTGGCTCTGAGCAATGGCGCATCGATCAGCAGGGACCCTGACGCTTCCATGGTCTCAGACCAATCAACGATCGGGCAAGCAGCGAGTGGCGTCAGACCATTCTCTGCTTGCGGTCACCATGATTCTGGCGTTGGTCGGACTCGTCATGGTGTTCAGCGCAAGCGCGATTGTGGCAGGCAACCGGTTCCAGGATCCCGGGTTTTTTCTGAAGCGGCAGATCGTCTGGCTCGCGTTCGGCCTTGTGTTGATGCAGCTCGCGTCACGCATCGATTATACGTTATGGAAGAAGCTCTCCATTCCGATGCTGGCATGCATGTTGCTCCTTCTCGCCTTGGTGCTGGTGCCGTCGTTCGGTGTGTCAGCGAAGGGAGCGCGACGATGGTTGCGGATAGGGCCACTTTCGGTTCAACCGGCGGAGATGGTCAAGCTCGTGGCAGTCATCTTCATGGCGGCATATCTGACCAGAAAAGGAGACAAGATTACACAGTTTCGCGACGGCCTTTTGCCGGCCTTGATTGTGATTGGCCTCCTGGGTGGACTGGTGTTGCTCGAGCCGGATTTGGGGACGGTCCTGGTACTGGGATTGGTGACGGTCGGAATGTGTTTTCTCGCGGGGGCGCGCATCTCCCACCTCTTGGCCTTAGGCCTCTGCGCCATTCCGATCGTGCTTGGGCTGGTCCTTGGTTCGAGTTATCGGCGCCAACGGCTCATGACGTTTCTGGCTCCATGGAAAGATGCATCGGATGCTGGCTTCCAAATCACGCAATCCTTCTTGGCCTTCGGCAGCGGCGGTCCGTTCGGAGTGGGCTTGGGAGAGGGCAAACAAAAACTCTTCTTTCTCCCGGAGGCGCATACAGACTTTGTTCTGGCGCTGGTCGGCGAAGAACTGGGGTTCATCGGGACCGCCGTCGTGACTCTGCTGTTTGCATTTTTTGTGTGGCGGGGGTTTCAGATCGCTGCGCGTGCCCGGGTGCCGTTCGGCCGTTATCTCGGCATGGGTATTACACTATTGATCGGAGGCCAGGCGTTGGTGAATGCGGCGGTCGTGACAGGGCTGTTGCCGACCAAGGGGCTCACTCTGCCCTTCGTCAGCTATGGAGGGTCGTCATTGGTGGTCAGTTTGATGGGAGTGGGTATTCTGCTCAGTATTTCCCGCGACCGGCACGCCGGTGGGCCGCGGAGTGGGCGCGGTGGGTCGGACCACGAATGACAATCGTCATTGCAGCAGGAGGAACTGGCGGCCATCTCTATCCGGCTGTGGCATTGGCTCGAGAATTTCTCCGGCGCGATCCTGCGACCACGGTGCTCTTTGTAGGAACCGCGCGTGGACTTGAATCGAATGTGCTCGAACACGAGGGATTCGATCTGGCCTTGATCAGCGCCAAGCCGGTAATGGGCAAAGGGCTATGGGGGTTGGTGACAGGCTTATGTGCTCTGCCGGTGAGCTTAGGGCAGTGCCTACGGATACTGAAAGTGAGACGGGCGGACCTGGTCATCGGGGTTGGCGGGTACACAAGTCCCATGATGATTCTCGCTGCCGCATTGAGAGGCGTGGTGCGCGTGGTTCTTGAACCAAATGCGAAGCCCGGCATGGCCAACAAAGCGGTGGGTTCGCTTGCGCATCGAGTCTTTCTCGCATTCGAATCGGCGGCTGAGTCGTTCGATCCGGTAAAAGTGCGTGTCGTAGGCACTCCGATTCGTAAGGCATTCCTAGAGGGGCATTCCGGCCGCCGCGAGAAGTCGAGGCCATTTCATCTTTTGGTTTTCGGCGGAAGTCAGGGAGCGAAGGCGGTGAATACGGCGGTGATGGAAGCATTGCCCGAGCTGATGACGCAGTTGCCACAGCTCACGGTCACTCATCAGACCGGCGAGTCCGACCATGCGCGGGTGGCTGAGACCTATCGTCTCGCCGGCGCCGGGCTACGGGTTGAAGCGGTACGATTCCTCTACGATATGCCCGCGGCATTGCGGGAGGCGGATCTGGTCATCGCGAGAGCCGGCGCTATGACAGTAGCCGAGCTCACTGCCTGTGGAAAACCGGCCATCCTGATTCCTCTGCCATCGGCTATCTATGACCACCAGACAAAAAATGCCAGGGTGATGGAGGCGGCAGGGGGCGCCGTGCTACTCCCCCAATCGTCGCTCACGGGGTCCGTGTTGGCTCGCACAGTGGAGGGTATTCTTGGAAGTCCGGAGCGATTGCAAGGCATGGGGGAGGCCAGTTTGTCGATGAGACGAATCGATGCGGCTGAGGCGATCGTACGTGAATGTTACCTGCTCATGGGAGGCCATCATGATGTCAACCACTCTGTTGGAGCGACAGGGATCCAATGAAATTGAGCAACGCAGACAGGATTCACAGTCACATCCCCTGGTCGGTGGAATAAGGCGCATGTCGATGTTTCACAAGACTCAACAGATTCACTTAGTTGGAATCGGAGGATCTGGGATGAGCGGCATCGCCGAGGTGTTGCTGACGATGGGGTACAAAGTGACTGGTTCGGATCTGCACGCTTCAGAGACGACGCGAAGATTGGAAGAACTCGGCGGTCGCATCTTTGTCGGCCATCAGGAGTCCAATATAGGAGAGGCGCAGGTGGTGGTCATTTCCTCTGCCGTGTCGGCCCAGAACCCGGAGGTCGCGGCAGCTAAAGCGAAACAGATTCCCGTGATTCCTCGGGCCGAGATGCTCGCGGAATTGATGCGGCTGAAATTTGGAGTCGCTATCGCCGGTGCGCACGGAAAAACCACTACCACGTCGATGGTGGCCAATGTGCTGGCCCAGGGCGGGTTGGACCCGACCATGGTGATCGGGGGCAAAGTGAATGCGCTGGGGAGTCATGCCCGCCTCGGACGAGGCGAGCTCCTCGTGGCGGAAGCCGATGAGAGCGACGGATCCTTTCTGCGCCTGTCTCCGACCATTGTCGCGGTCACGAATCTCGATCGGGAGCATCTCGATCACTACGGCAGCATGGAACGCATCAACGAGTGTTTTCTCGAATTTATCAATAAAGTGCCGTTCTATGGGTTGGCCGTGTTATGTGCAGATGATGACCGGCTCAGGGCGCTCTTCCCGAACATCGTGAAGCGCTATCAGACCTATGGGCTCAGCGAGCGTGGGGGCGCCGTGCCGGACTTTTTTGCCACAGAGATTAACCTGAGCCAGTGGGGCGCCGAATTTCGGGCACAGTATCGTGGGCGCAATTTGGGCCCGTTCCGTCTGGCCGTGCCTGGCAGGCACAACGTCTCCAACGCGCTTGTGGCGATTGCGATCGGCATTGAATTGGATGTGCCGGTCGACCTCATCAGAAAAGCATTGGCAGCCTATAGCGGGGTAGAGCGCCGCTTTCATCTGCGAGGCGAAGCCAACGGGATCATGGTGATAGATGACTATGGCCATCATCCGACTGAGATCAAGGCCACCCTGGCCGCAGCGAAGCAAGGGTGGCGAGATCGGCGGTTGGTGGTGCTATTTCAGCCGCATCGCTATACCAGAACGCGAGACTTGCTGGAGGATTTTGCGAGGGCATTCGACCAGTCTGATGTCTTGTTCCTGGCGGACATTTATGCGGCGGGAGAGCAACCGATTCCCGGAGTGTCAGGAGCCAAGTTGGCCGAGACCGTTCGTGCGGCCGGCCACCCTTCTGTGACCTTTGTGGAACAAAAAGATCAGTTGGTGGATCAGGTGTTGCCCCATTTGAAATCGGGGGACATCATCCTCACGTTGGGGGCCGGAGATATTTGGAAGGCGGGGGTTGGGCTGTTGGCTCGATTGAACTCCCTTACATGATGCCATGAAGCGGGGTGGGCGACGGGTCAGGGCAGCTGCGAGCGTTCATGCGCAAGTTGCGCAAGCAGACCTACGGGCTGCTGTGGCAGGGTTCCGAGGGACCGTGTCTTTCCAGGCGTCATTGCGAAACTACACCTCGTTCAAGATTGGAGGGCCGGCGGATGTCTTGGTTGAGCCAGCAGATATTGAGGATGTCTGTCTAGTGGTCCAGCAGGCGCGCGCGCAAAAGGTTCCGTTCTTCGTTCTGGGTGGGACGAATCTGCTCGTCCGGGATGGGGGGATCCGCGGCATTGTGATCAGCTTAGCGCGGTTGCGGCGGATCGAAGAAGAACCGGGGTTTATCCTCTATGCCGAAGGGGGAGTTGGGATGCCGACGCTGATCGGCTATGCCGTCCGTCATTCCCTGGCTGGACTAGAATGGGCGGCTGGAATTCCAGGGACTGTGGCCGGTTGTGTGGTGATGAACGCCGGCACGAAGCTCGGAGAAATGAAGAGTTCTATCAAGGCCGTTCGCATGGTGAATATGAATGGTCAGACCGTAGATATCCCGGCGGGGCAGGTGAAGTTCGAGTATCGCCGGGCGTTCCTGCCACGCGGCATCGTTGTGGGGGTATGGGTTCAGCTGCGGCACGGGGTTCGATCGGAGATTGAGCGAATGGTTAAGGACTATCTCCACTATCGACGGGACACGCAGCCACTCGCGTTGCCGAGCGCTGGCTGTGTATTCAAGAACCCTCCAAGTGACTCAGCAGGCAGACTGATCGAGGCAGCCGGCTTCAAGGGGACACGTGTCGGTGATGCGGAGGTTTCGACGAAGCATGGCAACTTCATCGTGAACCGAGGGCGAGCCTGCGCGGCGGACGTGATCGCGCTGATTGCAAAGGTTCGTAGGGCTATTCGCCGTCAAACTGGCGTGCGGTTAGACCTTGAACTCAAAATCGTAGGTGAGGTCTAGCGGTATGAGTGAGCCTTGTCCGACGGAGCGACCTCTTTTAACTCGAGCCCGTATAGGGGTGTTGATGGGTGGGCAGTCAGCCGAGCGCGATGTGTCGCTTCGGACGGGGACCGCGGTGCATCGGTCGCTGGTCCGTCGGGGCTACAATGCAGTGGCAATCGATGTTGGGCCGACGCTCGCTCGGGATCTGCAGGAAAAGAAGATCGAACTGGCGTTCCTCGCATTACATGGACCAGGCGGTGAGGATGGCGCGATCCAAGGATTTCTTGAGACCCTGGGAATTCCCTATACGGGGTCTGGCATTCAAGCCAGTGCGATCGGCATGCACAAAGTCACCACGAAGACTCTTTTGGCCTCGGCCCATATTCCTGTACCGGCCGGCACGGTTGTGAAGCGCGGTGAGAAGATTTTACTGAGCACCGTGATGAAGGCGGTGAAATTGCACTTGCCCGTTGTCGTGAAACCTGCGTCGCAAGGATCCACGATCGGCGTGACCATCGTGCGGAAGCCGGCACAATGGCGTGACGCCTTGGCCCTGGCCCACCGCTATGAAGTAGATGCGGTGGTCGAAGCCTATATCCCGGGGCACGAAGTCACGGTGCCGATCATTGAGAGGCGCCATGCTTCTCCACTGGCGCTCCCAGCCGTGGAAATTATTGCCCCGGGAGGCTTTTACGATTTTTCGGCCAAGTATGAATCGGGGAAAACGCAATATCTCTGTCCTGCACCATTGTCTATGTCGGTGACCCGACAGATTCAGGCCTTGGCGTTGCGCACCTATCAGGTGCTCGGCTGTGAAGGTGCAGCCAGGGTCGATTTTCGTATCACCCTGCGCGGCCGCCCTGTTGTGTTGGAGATTAATACGGTGCCGGGCATGACCGAAACGAGCTTGCTGCCGATGGCGGCGGCGCAGGCAGAAATCGACTATGACGAGCTGACAGAACGGATTCTTGAGTCAGCCCTCGTTCGTGCAGCCCGTCTCGACCGTTTGTCAGGCGGAGGGGGCGCGCGATGAGGTTGCTGTTTCGGAAGCGAGCGGTGAGAGAAGTCGGCCCTCGGGTGAACCAATGGAAGGGTGCGCGTGCGAGTCAGATGTCGGATCAGTGGCAACAGGCGCGTCGGCAGAGACTCCTCTCGCAGGGGCGATGTGCGTTGCGCGTGGGGCGCTGGATTGTTGGTCTTGCGGCATTGGCGTGGGTCTTGGCCATCGTCATGCAAGAGATGGGGCCGGTTCTTCAGAGCTGGCTGGAGATCCGCGAAGTAGAGGTTGAAGGCATTCACCGTGTCACGAAGGGTGAAGTAGTGGAGCGGCTCGTCTTGAAACCTGGTATGGGACTTCATCAAGTCAGCACGTCGTTTCTTGCTGAGCGTGTGCGGACGCATGCCTGGGTCAAAGAGGCGGCAGTCGAACGCAGGCCCCCGCATCTCCTGTATGTCGCGATAGTAGAACGCATGCCTGCCGTCATTGTTCGGACCGGAGCAGACCATTGGTTGAGCGACGAGAGCGGGTACCTGCTGACTCACTTGGGCAGACAGGATGACCGGACGCTGCCGCTGTTGACCGGGCTGGATCCCCAGGCTCTCCAGCGCGGCGAGGCACGAATCCGCAATGCGGTGCAATCCGGGGTCGTGCTGGCCAGGCTCATCGCTAATTCGTTCGACGGGCGGGTTGAAATTGACCTCACGAATTCCTCGAATGTGGTGGCGTCAGCCAATGGGGTGCGCTTCCAATTCGGAGAGGATGCTCTGGTGGATCAGTGGGAGCGGTTTCAGAAGGTCCGGCCGTCATTCAGGGCTGCTTCACTCGATGGTCGGAAACGTGAAGTCAGCGAGATCGATCTGCGTTATGACCATCGTGTCATTGTGCGGGAGGGGGTGTAAGGGCCTGTGCCGAAACGTGATCAAATTCTTGTAGGGTTGGACATCGGGACCACGAAGATTTGCGCCATCGTGTCGGAAATCACCGATGGAGGGGCGCTCAGCATCATCGGGGTTGGATCCTGCCCGTCGCGAGGGCTTCGAAAAGGCGTTGTGGTGGATATCGAGAGCACCGTGGAATCGATCAAGAAGGCAGTCGAGGAAGCGGAACTGATGGCGGCGGTCCAGATCAATTCTGTATATACCGGCATCGCCGGAAGCCATATTTCTGCGGAGAATTGTAAGGGGGTCGTGGCGCTCAAAAAGTCAGAAGTGACGCGTGAAGATATCCATCGTGCGATCGAGAGCGCACGGACCCTGGCGGTGATTCCCCATGAACGGCGGATTCTTCACGTACTGCCGCGAGAATTCATGGTGGATGGGCAGGAGGGGGTTCGCGAGCCGTTAGGTCTCTCCGGGAACCGTCTCGAAGTCAATGTGCATGTGATTACCGGTGCCGTGACATCGGCACAGAATATCATCAAGTGCGTCAATCGGGCCGGGCTCGATGTCGTGGATATGGTGCTGCAGCCGTTGGCCTCCAGTGAGGCGGTTCTCAGTCAGGAAGAGCGTGATCTGGGGGTCGTCATGGTCGATCTCGGTGGTGGAACCACCGATCTTGCGATTTTCCTCGACGGGAGCATCAGGCACTCCGCGGTCTTGCCGATCGGCGGGCAAAACCTGACAAAAGATCTCGCAATCGGGTTGCTCACTTCACAGACCGAAGCCGAAAAGATCAAGGTACAGCGCGGGATAGCCAAAACAGGATTGGTGCAGGGTCATGAAACGGTGGAGGTTCCGTCAGTCGGAGATCGTCCTGGACGCACGTTTTCCCGCCGTGACATTGCTGAGATTCTTGAGCCGCGTGTCGAAGAAATATTCGAACTGGTGCGTCGGGAAATCACGCGCGCAGGGTACGAGGGTATGTTGGGGGCAGGGGTGGTCGTGACAGGCGGAACGTCATTGTTAGAAGGGATGCCTGATGCGGCGGAGCAGGTCTTAAATCTTCCGGCCCGCCGCGGTGCGCCCAGCGGGGTTGGAGGGCTTCGCGACATCGTCAGCAATCCCATGCATGCCACAGGTGTCGGTCTGTTGCTCCACGCCCGGCACCATGCTGAGGAGATGGCCACGGCCGGTCTGCGGAGCGGACGGCCATTGTACAAGGTATTCGATCGGATGAAGTCCTGGATGTTCGAGTTCTTTTAACCACTCTGCGAGACGGATGGCCGTGACGCGGATTCTATCAAGGGAGGTGTCTTGATGTTTTCATTTGAAGAGGATGTCGTGTCCCCTGTTCGGATCAAAGTGATCGGTGTCGGAGGCGCCGGGTGCAACGCTCTGAACACCATGATCATGTCCGGATTGGCGCGGGTCGATTTTATAGCCGCGAATACCGACTTGCAAGCATTGGATCGGTCGCGTGCGTCGTATAAAGTTCAACTCGGGCCTGAGAGGACCAGAGGGCTCGGCGCTGGGGCCAAGCCGGAAGTCGGAAAAGACTCTGCGCTGGAAAGCAAAGATCAGATTCGAGAGTGTCTTGAGGGCGCCGATATGGTTTTTGTGACCGCGGGAATGGGTGGTGGAACCGGGACTGGTGCTGCGCCGATCGTGGCGAGTATTGCGCGCGAACTCGGTATCTTGACGGTCGGGGTCGTGACGAAGCCTTTTTCATATGAAGGTCACCGCCGAATGATTCATGCGGATGAAGGGATTCGAGACCTCCGTCGCCATGTGGATACGTTGCTTGTGATTCCAAATCAGCGGTTGCTCGGCATTGTTGACAAGGCGACACCGTTGCTCGAAGCCTTCAAGGTGGCCGATGACGTCCTCCGGCAGGCGATCCAAGGGATTGCAGATGTGATTACGACCACAGGCCATGTGAACGTGGACTTTGCCGATGTTCGCACGGTGATGTCGCATACGGGCCGTGCGGTGATGGGCATGGGGGTGGCGTGCGGGACGAATCGGGCGATCGAAGCGGCGCAAAAGGCGATTTGCAGCCCGTTGCTGGAAGAAGGCAGCGTGGAAGGTGCCCGTGGTGTGTTGTTAAATATCACCGGTGGGCCCAACATGTCGCTGCATGAAATCGAGGAAGCGGCCACGATTGTGCAACAGACAGCGGACCCGGAGGCCAATATCATTGTGGGGCAGGTGATCAACCCGGATATGGGTGATGACCTGGTCGTGACGGTGATCGCCACAGGATTTGAACTGAAAGAGCCGTCTGCTCAGGTTCCTGTGGCTGCGGCCCGGGCTTCTCGCGCCGGGCAACAGGCAATGGCTGGTGTCGGACAGGCGGTGGGAGAACGGTCCTACGGGGAGCGACCCCTCAAAGATCTTGACCGCCCAACCTTCTTGAGGCGGATGGGAGATGCAAGGGAGTCGATGGAGCGGACTGCTGCGGTTGTTGACGATGAATGGGATGTGCCCACGTTTCTGCGCAAGCAGGCAGACTGATCTGCAAGGGCTGCAAACGTTAATAGTCTGAATGGAGTATGGCCATGGGTACAGGGGTCATTACGGTTCCTGCTTTCTCGTCTGCGCACGACGGCGTCCGACATTTCTTCGGCACGCGCAGCCATGCGGATTCTCTGGCGCTTGATATAGGAATACCCGTTCGTCGGCCCAGGGTGCCGGGAAGTGGCTGGCTGCTGTCTGTCAAACAGGTACATGGAACCGATGCCTTGGTGGTGGATCGTCCCCTTACTGAATCGGATCAGTTCCTTGGCGGGTGGGACGCATTGGTGACCGACCAGCCAGGCGTGACGGTGGCGGTGCGCACGGCGGATTGTGTGCCGGTGCTCGTGCATGACTCGCGTCGGCGTGTCGTTGCGGCCATTCATGCAGGCTGGAGAGGCGCAGTTGCAGGGGTCGTTTCGAGGACGATCACCCTGATGGCAAGCAGATTTGGATCGACGGAGTCTGATCTGCGGGTCAGTATTGGGCCCTCGGCTGGTCCCTGTTGCTATGAGGTCGACGATCCGGTGCTCGACCAGCTTCGAAGAGAATTACCTGAGTGGCAGTCAGTCGTGCGGGGTTATCGAGGACACAAGGCTCGACTCGATCTCAAGGCCTTGATCCGACGACAAGTGGAGAGGCAGGGTGTGCCTGCACCCTCTGTCTCGGCAGTGAATCTCTGTACCATTTGCCAGGATCAGCTCTTTTATTCGTATCGACGAGAAGGCCGCGTGAACGGGACAATGGTCAGTGGAATTACGCTACTTTCTCATCGATAGGAACACTATCCCTGGTGCGGGCCCTGACAATTGCCAAGCGGTTTCGGTAGAATAATTGTTGAACGTCCGAGAGACGACATTGCACCTCTTGCCAGCCAGAAAATTAGGCGTATGGACGCTGGTTTGGTTGGCGAGAATACTCGTCTCAGTTGTGAATAAGCCCAGCATAAGCCTCGGAAGTCAGGGATTACCGGATGGGCTGCCGACTTGGAGGGCATGTGTCTAGTCAAATGATTACAAGGAAAATCGGATTCATTGGGGGTGGCCAGATGGCTGAGGCCATGATCAGCGGCCTTCTCTCGGGGCAGGTCTGTTCTGCTGAGTCGATATGGGCGACGGATCCCGTTGCCGAGCGCCGTGATCGCTTAAAAGCTCAGTTCGGCATCCGAGTCGGGTCTGCCAACCGTGAGGCTGTGGCCTGGGCTGACATCATTGTTTTGGCCGTGAAACCTCAGACCCTCTCTGCTGTGCTCAGCGAGGTTGGTCCTCACCTGGTCCATGGACTTGTGATTTCGATTGTGGCAGGGGTCATGATTCGGACGATTGCAGAACAGGCAGGCGGCGCGGCGAGAGTGGTCCGTGCGATGCCAAATACACCAGCCTTAGTCCGGGAGGGTATGACCGCTCTTGCAATGGGTGTAGGGGTATCAGACGATGATGCTGGCCTGGTTCGAACGATATTCGAAACTGTCGGTCGCGTGGTGGCGGTTGAAGAACGACTCATGGATGCAGTGACCGGCTTGAGCGGCAGTGGGCCGGCCTATGTATTTCAGGCCATCGAGGCATTGGCGGATGGAGGAGTCATGATGGGTCTGCCGCGGCAGACCGCCGAACTCCTTGCGGCACAAACTGTATTCGGCTCGGCTCGTTTAGTGCTTGAATCAGGGGTGCACCCCGCTCAACTGAAAGACCGAGTAGCCTCTCCGGGAGGGACGACTATTGCCGGGCTTCATCAGCTCGAACAACGGGGATTTCGTGCTGCGCTGATGGCGGCGGTCGAAGCCGCCACCACACGGTCGAAGGAGTTGGGGCGCTGATGTTCGTTGCGGGCAATGCTCTTTCAGCAGTGGCGATTATACTTGATTATGTTCTAACGCTTTATATGTGGGTAATCATCGCTCGTGCACTGATCTCGTGGGTGAATCCGGACCCATGGAATCCCATTGTGCAATTTCTCAATCGAGTGACCGAACCTATCTTGGCGCCAATTCGTCAGATGATCGGGCTGCGGATCGGGGTGGATGTGTCACCAATCATTGTGATTCTGATCATTATTTTTTTGCAGAAGGCCGTTGTGCAATCACTCGAAGAGTTTGCTATGAGGATGAACTGAGATGACCATGGGGGATGCTATGAAAATTACACCACTTGATATCCAGCAAATGGTGTTCAAAGTCAGTATGCGCGGGTATGACAAAGAAGAGGTCAACCGCTTTCTTGAAGAATTGGCACAGACGATCGAGTCGTTGAATCGGGACAATGCGGTTCAGCGAGAAAAGATCATGTTTTTGGAGCAGCAACTCGCTGAATTGAAGCGGACTGAAGCGACATTATCAAACACCCTTTTGTCTGCTCAATCGCTGGCCGATGATGTAAAGCGGAATGCTCAGCGGGAGGCGGAGCTCGTCATCAAGGAGGCTGAACTGAAGGCAGGGGAGTTGATCCATCAGGCCAGGGTCGAGCTGACCGATATGCAGAGCGACATCTCGTCGCTCCAGAAACAGCGATTGCTCATGATTGAGCGATTGCGCGCGTCGTTGCGGATGTTCGAGCGTCTATTTGAAGTGGAAGAGCGGGAAGCATTGCATGACGCCACGGCCGCATCGGAAGAAAAGCTCGAAGGAGAATCGAGCCCAGCGCTCTGATCTGTTGGATCTGGCCGGTCCTGGCCCTGCTTTGATCCCAGTTTTCTTCTCGCCGCTCAGCAGCAGATTTCCGGCCCCATGACAGATGTCTTGCCTATGGCCACCTCTCCTGTCCTCCAGGCCGCACTACAATCGGCCGTTGACGGCGGTGTATTTCCTGGCGCCCAATTGGCAGTGCGCCTGCGCGGTGCGATGCAATGTGTGGCCATGGCAGGGCGATTGTCTTCAGAGCCCTTGGGGACTCCAGTACAAGCCTGTACCATCTATGATCTCGCTTCTCTTACGAAACCTCTGGCCACGGCTACATCCATCTTGCTCCTGATTCAGGCCGACAAAGTTTCTCTTGAAGATTCCGTTCAACAGATACTCGCGGAACTTGAAGGGACACCGATCGGTCAGGTCACTGTGCGGGAGCTCTTATCCCATCGCTCGGGTCTGCCAGGATGGCGACCTTTTTATGAACGGCTTGATGGGCGAGGGATTATCTCCGGGCTTTCTAGCCGGGATGAACCTGTCCAGCAACAAGTATTGCGCATGATTCGCGACGAACCATTGATCTACGCGCGCGGGGAGCGGAACATTTACAGCGATCTTGGGTTCATGTTGTTAGGATTACTGGTGGAGCGTCTCAGTGGAGTTACGCTCGATCGTTGGTGTGAAGAAGCCATCTTCCGGCCGTTACGGGCCGATCCTCTGCTGTTCTGCCCCAGGGGTGGGCAAGTCCAACCCGAAGTTGGGTGCTCGGCCGTTGATATATCAAGAATCGCTCCGACCGAACGGGATGAGTGGCGCAACCGGTTACTATGCGGGGAGGTGCACGACGAAAACGCAGCGGCTATGGGTGGTATTGCTGGTCACGCCGGGTTATTCGGGACTGCCGAATCGGTGCTGGTTGTCTCTGGGGCCTGGCTCAGCGGTTACCATGGAAGAAGTTCTATGCTGGACGGAGGGCTTGTTAGACAGTTCACAGCCCGCCAGGAACTGTCCGCCGGATCGAGTTGGGCGTTGGGATGGGACACTCCATCAGCTCCGTCATCATCAGGGTCATTTTTTTCTGAGGAGTCGTTCGGCCATCTAGGGTATACCGGGACGTCACTGTGGATTGATCCGCGATGCGAGTTAGAAGTCGTGCTGTTGTCCAACCGGGTACATCCGAACCGGAGGAACGAAAAGATCAAGACCTTCCGTCCCTATATCCACGACCTGGTATATCGGGAGTTTGTGCCTGGGTAACAGGCTCGGCTATGCCGGGTCCTGGTAATCGACCCAGGTTTCTTTTTCGGCGAGATATTTCATGCCTTTGAAATTTGTGCGGGTTCTCATTTTGCTGACGCCCAACTTTTGCATCGATTCGACCAGTTCTTGTACCGCTGCAGTGATGGTTGGATGGGAGTGTCCCTCGACGATCAAAGCTTCATACATGACCTTGGCAGCGTAACCTGAGGCTGTTCGATTGATAAGGACCGTCCGATTGAAATACCGATCGCTAGGATCGACTCCTTCAAGCTGGTGCTTTTCAACCAGCCCTTCTCTTTTAAAGAGCAGAGGAAGAGAACTCATAACGACCCCCATGATACCTGATTGGGATAGATTGAGATTTTAAATTATAGGATGGGGCATTGCTGACTGCAAGCCGTTGACAACTACCTGAAAGCCCTCCTATCATCTCCCCCCGCCGTGGTGGGTTTCTGTGTTCCGAATGATATGAATATCCCCAACAGCTTGACCATCCTCCGTATTCTCCTCATCCCCTGCTACATTGGGCTGCTGATATACGGGAGATTCAATGAAGCGCTTGTCGTGCTTCTTGTGGCTGGGATCACTGATGCGCTTGATGGGGCGATCGCGCGCATGAAGAACCAGCATACAAAGTTCGGGGCCGTATTGGATCCTCTGGCCGATAAATTACTCCTGACTTCGGGGTTCATCACGCTATCAATGATTCATTTAATTCCTTTGTGGGTTACCATCCTCGTGGTCAGCCGGGATGTGATACTGTTATTGGGAACGGCGGTCGCGCACTTCACAGATTCTCGCATCGATATCACTCCCACATTCTTGGGTAAAGGCACCACGTTTCTCCAGTTGTCCTATGTTGTCGTCGTGATATTCTTGACCTCCCGTCAGATCGATCTCAGCTTCATTCTGCCTCTCTTGCTCGGCATGGTTTCCTTCACGCTGTTATCGGGGTTGCATTATCTCTACAGAGGCTTTCGACACACGAGTGTGCCCGGCGGCTAAAGAATTGTAGTTGTTGGCCTTACCTGCCTCGCATATTGCGTCGAGAATATGCATTTGTTTGACAGGTTTTGAGGTGGTCAGTAGACTCGCCATGTAGGTATTCCTCTCAGTCTACAACCGGCCAGTGCTATGGCCATATCGAAGGGTGAGAGTTGCGCATGGCTACCTTTGCGTATGTCGGACGAACCAGAGGGGGTACGGTCAAGAAGGGCGAGTTGAGCGCAAAAACCCGCGATGAGGCGGTGGATCAACTCCGCAAGCAAAGCGTCGTTGTCACCAGTCTCGAAGAGAAAAAGAGTGGAGCAGGTGGATTCAAGATAAACTTGGGCTCCGGCCTCACCGATAAAGACCTGGTTGTATTTACACGGCAATTTGGCACGATGATCAATGCGGGTCTGCCCTTGGTTCAATGCCTCGAAATCCTCTCGACCCAGTCCGAGAATAAAGTACTACGAGAGACGATCGGTGAAGTAAAAGTCCAGGTTGAGGCAGGTTCGACTTTCTCGGATGCCTTGCGGCGCTTTCCCAAAATCTTCGACGATCTCTACGTGAACTTGGTTCATGCTGGTGAGGTGGGAGGCCTGCTCGACACGATCTTGACGCGTCTCGCCGTATACATTGAGAAGGCGATGAAGTTGAAAGGGCAGATCAAGTCCGCCATGATATATCCCATGACGATCATGGGAGTCGCCGCTGCTGTTATTACGATCCTCATGCTCTTTGTCATTCCAATCTTTGCAAAAATGTTTCTCGAGCTGTCAGGTGGAAAAGTGGCGTTGCCAGGTCCTACGCAACTAGTTATCGACATGAGTAACTTTTTCATAGCGTACTGGTACGTCATTCTTGGCGGTATGGTGGGGAGCATCTTTGGCATTAAGAAATATTATGGGACGGTTAAAGGTCGGAAGGTCATTGATAAATTGCTTCTCAAGATACCAGTGGTGGGAGATCTCATCCGAAAGGCCTCGGTCGCCAAGTTTACCCGCACGCTCGGGACTTTGCTCTCGAGCGGGGTTCCATTACTCGATGGCATGTCCATCTGCGCAAAGACATCAGGCAATAAGGTTGTTGAAGAAACATTGCTGGATGCTCGCCTCAGCATCAGTGGCGGAAAAACAATTGCCGATCCCTTGGCATCAAGCGGGGTTTTCCCCAAGATGGTGACGCATATGATTGCCGTCGGTGAATCAACCGGCGCGCTGGACGCCATGTTGGGGAAAATCGCAGACTTTTACGAAGAAGAAGTTGATCAAGCAGTTGCCTCGTTAACGGCGTTGCTTGAGCCGGCGATGATGGTGTTCCTGGGGGTTGTCATCGGGTTTATCGTGATTGCGATGTATCTTCCGATATTTAAAATGGCGTCCGCAATCGGGTAATACTCGTGTTTCACCTATTGTTCTCACCAAGCTGGGCCAGATTCCCGGCATGAAGGCGCCAGCCTTTCCTAGTGCTCCACTTGGCGACCGTCAAGTGGGTGATGAAAGGGTTCCTTGCCGGTTATCCGAGGGGAATGACAGGGCATATCTCTCTATATTCCCGTCCAAGTCCTTTCCGCCCGATGGTCTTCCAGTCATGAATAATCTTCGCACAAGACTCTATTGGATCATGGGGCTTCGGATGGCCCTTGTGGCCCTGATGCTCGGCCTGTCTCTCGCATTTCAAGTCGGGAAGGGCGGGCGGATTGAAACGTTCTACACCCTGATTATCGTTACCTGTGTCTTGACGATCCCTTCCGTTATTCTGCTCCGGGTGCTCACCTCACAATCGGCTCTCACGATACTTTTTTGGGCTCAAGTGGCGATCGACTTCCTCCTTGAAACTGTGTTGGTTACCAGGACAGGAGGGATCGAGAGCCCGTTCGCAGTGCTGTATGTGATGACGGTGGCAGTCGCGAGCCTCGTTCCGCGACGGTGGGTAGGGCTTTTTACCGCCTGTTTTTGTATTATTCTTTTTGGAGCCTTAACGAATATTCAACTGTATGGCCTTGTCGAGGAGTGGGGGTGGATGCCGCCGAGTCGGCTGACTCTGTCTGAAACATTTCAAACATTCGGGGTCTATGCCCTTGCCCTGCTTGTCGTTGGGATTCTGGGCGGGACTTTGGCCGAACAACTTCAGCTTGCAGATCGATCGTTGCGGGAAAAGGAACAGGGGTTAACCCGTCTCCAAGTCTTTCACGAGAATATCGTCCATAGCATCAGCAGCGGCGTATTTACTGCAGATGCCGGGGGATGCATCACTTCATTCAACCCAGCGGCGCAGGAAGCGACTGGGTATACGATTGCTGATGTGGCCGGGCGTCCCTGGCGCGAAGTTTTCAACTGGCATCCTAGCGAACCCGCAGACGAACAACTCAATGGGGCAGTGCCAGCAGCGACGAGATTCGAAGTAGAATGTAAGCGTGCTGATGGTAACCGCCTGATTCTCGGAATGACCCTTTCTCCACTGCATGAACAGGGGAAGCAGACAGGCTTGGTTGGTGTGTTCAAAGATCTGACACAGATTCGAGATCTTGAAGAGGAGATGCGTCGAAAGGAGTGGCTGGCGAGTTTGGGTGAAATGTCTGCCGGGATGGCTCACGAGATTCGGAATCCGCTTGGCGCATTAGCTGGCGCAATGCAAATGCTCCGGAAAGATGCCATAGAAGATGAAACCAATCGCCGGTTGATGGACATTGCGATTCGGGAGGCCACGCGCCTTGACAACATCATCACCGAGTTTCTCCAGTACGCCCGTCCGCCGGCGCTTGATCTCGCGGAGCGTGATCTCAACAAAGTGCTTGCTGAGACGCTCGATCTCGTTCAACATGAAGCGCGGACACGTTCCAAGATCAACATCATTACGTCTCTGGCGGTCGAACCGCTTCCCGCCATGGTTGATCAGGATCAGTTACGGCAAGTCTTCTGGAATATGGCAACGAATGCATTTGAAGCGATGCCTAATGGTGGTCAACTGACGATCTCGACGAGTTGCCGCCGCATTGAGATTGGTGAACGTAGGGGGGACGTCATTGAAATCGCGTTTCAAGATACGGGGGAAGGCATTCCCCGACAGAATCTCGACAAGATTTTTCTCCCTTTTTTCACGACGAAAAAGGAGGGATCGGGACTGGGTCTTGCCGCAGTCCATCGCATCGTCGATCTGCACGGCGGGTGGATCAAGGTTGAAAGTCAGGAACGGGAAGGCTCTCGGTTTGTCGTATGTATGCCGCGTTCAGGGGAAACCGGGGTACGGTTGTGGCATGAGGGACGGACGCCGTGGAAAAGATCTTAGTTGTTGACGACGAGAAAGGGCTGCGCGAAGTCCTGAGCATCATGCTCAAACGGGCGGGCTATGCCGTGATCGAGGCGTCGGATGGCGAAGAGGCCATCGGCCATATAGACAAGGAGATCTTCGATCTCGTCATTACAGACCTTCGTATGCCGAAGGCTGATGGCATGGCGGTCTTGAAGGCGGTGAAGTCTTCTTCTCCTGAGACCGTGGTCCTCGTAATTACGGCATTTGCGACTGCGGACTCGGCGGTTGATGCGATGAAACAGGGTGCGTATGACTACCTGACCAAGCCGTTTCAGGTTGATGAAGTGCAGTTGATCATCCGCAACGCCCTGGAGAAACGGCGTCTCTCGGCAGAAAACATTCTCCTAAAGCGTGAAATGGCGAGCCAGTCGTCGTTTGCCCAACTGGTCGGCCAAAGTGAGAGTATGCAAAAGGTATTCGACGTGGTGCGCCAGGTCGCAGACGCCAAGAGTAATGTGCTCATTTGTGGAGAAAGCGGAACAGGAAAAGAGTTAGTGGCTCGGGCGATTCACTATAACAGTGCCCGAAGCTCGATGCCCTTTGTCGCAGTCAATTGCAGTGCTGTGCCGGAGACATTGCTCGAAAGCGAACTCTTCGGGCATATGAAAGGATCCTTTACCGGTGCGATGGCCAATAAGGCAGGGTTGTTCGAGGTTGCCAACGGCGGCACGATTTTTCTGGATGAAATCGGCGATACGACTCCGATGATCCAAGTCAAGCTGCTGCGTGTCATTCAGGAACGGGAATTCCGGCGCGTGGGTGGCAACCAGGATATTAAGGTGGATGTGCGTATTGTAGCAGCGACCAATAGGGATCTGGAAAAGGCTGTGGCCGACGGCTCATTTCGTGAAGATCTCTATTACCGCTTGGATGTGATTCCGATTCGGCTTCCACCGTTGCGCCTTCGAGCGGGAGACATTCCGCTTCTTGCAAACCATTTCTTGGGGAAGTTTTCACAGGAGAGCGGCAAGCCGGCTCCCATATTGACCTCAGGGGCGATGCAGGTGTTGCTGGGGCATGAATGGCGCGGTAATGTGCGCGAACTGGAAAATCTCATTGAGCGTGTGGTTACTTTTTCCTCCGGTGCGCCTGTGTCGGACGAGGATATCCGGGGTTGGCTTCACCGTGCCGTCGCCCCACAGCAGCAGGGAGTACCTACCGATTTGCCTGAAGACGGAATAGACTTAGAAGAACTTATTAACGGGATTGAAAAAGACCTACTCTTAAAAGCGCTCGAACGAGCCATGTGGGTCAAGAAAAAGGCCGCACGGCTTCTGAAACTCAACACGCGATCCTTTCGCTATCGACTAGAGAAGTATGCTATCAAGGGAGGCCGTGATTAGCCTCCAGCCGAGCCCAGCCACGATCATCGTTAATGCCCCTGGCAAAATCAACTTGACCCTGCGAATCCTCGACCGTCGTCCCGACGGGTTCCACAATCTCTGGTCGATCATGCAGACGGTTGCTCTCGACGACGAGATAGAGATCCAGTTACGAGCCGACCGACAGGATATTCATCTGAGGTGTGATGCAATGCAACTGGCTGCAGACCAGAGTAACCTCGTCTATCGTGCAGCTACCGCGGTGTTGGCGCGGGCTCAACGATCGATTGGGCTCGATATTGGGTTGCGTAAGCGTATTCCAATGGGAGCAGGCCTCGGCGGCGGGAGCAGTGATGCTGCAGCGACCATCATAGGCTTGAACCTTCTCTTACAGCTGCAGTGGTCTCCGTCGCAGATGGCGGATGTCGGCTATTCGTTGGGTAGCGACGTGCCATTTTTTCTTTTTGCCCCTTCATCGTTTGTGACAGGTCGAGGAGAAACAGTCCGGCCTGTGCTGATTGAAGGGCGCCGCTGGGTTGTGCTCGTCAATCCAGGCTTTGGGGTCGAAACGAAGTGGGCCTATCAGGAATTGGCTGCTACCAGGACCGCTGTGACGCCTCTTTCACCGGCCCACCGAAAACTCGATCGGCAGTCGCGGGTCAGCTGGACTGAATTGGGTGCAGCGGCAGAGAACGATTTCGAGGGACCGGTTTTCGCCGCGCATGAAAAGCTTCGGGAGATCAAGCGGAGTCTACAGGATCACGGAGCCGAGATCGCGCTACTATCCGGAAGTGGAGCAACAGTATTCGGGGTGTTTGCGGACGAAGGGCGCGCCCGCCTGGCTCAAGCTCATTTTATGAGAGAGAATGTGATGAAGGTGTTTGTCATTCAGACCTGCTCCAGTCCGCTCGCCTGGCGATATGAACAACCGCGATAGACCGAGGCTCGGTTGACAACTCCCCGTACATTCCGTTACAGTTTGCCCCCTCAATTGGCTTCCTCAACAGCGCGCAGTGAACGATAGGTAGGCGTAACGATCGCGCCCACCGACGTCCGCCGTCGAGACGACCAAATACGACACTCTATTAGACTGTGATGCGGTTGCATCCTAAGGACCCTCTGAGAAATCGATGAGCGGAGAGCTAAAGATATTCTCTGGCAATGCGAATCCGGCCTTGGCCCATGAGATTTGTTCCTACCTGGGGACCAAACTCGGCGAGGCGACGGTCGGGTCCTTCAGCGATGGTGAAATTCGCGTTAAGATTGAAGAAAATGTTCGTGGCGGCGACGTGTTTGTCGTGCAGTCGAGTTGCCAGCCTGTCAACGACTCTCTGATGGAGTTGCTGATCATTATCGATGCGCTCAAGCGGTCCTCCGCAAATCGCATCACAGCGGTCATCCCCTATTTCGGTTATGCTCGCCAGGATCGGAAGGATCAGCCGCGTGTGCCGATTTCTGCGAAATTGGTGGCTGATCTCATCAGCACAGCAGGCACCGATCGGGTGCTGACAATGGACCTCCACGCAGGGCAGATCCAGGGATTCTTCAATGTGCCGGTAGACCATCTCTATGCATTGCCCGTACTATTGGATTACATCACGAAGAAGAAGGTCGTCGACCTCGTGGTTGTCTCGCCAGATGCAGGTGGAGTCGAACGAGCCCGGGCCTTTGCGAAGCGGCTCGACGCGAGCCTGGCGATTATCGACAAGCGGCGTGAAGGACCGAATCAGACGGCGATTATGAATATCATCGGCGACGTTGCAGGGAAAAGTGCGCTCTTGCTGGATGACATGATCGACACGGCCGGCACCATTGTGAAGGGGGCGCAGGCCTGTATGGATCGCGGGGCTCGGGAAGTCTGGACCGCCTGTACCCACGCGGTGCTCACTGGGCCGGCGTTAGAACGGATTCAGCAATCCTGTCTGAAGCAAGTCATTGTGACTAACTCAATCCCATTACGGGGTAAAGAGCTGATCTGTCCGAAATTGCATCAATTATCGATCGCCCCACTGTTGGGTGAAGCGATCAGGCGAATCCATGAAGATGAGTCGGTGAGCTCACTGTTTGCCTAAGGTAGGGTTAGGGGATCTAGCAGGCTGCTGACAAAGTTCGTCAGCAGCCTGCAAGTAAAGCGAAAAGGGGACGGAGGACTATCATGAAGTTTGAACTAACAGTCTCAGTGAGAGAGAAAGCCGGAAAGGGTGCGGCACGCCAGCTTCGGCGGGAAGGCAAGGTTCCTGGTGTGTTGTATGGTCAAGGTGAATGTCTGCTCTTGACCATTGAACCGGATAGCCTCGTTAAGATTTTGAAGGCCCAGGCAGGCGGGGCCGCGCTCGTGTCCCTTACTCTTACCGGCGCGAAGTCGAAACCGAACCGGACCGCGCTCTTGCGGGACTTCCAGACTGATCCGGTCGAAGGGAACGTCCTCCATGCGGATCTGTTCGAAATATCGATGGACAAGCCGATTCGCGTAAAGGTGCCTTTGCATTTGACCGGCGGAGTGCCTGCCGGCGTCAAGGAAGGGGGCGTCCTCCACCACAATATGCGTGAGTTGCATGTCGAGTGTCTCCCGGCTCTATTACCGGACTTCATTGAAGTCGATGCTTCGGGGCTCGCGATTGCGCAGGGGCTCCATCTGAAAGATCTGGCTGCGCGCGAGGGGATTCGATATCTGGATGATCCTGAGCAAATGGTCGTGAGTGTTGCGGCGCCGATGACGGAGGCCAAACTCGAATCGCTCCTCGCGAGCGGCGCAGCCGCACCGGGCGAGGCGAAAGAGCCTGAGGTGGTCGCAAAGGGTAAAGTGGCAGGTGAAACCCCAGAGGGTGGTGAACCAGCGAAAGCTGGTGCGACTGCAGTGGCTGCTGATGCAAAGGGCAGCGAGAAAAAAAGCGCTGCAGCGCCAAAAGCTGAGAAGAAAGAAGCCGAAAAGAAGAAGTAACTTTGTACCTCATCGTTGGGCTGGGCAACCCGGGGGTTGCCTATGCCCAAACCCGCCACAACGTCGGCATGTGGGTCATCGAGCGGGCCGCAGCTCGGTGGGCCATCCGTCTCACCAAGCATGGCACGGCTCATCGTGGGGGGGGACGGCTCGGATCACACCTCTTCGAACTCGCCGGTGCCCTCGACTGGATGAACCTTACCGGTCCTCCGCTCAAAGGCCTTCTGCGTGAATGTTCGCTGACTGCCGACGATCTGATTCTTATACATGACGATCTTGATCTTGATCTGGGACGTCTCCGGATCAAACAAGCAGGCGGGCACGGGGGGCACAATGGGATCAAATCGGTTATCGACGCGATCGGGACATCCCAGTTTGTGCGGGTCAAGATCGGAATCGGTCGACCGGCGCCGCGTCAGGATTCAGCAGACTATGTGTTGCAGCCATTCACGAAGGAAGAGCTTGAAGTGTTGAGCCCTTGTCTCGACCGCGCTGTGGAGGCGTTGGAATGTCTCATTCATCGAGGAGTCGCGGTGGCGATGAATCAGTTTAATGTGCGGGAGAAACCAGGAGAGGGAGAGGAGCAATCTGACTGACTGACTGACTTCCTGCTTGCTGAGCACGCACGATGAGGCTGTGCTCGTTCGACGCGCGCAGTAAAAGTCGGTCAGACAGCTCCTCTAAGGGGTTGTTTCTCCGCAATAAGGAGGAGAGAAGTAGGAAGAACCGGGTGGGAAGCTAGGTTCAAGGGGGAGAAGAAATGGGACTCTGTTGTGGAATGATCGGGTTGCCCAACGTGGGGAAGACCACCGTCTTCAACGCGCTCACTGGCAGTGGCGCATTGGCTGCCAACTATCCCTTCGCGACCGTCGATCCCAATACCGGCATCGCGCTGGTGCCGGATCCGCGGCTCGGAGTCCTTACCGAGCTGTTCAAGTCGAAGAAGACAACGTACAGCACGCTGGAGGTTCGCGATATTGCCGGTTTGGTGGAAGGGGCGAGCAAGGGTGAGGGGCTCGGCAATCAGTTTCTCGGCCACATCCGAGAAGTCGATGCGCTGCTCCATGTCGTCCGCTGTTTTCAAGGAACGGATGTGGTGCATGTCAGCGGCGGTATCAACCCGCTCAGCGACATCGGTGTGATCGAGACCGAGCTCATGTTGGCCGATCTTGAGACACTCGACCGGCGAAAGCAAAAGACGGAAAAGAAAGTCCGGGCAGGCGACAAGAAGGCCGCATTTGAGTTGGCGTTTATCGACAAACTGATTGGATTATTGGACAAGGGCGAATGGCTGGGCAATCTGCCATACACTCCTGAAGAACGCATTGTGCTCGCTGAATGTCAATTGTTGGCAGCGAAGCCCGTGCTCTTTGTGGCGAATGTGTCGGAACAGGCCGGCGCCGACGAGGCAATGGTTAAGTCGGTTCGTGAGTTTGCCGACAGGCGGGGCGCACGGGTAGTGACGATCTGTGGCCAGCTCGAGGCGGAGCTTTCCACTCTTTCTGAGAGTGAGAGGATGGACTTTCTCAAGGAGATGGGGCTTACGGAATCGGGCCTTGTCCGGCTGACGCGTGAAGCCTATGCCTTGCTGAACATCATCACCTTCTTCACGGCCGGGGAGATTGAATCGCGGGCATGGCCGATTCCCAAAGGCATGAAGGCTCCCCAAGCGGCGGGCAAGATCCATTCAGACATGGAGCGTGGCTTCATTCGTGCCGAAGTCTATCACTACGATGATTTAATGGTCTGCGGGTCGGAGGCGAAGGTGAAGGAGAAGGGGCTGTTCCGGCTGGAAGGCAAAGACTACGTCATTAAAGAAGCCGATATTGTGTACTTCCGCTTCAACGTCTAACGTCCGTCCACTTTCTACCCGTGCATCCATCACCCCCTAGATTCAGTGTGTGCCAATGCCCTTCGCTCCCGTGCCTCCCGAAGCGACCCAGCGGACTCTGCCGGGCGGACACCTTCGGAAATTCCTTCGCGGACTCAGTCAGTTTCCGCTTTCCTTCCCGGCAGAGTCTCACTGGGTCCCCGCTTCTCCGGCAACGTCCACTCAGAGCCTTCGCACACCTTACGGGGCAGCGCGTCGTCTCTGTTGATACTGGGAGAATGAAACGGGGTTATTTCAGTTTTCCAGCGTGTGGGTCTGAGAACGGTGTCTGACACCGTTCCCGACTCTGACGCCACCATTTGAGCCGAACGATTTAATCAGGTTGTATAGGCCCAGTTGGAGATGAAGGGCGCCAAGGTAATGCAGTCGTTTCTTTTTAGAAGCTGGCGGATTCTCTATGTGGAAATACATCAGTCTGACGAGGTTTACTTGTTCTACAAGCACGATCCGTCACTAGGCAGATTTGACAATATGTGGAGCGGTGCAGCACGCCGTGACGAGGAATTGCAAATTAAAGACTGGGTGATTAGGAATGTGCACAACATCCCACCTCCGATGGCGGGCTGTTCTGCATGGCACGTCACCAAGGGGAGAAACTTGTAGGGGATGAAACGGCTATGCGTCCAGCGGGCTGCCTGGGCTCAGAGCGGACTTTGCCGGAGGAGCGGGGGCCCCACCGAGGCTGAGGCGAGAGGGAAAGCTGGAACTGACTGAAGCACGCGGTCGCATGACCGCGGCTGAAGGAATTCCAGAAGGCTTCCACTCGACGAAGCCCGGAAGGGTCGCTCCGGAGGCAAGGGAGCGGTTGAGCCCAGGTAGGCCGCTGGCTGCCGTTCTTGTCCGTTCCGTTCAGGCCCTATGGTTGCCAGAGCGCCGTGGATGGGGTGTCGCGGGAGGTGTGGGAGCGCAGACCCACAGACGCCGGCCCCTGTTCCGGAGGCTAGGGAACGGCTGAGCCCGGGCAGGCGGTCGTGGCAACTATTGCGCCGATTGCTTACGGGACAATGAGTAATCGCCGGGCTGTTTTATTGAGGAAGCCAGACGGTTTTCTTGTCAGCGTTCATGTCGGCTCTAAACTGGCGGATCGTCGACATTTTGAAGGGCCATAAGAATGGAGAATAAGACACCGCTATAGTGACAGTTCCACTTTCGAGTGGCGCCTTAATATCGAATCCTCTGTGACAGGGTGCGGTGGTCTTTCGTTGCGGCGCCATCATCGACAGTATTTCCTCACGACCTCCGGTGTTGTTATCGAATGGTTCCCCTCCTGTAAACTTCCCTTCTTCCTTGCACACGATGGTCACGCCAAACAATGGCACGATCATCTTGTTACTCACCGTGAAGGGGTATGAAAATGGATTATTTGGATCTCCTGGGGCGCCGACCTCAATGGCCAAGACGGGGGCAAGCGTCATGAGACCGGAAAGCAACGCACATATCAGCACCGTTACTGATATCCACTTCACGGCACGTTTAAGAGATGAGGGAGGTTGGTTCCTGATAATGGGGGGGGTGGGCTCGCTCGCTGGTGTCTTTTTTTTCTTTTTTGACATGGCTGGTGTCTTGGAGTATTAGAGGCGGCCTATGGCTCAAGCTTCCGCTGCGGAAGTATAGCCCAGGTCTCGATCATATTTCTTTAACTAAGATGTTCGGCGAGTTCCGTCCCCATGGCCTGAGCTTCGATAAATTGACAGTTTCTTCACAGCTGTGATACCGTCCAACCCTCTTATGCCTCGTATAGAGGCGCCTACACCTCGCTCCGGACCATTGATCCGGGGCCTTTGTCCAGGAGGATTGCTGCATGGAGCTCTACGAGTCTCTATTCATTATTCGTGCGTCTGTCTCTGACCAGGAGACCACAGCCTTGATCGAGAAGATGAAGGCGGTGGCAGAGAAGACCGGCGCGCAGTTCATCAAGTCAGAAAATTGGGGGAAGAAGAAACTCGCGTACGAGGTGAAGCGAGAACGGAAGGGCACCTACGTCTACTTCTATTTCAAGGCGCCTAATGTCACGGTCGGTGAGTTAGAACGGTCCTATCGTTTGGAAGACTCTATCATCAAGTTCTTGACCGTCCATCTCAAGAAAGAACTGGTGCCGCCACGGCCGCGGGAGGCGATATCAGAGGAGTTTGCCGGTGGCAGGATTTAATAAAGTCATTCTCCTCGGAAACCTTACGAGAAACCCTGAGTTGCGGTACACGCCGAATGGAACACCTGTGGCCAGTTTGGGTCTCGCGGTCAGCCGGCGATACAAGCAGGGTGATGAACTGAAAGAAGAAGTCTGTTTTGTCGATATTGTCGTGTTCGGCAAGCAGGCAGAACATTGCGGACAGTATCTGAGCAAGGGGAATGGAATCGTCGTCGATGGTCGGCTACAGCAGCGTCGGTGGGAAACAGAGGATGGCCAAAAGCGCAGCAAGCACGAGGTGGTGGCTCAAACGGTGACATTTATGCCGAAACGTCAGGACGGTGGCTTTGGGGCTGAAGCGCCGGTGCATGATGAGGCCGGATATGAACCAGAAGAACACGTCTAGTCAGGATGCTGAATAATTCCGCCCGCGTATACCCGCCAGGGTTGGGCGGGTGAGAAGGCAGCCTTTTTGAGCATCCTGAGACTGTTTTTACATCGGCACCATACTGAAGATTTCATTGGGCGGAGACCCAAGTTTTTCCACCGCCTGCTAACACATAGGGAGACGGTTTATGGAGCGTGAACAACAGGGTGGAGATCGAGAGGGTGGCGGACGATTTTTTCAACGGAGACGGCCTTGCAGGTTTTGCATCGACAGTGGATCGATCGATTTCAAAGATGTCGGGCTGCTGAGAAATTTCCTCACTGAGCGGGGTCGGATCGTCCCGCGGCGTATCTCCGGCAATTGCATGAGGCACCAGCGCGAGCTGACGGCTGCGGTCAAACGGGCCCGGCACATCGCTCTCATCAGTTTTGCGGAAGAGCGATAATCGGTCACATTGGGGATGGGAATGCAGGCAGGTGCCGTGATGGAATTTCTCAGGCCGCTGCTGGCTGACATACCGGTCGATGGGCTTTCGGTGGTCGGCGAGGCGACGGCTGAAGAGCTTGGCCTCACCGAGGATGAGGCCATAGTCCAAGGCCCGCTGGCAGTGAGTCTTGAGTTGACCAACGTTGAAGGGTTGGTGGCTGTGACCGGTGTGCTGGAGGGTATGGTTATCCGTGAATGTGTGCGGTGCTTAAAAGAGTATGAAGATCCGTTGGCCTTCTCTGTGCGGGCCGCCTTCGTTCCGGAACCCAAGTCGACGTCACGGCATCCGAAGCGAGTCGATTCCCGAAAAACGAATACAAAAAATGTAGAGGCCGAGCAAGAAGAGGAACCGGACGATCAGTATCAATATCAAGGCAATCAGCTGGAACTGGCTCCTATGTTGCGTGAACACATCATTCTGTCTGCTCCAATGCAGCCTCTCTGCAATGACGACTGCTTGGGGCTCTGTCCACGATGCAGGAAAAACCTGAATGAGGGCCCCTGCCAGTGTTCTGAAGAACTGCCGATGCCGACAGTTCGAGTAATCCAGGTCACGAATCGGAAGACCGGAGGATCGTCAGCCTCTTAGCGTGACCGCCGCTATCGAAAGTGAGAAAGAGTTGCCATGCCAAATCCGAAACATAAACATTCACGGGAACGACGAGATAAGCGGCGCACACAAAAGCTGCGTATCACGCCGCCGGGCATGTCCGTCTGTCCGCAGTGCCACGAGCTTAAGCTGCCGCACTACACCTGCTTGAATTGTGGAACGTATAAGGGCAAAGCAGTTATCCAGGTCGAAGAGTCCTAGCTCGCAGGCTGCTCAAAAAGCCCGCCATCGGCGTTCTCGCTTCGCTCAAAGGTTCAACGTACTGAAGCGTACGCCTCACTTCTTCGCTCGCTGCGGCCTTGCTGGACGGCCTTTTTGAGCAGCCTGCCAGATAGCTTGGAGAGGCCCCTTTGGCCAGTCTCGCAGGCCCCTGGCCCGAGGGAGCACAACGGGATTGCGTATCTTTGCCTGTTGCGTCGAGCACCTTACTGCTCTAAACTCCTGCCGCATGTCGCGTGGTGACACATTACTCGTCTTGTGTCATCACCGATACGTCATCTGGTACGAAACACTCAGTCGCTATGAAGATTGCGCTTGATGCCATGGGCTCTGACCATGGACCGGCCCCGGTCATAGAAGGGGCTCTCCAGGCTGCCCAGGAATGTAATGTCGAGGTGCTGTTGGTCGGTGACGAGACTACTCTCAACGCCGAATGTCGCCGTCTTGGTTGCACAGACTCTCGTGTATCTATTCGGCATGCCTCTCAGGTTGTCGAAATGCACGAGTCCCCCGCTGCCGTAGCCCGCAAGAAGCGGGATTCCTCCATCTGGATTGCCACGGAATTGGTCAAGAGCGGCGAGGCAAGCGCCGTGGTCAGTCCCGGCAACACCGGCGCCAGTATGGTGGCGTCATTCTTTCTGCTTGGGCTCACGAAGGGTGTTGAGCGCCCGGCGATCGCGACAAGCTTGCCCACTCTGACCGGTACGGCGATCATGTTGGATGTGGGGGCGAATGTGGACTGTACGGCCCAGCACCTCACTCAGTTCGCCATCATGGGGAATGAGTATGGCAAATACCTCTTTGGAAAACCTAACCCCCGTGTCGGGCTGTTGAGTATCGGGGAGGAGGACAGCAAAGGGAATGAAGTCACGAAGGAGGCGTTCAAGCTCCTCAAAGCGAGTACGCTCAACTTCATCGGCAATGTCGAAGGCCGCGATGTCTATAGTGGAAGCACCGATGTCGTGGTGTGCGATGGTTTTATCGGCAATGTCGCGCTGAAGATTTCCGAGGGGGTGGCCGATACGATCAAGAAGTTATTGATTAAGGAGATCTCCGGATCATTCCTCGGTCGCTTAGCATATCCTCTTCTTGCCACGCCACTCCTAAACCTGAAGAAGAAAATCGACTATGCCGAGTTCGGGGGCGCCCCGCTTTTAGGCGTCAATGGTATCACGATGATCTGCCATGGTCGTTCATCCGCCAAGGCGATCAAGAATGCCATCCGCCGGGCCAAGGGACTGGCTGAGCATCGCGTCGATGAGTTGATTCGACGCGATATTGAAGAGAGCCTCTCACAGACCAAGCCCACTGAGGATGCATCGGCATGAGAGCCCGCATTATAGGCACTGGATCGTACGTACCGACCAGGGTGCTGACCAATGCCGATCTTGAGCGGATGGTGGCCACATCGGACGAATGGATCGTCGAACGGACGGGGATTCGCGAGCGACATGTGGCCGGTCCCGGGGAAGCCTGTTCTGACCTGGGGGTAAAGGCAGCGGAGCGGGCTCTGATGGCTGCAGGGGTGAGAGCAGCCGATCTCGATCTGATTCTGCTGGCTACCTGCACCGGTGACCATCCGCTTCCTGCCACCGCCTGCCTGATTCAACATCAGCTGGGAGCCACGCGTGCGGCGGCCTGTGACCTGTCGGCTGCCTGCTGCGGATTCGTCTATGCATTATCGTTGGCGGATGCCTATGTGAGAACCGGCATGCGCCATGTCTTGATTATCGGGTCGGAAGTGATGTCGGCAATTACCGACTGGACCGATCGCAATACCTGTATCTTGTTCGGCGATGGGGCTGGAGCAGCGGTCGTCAGTGCGAGTGAGAACGACCGGGGTATTCTTTCGACACATCTTCGTTCTGATGGCGCGCTCTGCGAACTGATTGCGGTGCCGGGGGGGGGGTCGCGTTTGCCGCCTTCTGACAAGGTTGTGGCTGAGCGGATGCAATATATCAAGATGAGGGGGAACGAAACCTTTAAGGTGGCGGTTCGGACCTTGGAGGAAGTCGCGCGGGAGACCCTAGCTGCGAATCATCTCCGTGTGGAGGACCTCGACCTCTATGTGCCGCACCAGGCGAATGTGCGAATTCTCAAAGCAGTCGCTGAGCGTCTCGGGCTCCCGCCGGAAAAAGTGATGTTGAATCTTGATCGGTATGGCAACACGTCAGCAGCATCGATTCCCATTGCCTTGGATGAAGCCCTGCAGCGGGGGCTGATCAAAGAAGGAAGCCTGGTGATGTTGGGGGCCTTCGGCGCCGGACTGACCTGGGCATCTGCGCTCATCAGGTGGTAGGGGGAGAACCGAACAGCGTGAGCTTTTCCCGTTGACATTCAATGGGGATTCGACGATATCTAACGCCATGGGAGCGGCCCGATGCGCGGCTCTAGTGTGAGCGTGTATGATCAAGAGTAACCAGTAGCCTCGTGCAATCACCCCAGTAGTATGGCAACTCTCCAATCAACAAGGTCATGCGGTATTGGACTGGTCTTTCCGGGACAGGGGTCTCAATCAGTCGGGATGGGAAAAGCGCTGTTTGCCGTTGCCCCGGGCATTAAGACTCTCTATGAAGAGGCCTCCTCGATACTGGGATATGACATCGCCGCGTTGTGTTTTGAGGGGCCCGCAGAACGGTTGAACCTCACGGAATATACCCAGCCTGCCTTGCTGGTGAGCAGTATGGCCGCGCTTTATGCCTTCAAGCCATTGGGTATTTCGCCGGTTGCAGTGGCCGGTCACAGCCTTGGTGAATATTCGGCGCTCGTTGCAGCGGAGGGCATGACCTATCGGGAGGCGGTGGAGATCGTGCAGAAGAGAGGCCGCTATATGGCCGAAGCGGTTCCGCCAGGAACAGGGCTTGTCGCCGCGCTTCTCGGTCTCGCAGCTAACGTGGTGAAAGAGGTCTGCCTGGAGGCCTCATCTGCTGGAGTCGTGGCCGCAGCGAACTTCAATTCTCCTGGCCAGATTGTCATTGCCGGAGAAAAGGCCGCTGTGGAACGGGCCATTGAACTGGCGAAGGGCAAAGGATGTAAGAAGGCGATCCCACTCCCTGTCAGTGTGCCGGTCCATACGCCGCTTATGCAGAAGGCCGCTGATCGACTTGCCGAAGATCTGGCAGCGATCAACTGGTCCGATCTCAAAATGCCTTTAGTCAACAATGCGCAAGCGAGAGCGATCAACAAGGCCTGTGATATCCAGGTGTCATTGGTACAACAGCTTCCTTCGTCAGTCCTCTGGGAAGATAGCGTGAAGGTCATGGCTGAAATGGGTGTGAAGACGTTCGTCGAGGTCGGGCCGGGAACGGTGTTGAGCGGCTTGATCAAACGGATTCTGCCGGACGCCGTGACTCTGAATGTCAACGATCCGAAGTCGCTTGAGGCGACACTAAGGACGTTAAACGTGAATCGTGAAACGGTGTCGTCAGAGCGTTTACCGGATAACATTTAGCGATTAACGGAGTTGTGATGTTACTTCAAGGTAGGGTTGCGATTGTGACAGGGGCGGCGCAAGGAATTGGGCGTGCGATAGCGGAAGTGCTGGCCCAAGCGGGGGCCGATATTGTAGTGGCTGATCTCGATCCGAGCCGGTCGATGGACACGATAGCGGCAGTCGAGAAGCTTGGGCGCAAGGCATTAAATGTCAAAGTCAATGTGGCGGACACCGCTGACACCAAGGCCATGGTCGATCACGTGCTCAAGGAATGGGGGAAGGTCGATATTTTGGTGAACAATGCGGGGATTACGCGAGACGGGCTATTATTGCGGATGAAGGAGGAAGACTGGAACCTGGTGTTGCAAGTTAATTTGAGCGGGACGTTCAATTGCATCAAGGCAGTCTTGCTCTCGATGACCAAGCAGCGGTATGGTCGTATCGTCAACGTTGCGTCGATCGTCGGGGTGATGGGAAATGTGGGCCAGGCGAATTACGCAGCATCGAAAGCGGCGGTGATTGGATTGACCAAAGCGGTTGCACGTGAATATGCCAGCCGCTCAATCACGGTGAATGCGGTCGCGCCCGGTTTCATCGATACGGCCATGACGCAGGGATTATCGACAGAAGTGAAAGACACGCTCCAGAAGCAGATTCCCTTAGGGCGGCTGGGTACTCCGGCTGATATTGCGGCGGCGGTGCGCTTTCTCGTATCAGACGAAGCTGCTTATATCACAGGGCATGTCTTACATGTGAACGGCGGGATGTTGATGGTGTAACGACTCTATCAGAATATTGTATAATGCTGCGGCCGATAAGCCGGCAGTGACAAGGAGGATACAGGATGGGAAAGGAGGCAGGAAAAGGAATGGGTACTGTGGATGAACGGGTGAAAAAAATTATTGGTGAGCAGTTAGGAGTTGAAGAAGATGAGGTGACGCCGGAAGCCAGTTTTGTGGAAGACCTTGGCGCCGATTCGCTCGATACGGTTGAGTTGGTGATGGCCCTTGAAGAAGAATTCGGCATTGAAATCCCCGACGAAGATGCGGAGAAGATTCTGACGGTCGGGAAAGCGCTGGACTATATAAAGGAAAAAGCATAGCACCCTCAATAATGTGATGAGTCCTCGCTCGATCAGGCGGATTGTGGTAACCGGTCTGGGGCTGATTACGCCTCTAGGAACCGGTGTCGACAAGACATGGAAGGCCATCTGTGCCGGCGAGTCCGGCATCACTCGAATCACAAAATTCGATCCTGCCGCCTACGATGCCCAAATCGCCGGCGAAGTGAAAGACTTCGATCCAGCCCAGTTCATCGAGAAAAAAGAAATCAAAAAGATGGATACATTCATCCATTATGCCGTGGGCGCAGCCCAGATGGCAGTGGATGATGCGGAGTTTACCGTCGCGCCGGAAGAAGCCACGAAAGTCGGTGTCTATATTGGCTCTGGTATCGGAGGGCTTGGGTCGATCGAGCACTATCATAAGATTCTGCAGGAAAAGGGCCCCGGGCGTGTCTCCCCATTTTTCATTCCCATGACCATCATCAATCTGGCCTCCGGGCAGGTGGCGATCAGGCTAGGTGCCAAGGGACCGAACTCCTGTGCTGTGACTGCCTGTGCGACGGGCAATCATTGTATCGGCGACGCGTACCGGCTGATTCAGGCTGGTGATGCTGATGTCATGATTGCCGGCGGGGCGGAGGCCGCCATCACGACGTTGGGTGTCGCAGGGTTTGCGGCGTCGAAAGCCCTGTCATTCCGCAACGACGATCCGACGAAAGCGAGCCGGCCATTCGACAAGGATCGAGACGGGTTCGTGCTTGGCGAGGGCGCCGGAGTTGTGGTCTTGGAAGAATTGGAGCACGCGCGTCGGCGAGGTGTCCGTATCTATGCCGAGTTGATCGGCTACGGCATGAACAGCGACGCCTACCATATTACTGCCCCATCTGAAGAGGGTGAAGGCGCAGTCCGGTGCATGGAGTTGGTGCTCAAAGATGCCGGTATCCGCAAGGACGAGGTCGGATATATCAATGCGCATGGCACGTCGACGATGGCAGATGCCATTGAAACCCAAGCCATCAAACAGGTGTTCAGTGGGCAGGCCTACCACATACCGGTCAGTTCGACCAAGTCGATGACCGGCCATCTCCTCGGGGCAGCCGGCGGGATTGAGGCGGTATTTACGGTTCTGGCGCTTCATCACGGGATACTCCCACCGACGATCAACCTGGATCATCCGGACCCTGCCTGCGATCTGGACTATATTCCGCATCGGGCCAGGCCTGCTAGGGTAACAGTGGCGTTGTCGAATTCTTTTGGATTCGGCGGGGTCAATGCCTGCTTGCTCTTCAGGAAGTCTGATGTCTAAACACCATCATTCATGATTGCTTCAGTGGCAATCGCGAGCTTTCTGGCGAGAGGCACGGAGCCAGAGGCTAGGAGTGACCAGAAGAAAAGTTTTCCATCAATAATGCAGGCTAATTGGCCTGTGCGAGGGATATACTCGCCACTATGACTTCGGCTTCTTCTGCCGATGCGCTCCAATCCTCGTTGGGCTATCGATTCAAGGCTCTGTCCTTGCTCGAAGAGGCTCTGACCCATTCCTCCCTGGTCAATGAACAGAAAACAGCGTCGCCTCAACATAACGAGCGGCTTGAATTTCTCGGCGATGCCGTGTTGTCGCTCGTGATCAGTGAGTATCTCGCTTCCGTGTTGCCGCAGTCTTCAGAGGGGGTGCTTTCCAAGGTGAAAGCACGTTTGGTCAGCGAGGCGTCGTTGGCGCAGGTATCCCGTAGGCTCGGACTCGGTGAACATCTCAAGCTCGGGCGCGGGGAGGACCGTTCGAAAGGGCGTGAAAAAGATTCGTTGTTGGCCGATGCACTGGAGGCGGTACTTGCGGCGGTTCATCTTGATGGAGGGTTCGAAGCAAGCCGCAGGGTGACGCACCAAATTTTTGCAGAGGAACTCACGCATGTTGCCGCGCAACGGGAGCAGCCGGGGGCAGGCGACTATAAAACCCAGTTTCAGGAGTGGTGTCAAAAGCGGCGCGACACGTTGCCGCGGTATGCGACCGTGCGAGAAACAGGACCAGATCACCAAAAGTTATTCGAGGTGGAATTGTCCATTCAGAGCCAGGTCGTCGGCAGAGGGTCGGGACGCAGCAAGAAGGAAGCGGAGCAGCAGGCGGCGAAGCAGGCTCTCCAACAGGTTGAGCCCTGATCGTCCCGCTATGATAAGGTGACGCAATGGGATCAGATAAAATTAGAGGGAGGCGTATGATGCAGAGACGCATGATTGTGAAAATGTCCGCGGTGGCGCTCATGCTTGCTGGGGGTCTGTTACTGGGGATGGGCACCCTCTTTGCGGCTGACAAGTCTGGGGCAGGAACAGTAGAAGGAATAAAAGGTCCCAAGGCGACGCTCAAAACGAAATTTGGCGATATGGACATCGTCTTCTTTCCCGAGAAGGCTCCCAAACATGTTGAAAATTTCATCGCGTTGGGAAAATCCGGTTTCTATAACGGCACGATCTTTCATCGAGTAATTCCAGGATTCATGATCCAGGGAGGCGATCCCAATACCAAAGATCTGAACAAGCCGGAGACCTATGGTCAGGGAGGGCCGAGCCAGAAGCTCAAAGCCGAGTTCAACGACATTCCTCACCGGCGAGGGATTCTCTCCATGGCACGGACGAATGATCCCAACAGTGCCGGTTCGCAGTTCTTCATTGTCGTCAAGGATTCGAATTTTCTCGATGGACAATATACGGTGTTTGGTGAAGTGGCGAAGGGGATGGAGGTGGCGGACAAGATTGTCAATTTGCCGAGGAACAGCCGTGATCTTCCCACAGAGCGCGTGGAGATCACGGTCGTGGTGAGCGAGTAAACGATGCGAAGTTGGCGGAGTATGACACATGATTCTGTTGTCATAAAAAGTTTCGTGTTGGGCGGCATGCTAATGGGGATTGGTCTTCTCACGGGCTGTGGGGGAAAGGCCGAAGTGGCACCGGTTCCGCCTCCGCCCAGCGTCGGCCCAAGAGCCATCATCAAGACAAAGTTCGGAGACATGCATCTCAAGTTCTATCCAGATGTGGCTCCAAATCATGTTGGAAACTTCATCAAGCTGGCCAAATCAGGCTTTTACGATGGGACGATCTTTCACCGGGTGATTCCAGGCTTTATGATCCAGGGAGGTGATCCCAATACCAAAAACTCGCTACGCAAGGACACCTATGGGCAGGGTGGGCCGAAGGATGAGAAGGGTAATCCGATCTTGCTCAAAGCAGAGTTCAGCGACATCCCGCACAAGCGAGGCATTGTGTCGATGGCGAGAGCGAACGAGCGGGACACCGCTGGGTCGCAGTTTTTCATTGTCGTCGAGCCATCTCACTTCCTCGACGGAAAATACACGGTGTTTGGCGAGGTGGTAAGAGGGCTTGGCGTCGCCGATAAGATTGTGGCTCTCGCAAGAAATGCTCAGGACCTACCGAACGAGCGGATAGAGATGACGGTGACGATTGTTGAATAACAGTGTGGTTTCACGAACCCAGAGCGTCCACAATAAAAAGTGCTCGCTCGATGTGCGCAGTTGGAGTTCATGAGACTGCGCTACTTGTGGAGTGTAGAAAATAGAAAAGCGGATGCTATTTTTTGATGGTATCGATGAATGTACGGAGACGGGCTCGTTCCGACGGGAAGAACAGAATGAAGCTCAGACCGAAAGCGCGGCCTGAGACCCAACGTACAGAGGCTCGTTCAATCTTGATGCGAGGCGACTGGTCGGGTAAGTAAATTGTGAGCTGAACGTCGAGCCCTTCCGCCATGTTGACGTCAGATTCGGCTCGACAGCCGGAGGTTGAGATGTTCGTCACGGTCGCATCGCCTTCAATCTCTCCAGAAGCAAATCCCAGGATGCAGCGTAACTCCACCCGGCGCGCTTTTCTGATCTTTTGTACTTTCCCAGCGCTCATGGTGAGTGTCCTACCATAGCGGACAGTGGATCTCCGTCAGTGGTGATGGCAGCCGGGTCCGTGGGTATGGGGCTCAGGTGCCGGTGGTGGCATGAACTGCCGCCCTGGTAAAATGATGTGGCCCGGCTCACGTTGCTTGGTCAGATGTTCGGCAATGTCAGGATGATAGGCACGCACATACCCGATGAGTCCACTGAGGAACCGTTGTGATTGGAGTTCCGTGCCGGAAAAGCGCGAGACGAACGTGATCGCGCGGTCCAATATGTCCGGTGCGGAGGACATATCTGCGATCTGCTGAGGATTCTGCTTTGCGAACGTGTCGTACTCCTTCTTGAGATATTCTGCAAATACCGGCATCGGTGCAGCAGGTATATGGAGGGGGCTGAGCGTCCGTCGCAGGGCCTGCAGCGCTGCCACGACTTCAGCATCCTGCCCGTCGCGGCGTCCCTGGAAGTATCCGAAAGTCACCACTTCCACGAGATTGAACAGTGCTACGGACTTTTCACCGCCCAGCTCGGTCAACTCGCGATAGAACTCTCGGCGTATAGGCATAAACTGTAGAGCCAGTCGTTTCTGCTGGTAGTCGCTCCCGGATTCGAGATAGAGGCAATCGGAAGGGCATCCAACCCGCACGATTCGATGTTCCCCGCAACATTGGCTGCAGATCAGTCCTCCCAAGGCGGGGCATGGCCGCTTGCCTTTCCGCTGTGAACAATAGACGCAGTGGCTCATTTTCTTGTTGGCCCTTCTGGTGTCGGCTTCGGCGGAGGGGGAATAAAACCGTAGTCTGCCAATGTTCGTTTCTCTTGTTTGGATTTCCCGCTGCTGGGGGTTTCAAGTCCGTTCATTTCAGCCGCATGGGCCGACTCAAACGGGACAAGGATGATATTGTTCGTACGGTCGATGCTCAGGTCTCCCGGCGAGGGCAAAAATTCGGCGATGACTTGAAACCGCTTGTCCCAGGTCATGCGCCAAACCTTTCCCGTCGTGGAATCCGAGACGTACATATTCCCCCACCGGTCGAAATCCACTCCACGCAGATTCTGGAAGCGGTTGGAAAAGAATCCGTTGGAGAAGAGTTCCGTCACGACGCCTTCTGGAGAGACTTCGAAGATTTTGCCTTTGTCCCAGCTCACGGCAATGATCTGGCCGGATTTGGGATGGACAACAAGGCCTGAGGGGCCGGCCAGGGCCTGGTCCGTGACGAGCACCGACAGTGTCTGGGTGGCGAGGTCGACGCGATAGATCGTGTTGGCTTTTTGATCGGAGCAGTACAAGTGGCCCTTGCCATCGAAGGCCACGTCGCTCAAGGAGGCTCGTGACACCTCAGATTGTGAAGCAACTGGCGATCGGACGGTAAGCGTCATGATCGGCTCGCCAGTGGCAGTGTGAAAACCGCGTAAGGTATTAAGGTCTGCCACGTAGAGGACGTGCTCCACCACGGCCATGCCTTTGGGGGCATGGAGGGTCACATCACCCTTCCCACCCTGGATGAATTTGAGATTCAGGAGTTTGCCATGGGGATCGAGCTTGGTGATGAATCCGTTGTTGTCGGCGGCTTCTGCCTCCCCGTTCACGCTCGAAATGAAATAGCCCTTTTCGATGGGATCATTCACAAAGCTATAGGGAGACTGGAGTTCCGTCACGGTGATCTGTGCACTGAGCGGGCCGACGATCGTAATGGATACGATCCAGATGAGCCAGGCCGCGGGATGACGGATGACGCGTGTCAGAAGGGACATCACGGAGGAGGTTCAGCTCACAAGCTCAATGGCTCTTGATCTTGATTGACAAACCCATCGTAGCTGTCAAGCGAAGAATCTGTCAAGAAAAGGACGTGAGGCGTGAGCGGGCGGGAGTCGTTGACTTGATCAAAAATGCCCTGCTATGGTGCCTTGCTGTTTCACTGAAGGTCTCTTTCAAGGGAGGAGGAACCCGTGGCGGCACGATTGATCGATGGCAAAGCATTGGCATTGCAGGTTCGTGAGGGGCTCATAGCCCAATCGGCGGCGGTCTTGGCTAAGACAGGGATGAAACCTGGCCTTGCGACCATCCTGGTGGGCGACGATCCCGCGTCGCACCTCTATGTGAAAAGCAAACAGAAAGCCTGTGATGCGGCGGGCATCTATATCGATGACCACAAATTGCCAGCGAGCACAACGCAAGCGGAGTTGTTAGCCTTGATCGCACAAGAGAATGCTGATCCCAAAATCCATGGGATCTTGGTCCAGCTGCCGCTCCCTAAACATATCGACAGCAAAGTTGTGCTCGAAGCTGTGTCGCCTAACAAGGATGCGGACGGGTTTCATCCGTATAATTTCGGGCGACTCGTTGAAGGGCATCCAGTGTTTGAAGCCTGTACGCCGAAGGGTGTCATCAAGATGATCGAATCCACCGGCGTGAATATCGAAGGGAAGCGCGCTGTCGTTTTGGGGCGGAGTAATATCGTCGGCAAGCCCTTGGCGCTTATGTTGCTCCAACGGAACGCCACAGTGACGATCTGTCACTCCAAAACCAAGGATTTACCTGCGGTGTGCCGTGAAGCCGAGTTGTTGCTGGTGGCGATTGGGAAGGCCAAGTTTGTCACGGCAGACATGGTGCGCGAAGGGGCGGTTGTCATCGATGTCGGGACGAATCGGCTGCCCGATGGAAAAGTGGTCGGCGACGTCGATTTTGAACCAGTCCGTCAGAAGGCAGGCTGGATCAGCCCTGTGCCGGGCGGTGTCGGGCCGATGACGATTGCAATGTTGCTGGATAACACGGTGGAGTCTGCGAAGAGAATGGCGAAGATGTTGTAGAAGGATGAGGGCTCCCTTGCTCGCTGCCCGCGCACGATCAGAATGTGCTCGGTCAATGCGCGCAGTAGAGAGCCCCCAATCCTCCTACAACAGCTGGTGAAGTGTAAGGGGGTACGGAAAGAAGATGAGTCGGGAGCCGAGGCGATTACGAGAGGTGCTTGATCGTGGACAGTTTGCTGTCACGATTGAGTACAACCCCCCCAAAGGCACGAATATCTCAGGCGTGTTAGAAAATGCCAAACAGCTGGTGGGGCGCGTGCATGGGGTCAACGTGACGGACAACACCGCTGCCATTGTGCGGGCCGGTTCTCTTTCTGTATGCCGACTTCTCTATGAACTCGGCCATGATCCTGTGATGCAAATGACTTGTCGTGACCGGAACCGTATTGCGATGCAGTCGGACCTGATGGGGGCCTCCATGCTCGGTATCCGCAATATCCTCTGTCTCACCGGAGACTATCCGACGGTTGGGGATCATAAGGAGGCAAAACCGGTTTATGATCTGGATTCAGTTCAAGTCATGCAGCTGGTGCACGGGCTCAACAACGGGAAGGATTTTGCAGGGAACGCGTTAGACGGCGCTACGCAGTTCACCATCGGGGCTGCAGTGACTCCGGAAGCAGATCCGCTTGGCCCGATGCTCGCCAAGTTCGAAGTGAAGGTGAAAGCCGGTGCTCAGTTTTTCCAGACACAGGCGATTTACCACCCGGAGCAGTTTGCCTCCTTTATGCAGGCGGTGCGGCCCTTCAAGGTCAAGGTACTGGCGGGAATTCTCGTCCTCCGGAACGCCAGGATGGCGGAGTTCATGAATGCCAATATTCCTGGTGTGGCAGTTCCCCAGGAGATGATCGACGAGCTCAGGGCTGCAGGCCCCGAGCGCGCGGAGGATGTGGGCGTGGACATCGCGGTGCGGACGATCAAGGCGGTGAAACCTTTTTGCGACGGGGTCCACATCATGGCGATCAAGGCCACACACAGGCTGGCTGACATTATCACCAAAGCGGAAGTGGGTTCATGACGATTCCAGAATTTCAACGACACAAGCGTGAGAAGAAGAAGCTGATCGTCGTCACAGCCTACGATGCATTATTCGCGCGCATTCTCGAACAGGCCGGTATTGAGACGATCCTGGTTGGTGACTCACTGGGCGTTGTCGTGCAGGGGAAGGCCAATACGATCTCGGTGACGATGGAAGACATGCTGTATCACACCAAACTTGTGGCAGGAGCTGCCCAGCAAGCACTCGTCATTGGTGATATGCCGTTTATGTCTTATCAAGCCAGTCGGGAAGAGGCGGTTCGCAATGCGGGACGGTTTCTGCAAGTCGGGGCTCACGCTGTCAAGCTGGAAGGCGGCGCGGCTATAGCCGATCGAGTGGCTGCGATGACAAATGTCGGCATCCCAGTCATGGGGCATCTCGGCATGACTCCCCAATCTGTGCACCGATATGGCGGCTACAAAGTGCAAGGGAGAGACTCGGACCATGCGCAGGCATTGCTGAATGACGCCAAGGTTCTTGAAGCAGCCGGCGCGTTTGCTCTTGTGCTCGAAGCGATCCCTGCCGAGCTGGCTAAGATTGTTACAGAACAGGTGGCTATTCCTACCATTGGAATCGGCGCCGGGCCGCATTGTGATGGCCAGGTTCTTGTGCTCTATGATCTACTTGGATTATTCGATGATTTCGTGCCAAAGTTTGTGAAGCCCTATGCTCACCTGAAGGCGGATGCACTCCAAGCCCTTCGACGCTACAAGGAAGAAGTCGAGCAGGGGAAGTTTCCAGGCGACTCCGAGTCTTACCACTAGCAGCCTGCTTAAAAAGGCTTCAACCATTCAGCCTTAACTTCGACCTCAGGCTCTTTCATGGCGCGACAGGCCTGTTTCCTAAAGACCATTTCATTTGCCCTTGGTCTAAGCTGATGAGGAGACCTTGCGGGTTGGGGCGGACCATGTGCGCCTGTAACGTTTCTGTGAGGCGAGACACGTTGATGCCTAGATATGAAGGAGGAACCTTCTGCAACCGCGTGATCCCACTGTGAAGGAGGTTATGGGCTGCCGCGGAGTTACCGAGAAAACATTTGAGATTTGCGGCGGCGACTTGAATGAGTGCTTGGAAAAAGTTTCCCTGCTCGCTGGTGTGCTCCACTGCGTGCCACAGTCCCTCGAACACCTCGTGACATTCCCACCAATAGGCGAAATTGTAGAGATCAATCCCATAGAGATAGTCTTCAGAAGTCTGCCATTTGTCGGCGGGGAATGGCGTTGGTTTCGGCTCCGGCAATCCATAGGAATGTCCGCGTGGATCACGGCGTGGATGTGGGGCCCTTCCAGGCACGAAACGGTATGATGGGAATGGACGGGTTGAGTAGCGAGGCCAGTGCGGGTTGGACGGTTCAGGCTCAGTCACCACGACACCCGACGGTGTTGCAGTCGGCTTGAAATACCGTCCGGTCTTCCAATCGCATGGCCGTGAGCTGTCGCCCCCATACACAGCCGCTGTCGATGGCTAAGAGATGCTCTTCGCAATGAAGCCCTAATGCGGCCCAATGTCCGCAGACGATCGTTGTGTCGCGATGCTTTCGACCCTCAATCGTGAACCAAGGGAAGTATCCAGAAGGGATCAGGTCCGGAGATCCATTAAATGAGGATTCCATCCGACCATGGGGTGAACAGGCTCGGAGTCTTGTCATGACCTTGACGATGGTGGCGAGCCGAGTGGGACCATTCAGGCTTGAAGACCATTGGAGATGTTTACTGGGGTACAACGCGCGAAGGATGTCTCGATACGCAGGACCTTGCAAGCCAGCTTCGACTTCACGAGCCAGCTTCTCTGACTCATCAATGGTCCACTGAGGGAGCAAACCTGCATGGACAAGGACAAAAAGACCCTCGCGATACAAGAGCCGCTGTTGTCGTACCCACGCCAGGAGCTCGTCGCGATCTGGAGCGGCCAGTATTCCTTGTAGCGTGTCTTCCGGACGCACCGTGACAATACCATCGGCCACGGCAAGAAGGAAAAGGTCGTGGTTACCCAATACGACAACAGCTCGATCTCGAAGATTCTTGATGTAGCGGAGGACGTTCAGTGAATCCGGACCGCGGTTGACGAGATCTCCGACGAACCACAGACGATCTACGGAAGGGTCAAATCGAATCTGTTGGATGAGGCGTTGCAAGGCATCGTAACATCCTTGCACATCGCCGATTGCGTAGGTGGCCATACCTCAAGAGCGAGACAGGAAATGCCGATTATGGATACTTCGATTCGATCTTGCTCGATAGCCCGCCGCGTGCGGTAAAGGTGCCGGTGACTTTCGCCCAGACAGGCCGGCAGGCTTTGACAATATCGTGAAGGATGCGGTTCACGGAGTTCTCGTAAAAAATGCCAACGTTCCGGTAGGCGTGGACGTATATCTTGAGGGATTTCAACTCGAGACAGGCTTTGTCCGGCATATAGTGCAGGGCGATGGTTCCGAAATCAGGCAGACCGGTCTTTGGGCAGATCGCTGTATATTCAGGGATTTCGATGGTGATTTCGTAGCCCTTGTATTGGTTCGGGAATGTTTCAATGTCCGGAAGAGGAGCAGTGATGCCGCTCTTAGCATGCCGCTCATTGTATCCCAGCTTCGTGGTTCGCTGTTTCTGTGTTGATCCCTTACCCTTCACGTCTCACCCCTTATTTTTTCCCTTCTCACGTCTGCCTAGACTTGTTTCATCCATTCCACTTGGCCAATTTTCTCTAATTGAATATAGAGGGTGACCCAGGGACACACCATTTCAGGGTAGACCTCACAAAAGCCCCCTTTTCGCACGCCTCCGCAAGGGCCATGGCTCATGAATTTTGGGCACTCTGCTTTGAGCGAGTTGTCAGGTATCGGGGGGCGCTTGTGGACCCCACCGGTTTGTTGGGCGCTTTCGTCTTCCCCTGGAATGATGACGTGTGTCGGCATAGGGCCTAGTCTAGACAGGTTTTATTGAATCGGCAATCTCTCTTTCTGACCCCATGACTGAGGCTGCGCATTCGGCAGGTATGAAAACATCGAGAAACTTAGATTGTTAGGGCCAATGGCCTACAGACTTGAAGTAGGCTGGGCCTTCTATCTGATAGGGTGGGCCTTATGAGAAGTTGTGTTAATTATTAGGACGTTATAGTATGTTGCCGTGATATTGTAACCCAGGAATTGTGACGTTTCTCATTGACAGTCTTTTTTGGCCTTTGTTACCATGTGGCTCGCGTGAAGGTCGAGAAGCGGGTCAGTTCCGTTCATTCACCCGCGGATTCCTGCGGGTTTGCGTGTATTAACCATGTGTTGCCAGAGAGGCAATAGAATTCCGTTAAAACGGCAGAGGAGGTGTTCCAATGAGTCTTGACTATGTAAAATTTTCCGGTGGATTTGAGAAGTTCATGCCCAAAGAATATCGGGACATGGTCGAGCATGGCCCCTTTGGGAAAAAGGTCTCGGTCTCCCAAATGGGGAGCTTCAAGGAAATCCTCGAAGAGCACCCCATGTGTGCCGGTTGTGCGATGACTCTGTTTATCCGGCTGGCGATTATTGCATTCCCCAACCCGGAAGATACCATCACTATTGGAACAGCAGGCTGTGGGAGGCTGGCAATTTCACAGGCTGCTATCCCGTTCGTCTATGGCAACTATGGAGATCAGAATGGTGTGGCGAGCGGATTGTCCCGTGGGCTTCGGCTGCGGTTCGGTGACAAACCGAAGGACGTCGTCGTCATGGCGGGAGACGGCGGTACGGCGGATATCGGCTTCCAGCAAGTCCTCCACTCCTGGTTCCGGAAGGAACGATTCACCACGATCATGTTGGACAATGAAGTGTACGGCAACACCGGTGGGCAGGAGAGCGGGATGACCAATCGCGGCGCTGTTCTCAAGATGGCCCCGCTGGGGAAGAAGTTCGAGAAGATGGACATGTTGCAAATGGCGAAGGTGGCTGGCTGTGCCTATGTGGCATCGGTGGTCCCCAATAACCCTCGCCGCGTTGAGAGTGTCATCAAGAAAGCCGTGTTGATTGCCCGTGAAGTGGGGGCCAGCTATATTCAGGCCTACACCTCATGCAACATCGAGTACGCGATTCCGACCGACAAAGTGATGGAAGATGCGAAAACCGTTGAGAACGATCGGTATCAGTTTACGGAATACGTGAGCGACGAGGCCAAGCAGTATCTGACTGAGCGGTATGGCTACAAAGAGTTTCTTCCGAAGCCGGCTGCTCCTGCCGCGACAATTCCAAACAAAGCATAAGCGACCAGGAGGGAGGCTTAGACATGGCAAAGCGCTTCAATATTCGGATGGCAGGAGTCGGTGGTCAGGGTGTTGTGACCGGGTCGCATATTCTCAGCACCGCCGTGATCCATGCAGGCGGTGAAAGCACAATCGTCCCGTTTTATGGATCAGAAAAGCGGATGGCGCCGGTCGAAAGTTACGTCCGTGTGTCGGATGAACCGATCTATGAAATCGGAGAAATCACATTCCCCCACATCATTATCATTTTCCATCCGCAGGTCATCACTCACGGCAAGTCCTATACGATGCCGTTCTACTTTGGATTGAAGGAAAATGGGATTGCGCTGATCAATAACGATGGGCCGATATCTCTTCACAGGGATCAGGCTCGCGAGCTGGAAGAGCGCCATGCCAAACTCTACTATTTCCCTGCTACCAAGTTGTCCCTCCAAGTTGCCGGGATGGACCTCGCGACGAATATGGCCTTGATGGGCGCCATTGGAGCTATCACGGGTCTCACGACCGTCGCGGCTCTGGAGGAGTCGGTCAAGGAGCGGTTCCTTGGCAAGGGATTCGTCGTGTCAGGCGGAACGGCGGCGTTGGACAGTGTGGTCGAGCGGAAATTCAAAAAGAAGCAGGAGTTGATCGATAAAAACGTGGCGGTGATTGAGGCAGGCTGGAACTACGCAGTCGATCACGGTTGGGCTGCAGAATCGATCAAGCGGTCAGAAGCCCATGTGCCTGTGAGTGCCTAACCAGGATTTAGGACGAAGGAGTCACAATGTATTTGGTTGCCAATATCAGTGTTGAGATCTGTGCCGCAAAGAGTTGCAAGCTTTGCACGCAATATTGCCCTGAGGCCAATACCATTCAGTACAGCGAAGACATGGGAAAGGATCAGGGTTTCAAGTACGGGTCTGCATATGTGGCGGTAGATCGGTGCAAGGGCTGCGCATTATGCGTGTGGGTCTGCGACACGATGGCGAAAAATAATGCCATCAAGATGACCATGATTGATCAGTTGCCGCTGGCTGCCGTAACCGACAACATTCGTTATGAAGAGAAAACCACGGTTGCGGTCCTGTCCAATCCGATGGTTGTGATTGGCAATTAAGGAGGGAGATGCTAGTGGCGACCACTCAAGATACAAGAGAACGCATCATTGTCCCAGGTCCTGCTGGATTCCATCCCCCGTCTGCAGCTCAGTTAGGAGTCTCTCTTCCTGACCCTGGAGAGGGGCTGTATTATGGATTGCTGGAACCCAATGAAGACAAGGTCATCGAAGAGATGGCCCGTAAGATGCTGACCAGCCCCAATGCGACAATTTTCCCGGGGCCGCTCGTCCTATGGGCTTGGAATCAACATGCGGTTGAAAAGGCTAGAGCAGTGCTGGAGATCGCTGCCCAAATTCCGAATGTCCTCATCATTCCCATGCCGGATTACCGCCCGAAGTACCCCAAGATCGACCCGGAGGAGGTCATTAATCCAAACCATCCGAACCTGACGATATGGGGCAATAAGATTGAGGCCTGTATCTTTGTCGGAGTGCATTGCCACTATGCCAATTTGACCTTGAAGATGATTCGCGCAGGCACCAATTGTCTGACAATGGCGATCTGTGCCGAGCAGGGGCATGAAGATGCGATGCTGACGATCAGAGATTCGGACGTGCTCAAGCTGAAGAAGACCGCGCAGATCTTTAAGAAGGTCCGGGAGGAAATGGGCATCAAATTGCCGGAAAACGGCGAGAACGTGAGATTTACCGGCACGCAATCACGAGTTCACGGTGGAAAGACTCACACCAGCCCCCTTGCCTTTGCACCGACAACAGCCGGCGCAGCCAGCGCGGCTTCCTTCGGCCATTCTGCTGACCAGATGAAGCGTGAAGGTTAAGTCAGATCGAACAGCCTGGGCCATATAGCCAAGAGGTGTCATCATGAGCGAAGCGCTCGAAGCAGAACAAAAGACAAATCCCCAGGGCGATCCCATCACGAGTGTTGCCGCGCCAAAAGTGGAGGTGGGCACAGCAAGGAGGGACCCCCATGCCGAAGCGAAACGGCAGAAGGTGGTTACGCCTGAGTATATGTTCCTCGAAGCCCCGCGCACGAAGGAGTTCATCACCGGAAGCGAAGCGGCCAAAGAGGCTGTTCGGCGCTCCAGTGTGGACTTGGCTATCGCCTATCCGATCACCCCGCAGAGCGAAACGATGCAGCTCATCGGCGTGCTCTATGGCGAAGGGTATGTAAAGGAATACTACCGCGGTGAAGAAGAAGTTGGTGTGATGGCGGCGATTGCCGGCGGGTCACGGGCTGGCGTGCGGTGCTTTACGGCGACGGCCGGCCCGGGAACCTTGCGAGGAATGGAAGGGATTGCGTCATGGCCGGGCCATCGCCTGCCCGCCGTCGCGATGTTTACGTGCCGTGTGGTGAATGCCCCCTTGGCGATTCAGCCGGACAATATCGAGGTCGCATACTTATTGAACTGCGGCATGATTGTGTTCCACGCTGAAAACCAACAGGACATGTACGATTTCATCATGGCCGGATTTACGATCAGCGAGAAGAACGACGTGACGCTGCCGGTCGGTGTCTGCTGCGACGGGTTCTTTGTGACCCATGCCCGTGGGTACGTCCGGATGCAGGATCGCGGCATCAGGCTTCCTCCGCGTGAAGCCTGGCGCGGAGCAGTTCCGGTGCTTGATGCGGAGAATCCTCCTGCCCGCCTGTCACGTGACGCTCCAGTGCAGAAGTCGAATTTCATGGCCTACAATATCCACGCAGTCTGGCAGCAGGAAGTCTGGGCTGCCGTCGAGCGGTCTCGCAAGTACATCCATAAATATATGGGTGGCTTGTTGACCGCTGAGAACGTGGATGGCGCCGATGCGATCATTATTGCATCAGGGAGCGCTGCGGCCCAGTCGCGGGAAGCCGTTCGTATCTGTTCGGAGAAGGGTATCAAGGTTGGCTTGATTAAGGTCCGGTCGCTGCGCCCATTCCCGACGCAGGAGTTACGGCAACTCTGTGCCAAGGCAAAACTCATCGTTGTTCCGGAATTCAATTATGTTGGCTGGCTGGCCAAGGAAGTGGCCACCGCGATCTTTGGGTACTCCCATGCCAAGATCATCGGTGGGCCACGGGTCTATGGCGGTCAATCAATGCCGGTTGAGTTGATTGTGGACGAAGTCGAATCCGGTCTGACTGGGAAGAAGTCGACCAATGTGGCGATGTCCTCAATCATGGGTGGAGCCGTCAATCAGGATGACGTGGCGCATTTCATGCGTAGCATCTAAACGGCTGGCCTGAAATGAAAGGGGGCCTGATCCCAGATGGGATCAGGCCCTTTTCTTTTTGCCGGCCGTAAACGTGAATCGTGAAACGTTAGTCGTCTCGAAACGCATCTTGCGTTTAACGAGTAACGAATAACGGCTTTCACCCCTGAATCTCGTCTTGCATCATCTCTTCACTCTCCGGCATGCCATAGGCTACATACTTGGCGTATGAGAGATAGATCATCGCGCTATCCCTCATCGCCTTGGAACCTTGAGACAAACGGAACACTTTATCCGCGTCTGGGGATGGGGCGGTCCCCATCGTTTCCACATGGCTTTGAAGCAGTTGGGTGAATCGTTCCATTGAGCGTTCCACATCTTTGTAGGCCAAGAGAATTGCGTCTGTCATGGTTGTCCTCCTAATCGATATCAGCTTACACTATGCCTATGCAGCCCTTCAACGAGAAGACACCTGCCGGTTTGTCGTCAGAGGTCCTCAGGGTTCTGGCAAAGATCTCACCAGAGCGGGGCATTCATGGTAACCATTTGGCACAAGCGGTCGTGAGCCTTTCACGTCTGTTTACGACAGCACGAGCCATGTTGCCTCCCCACTACCTAAATGATCCTGCCCACGCTTCTGCCTATCTCTTGTACTTTCTCCCTGTGAACCTTTCCAAAGCCCAAGTCCTATTGGATGAGCTACCCTGGGATAGAGGCGTGGGGGCGCCGGATCGCCCAATGGCTGTCCTTGATCTTGGCAGTGGACCAGGGACCGGGGCCCTAGCCCTGCTGGATTGGCTGTGGCATCGTAGCCCGGATCAGGCAAAGTCTGTATCAGTCTTGGCCGCTGATGCTTCTTCCGCAGCATTACAGAATGCGAAGAAACTATGGGAGGCCTATTGCCGGGAGGTGGGAATGGCCAACGCAGGCCTCCGCTGTGTCGAGGGTAATCTGGAACATCCGCTCAAGGGCGATCTTGGCAAACAAATTGTGCGGGGTGGGCCGTATGATCTCATTATCATCGCGAATGCTCTGAACGAATTGTTTTCTACAGCGGCAAATCCTTCTGTAGAGCGATCTGCGGTGGTCGGCCAACTCCTGCCGTTCCTTGCGCCGCATGGCACCGTCATGATTATCGAGCCTGCATTGCGGCAGACGGCGAGGGCGCTGCATCAGATGCGTAATCATCTGCTCAATCAGGGCCGTTGCACCGTCTTTAGTCCTTGCCTGCATGAGGGAGCCTGTCCGGCATTAGACCATCCGGACGATTGGTGCCATGAGGAACGTCCTTGGAAGACACCACCAATGGTTGCTGCACTCGATCGGGATGTGGGATTCATTAAAGACGCGTTGAAGTTCTCCTATCTGTTGTTGCGGACAGATGGTTGTACTATTGCGCCTCGGAGTCCGCAGACCTTCCGGGTCGTGAGCGAATTACGGGAATTGAAGGGGGAGAAGCGAGCCTGGTTGTGCAATGAAACAGGACGGCCTGAAGTAGGGCGGCTGGATCGCAAGGCCTCTCCTCACAATGCGGCTGTCGATAGCTGGCACCGAGGCGCTATCGTGCAGATCGAGCGGATTGTACACAAGGAACGAGACGGGAAAGTTTCGTCAGTTGGAAGGATTGAGAGTGATGCGGCAGTGCAGATAATTCGGCCCGTCTGAATGGCCAGGTGTCGGGGGATGGGTGGAGTGAGGACGGATTTAATCTGCTTCCGGCTCGGAACTGCCGTGCTGATGACTAACCCTGTCTTCGTCGAACAGTTCGGCCATTTCTTCGGCAATCATATCGCGGTCGTTCGGGACTGAAATCAGCGGGATTTCTTTCCGAACTCTGGGGGTTTCCTCGGGCGAGGGAGTTATAGACTCAGGTTGTTTCGGCTTGTCAGTCATGCCAGCAGTATACACCACAGCAACCATCAAAAGGGGAGCTATTCAAACGCTTCCAGTGAGGATTGTTGGGGGAAGGTTTTTTTGCAGCTGTTGCAGGTCAAGAAATAGATCGCCTCTCGGACGGACATGGTGGCGCGAAAATTGAGGCTCAGGCCTTGGTGATTGCAGGTCGGGCAGGACATCTCCTTGAGCCTGTAGGGGATATCCGGTTGTGTGCGCAGGTAGAACTCCATATCCGTGTAAACGGGGAAGCTGTAGAAGCATTTTTTGCAGACGCCCCTCCACTCACCATCCGCCTGTGTAAAGCGCTGGTCGATTCCGAAGCTTGACCCCTTACAAATGGCGCAATGAACGGTGCCAAGTCTGGTCTCAACTTCTTGAATTGTCAGGCTAGGCATGGGAGGCCTCCTTCCGCACCAGTTATCGCTACCGCGCAGCTAGTATAGCCTTCACTGAGAAGTGATCGCAACCAGGACAGGATCGAGATTTCTCCTTGACCTAGCAAGCGCGCTGCCTATACTGAGGGCACGATGCATTTTATTACCGATAACCTGTTGGTCGGAAATATCAGTGATGCGACCGAACCACCCCCGCAGATTAGTGCGGTGCTACTAGTTGCGGCGGAATTTTCCATACAGCCGCCTAGTTGGTTCCTGTTCGGAAGGATTCCCTTTTCTGAGTATGCGGAAGCCGAACCGGGTTTGTTAGATCGGGCCGTGAGCTGGGTCGAGCAGCATCTTGTGGACAATCGGGTGATGATCTGTTGCCGGGCCGGTATGGGCCGCTCCGTGTCGGTCGCGATGGCCTATCTCTGTTGTGTTCAAGGGATGACATATACCGAGGTTCTAAAGCTGGTTATGAGACGCCGTCCCGGTGCCATGCCCCTCCCAAAGCTCGAAGAAGCCATTGCCCAGGTTCGCCTTCTTCGCGAGGCTCGTGCGACAAAATCCTCCGATCCTACTTCACGCCCAGCCCCTGATATCTAACCTAGGAGCCTATCCGACATTGCCCCTTCTACTGCGGCGAACGATCTGCAGCCATCTGCGTCGTTCTCGACCCGCAAAAATCCTCAATGTATCCGCATCGCATTCGCCTCGTCACGAAGGGCAATGCCGGACAGGCGCTTAGCATCGCCCGCGAACCCTTCCGCAGTTTTCTCACTGGTTGCCTTTCCTATTCTGTCCATGGCCTAATCTACCGGACTGGGGGTAGGTGTGACAGGAGGGTTTTCTCAGTGCCGGAATTACCGGAAGCAGAAGTCGTAGCCAGACAATTGCGGGCGCAATTACTCGGCGCTCAGCTCAACGAGTGTCTGGTCGGACGAACGGATATTGTTCGGGAAGGGCTACTCACCCTCTCGTGGTATCACGGTGCGGTGCTGGAAGATGTGGAGCGATACGGGAAGAGCGTCGTGTTGGGGCTAAAAAAAGAGAATGAGACCAGATATGTGGTGGCGGAGCTTGGAATGACGGGCCTGCTTCTTTTTCGCGCGACGCAGACAAAATATCCACAGCATGTGCATGTCCGCATGTCGTTCATGGGGGGGCGTGAACCGGAGCTGCGCTATTGGAACCCCCGCCGTTTCGGACGGATGTCTTTGCTTGATCGGGCGGGGCTTGAGGGTTATCGTGCTCGTCGATTCGGGGTCGACCCCCTCACGGTGCCGCGGGAAGCGTTCGTCCGTCTCCTGCAAGCAAGACGTGGACGCTTGAAGCCGCTCTTGATGCACCAGCAAGTGATTGCCGGCATCGGGAATATTTACGCGAACGAAATTCTCTTTCGCGCCAGGCTCCATCCGAACCGTGATGTCAATCGACTGCGTGAGGCTACGATAGTGACGCTCTATGACACGATGCAGACGGTGCTTCGAGAAGCAATTTCGTGTGGTGGGTCAAGTGTCAAGGATTTCTATGCGCCGGATGGTACGGAAGGTCAATACAAGCTTCGCCATCTCGTTTATGGCAAAGAAGGCCAACCCTGTCCTAATCGCTGCGGACGGATGATCCGCCGTCTTCAAAGCGAACGGAGCTCATTTTTTTGCCCTGCCTGCCAGTCCAATCGCCTTCCAGGATGATTTCTCAGCGAGGGTCTGCGAAGGGGTTTCAGACGAGAAATGGTTAATGCCAAACATTTTCATGCGCTTAGGTTCTATTTCTCATGCCATTTCCGCCCATTAGGCCTTTTGCACCATGTTGCAATTAGTCCCTCTGATAGCTTGAGTCGTCCGGCAGATTTCGTTAGAATCCTCCTCCTTTCCGATTGTTTTTCACCATTCTGAAGGAGTGAGGTCATGGCAAAGGTGCTCGAGGGTCCCGGAATGGGCCTGATGAAGAAATGGGGGATCACAGTCCCCCACTATGTCGTCGTCACCTCGGTTGACGAATTGACAAGGCTCGGCCAAGCCAATGAATGGCTGAAGAAATCCAAACTGGTCGTCAAGGCCCATGAAGCGCTCGGGTCACGATTCAAACTTGGATTAGTGAAAGTCGATCTGGACCTTCCAGCGGCAGAAGCGGCAACCAAGGAGATGATCGGGCGCCAGGTCGGCAGCATTACGGTTTCGCAAGTGATCGTATCTGAAATGATTCCGCATAAGGAAGAGTATTATTGTGCGGTGAAATCGACTCGAGAAGGAACGGACGTCCTGGTTGCCAACTGCGGCGGCATCGAGGTCGAATCGAATTGGGATCGTGTGAAACGCCTGGCGTTGGAAGTCGGACAACGGCCTGCAGCGGAGGCATTCGAGAAGTTGGCGAAGGATGCCGGCTTTACCGGTGTCCTGGTCAAGAAGATGGCCGATTTTGCGGGCAAGATGTTCGCCTGTTTTGACAATGAAGATGCGCAGTATCTGGAAGTGAATCCTGTGGTGCTGCGCGAGCAGGATAGCGAGTTGATCGCGCTGGATGCAGTGACGCTGCTCGATGGGGACGCAAAATTCCGGCACCCGGACTGGAATTTTGCCTTTGCCGCGGAATTCGGCCGTGCCTATTCCAGACACGAGATGGAGGTCATGGCGGTCGATTCGAAAATCAAAGGCTCGGTCAAATTTATCGAGATACCGGGTGGGGACACAGCCATGCTTCCGGCAGGCGGTGGTGCCAGCGTCTATTATTCCGACGCCGTTGTTGCACGTGGCGGCAAGCTGGCCAATTATGCTGAATACTCCGGTGATCCGCCGGATTGGGCGGTTGAGGTGTTGACGGATAAGGTCTGCTCATTGCCGGGGATCAAAAATATCATTGTCGGCGGCGCGATTGCGAATTTCACCGACGTGAAGAAGACGTTCGGCGGCATCATCAACGGGTTCCGCAAGGCGCAGTCCGAGGGGAAGCTCAAGGGCGTCAAGATTTGGGTGCGACGCGGCGGACCGCGTGAAAAAGAAGGGCTCGATGCGATGCGTGCGCTCAAGAATGAAGGGTTCGACATTAACGTCTTTGACCGCAATACGCCGCTCACCGATATCGTGGATATGGCGCTGAAAAAATAAGCGATAAGCTCCCGCGGTCAGTTTGGGTTTACTAAAGGCTGACCGCTGAAAGGTTCACAGCCGGAGGAATTCATGAGCATCCTGGCAAACAAAGATACCTATGTGGTCATTCAGGGTGGCGTTGCGGGCGTGAATGCCGCGCGCCGGATGGCGGAGTTTTGCTACCTGATAAAACGTTCACTGAACGTCCTGGCTTTCGTCTATCCTCCTGACGCCGGCAAGACGAATGAGATTCCCTATGGCAGTGGCTTAGTGGCCGTTCCCATTTATAAGACGATCGCCGAAGCCACCCACAATCATCCCCAGATCAATACCAGCCTTGTCTATATCGGGGCTGATCGTGCCATGAAGGGCGGCATGGAAGCGCTCGACGATCCTCACATCAAAGTCGTCTCCATGATCACCGAGGGTGTGCCTGAAAAGGACGCCAAGATTCTCGGCGCCCACGCGCGCAAACTCGGGAAGACTTTTAATGGCCCTTCGTCGATCGGAATTGTCTCTGCGGGCTCCTGCCGGTTGGGCGTCATCGGAGGAGCATTCGATAACCTTGTCCTTTCCAAGCTCTACCGCGAAGGTTCATTCGGTGTCATTACCAAGTCAGGCGGCCTGTCCAACGAAATCATCTGGATCTGCTCCCAGTTTGCCGACGGCATCACAACGGCGATCGGGATCGGCGGAGATGCCTATCCGGGAACAGACTATGTCAGCTACCTGGACATGTTCGAGAACGATCCGCAAACAAAGGCTGTCATCATTGTCGGAGAAATGGGCGGCGATCTCGAAGAACGGGCAGCCGAGTGGTATGGCGCGAAGAAGCGGCGTGTGAAGTTGATTGCCGTCGTCTCGGGGTTCTGCCAGGAAAGTCTGCCGAAAGGGA
>Ga0207670_10000033_pt1 | contig 110494 bp, 90 predicted proteins | sample KBSS23HmetaG_FD_184339 | JGI IMG/M metagenome (GOLD analysis project Ga0207670, IMG submission 184339) | Switchgrass rhizosphere microbial communities from Kellogg Biological Station, Michigan, USA - KBS S2-3H metaG (SPAdes) (version 2) | ecosystem: Host-associated > Plants > Roots >...
GGTGGGCGCGGTCGAGCGCGTCTCGCCCTCGGTGGTGAGGATCGACGTCGAGCACCCGGAACACCGCGGCCGCCCGGGCGGCTCGGGCTCCGGGTTCGTGTTCACGACAGACGGCTTCGCGCTCACGAACAGCCACGTCGTGCACGGCGCCTCGAAGATCGAGGCCGTGCTCGCCGACGGCCGGCGCGTGCCGGCGACACTCGTGGGCGACGATCCCGACACCGACCTGGCCGTGGTCCGGATCGCCGCCGATGGCGTGCCGCCCGCGACGCTCGGCGAATCCCGCCGCGTGCGCGTGGGCCAGGTGGCGATCGCCATCGGCAACCCGTTCGGCTTCCATGCCACGGTCACGACCGGCGTGGTGAGCGCTCTCGGCCGGTCGCTGCGCGCGCAGTCGGGGCGGCTGATCGACGACGTGCTCCAGACCGACGCCTCGCTCAACCCCGGCAACTCCGGCGGTCCGCTCGTTAACACGCACGGCGAGGTGATCGGGGTCAACACCGCGATGATCCTGCCCGCGCAGGGCATCTGCTTCGCTATCGCCGTGGACCTGGCGAAGTTCGTGGCCACGAGCCTGATCCGCGACGGCCGCATCGTGCGCGCCTGGATCGGCGTCGCCGGGCAGAACGCGCGCCTCCGTCGCCACCTCGTGCGCCGGCACGAGCTCGCACACGAGTCCGGCGTGCTGGTGCTGTCGGTGGAGAAGGGGAGCCCGGCCGAGCGCACGGGACTTCGCGAGGGCGACGTCATCGTCTCGCTCATGGCCCAGGCGGTGGCGGGCGTGGACGACCTGCACAAGCTGCTCGCCGGGAAAGCCATCGGCGTGCGCACGTCGATCGCGGTGCTCCGGAACTCGGATCTGGTGACGCTGGAGATCGAACCGTCGCCGGCGCCGACTCGCGTGTAGCGAGCGCTTCGAGCCGTGCCGCGGCAGCGCGGTCGAGATACAAAATAACGAGCGCCCGGCTGGAGGCCTGCCGGGCGCTCTCTCATCCCGGCGACGAGCCTTGCCTTCCCGTCGCCGTGCCCTTTCGGGACTCCCTGCGGCTCCGGTCTCTCATCCCGGTGCCGCGGTCGCCAACCTCGCTCGCAGGTGGCAATAGTTGAGACGCCGACACACCCGGAAAGGTTTCGTGCGTCGTGCGAAATCAACATTTCCCTGTACCCGTGGGCACCGGCGCGGCGATTCCACCGACGGGTGAAGACGGGGAACGCCCGACGGCCGGTGGCCATCGGGCGCTCGGGACATCCCGGGCGGCGGGTCAGCGCCGCTCAGGCTGGGCGCGGACTGGGCTCGCCGAAACCCTCGGGCGCGCCGCCCTCGTCGGGCCGGGTGACCGGCGCGGCGGCGGTGGGCGGCAGCTCGCCCGTATCGTCCGGGCGCGGCATCGGCGCCAGCTTCTCGCCGTGAAGCAGGCGATTCATCTGGTCGCCGTCGATCGTCTCGCGCTCGAGCAGCGTCTTCGCGAGCAGGTGGAGCTTGTCGAGGTTCTCGCGCAGCAGCCGGAGCGCCTGCTCGTGTGCCTTCTCGATGATGCTGCGGACCTCGCCGTCGATGACGAGCGCGGTCTGATCGCTGTAGTCCTTGCTGCTCGTGATCTCCTTGCCGAGGAAGATCATGTCCTCGCGCTTGCCGAACGTGAGCGGGCCGAGCTTGTCGCTCATGCCGAAGCGCGTGACCATGCTGCGCGCGACGGCCGTGGCCTGCTCCAGGTCGCCCGCGGCGCCCGTGGTGAGGTGCTCGAACACGAGCAGCTCGGCCGCGCGACCACCCATGGCGTGGCAGAGCCGGTCCTCGAGCTGCTTCTTCGAGTGGTTGTGCCGCTCCTCGGTGGGCGCGTAGGCGGTGATGCCGAGCGCGCGGCCGCGCGGGATGATGGTGATCTTCGTCACCGGGTCCGAGCCCGGCAGCAGCCAGGCGACCAGCGCGTGCCCGGCCTCGTGATAGGCGGTCGTCTTCCGCTCGGCGTCGGTCATGACGAGGCTGCGACGCTCGAGGCCGAGCGTGACTTTATCTTTGGCGTCGGCGAAGTCCTGGAAGAAGACCTTCTTCTTGTTGCGACGCGCCGCGAGCAGCGCCGCCTCGTTGACGATGTTCGCCAGGTCGGCGCCGGCCATGCCCGGCGTCTCGCGAGCGATCTGCTTGAGATCGACGTCGTCGGCGAGCGGGATCTTGCGCGTGTGCACCTTCAAAATGCCCTCGCGTCCGCGCACGTCGGGCCAGTCGACGACGATCTGCCGGTCGAAGCGCCCGGGTCGCAGCAGCGCAGGATCGAGCACGTCGGGCCGGTTCGTGGCGGCGATGATGATGACGCCTTCGTTGGTTTCGAAGCCGTCCATCTCGACGAGCAACTGGTTCAGCGTCTGCTCGCGCTCATCGTGCCCGCCGCCGAGCCCCGCGCCGCGGTGGCGACCGACAGCATCAATTTCGTCCACAAAAATGATACAGGGTGCGTTCCGCTTGCCCTGCTCGAAGAGATCACGAACGCGTGAAGCCCCCACACCGACAAACATCTCGACGAAGTCCGAGCCCGACATGCTGAAGAACGGCACGCCGGCCTCGCCTGCGACCGCCTTCGCGAGCAGCGTCTTGCCCGAGCCCGGCGGCCCGAGCAGCAACGCGCCCTTGGGGATCCGGCCGCCCAGGCGCTGGAACTTCTGCGGCTCCTTCAGGAACTCGATGACCTCCTGCAGCTCCTGCTTCGCCTCGTCGCAGCCGGCCACGTCCTTGAACGTGACCCGCGTCTGCGACTCCATGAGCACGCGCGCCTTGCTCTTGCCGAATCGCATCGCCGCCGAGCCGCCGCTCTGCATCTGTCGCAGCATGAACATCCAAGCCACCAGGAACAGCAGCAGCGGCAGCCAGGTGAACAGCATCGACAGCCAGTTGATGCCCGGCGCCTGCACGGTGATCTGCGCGGTCGGGTTCGTGGTGCGCGCCTTGTCGGCCAGCTCCGCGCCGTCGCCGAGGAAGTTCGTCCGGAACGACTTGAGCGTCACCGAGTGACCGCCGACCGTCTCCGTCGTTTCGGCGCGCAGGTCGCCCTCCACCGTGCGCATCTCCTCGTTGAACTTGGCGCGCTCGATGTTGCCCTTCTCCATCTCCTGCACGAACCGCGTGTACGGGATGTCGACGCGCTGCGCCGTCAGCAGGTTCCCGGCGTACATCCGGTAGGCGATGATCGCGAGCAGCAGCACGAGCGCCCAGAAGCCCATCGTGCGGAACGGACGGCCCGGCGGCGACGGCAGCTGCGGGCCGCGCCCGCCGCGGTCCCCGCGCGAGCCGCGCTCGCGGCGATCGTCGTCACCATCCCTGCGGAAGATGTTCACCGACTTACTCCTCCAGAACGCCCACGTAGGGCAGGTTGCGATAGCGCTCGGCGGCGTCCATGCCATAGCCGATCACGAACTCTTCCCCGATCGTCCAGCCCTTGTGGTGCACCGGCACAGGGATCTTCCGGCAAGGCGCTTTGTCCAACAGTGTCGCTACTTGGATGCTCGCCGCCCCGCGGGATTCCAGGAGGTCGAGGATGAACTTGACGCTCCGGCCCGAATCCACGACGCCCTCGCACAACACCACGTCGCGACCGCGGATGTCGCTTCTCAGGTCCATGATGAGCTGCACGTTGCCGCTCGACACCGTGCCGGCGCCGTACGAGACCACCGCAAGGAAGTCCATCTCGAGGTCGGTCGGCGTCGCCCGCGCCAGGTCGGCCTGGAACATGCAGGCGCCCTTGAGCACGCCAACGTAGAGCGGGTTCCTCCCGGCAAGGCTCCTCGCCAGCTCGAGCCCCATCGCACGCACCCGCTCCTGGATCTGGGCGGCGGTGAACAGCACACGGATCGCGGGCTCGGTGTGCACGGCGGGGCGGGGGTCCGGCATGCGGGCTCCTGTCTGTTCGCCGGGGCTCAGGCCGGCGTGCGGTCGTGGGGCGTCGTCCGTCGTCGCCAACGGGGCGCTGAACGCCTTGCGACGGCGCGACCTCAGGCGCGCCCGTAGCGAACGTTCAGTCTAGCATCGGCGCGCCCCGCGCGCCGGGAGCCTCCCCGGGGCGCGCGCGCGCCCGCCGCGGGCGGGACGAACGTCAGTAACGAGCGCTCGATCTGGGCCCGCCAGCCCTCCGGCAGGGCCACCTCGGCCCGCGTTTTCGCCAAACACCGCGCAAACGAGCCGAAATGCCGCGCGGTGAGCCCTGGGGCTTCCGCCCCGACCGGTCCCAGCAGCCGCCACGCTCGGGCAATGACCAGCCGCTTCGACGTGGGCGAGAGCCCAGCCAGCGCCCGTGTGTCGAGCGCAGGACCCTCCACTGTCTCCACGAGCCCCCGGGCCAGCACGCGCGCTGCGTTCCGCTCGAGCACGCGGCTGGCGTCGGCCAGCTCGTCGGCCAGGCCCGCCGCCCGGCGCGCGAGCCGCTCGCGGCGCACCACGGCCGGTGCTGCGGGCGCGTGCAGCGCCTCGAGCAGCGCCGGCACGACGCCGTGACGGATGCGGTTGCGCGTGAACGCCGGCGAGTCATTGCTCGCGTCTTCACACCAGTTCAGGCCGTGCTGGCGGAGATCGCGTTCGACGTCGGCCCGCGTCGCGTGCAGCAGCGGCTTGATCCAGCAGCCCTGCCGCGCACGCATGCCGGCCGCGCCGGTCAGGCCCGTTCCGCGGGCGAGCCGCATGAGCAGCGTCTCCAGCTGATCATCGGCGGTGTGCGCGGTGGCGATCGCTGTGGCCCCCACCCGCCGCGCGGCCGCGAGCAGGTATTCGCGCCGCAGCGCGCGCAGGCCCGCCTCGCCGCGCAGGCCACGGCGCTGCATGCGCGCGGCGCAGTCCCAGCGCGCTGCCTGGAGCGGGATCTGGAAGCGCTCGCACAGCTCGCGCACGTGCAGCAGGTCGGCGTCGGCGTCGTCGCCGCGCAGGCCGTGGTGAAGGTGCGCGGCACGGACCGAGAGCCCGAACTCGCGCGCGAGCGAGCGCATCGCCACCAGGAGCGCGGTCGAGTCCGCGCCGCCACTCACGGCCACGAGCACGGTGGCCCCCGCGGGCAGCCGGCAGGGGCCGCCGAGGGCTCGTCGCAGGACCGGCTCGAGCCGGCGGAGGCGCATGAGGGGCGCTTAGGAGGTGGGGAAAGTGGTGGCGGCGGAGGGATTCGAACCCCCGACACAGGGATTATGATTCCCCTGCTCTACCAACTGAGCTACACCGCCCCAACGAGTTGCCGAGCATCAGGGGTCACGGCGACAGCCTTTCGCTCAGCGGACGACGCAAGGTAGGTAGGGGGTCCGGGGCTGTCAAGCATTGTGCCCCTCCAGCCACCGCCACACCACGCGCATCGCCCACAGGTCGTCGGCGTTGTAGCGAGCCACCTCGGCGAGCAGCCGCTCGCGCTCGGCGGGATCGTCGCACGCGCGCGCCCGGTGGAGCTGCGCCGTGGACCACGCGGCGTCGGCGTCCGGATTCGACCACGTGAACCCCAGCCACGGCGCCACGAACTTGATCGACGTGGACCGGAGCGGCAGGCGGACCGTCCGCTCGAGCACCCGGTGCAGATCGAACAGCGTGCCCGGCGCGCGCATGCGTTGCACGAACTCGGCGGGCGCGCCGAGCCGGTCGATGTAGCGATCGATCCACATCGGCTCCGCGTGGTGCCAGTGCACCCAGACGGCGTCCGGGTGGTCGCGGAACACCTCCAGCGCGCGCGCGATGAAGCGCCGCCAGGCCTGCGCGTCGCCCGCGGGCGTGAGCTCGGAGAGGATGGGTTCGAAGCGCGGGTCCTCGTGCTCCACCGCCAGGCCCCAGAGGTAGACGGGCACCTCGGCGCGCTCGCCCTCGGCATCGGATTCCACGTCAAACCACACCGGCGTGCGGCCACGTGGCAACGCCGGGTCCTTGAGCCACACCGGCGCGCCGGCCGCGAACGCCCGCGCCTCGCTCAGCAGCGCCGTGGCGGCTTCGCGCAGCTCGCGCTTCGCGAAGCTCTCCGGCGTGCGCCTCGCCAGCTCGTCGTAGGTCCGCACGCCCTCGGCGCGCAGCAACTCGGCGCGCGCGCGCGTCACCGCCGGCATCACCTCGATCCGCCGCTCGGCCTCGGCGCGGTCCCAGCAGTGCGTGTAGTGGTCGCAGTGCTGGCAATGCGAGTGGGCGAGCAGCATGTCGGGCTCCGGCGAATCCGACAGCAGCTCCAGCGTGCGCGCCGTCAGGCGCGCGAGCTCGACATCGGGCTCGGGCTCCACGACGTGCACCTCGCCCAGGCCGTTCACGATCTCGAGCCGCGACACCTGAAGCCCGGTCAGCTCGCGCGCGAGCCAGCCGGCGAACGCCACGCGCACGCGGTTGTCGCGCCGGGAACTCGGCCGGTGCGCGAGCCGCACGTCGCGGATCACCAGCGAAGCGCCGTCGCGCAGGATGAACGCGGGCGTGGCACTGCGGAGCCCGTCCGCGGACGCCAGCACCGGGCGACGCACGGGGCGCCCCGTCTCGCGCAGCAACCGAACGCTCTCGGCGGCGGCCTGGTCGAACGACAGCCCGGAGCCCTGGAGCGGTCCGGCCAAGTCGGGGATCGCCGCCGCGATCTGTTCCTCGAGCGCGCGGCTCCGCTCGCCGAGCATGTCGTCGTGGTCGGTGCGCTCGGCGGCGTCCGCGCGCGAGTGCTCGTTCAGCCACAGCCGCCGCTCGCAGTCGAGCAGGCGCTTGAGCGCGTTCGCGGTGACTCGGGGTTTCCGGGTCAGCCGGCGACCTTCGGTGTGATCTCCGCCTCGGGCGCCTCGGGCGCCACCGGCGCCGGCGGTTCGTCCTCGGGCCGGATGCGGAAGATGCGCGAGAGCTCGGAGCGGAGCTGGCCCTCGTCGAGCCGCGAGTAGAGCACGCCGCGGTGCGCGACCGAGATTGCGCCCGTCTGCTCGCTCACGACGATTACAGCCGCGTCGGTCTCCTCGGAGAGCCCCAGCGCGGCGCGGTGCCGAGTACCCAGCGAGATCGCCGTAAGCGGATTCGAGGACAGCGGCAGGATGCAGGAGGCCGCGACCAGCGTGTCCTCGCGCACGATCACGGCGCCGTCGTGGAGCGGCGAGCCGGGGCTGAAGAGCGTCACCAGCAGCTCGGCCGAGACCTTGGCGTCGATGCGCGTGCCGGTCTCGACGAAGTTCCGCAGGCCGACGTTGCGCTCCATCACGATGAGCCCGCCATGGCGGCGCTGGGCCAGGCTCTCGACCGCGCGGACCACCTCGCCCAGGACACCGTAGTTCTCGCCGCGGAGGAAGCTCCGGAAGTAGCGGGTGCGGCCCATCTGGGCCAGCGCGTGTCGCAACTCGGGCTGGAACAGGATCACGAACACGATGAGCCACACGGTCTTGAGGCTCGAGACGATCCAGCGCACGGCCAGCAGGTCGAAGTAGTTGGCGACCACGCCGACCAGCGCGATCAGCAGCAGGCCCACGATCATCTGGGCGGAGCGCGTGCCGCGGACGAGCGAGAGCAGCCGGTAGAAGAGCCCGGCGACGATCAGGATGTCGAGGACATCCAGGAGCCAGAAGTCGTGGACTGGAGTCATGCGGCTACAAAGCTAGCAGATGGTCGTGGGATGAGTGTTCCGGAAAACGTTCAGCCCGCGCGTGCGCTCGCCTTCCGTGCTGCGCAAGCGATCTTCACGGCTCGCACGGTGGCGGCGACGTCGTGGACGCGCAGGATGTGGGCGCCCTGCCAGGTGGCGATCGCGGCCGCGGCGAGGCTGGCGGGGACGCGGTCCTGCGGCGGACCGTCGTCGCCGGTGAGGCGGGCGAGAAAGCTCTTCCGTGATGCACCCACCAGGACCGGGCGGCCGATCGCGGCCAGCTCGGGGATGCGCACGAGCAGCTCGAGCGAGCCCTCGGCCGACTTGGCGAAGCCGATGCCCGGGTCGAACGCGACGCATTCCCGAGCTACTCCAGCCGACTCGGCGAAGCCGAGTCGGTTGTAAAGAAACCCGGCCACCTCGGCCATGACGTCGGCGTAACCGGTGTCGCGCTGCATGGTCTCGGGCGTGCCGCGCATGTGCATGAGCACGAGCCCCGCGCCGGTCCGCGCCACCACGGCCGCCATGCCGGGGTCTCCGAGCGCGCTCACGTCGTTCACGACCCGCGCTCCGGCGGTGAGCGCGCGCGCGGCCACGTCGGCCGAGCGCGTGTCGATGGATATCGCGGCCTCCGGCCGCTCGCGCACGACGCGGGTCAGCACGGGTTCGAGCCGGCGCCACTGCTCGTCGGCGGGCACCGGCTCCGAGCCCGGGCGCGTGCTCTCGCCGCCCAGGTCCAGGAGATCGGCGCCCTCGGCCAGCAGCTCATGGCAGCGCGCCACGGCGGCGCCGGCGTCCAGGTAGCGGCCGCCGTCCGAGAACGAGTCCGGCGTCACGTTCACGATGCCCATCACCAGCACGCGCTCGGTGAGGTCGAACGCGGCGTCCCGGCAGCGCCAGATCACTTCGAGAGCGCCGCCTTGAGCCGTTCGATCTGCTCGGCGTGGCCGTGGGCGTGGACGGCGTAGATCTCGAGCCAGTGCTCGGTGTGGTAGCTCCCGGCCTCGCTGTGCCAGCCGAGCTTGCGCCAGTCGGCCTCGGTCATGCGCTCCAGGAGCTGCGCCGTGCTCTCGCGCGCGTAACGGAACGCCTGGAGCGACGGCTCGATCGGCCGGGACTGGTAGTGCAGCACCTCGGCGTAGTGATCCTGGTCGTAGGCCTGGATCACCGGGTAGGGCTCGGCGAGGAGCTTGCGCAGGCGGATCGCGCTGTTCATCTCGCTGTCGGCCAGATGGTGAACGATCTCCGCGGCGGTCCACTTGCCGGCGATCGGGCGCGTGGTGAGCTTCGCGGCCGGGAAGCCGTCGAGCGCACGCACGACCTGGTCGTAGCCGGCACGATATTGCTGTATCAGGCGCGCGCGCTCGGCGGCGTCCATGGGCTGCCTCCATCGAGGGTCGACGGCGGCGCGAGGGCTCGCCTCGGCATCCGCGACGTGGGCGTTGACCTGTCGAGGGCCGGATGCTACCACTTACCGGCTTTCCGTAAGCCCATGGCCGCATTCTCTCTGCGCGGACGACCTGCCTGTCTCGCGCCGCGTGCCCAGGGCGCCTCGAGCCTGCACCGGGACCCAGGAGGTCTGCCGCAATGTCCGGCCACACGACCGGCTTCAAGCGCCTGCCGTTGCTCGTCCTGTCGCTCGCGCTCTGCGCGGCCCCGGCACGCGCCCAGGTGGCCGGCCACGTCATCGAGGCCTCGGGCGGCCTCGGCTTCGTCCAGTACGACTCGCGCGACATGATCACGCCGGCCGGCATGCTCACCGGCTCGATCGGCTACCGCTGGTCGCCCGCCCTCACGTTCGAGGGCACCTGGCTGGGCTCGACCACGAAGCGCACCGAGACCTACCCGTTCGGCGAGGCCGACCACACCTGGACCTGGAGCGGCGTCGACGCGCGCTGGAACCTGCGCGACCCCTCCGAGCGCGTGACGCCCTATTTCATCACCGGCTTCGGCTACGGCCGCTCGCACGACCCCGACCTGGCCCGGATCTCCCAGATGGGCGCTCCCAGCGCCGGCATGGGCGTGATCCTGAACATCAAGGACAACGAGCGGCTCGCGGTGCGCATCCAGGTCCGCGACGTGCTCATGCGCGAGGTGGAGGCGGACAACTTCTCCAACCACATCCACGCCTCGGTCGCGATCCAGATCGCGCGCGGCGGCAAGTCGAAGGACGCCGACCTGGACGGCGTGCGCAACTGGCTCGACAAGGAGCCGGGCACGGCCATCGGCGCCAAGGTCGACGCCCAGGGCAGGAGCAAAGACAGCGACGGCGACGGTGTGCCGGACGGCATCGACAAGTGCGACGGCACGCCCAAGGGCTCCAAGGTGGACAAGGCCGGCTGTCCGACCGACAGCGACGGCGACGGCGTGCCGGACGGCATCGACCGCTGCGACAGCACGCTCAAGGGCGCCCGCGTGGATGCGCAGGGCTGCCCGATGGACAGCGACGGCGACGGCGTGCTGGACGGCATCGACCAGTGCGAGAACACGCCGAAGGGTGCCGTGGTGGACGCCAAGGGCTGCCCGGTGGACAGCGACGGCGACGGCGTGGCCGACGGCATCGACAAGTGCCCGAACACCCCGGCCGGCCTCAAGGTGGACGTGAACGGCTGCCCGATCGAGGTGAGCGAGAAGGAGACCGAGCTGCTCGACACCGGCATGATCCGGCTCCAGGACGTGAACTTCGAGACCGGCAAGGCCGTGATCAAGCCCGAGAGCTACGCGGTGCTGGACGACGTGGCGAAGGTGCTGCTCCAGTACCCGATGCTCACGATGGAGGTGGGCGGCCACACCGACAACACCGGCGCCAAGGCCAAAAACGTCCCGCTCAGCGAGCAGCGCGCGAAGTCCGTGCTCGGCTACCTGATGCAGAAGTACCCGACGCTCGACGCCAGCCACTTCACGGCGGTCGGCTACGGGCCCGACGTCCCCGTGGCCTCGAACGGCACCGCGCTCGGCCGCGCCAAGAACCGCCGCGTCGAGTTCCGCGTCACGAACAAGGACGTGCTGAGGACCGAGCGCGAGAAGCGCCGCTTCGTCCCGAAGGACGGGGCCGCACCGGAGAAGAAGTAGCGGACGCCTACGTGCGCTGCTTCTTCTTCTCCGCGGCCGGGAACAGCACGTTGTTCAAGATCAGCCGGTAGCCCGGTGAGTGAGGGAACTGGTCGAGCTTCGTTTCCGGGTCGCCGACCATGTGCTGGTAGTCCTCGGGGTCGTGGCCGCCGAGGAACGTGAACGTGCCCTGGCCGAACTGGCCGTGCAGGTACTTGATTTCGTCCGTTCCCTCGACCTCGCCGAGCACGATCACGCCGGGCTTGAGCTTGGAGCGGCGGAACCCGGTGCTCTGGCCCAGGAACTCGGGCACGCCGTTGACGTGGTCCTGCACCAGCATCGTCGGCACCGGGTCGTTCTTGGCGCTGAAGTCGAACAGCGTGAACAGCTGGTTCGGCCCGCGCTGCGCGGCCTCCTGGGTGACGTCGATGTCCGAGAACCGGTAGAGGATCGGGTCCATCTCGAGCTTGAAGTTCCGGAACGCGAGCGTGCGCGAGAAGTCCAGCTTGCCCTGGGCGGTGTAGTCGGGCGGATCGCCGTCATAGATGACGTCGGCGATGTCGATGCCCTGCGCGGCCAGCGCGATGTCGTAGGTGTCGGTGGCCGAGCACATGCCGAACATGAACCCGCCGCGCGCGACGTAGTCCTTGATCGTCACCGCCACCGCCGCCTTCAACTGCGACACCTTGGCGAAGCCCAGCTTCGCGGCCATGGCCTTCTGGACGCGCTCCTCCTCCTGGTACCACGGGAACTGGTGGTACTGCGCCCAGAACTTGCCGTGCTGGCCGGTGAAGTCCTCGTGGTGGAGGTGGAGCCAGTCGTACTTCTGGAGATCGCCGCGCAGCACCTCCTCGTCCCACACCTTGGCGTACGGGATGTCGGCGTACTGGAGCGCCAGCGTCACCGCGTCGTCCCACGGCGGCGTGTTGGCCGGGATGTACACGGCCACCTTCGGCGCCTTCTCCAGCACCACCGACTCCATGTTCTCGTCGGCGATAGTGGCGCGGATCTGCGCTTCCTCGGAGCCCGAGATCGGGTGGTTCGTGACGCCGCGGATGTTCGCCTCGCGCACGATCGAGGCATCTTCGGGCAGCAGGAACGAACCGCCGCGATAGTTCAGCAGCCACTCGCACTTCTGCCCCTTCTGCAGCACCCAGAACGTGAGCCCGTAGGCCTTCAGGTGGTTGGCCTGCGAGTCGTCCATGGGCACGAGCAGCTTGGCGTGCGCGAGCACGGGGGTGGCCAGCAGGAGAAAAGCGAGCAGCACCGAACGCCAGCGAGTGATCACAGCAGCTCCCGTCTCAGTTTCTGCACCCGGCGCCGCACCTCGGCCGAGTTCCACGCCCGCGGATAGCGGGCGAGGCACTCTTCATACTGGGCGAGCGCGTTCTTGGGATCGCCGAGCGCCGTGTACGCCTCGCCGGCGCGCTGCCGCGCCGCCGGCGCCAGCCGGTCGTCGGCGAGCGAGTCGCAGATCACGAGCAGCGGCGCCAGCGCCCCCTTGGCGTCGCCGGCCTCGAGCCGCAGCGACGCCAGCGTGAGCCCGGCGCGCGCCGCGTACCCGCCGTGCGGTGCTTCCAGCTTCCACACCGAGTCCGCGAGCGCCATCGCCCGCGCGTTGGCGCCGCGCCAGCGCTCGTAGGCGATCAGCCCCAGCACCGGGCGCAGCAGCGACTCGGGCGACTCCTCGAGCAGGTACATGCGGTCGAGCGCGTCGGCGGCGTGCTCGTCCGCCGGCACGGCGGCCACGCGGTCGTAGTTCGCGTGCGCCGAATCCAGCTCGCCGGCGAAGAACTGCGCCTCGGCGAGCATGAAACGCGCGGGGGGCCACGCCTTGGCGAGCGAATCCAGCAGCGGCAGCGCCCGCGCCGGCGGGCCCTCGCGCGCGATCGCCATCGCGCGCTCGAGCGTCAGCTCGGGCATGCGCGACTCGAGCGCCGGGTTGGCCGCCAGCAGCAACCTTGCCTCGGCCGGATGGCCCGTGCGCTGGAGCGAGCGGACGAGCGCCAGCAGCAGGTCGGGCCCGAACCGATCGGCGGGCACGTCGCGCACCGCCTGGGCGAGCTTGGGCGCCCACTCGGCCTCGCGACCGGAGGCTTCCACCACGGTCCACGCCCGCCGCGCCGTCGCCACGCGCTCCTCGGGCCGGCGCGAGGTCTCGGCGGTCAGGTCCAGGAGCACGTGGAGCGCGGCGGTGGTGTCGGCCGGCCGCCCGGAGCGGAGCGACTCGTCGGCGAACATCACGCGCACGCCGGTGCGCCCCGTCCGCCGCTCGGCCTCGGCCAGCACGCGCGCGGCATCGATCGCCTTGCCGCTCACCGCGAGCAGCCGCGCGTAGCCCAGCGTCAGGTCGGTTCGCCACGGCCGCGGCGTGGCCGCCGCCTCGAGCGCCGCGAGCGCGCCGCGCGCATCGGTGGGCGCGAGGCGGAACACCGCGCTCGAGGCCCACGGCCCGTCGACCGGGTTCACGGCCCACGCCTCGATCGCCACCTTGAGTGCCTCGCGCGGCTTGCCCAGGCGCTCGAACGCGATCGCGAGCTCCTGGCCGAGCAGCGAGGAATCGCGTGCGGCGGCGCGCTCGGACGTGCCGAGCCGCTCGACCGCGGCCCAGTCGCCGCGCGCGAGCTCGGCGCGTCCCAGCTCGGTCACGATGACCGGGTGATGCGGCATCACGCGCAGGACCGCCTGCAACGTGTCGCGCGCGCGGTCGGGGAGCCCCGAGACGCGCAGGTCGATCCCGCGCTGGAGCCTGAGCGCCACCGGCGGTGGCAGCGGCGCGATGGGCCGCTGCGAGTGATAGCCCCCGGCCGCGAGCGGCTGGACCAGGTCGGGCGGGAACGGCGGCCGACCCGGTGCGGGCTGGTTCAGCTCGGGGACATTCTGCGCGAACGCGGCGCCGGAGAGGAGCACGCTCAGCAACACCGCGGCGCCCGTGCCGCGGCGGCTCGCCCCGCCCCTGGCGGCACGCGCGCGCGTGGGTCTCACTTCGGCGACCCGTTCAATGCCCGGAGGTAGGCCTCGATCAGCGAGCGGTACTGCGACGGCACGCGGTCGGCATCGGCCTTGAGCAGGTCCTGGCGCAACCGGTCGTTCTCGCGGAACAGCTCCTTCGGCAGCGGGGTGGGCGAGGGATGGGCCACGTCCTCGCCACGGCGCGCCTCGCGCTCGGGGTCGAAGTCGCGCCGGTGGATCGAGCGCTGGGCGTCCAGCAGCCGCGACAGGATCTGCGTCTGCTTCTGCTCCAGCTCGTCACCCACGTCGCCCTGGCGGATGCTCTCCTCCACCTCGTCCATCTTCTTCTGCGTGTCGTCGAGCCGCCCGAGCAGGCTCTTCATCGCCTCGTCGTCGCGGCGCACGTCCTCGAGCTGCTCGCGGATCCGGCGCTGCTCGTCGGCGAGCTTGCGCATCTCGGCCGCGTCGCCCTCGGTCAGGGCCATCTGCTGCGACATCTTCCGCGCGATCTCGCGCGAGCGCTTGTTGAGCTGGGCCTGCTGCTTGCCCACCTCGCCCAGGCGCTGCGTCGCCGAGCGGCCGCCGGTTCCCGAGCCCGGCTGCTGGCACATCGACTGCTCGGTCGCGCGCAGCTCCTTCACCGCCTCGTTGAGCGACGCCGACGCGCCGCGCCCGCTCTTCTGGCCGCGCTCGCGCCCGCCCTGCGCCATCTCGCGCCCCGACTGCTGCAGGCCCTGCATGGCGCGCCCGAGCGCCTCGCTCACCCGGTTGGAGAGGAACGGCGTCTGCTGCGACAGCGTGCTCAGCGAGTCCGCGACCCGCGCCACGCCCTCGGCGAGGTCGGTCTGCGAGTCCGCCGTCTCGCTCGGCGACTGCTGGCGGCCGTCGGTGTTCTGCTGCGCCGCGCGCGACAGGGATACCAGGTCCTGCGACGCGCGCCGCACCGCGGCGAGGTTGCGCTGGTCCTGCTCCTGCTGCTGCTGCTGCGCACTCGCACGCATGGAGTTGGACGCCTTGGACAGGCTTTCGCTCGCCTTCTGTCCGGCCGACTTCGCGTTCTGCGAATCGCCGCGCTCGCTGTCGCGGCCGGCCTCCTCCTGCTGCTCCGAGGCCTGCTGCTCCAGCTCGTTCGCCGCGTCGTCGAGCCGCTCCTTGGACTCCTGCTGCTCGCTCGTCTTTGCCGCCTCGCGCGCGTCCTTCGCCAGATCGCGCGTGTCCTCGGCTGCCTGCTTCTGCTTCTGCGTGAGCGCGTCGCGCGACTTCTCGGACTTCTGGTCGCCGGCCTTCGGATCGCCGGATTTCTCCTGCGCCTCGCTCGGCTTCCGGTCCTCGGCCTGCTCGCCGTGCTCGCGGTTCAACTCGTCCTGTCGGGCCTTCAAGTCGTCGGCGCGACGGGCGAGCGCTTCCATCCGCTCCTCCTCGCGCAGCTGCTTCAGCAGCTCGAGGCTCCGCTGGATCTGCTGCAGCATGTCTTTGTTCTGCTGCTGGAGCTGCGGCAGGGCTTCCTCCATGGCGCGGCGGTCCATCTTCTGGAGCGCCTCCTGCATGCGCTTCAGGGCCTCCTTGAAATCCTGGTTCTGGATGTCCTTCAGGATCTCGCTCATCTCCTTGAGCTTCTTCTGGAGCTGGTCCTGGAACGCCTGGCGCTCGGCCGCCTGCTCGAGGCTCTCGCGCATCTCGTTCGCGGCATCGTTCACCTGCTGCGCCACGGATTCCTGGCGCTCGGCCGCCTTCTTCATCTCCTCGGTGCGCTCGAACGACGGGCTCTGCCGGCCCGGCGTCTGCGGCTGGCGCTGGAGCTTCTCCAGCGACTTCTGCACCTCGCGCGTCTGCTCGGCGGCGCGCTCGAGCGCCTTGGAGACGTTCTCCTGGCGCTGCTCGATCGAGGCGTAGAGATCGGAGAGCGAAGGGAATCGGAGCCGGAACTCGGCGCTGATCGCCTTGCCGCGCGGCCCCGGCCGCGCGTTGTCGTAGGCCACGAAGCGGAACACGCCGCTCTCGCCGGGCAGCAGTGCCAGCGGCGAGGCGTCCCAGCGCGCGGCGGCGCGCGCCTCGCGCGGCTCGTCGCCGAAGCGGGCGAGCGTTTCCTCGTTCCACGGCTCGGAGGCGCTCTTCCGCCACTCGAGCTTCAGCTCGGAGACGCCGAGGTCGTCCTGGATGATCGCGTCGTAGGGAACGAGCTGGCCCGCGGGCAGGTCGAGGTCGCCCCCGGGCGTCGCCACGGTCAGGACCGGGGGCGCATCGGGGATCACCGAGAGCCGGTAGCGGAACGACGCCTCGCCGGTGGCCGCGCGGGCGTTCAGATCCCAGGCGCCGTCACCGTTCAACGCCACCGTGCCGCGCCAGCGGCGTGGCGTGAGCGCGCTCCAGGCCACGGCGGGCGCGCTGTTCACCGACGCCGAGAGGGATTCGAGATCGCGGTCGAACGTGGCTTCCACAGCGGCGCGCGAGCCGGCGAGCGCCGAGAGATCGCCGCGCGTGCCGCTCACGACCTGCACCGGGAGCCGCGCGTAGGCGGGCGACGTGACCGCGGTCGTGAAGCTCACCGCGCGCGGGGCTCCGGTCAGCGAGATGTGGTACGTCGGGCTCGCGAGCGCCGCCACGCGCACGCCGTAGTCGCGCGGCCGCGTCACCGGCGGCAGGTCGAAGCGCCAGCGGTGGCCGCCGCCCGCGGTGGACTCGAGCACCGGCTGCGGCGAGGGGCCGTCGCCGACCAGGCGCGGCGCGATCCCGGTGCCCTCGACGCGCGCGCGCACGGCGAGCGCCGCCCCCGGGACCACGGTGACGTTCCCCGGGTCCACGACGAGCGCCATCGGCGGCGCGGCGCTGGCGGGATCCCAGAGCGTCGCCCACGAGGCGCGCGTACCGCCGGGGGCGAGCAGCGAGGCCGCAAGCAGCGACAGCGTCGCCGCGATCGTGGCGAGCAGCGGCACGCGGCCTTCGAGCCCCGGCACCGTGTCCCTGAGCGGCGCGCTGGCGAGCCGCACGGCCGCGGCGCCGCGGACGGCGTCCGCGAGCTCGCCCGACGTGTGGCCCTCGGCGGGCGCGCGGCGCTCGAGGTCGAGGGCGTTCCGCAGCAGCGACTTCAGGCCCGGGAAGCGCACCTCGAGCGACTCGAGCCAGGCGTCCCAGCGCGGCGTCTCGCGCCACATCGCGATCGACGCCGCGACCAGCGCCGCGAGGCTCCCGAGCGCGAACACGAGGAGCCGGGCGCCGGCGGTGAACGGGTCGCGCGGCAGCGCCAGGCCGGCGGTGACGCAGGCCACGAGCACCACCAGCGAGGCGGCGGTCGCGCGCAGTGCGTGACGGCCGATCAGCGCGCGGCGGACGCGCGCGTGCGCGGCGTGCAGGAGGGGCTCGAGCGGCGGGATCGGCGGGCGAGAGGTCATAGGAATTCGGGTCGTGCGCGGCCGGGTCCCATCAGTGCGCGAGCGCGTATTGGACGATGTTCACCGCCATCCGCATCGCCGCCTCACGCTTCTCCGGAGGATCGTGATGCACCTCCTCGTCCTCGAGGCCATCCCCGAGGTCGCAATCGAATGAAAAGAATACACATAGCCGTCCATCACGAACAATGCCGAACGCCCGCGCGGGGCCGCCGTCGTGCTCGTGGATCTTCGGCAGGCCACCCGGGAACTCGTAGACCTGGTGGAAGACGTCGTGGTCGAACGGCAGCTCGACCAGCTCGGCGTCCGGGAACAGCTTCTTCATCTCACGGCGGAACGACGGCTCGATGCCGAAGTCGTCGTCCACCCAGAGGAAGCCGCCCGATACCAGCCAACGTCGCAAGTTCGATGCCTCGGCGTCGGTGAACTTGATGTTCCCATGACCGGCAGCGAACACGAAGGGGTACTGGTAGAGCGAGGCCGAGCCCGGCTCGACCACCGCGGCGTCGTCGCCGGCGACCAGGATGTTGGTGCGCGTGCGCAGGCCGGTGATGAGGTTGCGGAGCGACGTGTTGTCGCCGTACCAGTCGCCGCCGCCGCCGTACTTGAGCCGCGCGATGCCGAACGAGCGCGCCCCGGGCGGCGTGGCCGTGGCTCGCGCCGGTCGCGCCCAGGGGCCGCACAGTGCGAGTTGCACGAGGGCCACCCCGGCGAGCGCGGCGGCGAGCGCGCGCACGCCCGCGGGCCCCAGGCCGGGCCGCGGATCGTCGGGGCGCAGGCGGCTGCTCATGACCGGATTGAAACACGTCGGGGGAGGGATCATTGTCCCTCCCCCGACAAATGCGGCGGCGTTCCGACGGACGCTGCGATCAGCGGTGCCCGGCGTAGCCCCCCGAGCCGTGCCATGGCCTGACCGAGGGGAACGGCACGTTCGCCACGTGGCGCTGGACCGGCCCCTGGGGGGCGAGCCCGGCCTGGGGCGAGCCCGCGGCCGAGCCGGGGCCGGCGACCAGCGCCGGCCCGTGCTGGAGCGTGCGCCGCGCCACCTTGGGTCCGCCGAGCGAGAAGAACATCTTCGACTTCTCCTGGGAGAACGTCGGCGGCGCCAGGTACGCGAGGTCGGCGGACATCGACAGCGAGTCGAGATCGCCCGGCGTCTGCGCGATCACCTGGCCGGTCGGGTCCACGGCCGTGATGCGGATGAAGTAGTCGTGGCCGAGCAGCGGCGGGTTGTACAGGAGCGTGAGCAGCCCCTGCGAGCCGAGCTTGTACTGGATCGAGCCGCCGGGATTGTTGCCGTTGTAGAAGCCGATCAGCAGGTCGCCCGCGGTGAGGTAGGAGAGCGGCCCGGGGATCGCGCACGTCATGCGCTGCCCGGCGGCGATGGGCTTCTCGTAGGCGTGGATCCAGTAGCCGGCGGCGCCGTTCACCGCCACCCACGACAGCGTGAACAGCGAATCCAGCGGGTTCAACTCGCCGTTATAGAGGATCTGCGGCAGGTCCGTCTGCAGCATCTGGCTCTCGTTGCTGAGCGGCGAGACGTGCGTGGCGACGCCGTTCAGGAGGCCGCGCCCCAGGTAGGTGGGCGGCGTGAAGCTGCCGGGGGCCGGATCGGAGGTGAAGTACGTCTCGATGCCGGCGCTCACGTACTTGAAGTGGCTGTCGAGGTCGAAGTCGGCCGTGCGCTCGAACTTGCCGCCGCTGTCGCGGCGATACATCTCGAACTGGTTCGACTGCGTGCCGTCGAACATCAGCAGCAGCGGCATCGTGGACGGGCCGCTGAACTGCGACACGCCCACGACCACGGAGTCGATGTTCGTGCTCGCGTAGTCACGGATCATCACCCGCAGCGCCTGGTTGCGGTACGTGACCAGCCGCGCATCCGGGGAGAACACGCCCTCGGGGCTGTTCGGGTTCGGGTCGTAGCCGGTCGGACGCTTCTCGCAACCGGCGGCGAGGGCCAGCGCTCCGATCAGGAGCGCCGGTGTGCACCACTTCGGGAACCGGGTCATCGTTGTCCTTCTTCCGTCACTCGGCCGACACACCCTTGCGCCGGTCGAGCGCGATCCAGATGTCGAGAGCCATGGCGCTCGCCACGAACACGGACGAGTACGTGCCGAACACCACCCCCACCAGCATGGCGAAGGAGAAGTCGCGCAGCACGTCGCCGCCCCAGATGAACAGGGCCAGCGCCGCCAGGAACACCGTGAACGCCGTGATCACCGTTCGCGACAGCGTCTCGTTCACCGCCATGTCCATGACGCGCGAGTGCTTCTCCTTGCGGAGCGCCTTCGCACGTTCGCGGATGCGGTCGAACACCACGATGGTGTCGTTGATCGAGTAGCCGGCGATGGTGAGCAATGCAGCGACCACGGTGAGGGACACCTCGCGCCCGGTGAACATGAGGCATCCCAGGGTGACCAGTACATCGTGAAACAACGCGGCCACGCCGCCCAGCGCGAACTTGAACTCGTAGCGGATGCCCACGTACAGCAGGATCGCCCCGAGGCTGGTGAGGATGGCCATGATGGCTTTCTGCCGCAGGTCGCTGCCCACCTTGGGCCCGACCGTCTGGTTCCCGCGCAGCTCCATCGTCACGCCGGGCAGGTGCTTGGTGATCGCGTTCTGCACCAGCGCGACGGGATCTCCCTGCGTGCGGAAACGGAGCAGGTACTCGTTCGGGTTGTCCCCGGTCATCTGTTGCAGCTCGGCCTGGATGCCCTCGGCCTCGAGCGCGTCGCGCATCTTGTCGGCGTGCACGACCTCGCTGGTGCGGAGCTGCAGCAGCGTCCCGCCGGTGAAGTCGACGCTGTAGCGCGGCCCCTTGGCGAAGAACCACACCAGCGTCGCGGCGACGATCACGCCGGAGAACACGTATGCGAACCGCCGGTACCGCATGAACGGGATGTCGGTGCCGACCAGCAACTGGAGCATGGGCGCGTCCTCGCTCAGATACTGAGGCGCTCGACCTTGCCGCGGCCGAGCCAGAAGTCGTAGATCATCCGCGTGAACACCACGGCCGTGAACAGGTTCGCGAGCAGGCCGATGCTGAGCGTGACCGCGAAGCCCTTGATCGGACCGGTGCCGAACTGGAACAGGAACAGTGCGGAGATCAGCGTCGTCGTGTGGGCGTCGAAGATGGTGCGGAATGCCCGGTCGTAGCCGAGGCGCACCGACTCGTGGATGCTGCGTCCGTGTCGCAGCTCTTCGCGGATGCGCTCGAAGATGAGCACGTTCGTGTCGACGGCCATGCCCACGGTGAGCACGATGCCGGCGATGCCGGGCAGCGTGAGCGTGGCGCCGAAGTAGGCCATCGCGGCGACCAGGTAGAGCAGGTTGAGCGCCAGCGCCGCGATCGCGACGATGCCGGAGACCTGGTAGTAGATGGCCATGAACACCACCACCATCACCGTGCCGATGATGCCCGCGGTGAGCCCCTCGTGGATCGAGTCGGAGCCCAGCGACGGACCCACGGTGCGCTCCTCGAGCGCGTGCACCGGGGCCGGCAGCGAGCCGGCGCGCAGCACGATCGCCAGGTCCTTCGCGGTGTTCGCGTCGAAGCTTCCGCTGATCGTGGCCTCGCCCGACGGGATGCGGTCGATGATGCGCGGCGCCGACTGGACGACGCCGTCGAGGATGATCGCGAGCTGGCGATTGACGTTGTTGCCGGTGACGCGCGCGAAGTCGGCGCGCCCCTTGGGCGTCATCTTCATGCGCACGCCCCAGGCGCTGGGGTTCGTCTGCTCGATGCCAACATCCGCCGTGGCGCTCGCCACCGAGCCGCCGGTCAGCTCCGCCTGCTTCTTCAGCACGTAGAGCGCGCGGCCGGTCATGCCCCTGCTCGCCTGGTCTTCCTCGCCCCAGAGCAGCTCGGTGTCGGTGGGGATCAGCGAGTCGATGCCCGGCGTGGCGAGCAGCCGCTGCACGGTCGGCGCGTCCTCCTTGCGGAAGAAGCCGTTGTCGATCATGAGCCCGGTGAACGGCGTGTTCGCCAGCGACGTGTCCAGTCCGGGTACGGCGAGGTGGCGCGCGGCGAGCCAGCTGTCGAGCCGCTGGAAGAGCGTCTTCTCCTCCTCGGCGGTGCGCACGAGCTTGAACTCGAGCAACGCGGTCTTGCCGATCAGCTCGATGGCGCGCGCGCGGTCGGTGAGACCCGGAAGCTGCACCGCGATCCGATCCTCGCCCTCGATCTGGATCAACGGCTCGGCGACGCCGAACTGGTCGATGCGGTTGTTGATGATCTCGCGCGCTCGCTCGACCGCGTCCTTGGCCTCGGCGGGCGACAGCCGCGACTTGTCGACCTCGAGCAGGAGCTGCAGGCCGCCCTGGAGGTCCAACCCGAGATGAATGGCCCGCTTGCGCACCTTGGCGAGCTTCGCGGGTTCCATGGCTTGCCGCTGGGCGGGCGTCATCGCGTAGTACTGGTAGGACGGGTAGAGCAGCCAGAACGACAGGAGCGTCACCAGGATGACGCCCAGCAGCTTGCCCTGATCCGTGCGGCTCATGGTTCCCCCATACGGTCGACCGCCGGGAAGGCGGAAGGCCCTCCCGGCGCGCAAAGAAAAATGAGGGCGGGAGCTTACGGGCGGCTCGCGAGCAGTGTCAACGAACCACGCTGCCGAGGGTTGGGAGAGTTTCCGTGGCCTCGCCGGGCGGGACTGGGGACCGGTTGGCGGCCGGTCCCGAACGTTGCTCGGAAACGATGGGTGGGACGGGGTGAGGTGGTGTTGGCGGGAGGTCCTGAGGTGGGATCCCGGCCGGCGAGGCCCCGTGCCCGCGCGCAAGCCGCGTACCCACGCCGCCGGCGCGCCCGCGCCGCGGGTTGCGACGCCGCGCGCGTCGGCGCCGGGGCGCGCGCGTCGGGGGCGCGACGCGGGCGCGGGCAGCGCTGAAAACACGCCGTCATATGCGTTCGCGCGAGTCTTGACACCCCACGAGCGCCCCGCCTAATGTGCCGCGCCTACCGCACCGGGCCAGCCCTATCTTCCGCCATCCTCGGAGCTTCCCAAGCATGAACTCTCGCGCTCGCGCGGCGAGCGTCGTGGCCCTGCTGTTGCTTCTCGGTGCGGGCGTCGCCCACGCCCAGTCGGACTCCATCGCCACCAAGGGCGCACTCCCCGGCCGCGGCGGCATCGGCGGCCAGATCGGCAGCTCGTGGATGTACGCCGGCGGGGACTACGCGGACGGCTCGCAGCCCCGGCTCACGTTCGTGGGCCACTTCCGCTACCAGGCGAACCGGCACTGGGGCTGGCAGGTGAGCCCGTACTTCACGTGGAACGGCTACGTCTCGCACGTGAACGCCCCGTACGAGGACCTGAACTTCCCCGGTGAGGGCACGTCCAAGCAGTTCTACCTCACGCAGTTGGTCGGCGCCGACACCCAGTTGCAGTGGTTCAACACCAGCGGCCGGGCGCGCTGGCACGTGGGGATCGGGCCGTCGATCTACCGCGTCGTGATCCAGAACCACCGCAAGGTGCTCAAGGACCCGATCAGCCTGGAGCTCCACTCCGGCACGCACATGGGCGGCTCGGCCGAGTTCGGCTACGAGAAGTTCATGAAGAAGCTGCCGAACACCTCGATCGAGCTCACGGCGGCCTGGCACATCGCGTTCGCCAAGTCGGACGTGCGCTGGCAGGCGGGCTGGAACGACAACCCGCAGGCGATCGAGGCCAGGGTCGGCGCGCACTACTACTACGACTTCCGCAAGCCGAAGCCGAAGAGCACCAAGCCGGGGATCACGCCCTGATGGCGCGCGACCGCGGTTCCTGCGCGCGGTCGCATTCCGGGATGTACCCTGCGACCACGCGCGCCCGCCGCGAGCGGGTACGTGGCGGGAGGACGCACGGGTGAGTGACCGGGTGGCATGGTCGGAGAAGGTCGGCCCCGAAGCGCTGACGTTCGACGACGTGCTGCTCGTGCCCGGCTACGCTGCGATCCACCCGCGCGACGTCGACACGCGCTCGCATTTCACCCGCCGGATCGCGGTGAACATCCCTGTGGTGAGCGCGGCCATGGACACGGTCACCGAGTCGGCGCTGGCGATCGCGCTCGCGCGCCTCGGGGGCATCGGCGTCATCCACAAGAACCTCTCCATCGAGGAGCAGGTGGCGCAGGTGGACCGGGTGAAGCGCAGCGAGAGCGGCATGATCACCGACCCGGTGACGCTGCCGCCCACGGCGACGCTGGCCGAGGCGCGCTCGATCATGGCCCGGTTCCACATCTCGGGCGTGCCGATCACCGAGCAGGGGAAGCTGGTCGGCATCCTCACGAACCGCGACCTGCGCTTCGAGGACGACGATTCGGTGCGCGTGAGCGAGGTGATGACGCGCGCGCGGCTCGTCACCGCCCCGGTCGGGACCACGCTCGAGGCCGCGCGCTCCATCCTCGCCAAGCACCGGATCGAGAAGCTGCCCGTGGTGGACGAGCGGATGATGCTCAAGGGCCTCATCACGGTGAAGGACATCGAGAAGCGGATCCGGCACCCGCAGGCGTGCAAGGACCCGCTCGGCCGGTTGCGCGTGGCCGCCGCGGTGGGCGCGGCCGGCGACTTCGCCGAACGCGCGCAGGAACTGGTGCGCGCCGGCGTCGATGCGCTGGTCGTGGACAGCGCACACGGGCACTCGAGCGGCGTGCTCGAGGTGACGAAGCGGTTGAAGCACGTGCTGCCCGACACGGAGCTGGTGGTGGGCAACGTCGGCACGGCCGAGGGCGCGCGCGCCGTGGCCGATGCGGGCGCCGACGCGGTGAAGGTGGGCATGGGCCCCGGCGCCATCTGCACCACGCGCGTCGTCACCGGCGCCGGCATGGCGCAGATCACCGCCGTGCTCGAGGCGGCCAGGACGCTCGCGGACTCCGGCGTGCCGATCATCGCCGACGGCGGGGTCAAATACTCGGGCGACTTCGTCAAGGCGCTCGCCGCCGGCGGCCACACCGTGATGATGGGCGGGCTCTTCGCCGGCACCGAGGAGAGCCCCGGCGAGGTGGTGCTCTACGAGGGCCGCCAGTTCAAGGTCTACCGCGGCATGGGGTCACTGTCCGCGATGGCCGCCGGCAGGGGCAGCCGCGAGCGCTACTTCCAGGAGAACGCCGACGAGCTGTCGAAGCTGGTCCCGGAGGGGATCGAGGGCCGTGTGCCGCTCAAGGGCCCGCTCGCCGCAACGGTTTTCCAATTGATTGGCGGCCTGAGGGCGGGAATGGGGTACTGTGGTGTCGCCACGATCGAGGAGCTGCGGACGAAGACCAGGTTCGTGCGCATCAGCGGCGCCGGCCTGCGTGAGAGCCATCCGCACGACGTGAAGATCACGAAGGAAGCCCCGAACTACGAAGCGCGTTGAGCCGCTCGCAACACATCCCGCGCCGCACCCTCTGCCGTCGAACGCCCACGTGTTTCGTGTCCCTTCTGTAGAGGAGGCGACCATGCGGCTGACCGGACACCGTCGCGGCAATCCCACCGTGCGGTTCATGATCGAGCAGACGGCGAGGCGTCGCATGTGGTCCCCGCCCACCCCGGCGCGCGACGGGCTCATCGCGCAGGCGGGCGATGGCTCCGAGCGGCGCTGGGGTCGCGAGTTCTTCGAGCGCCTGCGCGGCGCATGGCTGCCGCGGATGGCGCACGTGGTCGACACGCCCGACGGCGAGCTGCGCTACGTCGGCTCCGCCTCGCTCCGGCTGTGGGCGTTCGTCGCGCCGCACGCCACGGCGCTGGCCTACGAGGTGGACGACACCGCATCGCAGATCCGCGAGCGCGCCCGCCGCTGGCTCTCCTGCCTCACCACGCGCACCGCGCCCGGGCTCGCGAGCCCGCACTGGGGCCACCCCGTCTATGGGGCGCGGCTCGATCCCCTGTCGGGCGAGCTGGACGTCGTCTGGGCCGAGCCCGGCGACTGGTGCGACGCCGTGCTCGCGGGAGCGCTCCCCGAATGCGAGTGGGAAGCCCCGAGGAGCTGGGCGGTCGCCCCCGCGCTCACGCCGTCCTAGGTTCTCGGGCCGCGGGCGGGGTCAGAAAGGCTTCGGCGGAACGACCGCGCCGGGCGCTACACTCGATTCCCGCAGTCCCCCGGGGATCCTTGCCGATGAAACGCCCGCGGTCTCCATCCGCGCGACCGGAACATCAACCCGGGACCGTGCCGCCGTCCGCGGGCAGCGCGCTCGTCGCGCGCACGGCCTTGATCGTCCGACTGCATCTCGCGCCGAACCACGACAGCGCGCGCTTGACCCGAGCCTCGAGCGAGGCATCCGCCATGTCCCGGCAGCACCGCGCTGCGATTCGCGATTCGTCTTCCCGGCAGCCGAGCCTGCGCAGGTACGGGATCACCTCGAGTTCGTGCGGCCGTAGTCGTGACTCTTCGGCCCGCTTTTCGCGCTCGGCCCGCCGCTGCGCCGCCGCGGCCCTCGCTGCCTCCCGCTCAGCCTTCCGTCGCGCCGCGGCCGCTTTCGCCGCCTCCCGCTTCGCCTGCATGAAACCGGCGCCGAACGTCCGTTCGGCCGTGAACTGGTTGTGTCCGCGGCAACGCAGCTGCAGGCCGTCGACCGTCGCTTCGCCGCCGCGCGCGACCTCGGTTTTGTGATCGAACTCGACCTCTCCCCGCACCTCACAGCGGCGACCGCTCTCGCTCACGTACGTGCACTGGCCGCCGTCGCGCTTCCAGACTTCACGCTTCGTGTGATTGGAGATGTGGCGGGGATCGGCGCTCGAACCGGTGCTGGCCGGCCGGGGCCGCGAGCACGCCCCGAACCGGACGCGCTCCACGTTCTTGATCAGTTCCTTCACCGCCCGGTCGTAGACCTCGGCGATGTCGGCGCGCGACACCTGGTGCCCGAGCAGGTCCTGTAGATAGCGGAAGCGCTCGTCGGCTTGGCCGCTCCGCGTGAACTGAACGGCGAAAGCCTCGGCCGAAAGCGGGGCGACGCGGCCCCGGTCGTGAACATGCCCCGGGGCATGTTCGCTCTCTGAATTCGCAACGACTTCCGGCGCTGCACAGTGCTCCGGGGCATGTTCGGCGGTCGTCGCGGCCTGCGGGGTGGGCTGCACCGGCTCGACGTGAGCCCCGATCCCGGCCTTGGGGAAGAGTGCCGCCAGGCGTCGCTCGATCTCATCCTTCGACTTGTGGGACGCAGCGGCGAGGAGCTCCTCGCAGTTCTCCGGCGTCAGCCGGGGGACGAGAAGCCGCAGCCCCGTCAGGTGGATGCGCCCTTCGGCCAACGCCTCGAGAATCCCGGGGAAGTCTCGGGATGCACGTGCGACCTGGATGCGCTTGGCGGCCGCATCCTCGGAGAGCCCCAGTTCTCCCATGCAGTACGTCAGCATCGAGCCGTACGCGGCCGGCAGGAACAGCTTCCGCGCGTCGAACTCCGCGATGTGAGCGATCAGCTCGGCGGTGGCGCCGTGCTCGTTGGCGGCGGCGGTGGAGAGTTCGCGGCGAAGGACCTCGTTGGACAGGTGCGTCAGCGAGTAGCGCGCCATGGTGACCTTCGACGGGGGCGGGTGGTCGAGGGCCGACGCAACGACACTACACCCTGTTTTCGAAGGCCTTTGGAATCTCTCCAGAACGCCTGACGCGGCGCAGGACCAGATTTCAGCGAATTCCGTCCGGATGGTTCGCCTGCGGCGAAGCTACGAATTCCAACACGACGCCAGGGACGAGGTATCGGAAGGGCGCGCATGCGCAGCCGATCGGTCGGTCAAGTCAAGTCCCGGTTCAGTCTGCGTCGTGCGTGCGATGACGCGGGGCGCCGCGATGGTCGAGCCAGAACCTCCGGCCGCTCCCCGCTCGTGAGCGGGATGCCCCGTGCCGATGGGCCATCGCGCCCGAGGTGACTCCGAGCAGAGGGCCTTCCCGGGCAAAGCAACGAGCCCCAGACTCTTGGCGTCCGGGGCCCGCGCGTTGCCCGCGACTGGACGGTCGGAGGGCAGTCGAATGCGTTGCTGACCCGCCGCGTCAGCGGCGCGGCAGCTCGAACTTGAACGACGGATTGAGCGCGCGGATCTCGCCCACCACGCGCTCGAGGCTCTCCTCGGTCTCGGTGTCCGGCTTCGCGCGCCACGCCGTGTAGAGCTCCAGCAGCTCGTCCTGCTTCGTGCGCAGCAACTCCTGCTGCGCGTGCTCGTCCACGGAGCGCTCGAGGTGGTAGACCTCGCCCTGGGAGAACCGCTTCATCAGGTCCAGGTACTCACCGCGCATGTGCGACAGGATGCGCAGGTACTTCTCGAAGCCGTTCGAGAGCTTCTCCAGCACGTCCGACACCCCCGCGTTCTTGCGGTGCATCTGCTGGGAGTACGTGTAGGCGAAGTGGTAGTAGGTCTTGCCGCGGCCGATGTAGGCCTCCTCGCTCGGCTGCATGCGCGAGCGGGCGGCGGCGGCCATGGCCGGGTTGTCGAAGATCCCGATCGAGACCAGCAGGAAGTCGGCGTTGGTCTTGTAGATCTGGTACTTGAGCCGGGCGTCGGTGGAGGACGAGAGGCGCCGGAAGACGTCCGTATCGTACTTCGACAGGAACTTACGCGATTGCTCCACGTACTCGGGGTTGATGAACGAGTGGAGCAGGTGCGCCAGGTAGACGTTCACATCCTCGTCGTAGCAGTCCTGGTTCGACACCAGCCCTGTCTCCATCCGGCTGTAGAGGAGACAGTTGATCATGAAGAAATACGTAGGCTGGAGGTCCCGACTGCTGTCTTTGAGATCGACGTAGTGACGTGGGTTCATGTCGGCCTCTGCTGACCGCGCCTGTTGCGTCCTGACATCCCGACAGGTGCAGCGTCTGCTTCACCGCAAGATGAAAGCATCGGTTGTGCCATGCATCGCTCGACCCGCTCGTGGGCGTGAATCCCCGCGTACTGAACGTTGTCGCTCAACATCACACCCATGACGAAGGCCCGCGTTTACAGTGGCTTCGGGTGGGCTGCGCCAGCGGCCGGGGCACCTGACCCGATTCCCGCGGTCCTCGCGCCGCTAATGGCCCACGAACCGGATATCGATTCCTACTCTTGGATACGATGGCCGAACGCAATTCTCGTTACGAAGTGTGAAAACTCCTTGCCATGCGCTTGAGCGCCACTTGCCTGTGGCGCACGGACATGACCGCAATTCCACGTAGGCATCGGGCGCTTGCGTCGTGCACGCTTCACGACGTGCTGACCAGCGAGCAGACCCACGCGAACCGCGCAAGTGGGCCTCACTGCGCGTGACACTTCCGGGGCATGACGCTTGCGTGATGCAATGACAAGGGATTCCCACGGGTTCACTCACCCCCGGCCATGACGCACGCCCCGCCACCTGCTCCTCCACCGCAACCGCGCCCGCGCATCGGCCCCGGCTTGAAGCTGAGGCTGTGGCTGGCGTGCCTCTCGGGTGGTCTCGTGGCCGCAGCGGGAACGCTGTGGATGCTGGCCACGCCGTCGCTGAGCCCAGCGGATCCGGCGGTTTACGGATGGCTCGCGGGCGTGGCGTGCGCCTGCCTGATCATCGGCCTCCTGCTCGCGCTGTGGATCGACCACCACGTCGTGGGCCACCTGCACGGCCTGCTGCTGGGGCTGCGCTCGAACCGGGTCGCCGAGCTGCGCGGACTGCCGGCGGGGGCCGGCTGGGGCGAGCTCTCCGAGCTGGGCGACGCGGTCCAGGACACGCTCGAGAAGCGCCAGCGCGAAGCGCGCTCGCTCGCCGACCTCGACCGCGTGCGCGAGCAGCTCCGGATCCTGTTCGCGAGCATCGAGTACTGGCAGCGCACCGAGCGCTGGGAGCGGCCCGTCCTCCCCGAGGGCGAGGTCTCCGCCGTGGGCGAGCTCCTGGCGCACGCGCTTCAACGACGCGCCTCAGTGGACGAACAGAACCGCGAGGCGGCGCGACAGGTGGCGAACGAGCTGGCGGCGGTGATCGCCGAGGCGCGCGAGGCGGCGACCCAGGCCGAACGCGGGTTCGTCGAGGCCACGGCGCTCCAGACCACGGTGCGCGAGCTGCACCGGCTTTCGGGCGAGCTGTCGGCGAGCCTGCGCGGGCCGCAGCCGGCCACCGCCGCGCCCGCGCCCGCGCCGGAAGCCCGCCTTCGCGTGCGCGAGGTGCTCGAGGAGCTGGTCGCGGCGTCGTTCGCGAGCGTCGAGTCGTTGGGACGCGGCCTCGCCCGCGTCGAGGACGTCTCCGACCAGGTGCAGCGGCTCGCCAACCGCGCCACGCTCATCGCCATCCAGGCGCTGACGGGCACGCGCGACCCGGCCACGTTCGGTGACGAGTTGAAGACGCTGGCGCGCGAGGTCCGCGACGCGACCGACCGCACGCAGCGTTTCGCGCGCGAGATCGAGACGGCGGTCGCCGAGGCGGATGCCCGCATGCGCGAGGCGCGCGAGCGTGCGCTCGCCCGGCTCGAGGCCGGCGGAGCTGAAGAGGTGGAAGCGCCCGCCGCACCGGCGCCCGCGCCCGAGACGGGCCGCGACGCTCGCCGGCTGCTCGAGCGCGTGCTGGAGATGGTGCAGGACGCGAGCGTGAAGGGGGAGCGCGTCTCGACCGCGAGCGAGCGAGCCTCGAGCGTGGCCGAGCGCCTGGCGCGCCGGCTCGATGGCAACGCCTCCGACGCCGAGGCGCTCGTCGTACGCCTGGCCCCCGTGGGCGAGCCCGTCCCCGGTGCGGCCGGTGACTCCACGCCGGACCTGCGCCTCATCGACGAGATGTTCGCCGCCGACGAGCCCCCGCCGGCGGACGAGGGAAACCCGTCCGCTGCGAAACCGCGAACCGAGCCGCATGACGACGACGCGGAGCAGCGCCCATGATGGCCGCGAGCGGTCACGGTGATCCGCACGCGCGCGAGATCGCGGCCGGCCTCGTGGCCGCCGTGCGCGCCGCGATCGCCGCGGGTCATCACGACGCCCCCAAGCACGCCTGGGCCGCGGCCGCCGACGTGGCCGAGCTGCTCGACCTGCCGGGCCTGCACGCGTTGCTCGGCGCCTGCGCCGGCGCCTCGGGAACGCGATCCGCTCCGGTCGAAGCGGCGCTCGACCGGCTCCAGCGCATCGCCGACGAGGCCGAGGCGCGCGGCGACCTGCGTGCGTTCGCGCGCGCCGATCGCGAGCTGGCCACGCTGGCCGCTTCCCCCGAGCTGGCCGACGCCGTCGCCGAGGCGAGCGCGGCTTCGACAGCGGGCAGCGGTCCCGTGACCAACCCCGCGGAGAACGAGGACGCGGGTGGCCCCGAGGACGTGCGCTCGCTGAGCGTGCTGCTCGCCGACTTCGCGTTCGACGACCCGGCGGCGGTGGCGAAAGCCATGGTCACGCTCCCCGTGGCGGCCGGGCTGCGTGCGGCGCTCGACTGGATCGCCGCGGATGCCGGCGGCCGGATGCACGTCGAGGTCCAGGACGCGGCACTCACGCTGGTGGCGCGCGCGGCCCAGGAGGGCGGGCTGGGTGCCGCGGGCGCGGTGCTGGGCCTGACCGGCGGCGCGCTCCTGCCCGAGCCCGACGGCCGCTGGTCGCTGCGCGTGCCGCTGCACGCGGCCAGGCCGGCGTTCCTGCTCGTGCGCCAGGGCGGACTCGCGCTGGCGTTGCCGTGGCACGCGGTGGCGAGGCTCAGGATCACCGATGAGGCCGCGCGCGCCACCATGACCGAGCCGTCGCTCGAGCCGTGGTCGGTGCTCGAGCGTCGCTCCGGGGAGCGCCCGGCAGCGCTGCTGGCGCTCGGGCTCTCCCGCGCCTGGCTCCACCTGGACCACATCGTGTGGCGCGTGTTCGCGCGCCCCGAGCCCGCGGAGAACGGGCGCGCGGTGCCCGGCGGAACGCTGATGGTGCGCACGGAGGAGGGTGAGGAGTATCGGGTCGTCGACGTGGAGCAGGCGCTCCGCGGCGTGCCGCCGCTCCACACGCCGGAGCCCGGCCTGCGAAGGACGGGCGCCATGCCCGGTGCCCAGGCGCCGCGACTGCAGCCGGTCGCCGTCGCCGCAGTGAGCGCTCCCGAGCCTCCCGCAGCGGTCGCAGCCCCGGCGCCGCCGGTCGTGCTCGGCCCCGAGTTCGTGCGCGCGCTGGGACCCGTCGTCGCGGCACCGACAAAAGAAAAACTGAAGCCGCCCGCGCCCGCGGTGCGCCGCGTGCTCGTCGTGGACGACTCGCTGGTGACGCGCATGGAGCTGGGCCGGGTGCTCGAGCGCCGCGGCTGGGAGGTGGAGTGGGTGGAGACCGCTGCCGAGATGTGGTCGACGCTCCCCGAGGGCGAATGGTCGATCGTGTTCGTGGACGCGTCGCTGCCCGACGCCCGCGCGAGCGCGCACCTGAAGACACTGGTCGCCCAGCAGCGCGGGGCGAGCCGTCGCTTCGAGCTGGTGGCGCTCACGCGCGACGAGGCCGACGAGCGACTGGTGCGCGATGCCGGCATCACCCGCATGCTGCGAAAGCCGTTCGCCCCCGGGGTCGTGGAGCGCATGGCGCGCGAGCTGCGCGGGACGGGCGCGTGATCGCGCGCCTCCCGGGTTCTTCGCGCGACCTGCCGCCGCCGCTGGTGCTGGTGGCGGACGAGGACCCGCAGGTCGTCGAGACGATCGTCGCCGCGCTCCAGCTCCACCACTACCGCGTGAGCGTGGCCGAGGACGGCGACGAAGTGCTGCGCCGCGCGCACGGCGAGTCGCCCGACCTGATCATCGCCAGCGTGCGCCTGAAGGGCCGCGGGGGCCTCGAGCTCTGCGGCACGCTGCGCCGCGAGGTGGACTGGGGCGACATGCCGATCCTGCTGCTCTCCTCCGCGAACGACCCCGAAGCCCGCGTCGAAGCGCTCGCGCACGGCGCCGACGATCTCGTGACCAAGCCGTTCTCGCCGCGCGAGCTGTTCGCGCGCGCCCAGCGGCTGGTGTCGCGCGCACGCGAGACGTCGCGCTTCCGCGACCGCAGCCAGGCGCTCGAGCGCGACGTGGTCCGGCTCGAGTCCGAGGCCCGGCGCGCGCGTGACGAGGCCGAGCGCGAGCGCTCGCTGCGCTCGCTGGCGGGCGGGCTCACGTCCACGCTGCTGCGCACCACCGACGTCGACGAGCTGGACGCGCGCTTCCTGCGCGAGTGCTGCGCCCAGACCGGCGCGCGGAGCGCGGCGCTGCTCACCCAGGACCGCGCCACCCTGCGCGAGGGGGGAGTGGGTCAAGGCCCGTGGAACGTGACCGCGGTCCGTGGCGACCTGCTCGAGCGCTGGAGCGCGCTGGCGCTCGAGGCGGACAGCGCGTGCGTGGCCTGGCTCACCGCGCTCGGCAGGCCGGCACTGCGCAGCGAGCTCGAGCGGCTGGCTGAGATGACACGCGACGTGGGCGAGCTCTCGGCGCACGGCGTCGCCATGCTCGGCGTGGTTCCGGGCGGGGCCTCCATGCACGGTGCCCGGCTGGGTCCCGGTGCCGTGGTGGTGTGCGATGAGCGCCCAGACGGCGCCCCGTTCGGCGCGCTCGAGCGCGAGCGCCTGGGGGCGCTGTGCGCCGCCGCGGCGCCGGCGCGCGCCGTGGCGCTGCGCTTCCGCGAGCAGCAGGATCGAGCGTTGGACCTGGTCTCGGAGCCCTGGGCGGCGGATCCGCGACGCCAGGAGGCGGCACGCGAATCCTGCGATCGCCTGCTGGCACTGGCAGCCCGCCTCGATGCCCCGGCCGCGGACCGGGCGGCACTCGCCCGCGTGCTGGAGCTCGGGCCATGGGCGTGGAGCGATGCCGGGCGCGCGGCGATCGCCCAGCTCGCGGGCGAGGGGCCCTCGGGCGAGCTGCGCCGCATGCGCGAGCTCGTGAACGACGCCGACGAGTGCTCGCGCGGCGAGCCGGGCGCGAGCGAGGACGCGCTGCCGCTGCTCGCGGCCGCCGGCCTCCGCTACCAGGCGCTGCGCATCTCCGGCCGCAGCGGGTTCGAGAGCTGGCGCACGGCCGCGAGCTGGCTGGGTGTCCAGGGCCACGCCTCGCTGCGGGGCGAGTTCCCCGAGGCGCTGGAGCCCGCGCGGTCCGGGACCGACGCGCACGGCGGGGCACCTCCCGCGAGGGGCACCCGGACCCACGCTTCGCGTGGGAATCCCAGCATGGGCCCGGGCCCCTCCGCCCGCTGATCGCCTACTTCGCGGTCGTCCCCGGCTTGATGCCGCTGAAGTCCACCTTCGGCGTGCCCTTCTCGGTCTCGGGCACGGGGTACATCGGCGCTTCCTTGAAGCCGAACATCCCGGCATAGAGGTTCATCGGGAAGCTGCGAACGGCGACGTTGTACTCGCGCACCGAGTCGTTGTAGCGCCCGCGCTCGACCGCGACGCGGTTCTCGGTGCCCGAGATCTCGTCCATGAGCTGCGTGAACGACTCCATGCTCTTCAACTGCGGGTAGTTCTCCACCACCACGAGCAGCCGGCCGATCGCGCCGTCCATGCCCTGCGCCGCCTGGATACCCTGCTCGGGCGTCTTCGCACCCGCCATCGCCGCGCGCGCGTTCGCGATGTCGCCGAACACGGTCTGCTCCTGGCCCGCGGCGCCCTTCACCGTTTCCACCAGGTTGCCGATGAGCGAGGCGCGCCGCTGGAGCTGGTTGTCCACCTGTGCCCACTTGTTCTCGACGTCGGCCTTCTTGCCCACGAGCGAGTTGTAGTTGCCGACGACGCAGCCGCCGAACCCGAGAACGATCAGCAGGATGATACCCAGAGCGACGAGGCCACCCTTCATGACGAGCTTCTCCTTTCGTGAGCCGTGCCCGGGGGCACCGGCGGAATCGACTTTGCTACGCGCTGCCGATCGCGATGTTTCACCAGCGTCCGCCGCCGCCGCCACCACCGCTCGAGCCGCCGCCGAAGCCGCCGAACGAGCTGCCCCCACCGCCACCACCGCCGCCGCCGAAGCCCCCGCCGAAGCCGCCGAAGCCGCCGCCCCAGCCGCCCGACGAGTACCAGCCGCGCCCGCGCCGGTTGCGCGACCTCGAGGCGAGCGCCGGGAACACGATGAAGAAGAGCACGAACAGGATGAGCATGATCACCCAGTCGGGCACCTTGTCCCCGCGCTTCGCGTCGTAGCGCAGCTCCTTGCCATCCCACTCGAGCTTGACGTTCTTCTCGGCCGCGATCCTCTGGGCGGCGGAGAGCACGGCGGCGGTGATGCCCTCGCCGGGGTTGCCGGCGCGGAACTCGGGGAAGGCGAGGTCGCGCAGCATGCGTGACTGCCAGCCGTCCGGCAGCGTGCCCTCGAGGCCGTAGCCGGTCTCGAAGTAGACCGCGCGCTCCTGCATCGAGACGAGCAGCAGCAGCCCGTCCCGGCGCTCCTTGTCGCCGATCCCCCAGGTGTTGAAGACGCGCGTCTTGAACTGGGTCGGATCCTCGGGCGCGCACGACGGGACGGTCAGGATCGCGAACTGGACGCCCGTCTTCTTGTTGAGCTGGTCGAGGAAGCTCTCGAGCTGCGCTGTTCGCGGCTCGCTGAGGACGTCGGCCTCGTCGTTCACGTAGCCGTGATACGCGGGGATCGGCGCCAGGCCCGAGCTGTCCTGGGCGCGCGAGGGCGCACCCGGAACCAGCAGCGCGAGGAGGCCCAGCGACGCGGCCGTGCGCCCGGCTCCGCCGGGGAGCCGGCGGAGGAGGGCACCCAGGAGTTTCACGTAACGCGCAGTCCGTCGACCGCGCTCGTCAGGCGCTCGACCTGGGCGAGGAACGCGCGGTAGGTCGCGCGCGTCTGCTCGACGCCGGGATGCTTGAGCTGGCCGCGGAGCCGGTGTGCGCCTTTCAGCGCGTTCTCGTCGAGCCCGTGGATCTCGGCCACGCGCTCGATCACGCGGTCGAGGCTCGGCGGCGGCGCTTCGCCGTGGAGCCGGATGAGCGCGCGGAACAGCGTGTGGAACCCGCTCGCGAGCCGCGCCAGCGCCGCATGGAGCTGCTCGGGGTGGCCGCCGCCCGTCAGGTACTCCTGCATCAATCGCAGGTGCTTGCCGCGCAGCTCCTGCTCGATCTGGAGCCGCAGGTAGGTCTCCGGCACGTCCAGCGTGTCGAACAGGTTCACGCCCTCGAGCTTCCAGTGCCGTTCCTTCAAGTCGGTCCACTCGATCGGGAACACGTCGAGCGAGCGCTGCACCTGCTGGAGCGTCACGAACAGCGGGTCGATGTGCGGCGGCTTGTTGGAGAGCGGCACGGCGGCGGCGATCTGGTCGAGGCGCGAGACCGCGAGGTCCTTCGTCACCACCAGCACGTTGATGTGGCGCTTGAGCGGGTCGAAGCCCTCGTTCAACGCGCCGCCCGTGATGTAGGCCGAGAGGAAATCGGGTCCGAGGCGCTCCTGCACCGGCAGCAGCCAGCGCTGCGCCGTGGCGAGCACCAGCGGCGTCGGCTCGATCATGCTCTTCAGGTCGGTCATGGCGGGGACGATACGGCAATGCCGCGAGGGGTCAAGAGCATCGCGACTGCTACCGGAGTCGTACTTGACCCTCTCCGGGCGCGCTCGTACCGTCGTTTGGCCATGCGCACGGTCGTGAACGACTTCAGCATCCACGTGGCCACGGTCAACGGCTCCGGCAGCCAGACTGCGAACAACGTGCTGCTCCGCGCCATCTTCCAGATGGGCATCCCGGTGAGCGGCAAGAACCTGTTCCCGTCGAACATCGCCGGCCTGCCGACCTGGTTCACCATCCGAGCCAGCAAGGACGGCTGGGTCGCGCGCCGCGGTGGTCACGAGGTCCTGGTGGTCATGAACCCCGAGACCGCCGCGTCGGACGTGGCCGAGATGGGCCCGGGCACGGTGATCGTGGTGAACGACGCGATCAAGTTGGGGCCGGTACCCGACGACCGCGTCGTTTACCCGGTGCCGATGGCGAAGCTGATGGAGCCCATCACCACCGACGTGAAGCTCCGGCGGCTGGTCGTGAACATGATCTACGTCGGCGTGCTCGCCGAGCTGCTGGGGATCGAGGCCGCCGAGGTGGAGAAAGCTCTCAACGCCCAGCTCGGCAGGAAGCCCAAGGCGCTCGCGCTCAACCAGTCCGCGGTCCTCGCCGGCATGGCGTACGCGCGGCAGCACCTCGCCAAGCGCGACCCCTACAAGGTCGAGCGCATGAACGCGACCGCGGGGAAGATCCTCATCGACGGCAACACCGCGGCCGCGCTCGGCGCGATGTTCGCCGGCGTCACGGTGGTGACGTGGTACCCGATCACGCCGTCCAGCTCGCTGGTCGAGGCGCTGATCGGCTTCCTCGAGAAGCACCGGCGCGACCCGTCCACCGGGAAGGCGAGCTTCGCCGTGATCCAGGCCGAGGACGAGATCGCCGCCATCGGCATGGTGCTGGGCGCCGGCTGGGCCGGCGCGCGCTCGATGACGAGCACGTCGGGCCCCGGCATCTCGCTCATGGCCGAGTTCGCGGGCTACGGCTACTACACGGAGCTTCCGGGCGTGATCTTCGACATCCAGCGCGTCGGTCCGAGCACCGGGCTCCCGACGCGAACGGCGCAGGGCGACCTCTCGTTCGTCTATGGACTGTCGCACGGCGACACGCAGTTCCCGGTGCTGCTGCCGGGCTCGGTGGGCGAGTGCTACGAGTTCGCGCAGGGAGCGTTCGACCTCGCCGAGCGGCTGCAGATGCCGGTGTTCGTGCTCTCGGATCTCGATCTCGGCATGAACAATTGGATGAGCGACCCGTTCACGTACCCGGAGAAGCCGTGGGACCGCGGGAAAGTCCTCGATGACGCCGCGCTGGCGAAGATCGCCAAGTTCGAGCGCTACCGCGACGTGGACGGCGACGGCATCCCGTACCGCACGCTGCCGGGCTCGAAGGACTGGAAGGGCACGTACTTCACGCGCGGCTCGGGCCACGACGAGGCGGCGCGCTACACGGAGGACCCGAACGCCTACGTGCGGAACATGGATCGCCTGAAGCGGAAACTCGAGACGGCGAGGACGCTGGTGCCCGTGCCGGAGGTCTTCAGCACGAACGGCGCCGAGATCGGTCTCATCGCCTACGGGTCGTCGCACTGGGCGGTGATCGAGGCGCGCGCAGAGCTTGCCGCCTCGGGCGTGCGCACTTCCTACATGCGCGTGCGCGGCATGCCGCTGCCGGCCGCCGTGGCCGAGTTCGTGAAGCAGCACGACCGCGTCTACGTGATCGAGCAGAACCGCGATGGACAGCTCGCCGAGCGCATTCGACTGGAATCGCCCGATCGCGCCACGCGCATCCGCAGCGTGCTCCACTACGACGGCATGCCGCTCGATGCGCGCTCGGTCGTCCGTGGCGTGCTCGCGCACGAGGGCGTGGCGCAGGGAATTGTGAAATGAACCGCGGGGAGACACGTTCCGGCCAATGGCCGGGAGGACATCTGAAATGACCACGACCCCGACGGGCCAGCCCACGAATCGCCTCGGCCTCACGAAGGCCGAGTACGACGGCAGCAAGACCACGCTGTGCCCCGGCTGCGGCCACAACGCCATCACCGGCGGCATCATCCAGGCCGCGTGGGAGGCGGGGCTGGAGCCGCACCGCGTGGCGAAGCTCTCGGGCATCGGCTGCTCGAGCAAGACGCCCGCCTACTTCCTCGGCCACTCCCACGGCTTCAACGCCGTGCACGGCCGCATGCCCAGCATCGCGACCGGTGTCCACGCCGCGAATCGCGACCTGCTGCTGATCGGCGTCTCGGGCGACGGCGACACCGCGAGCATCGGCCTCGGCCAGTTCTGCCACCTGGTCCGCCGCAACGTGCCGGTGGTCTACATCATCGAGAACAACGGCGTCTACGGCCTCACCAAGGGCCAGTTCTCCGCCACCGCCGACGTCGGCAGCACGCAGAAGGGCGGCAAGGCGAACCTGCTGATGCCGATCGACCTCTGCGCCGTCGCGATCGAGCTGGGCTGCGGCTTCGTCGCGCGCTCGTTCTCGGGCGACCAGAAGCAGCTGCGGCCGCTCTTGAAGGCGGCGTTCGCGCACCCGGGCACGGCGGTGATCGACGTCATCAGCCCGTGCGTGACGTTCGCCGACCACGAGGGCTCGACCAAGAGCTACGCGGCGGTGAAGGAGCACGACGCGCCGCTCCACGACATCGAGTACGTGCCCTACTTCGAGGACATCACCGTGGACTACGAGCCCGGCACCACGCGCGAGGTGACGATGCCGGACGGCTCGCACGTGTACCTGAAGAAGCTGGCGGAGGACTACGACCCCACGGATCCGACGCACGCGATCCAGGTGATCCGCGACGCGCGCGACGAGATGAAACTCCTCACCGGGCTGCTCTACGTGAACACGGGCACGCACCGGTTCGACCAGGAGATGCAGATGATCGAGGAGCCGCTGGCGGGCCTGCCGCTCGAGCGCGTGCGGCCGCCGAAGAGCGTGCTCGACTCGATCATGGCCAGCTATCGCGAGGGCAGCGCGCCGGTCGGTGCGGGTGGCGGTTGATCCCGGGGACGCACTGAGCGAGCCGGAGGCGAGCGGCGCGGCGAAGCCGCGCGAGGCTGCAACGTCGCCGGAGGCGAGCAGCGCGGCGAAGCCGCGCGAGTCCCAGACCTCGGCCTTCGACGCTCGCGCGTCGTCGTACGCGCTGTGGCCCGAGCTGGTGCGCGGCGAGACGCGCCACCGCGTGCTCGAGCGCCTGGAGCCGGTGACCGATGAGGTGCTGCTCGATCTCGGCTCCGGCCCCGGGGCCATGGCGCGCGCGGCCGGCCCGTTCGTCCAGCGCGTCGTGCTCTGCGATCTCTCGCCCGCGATGCTCGGCGCGGCGGCGATCGAATCCCGTCGCGCGTCGCGGCTCGTGCCGCCGCGCGTCGCGGGCGACGCCGCGTCGCTCCCGTTCCGGGACGGCAGCTTCGACCTGATCGCCTGCCGTCACGCGGCCCGGCTCTTCGCCTCGCCCTCGCAGGCGGCGGGGGAGATGCACCGCGTGCTCCGCCGCGGCGGCCGCGTCGCGATCTGCGACGTGATGGCCACCGGCGATGCGGACGTGGACCGCGTGCTCATCTCACTCGAGGAGATGCTCGCGCCGTGCCCGGTGACGCTGCTCACGCCGGCCGCGTGGGGAGAGCAGCTCGCGCATGGCGGCTTCCGCCGCGACTGGGACGACCAGCCGCTCGCGGAGCTCGAGGCGGGCCGGTCCTGGAACGAAGCCTGTGCGCGCTGCGGCGTCGCGCAATCCGCGTGCGACGAGGGCAAGCGGCTGTTGCTGGATGCGCCGGCCGCGGCGCGGCAAGCGCTCGGCGTGCTCGCGCACGGCAGCGACGTCGTCTACCACCCGCCCTACGGGATCGTGGGCGCGACGCGGGTGTAGCATGAGACCTCGCCGCGGCCACGCAGGCCGGGTCGGCGAGGAGGTTCCCATGCCCGACGCCATCTGGTTCCACGCGCTCTTCAGCATCCTGCTGGTCCTGCTCGCGATCCCGCTGATCCTGCGCCGCGTCCCGCCGAATCCGCTCTACGGCTTGCGCGTTCCCGCGACGTACAAGGACGAGCAGGTCTGGTACGACGCGAACGCGGCGAGCGGTCGAGACTTCGTGGTCTTCGGCTCGTGCATGACGCTGCTCACGTTCGTGCTGGCGGCAGCGGGGATCCGCGACATGACGTTCGCGATCACGTGGAGCCTGGCCGCCGGCGCCGGTGCGATCTGCACGGTCGCTCTCGGATGGATGCGCGCGAACCGGATGTTCCGCGAGCGTCAAACGCGCGCCCGTTGACCGTTCCCCTGCGCCGGTCGCCGTCGAGAGCCCCGGCTGCCACACATCCGCCACAAAATGTCGCACCGATGCCGTTGCCGCACCCCGCGACGCGTGTTTGAATCGAGATGCCTACCGTGAGGCCTCACGCGGACGCGGGCGGAAGCCGCCGGCGCCGACCTGTCACCCGTCACCAGGGAAGCCAACCCCGCATGCGCGCTCCCGCTGTTCGCCCCATCGTCGCGGCGCTCCTCGCCACCCTCATCGCACTGCTGTGCGGCTGTGAAAAAGCCCCGGAGCGGCGCGGGGGGCGGGTGCCGGTGACCGTGGCGGTCGCCGAGACGCGCAGCGTGCCGTACGAGCTGGACGCCACCGGCACGGTGGAACCGATCGCGTCGGCCGACGTGCTGCCGCAGGTGGGCGGCATGGTCACGCGCATCGCGTTCCACGAGGGCGACGACGTGCGCGCGGGCCAGGTGCTGGTGGAGCTGGACAAGACCTCGTTCGCGACCGAGGTGGCGCGCACGGCGGCGCTGCTCGAGCGCGACCGCGCCCAGGCGCGCACCGCGCGGCTCGCATGGGAGCGCACGCAGTCGCTCGCCAAGCAGCAGCTCGTCTCGCCGGGCGAGGTGGACGACGCGCGCTCGGCGGCCGAGTCCGCCGACGCCACCGCGCTCGCCGACTCGGCGAGCCACACGCGCGCGGTGATCGACTACGAGCACGCCACGGTCCGTGCGCCGATCTCGGGCCGCACGGGCAAGCTCGGCGTGCACGTGGGCGACGTGGTGCGCGCGAACGATCAGGCCTCGTCGGTGGTGACGATCCACCAGCTCAAGCCGATCCGCGTGCGCTTCACCATCCCGCAGACCGACATGGGCGAGCTCCAGGGCGAGCGCCGCCGCGACGTGCGCGTCTACGTGGTGAAGGACGACACCGACTCGGCCAGCGCCGAGGGCTCGCTCGCGTTCGTGGACAACCAGGTGGAGGCGGCGAGCGGCACGCTGCTCTTGAAGGGCGAGTTCGCGAACACGGACGCCGCGCTGTGGCCGGGCGCGTTCGTCCGCGTGCGGTTGAAGCTCCACGAGCAGGCGGGCGCCACGGTCGTGCCGACCGCGGCCGTGAACAACTCGCAGTCGGGGACCTACGTCTACGTGGTGAAGTCCGACACCACCGTCGACATGCGCAAGGTGACCGTGTCGCGGAGCTGGCAGGACCTGAGCATCGTGGCCGCCGGCGTCGAGCCGGGCGAGACCGTGGTCACCGATGGCCAGGTGCGGCTCTCGCCCGGGGCCAAGGCCGCGATCCGCGCGCCCGGCGGTTCGGGCGGCGGTGAGCAACGGGCCGGCGGCGCGGGCGCCCCGCAGAGCGCGGGCGGCGGCCAGAAGCCGGCGCAGCGGCAGGCCTCCGCCGGCGGCAACCGCGCGGCGTCCGGCAGTCCGCCGGTCTCGAGCGAGACGCAGCGATGAACCTGAGCGAACCCTTCATCCGGCGGCCCATCGCCACGACGCTGACGATGATCGGCGTCGTGCTCTTTGGCGCCTTCGCCTACCCGCAGCTCCCGGTGAGCGACCTGCCGAACGTCGACTACCCGGTGATCAACGTGCGCGCGAGCCTGCCGGGGGCGAGCCCGCAGACCATGGCCGCCGCCGTGGCCACCCCGCTCGAAAAGCAGTTCTCCACGATCGCCGGGCTCGAGGTGATGACGAGCAGCTCGGGCCTCGGCAGCACGAACGTGACGCTCCAGTTCGTGCTCTCGCGCAACATCGACGCGGCCGCGCAGGACGTGCAGGCCGCGATCTCGCAGACGCTGCGGCAGCTGCCGCGGGACATCCTGCCGCCCAGCTACCAGAAGTCGAACCCGGCCGACTCGCCGATCCTGTTCCTCGCGCTCACGTCCGACCTGCTGCCGCTTTCGACGCTGGACGAGTACGCGCAGACCACGCTCGGCCAGCGGCTCTCCACGGTCGACGGTGTCGCGCAGGTGCAGGTGTTCGGCTCGCAGAAGTACGCGGTACGCATCCAGCTCGACCCGCAGGCGCTGGCCGCGCGCGGCGTCGGCATCGACCAGGTCTCGGACGCGATCGGCAACGGCAACGTGAACCTGCCCACCGGTGTGCTCTGGGGGCAGGACAAGGCGCTCACGCTCCAGTCCAACTCCCAGCTGGAGTCGGCAAAGGAATTCCGCGACCTCATCATCAAGAACCAGGATGGCGCTCCCGTGCGGCTCGGCGATCTCGGCACCGTCGTCGACGGCGTGGAGAACACGCGCCAGGCGAGCTGGTTCAACGGCCGGCGCGCGGTCGTGCTTGCGATCAACCGCCAGCCGGGCACGAACACGGTGAAGGTCGCCGACGCCGTGCACGCGATGGTGGAGAAGCTCAAGCCCCAGCTCCCGGGCTCGGTGCGCATCGAGACGCTCAACGACCGCTCGATCTCGATCCGCCACAGCGTCAACGACGTGCAGATCACGCTGCTGGTCACGCTGTTCCTCGTGGTCATCGTCATCTTCCTGTTCCTGAGGAACGCGTCGGCCACCGTCATCCCCAGCCTGGCGCTGCCGCTCTCGATCCTCGGCACGTTCGCGCTCATGACGCAGTTCGGTTTCAGCCTCGACAACCTGTCGCTGATGGCGCTGACGCTCTCGGTGGGCTTCGTCGTGGACGACGCCATCGTCATGCTCGAGAACTGCGTCCGCCACATGGAGATGGGCAAGCCGCCGCTGCAGGCGGCCCTGGATGGCTCGAAGGAGATCGGGTTCACGATCCTCAGCATGACCATCTCGCTCGTGGCCGTGTTCATCCCGGTGCTGTTCATGGGCGGGCTGCTGGGCCGGCTGTTCCACGAGTTCGCGGTGGTCATCAGCGTGGCGATCCTCGTCTCGGGTTTCGTCTCGCTGACGCTCACGCCGATGATGGCGAGCCGGTTCCTGCGCGCGGGCCACCACGAGGCGCGCTCGCCGATCCTGCGCGCGAGCGAAGCGGCGTTCGCAGCCAGCCTCAGGGCGTACGAGAAGAGCCTCGGCTGGGTGATGCAGCACCGCCGCTCGGCGGTCGTGTTCTCGGCCGGCATCCTGGTCGGCACGGTGCTGCTGTTCGGCTGGATCCCGAAGGGCTTCATTCCCAGCGAGGACATCGACCAGCTGACGGGCACCACCGAGGCCGCCGAGGGCACGTCGTTCGAGTCCATGGTGCGCCACCAGCAGCAGATCGCGGCCATTCTCCAGAAGGACCCGAACATCGCCGGCTTCATGTCGTCGGTGGGCGGCGGCGGCGGTGGCTCGTCCAACCAGGGCCGCGTGGTCCTGAGGCTCAAGCCCAAGAGCGAGCGCAAGCTCACGGCCGACCAGCTCGCGCGCCAGCTCACGCCGAAGCTCAACGCCGTGCCCGGCATGCGCGTGTTCCTCCAGAACCCGCCGCCGGTCAGGATCGGCGCGCGCAACGCGAAGAGCCAGTACCAGTACACGCTGACCGGTTCCGACCTGGTCTCGCTGTACGACAACTCGGCGAAACTGGAAGCGAAGCTCAAGACGCTCCCGTCGCTCGAGAACGTCACCAGCGACCTGCAGATCAAGAACCCCGAGATCCACGTCGACCTGGACCGCGAGCGCGCCGCGCAGCTGGGTGTGTCGCCGCGCGACGTGGACGAGGCGCTCTACGACGCCTACGGCTCGCGCCAGGTGTCCACGATCTTCACGCCCACGAACCAGTACGCGGTGATCATGGAGCTGCTGCCCCAGTACCAGCGCGACGTGAGCGCGCTCCAGCTCCTGAACGTGCGCTCGAGCAAGGGCGACCTGGTGCCGATCGGCGCGGTGGCGAAGCTCACGCCCGGCCTGGGTCCGCTGAGCGTCAGCCACTCGGGCCAGGTGCCGGCGGTGACGCTGTCGTTCGACGTCAAGCCGGGGACCGGTCTCTCGGAGGCGGTGAGCCAGATCCAGGCCGCGTCCCGGCAGACGCTCTCCAGCGACATCAGCACCGCGTTCGCCGGCACCGCGCAGGCGTTCCAGGCGAGCCAGCAGGGCCTGACGCTGCTGCTCCTGATCGCAGTCCTCGTCATCTACCTCGTGCTGGGTATCCTCTACGAGAGCTTCATCCACCCGCTCACGATCCTCTCCGGGCTGCCGTTCGCGGGCTTCGGCGCGCTCCTGACGCTGATGATCTTCCGCACCGACCTGTCGGTGTACGCGTTCGTGGGCGTGATCATGCTCATCGGGCTCGTGAAGAAGAACGCCATCATGATGATCGACTTCGCGATCGCCGCCGAGCGCAACGAGGGCAAGAACGCGCGCGACGCCATCGTCGAGGCCTGCCTCGTGCGCTTCCGGCCGATCATGATGACCACGATGGCGGCCCTGATGGGCACGCTGCCGATCGCCGTGGGCTGGGGCGCGGGCGCCGAGTCGCGCCGGCCGCTCGGCCTGGCCGTGGTCGGCGGGCTCGCGGTCTCGCAGCTCATCACGCTCTACATCACGCCGGTGATCTACACCTACCTGGCGGGTCTCCAGCGCCGGCTGTCGTGGAAGCGCGTGAAGACGCCGGGGCGGCAGGTGGCGGGCGCCGACGCGGCCGCCGAAGCGGCGGAATCGGCCGCGCTGCGCTGAGCCGCGTCAGGGTCCCTTTGCCGCCGGGATCGAGATGTCCACGCGCTCGACCGGCAGGCCCACGCGCTCGAGCGGATGCTCGAACTGCGATTCCTTCCCGACCACGATCACGGACAGCCCGTCGGGGCGGATCCGGAGCTTCGCCGAAGCGAACGCCGTTGCCGGCGTCACGTCCGCGAGCGCGCGCTGGTAGCGGTCGAGGTAGTCCGCCGGCAGGCCGAGCACCTGGTTGTACGCGGCGCGGAACAGTGCGGACGAGCGCCGCTCGAAGTTGAACACGAACCTGTTCTGCACCGACTCCTTCGCGGTTGCGAACTCCTCGTCACCGAGCGGCGCGACCCGCATCTGCTCGAGCTCGCCGCGCAGCAGCCGGAGCGCGGTGAGCGCGGAGTCGTTGCGGGTGAGCGACCACGCCTCGAACACGCCCGGCCACCGGTAGCCGGCGCCGGCATCGGCCCCGGTCGCGTACGCCAGCCCGCGCTCGGTGCGGATGTGACGGTTCAGTCGGGACTGGCCGCCCCCGCCGAGCGCCTGCACGACGACGTCCATAGCCGCGTCGTCGGGCTCCCGCACGAGGTGGCCCAGGTCGGCGAGCAGCATCACGGACTGCGTCACGTCGTCCTTGGCCGCGAAGAACAACTTGTGCTGGGCACGTAGCGGGATCGCCGGGATGGCCGGCGCGGGCGTGCCGCTGCGCTTCCAGTCCGAGAACACGGCCCCGAGGCGCGCCTTCATCTTCCCCGCGTCGAAATCACCGTACACGGCGAGCACCAGCCGCTCGGGCGCGAACACCTGGGCATGGAGCCTGCGGCAATCCTCCGGCAGCACCGCGTCCACCGTGGCGTGCTCCGGCATGCGCGCCAACGGGCTGGCTTCGCCGTACACGACGCGGTTCGCCAGCCGGAACGCGATCCGGATCACCTCGTCGTTGCGGCTCGCGATGTCCTGGTGCTGCGAGAGCTTCACCAGCTCCAGCTTGTCGGTCGGGAACGCGGGACGGCTCACGACCTGCGCGAACAGTCCCACGACCTCGTCCGCGTTCTCGCGCAGGCTCCAGAACCCCGCGTAGCCGAGCTCGTCCGAGATCCACGTGCTGATGTTGGCGCCGATCGCGGCCAGTCGGTCGTCCAGCGAATCGCCGGGCACCTCGACGCTGCCGCCGCGGCGCATGAGATCGCCGGTCATCGCGGCGAGCCCGGCCCGCGACTCGGGCACGAGGCTCGGACTCGCGGGGCAGTACGCGGTCCCGTAAACGACCGGCAGCGTGTGGTCCTCGAGCAGGAAGACGACCACGCCGTTCGCGAGCTCGGTCCGCTCGGGCACGGGGACATGAAGCGGCCTGAGCGCGGGCGACGCGATGCGGTGCGGATCGAAACGTGAATCCTGCGCATGCGCCGAGGCAGCGAGGCAGCACGCGAGCGCCAGCGCGAGCCACGAGAGACGGGCGGACGAGAGCACTCAGTGACCTCCCCGGGCGGAATCGGCGGGCGCTGGATTCACCAGCATGGCCGTGGTGCGGTTGCCCCGCGTGAGCATCCGGCGCATGGCCGCGTTCAGGTCGGCGAGCGTGAGCGCCTGCACCCGCTCCTGGGTCCGGAAGTACTCGTGCCAGCTCCCGTGCAGGGTCTGCGCCATGGACAGCGCGCTCGCGAGCCCGTAGTTGCGTTCCACCTCGCCCAGCTGCTGCGCACGCACGCGCACCTTGTAGCCGTCCAGCTCGGCCTGCGTGAACGGGTGCGCGGTCCGGGCATCCGCGATCACGCGCTCCACCGCGCGCTCGACCGAGTCGGGCGGCACGCCCTCCGCCGGCACCGACAGCACCCCCCAGAGGCAGGGGAACTTCTCGCCCGGGAATCCCGTCGTCGTCTCCTCGCTCACCGAGATCCGCTGGTCGCGGACCAGCGCCTTCTGCAGCCTGGCGTGATCCCCGCCGCCCAGCAGGTCCGCGAGCGCCACGCAGGCCGGGTAGCCGGGATCGGTACACGCCGGCATGTGCCAGCCCATCATCACGATCGGCTGCGCCGCGTCCTCGAGGATCTTGCGGCGCGGGGCGGTCTGCGGCGGTTCGATCGCGGAGACGCGCGCCGGGGGGGTGCCCGCCGGGACGTCGCCGAAGTAGCGCTCCGCCACCGCGCGCAGCTCGGCGAGCGTGACGTCGCCGACGACCACGACGACCATGTTCGCGGCGACGTAGTGCCGCCGGAAGAACGTTTCTCCCTGCGTGCGCGAGAACGTGTGCAGGTCGGCCGGCGCACCGATGGTGCCGAAGCGGTAGGGGTGCTTCACGAACGCCGTGGACACGAACGCCTCGGCGAGCCGGCCGAACGGCGACGACTCCGTGCTCATGCGGCGTTCCTCGATCACGACCTCCCGTTCCTTGTAGAACTCGCGGAACACCGGGTGCGTGAGGCGTCCGCCCTCCATGGCCGCCCACAGCTCGAGCCGGTTGGAGGGGATCGAGTAGGCGTACGCGGTGACGTCGGCCGACGTGAACGCGTTCACGTCGCGCGCGCCCGCGCGCTCGAGGATGCGCGTGAACTCATCGGGCTCGGCGGTCGCCGCGAGGTCCGACTCGATCTTCGCGAACTCGGCTTCGAGCTTCGCCAGACGCGTGCTGTCCGTCCGCCCGGCCTTGCGACGCTCCTCGGCGAGCGCGGCGTACGCGCGTTCCTCGGCGGCGAGCAGCGGCGTCTCCGCGGCGTGATCGCGCGTGCCCACCCAGGGCGTTCCCTTGAAGGCCATGTGCTCCATCATGTGCGCGAGCCCCGTGGTGCCGGGGGCGTTGTCGGCGGCGCCCGCGTTGACCACGGTCTGGTACGAGAACACCGGGGCGTCGTGTCGCTCCACGAGCACGAAGCGCAATCCGTTCGCGAGCGTGAACTCCTCCACCTGGCGCTCGAGCGATTCCAGGCCGGTCGCGGGCCGTGCGGCCGTGGGCGCGGCGGCGGCCGCGCGCGACGCCTGCGCGGCTGCGACGGGGGCTCGTGTCGTGACCAGCGTCACCGCGACGAGCAGCAGGCACCGTCGTGGGATCCGGAGTCGCATGGGGTTCATGGCGCACCCTCGGGCGTGCTCGCAGGGTCGGCAGGGCGATAAAGACCGCGCGGCAGGATACCGTGCCGGCGCGTGCGGACGCGAGCGGCCGCTAGCTAGCGCACCATCTCGTGCACGCCCGAGAGCACGCCGTGCGCCTTCACGAAGTCCACCGCCCTCACGAGAAGGTAGTCGGTGTCGTACGTGCTCAGCACGAACACCGGCACGCCCGCCGCGGCCAGCGGCGCCGTCAGGCCGCTCACGACGCCGGTGAGGCCGAACGGCAGCGGGCCCACGACCGCGAACGCGCGCCAGTCGCGCTCGACGTTCTCGACCACGGAGGGCGGGAGGTCGTCCTCACTGCAGACGACGGACAGCTCCTCCGGCGTCCTCGTGATCGACCAGAACTCGGCCGAGGCGTGCAGCACCCACGCGGGAAGCGCCGAGTCCGCTGCGAACCGACAGATCGCGAGCCGCCACGGCGTCTCGCGCAGTCTCAATCTCGGCGGGCTCGCCGCCGCTGGCGTCACGGGAAGACGGTCTCGCCCTCGTCGTCCATCACGACGATGGCCGAGCACGGACAGGTCTCGGCGGCCTCCATGACCCGCTCCGCTGTCTCGGATTCCGGGTCCAGGATCACTGCCTTGTTCTTGCTGTCCATGCCGAACGCGCCGGGCGCGATCTCCTGGCACTGGCCATGGCCACAGCACTCCTTGTGAAGGATGCGGATCTGCATGAGGGCTCCCGAGAGCACGCCATGGTGGCCGATGGTGGAAGGCGGTTCAAGCGGGTTGTCGGCCGGCGCGCACGCGGGCTAGAGTCAAGTGTTCACCTTTCGCTCCACGGCCCTCACGCGGGAACGCCCCATGGACGCCCTCGATCGCTACCTCGATGACCACAAGACCCAGTTCCTCGAGAACCTGAAGGCCGCGCTTCGCATCCCCAGCGTGAGCGCACAGCCGCAACACAAGGCCGACGTGAAGCGCTGCGCCGAGCACATCGTAGCGCACCTGAAGAAGATCGGGATGACGCGCGCGGAAGTGGTCACGACTCCCGGGCATCCCGTCGTCTACGCCGAGTGGCTCGGCGCGCCGGGCAAGCCCACGGCGCTGCTCTACGGCCACTACGACGTGCAGCCCGTGGAGCCGCTCGAGCTGTGGAAGACGCCGCCGTTCGAGCCCACCGAGCGCGACGGCAAGCTCTACGCGCGCGGCGCCTGCGACGACAAGGGCCAGGTCTACATGCACCTGTCGGCGATCGAGGCTCATCTCGCCGTGAACAAGAAGCTGCCGATCAACCTCAAGCTCGTGATCGAGGGCGAGGAGGAGGCGGGGAGCGAGAGCCTCGAGGGCTTCCTGACGAGCCGGCGCAAGGAGCTGGATGCCGACGTCATCGTGGTGAGCGACACCGGCATGCCCGCGCCCGACCAGCCCGCGCTCACGTACGCGCTGCGCGGGATCTGCTACACGCAGATCGAGATCGTGGGCCCGACGCGCGACCTGCACTCGGGCGTGTTCGGCGGCGCGGTCAAGAACCCCGCCAACGCGCTCGCCGGCATCATCGCCGGGTTGATGGACGCCGATGGCCGCATCACGGTGCTCGGCTTCTATGACAAGGTCCGCGAGCTGACGCCGGCCGAACGCGAGGCGTACGACAGCGTGCCGTTCGACGAGAAGGGGTTCATCGCCGAGACCGGCGTGCCGCAGCCGTTCGGCGAGAAGGGCCGCAGCACGCTCGAGCGCATCTGGTCGCGGCCGACGCTGGACGTGAACGGCATGTGGAGCGGCTATACCGGCGAGGGCAGCAAGACCGTGCTGCCGAGCTTCGCCGGCGCCAAGGTGAGCATGCGGCTCGTGCCCGACCAGGATCCCAAGGCGATCTTCGCCGCGTTCGAGAAGCACGTGAGGGCGCTGGCGCCGCCGCATGTGAAGGTGACCGTGAAGGACCTGCACGGCGCCAAGCCGTGGATCACGTCGCCCGATCACCCCATGCTGCAGGCGGCCGTGCGCGCGCTCGCGCGGTCATGGACCAAGAAGCCGGCGCTGATCCGAGAGGGCGGCTCGATCCCGGTCATGGCCACGTTCCAGCAGACGCACAACCTGCCGTGCATCCTGATGGGCTTCGGCCTGCACGACGACCAGGTGCACGCGCCCAACGAGAAGTTCTCGCTCACCTCGTTCCACGGCGGCACGCGGAGCTGCGCGTATCTCTACGAGGAGATCGGCGTGGGCGCGCGGGCCGGGGCGCCCGCCTAGGGCGCTCAAGCCACTTTCGGTGAAGCAGCTCCGAACCGCCCTGACGGCAGGCTGACCCCGCGCCGGTCGTGGTACCGGTGGGGTGTATCCCGTATTCCCACGATCACCTCCCGGCGCTAGCGTGAGCATCTGCGGCATGCGAGAGACGGGTGTGTGGGATGCGACTCGAGTTCCGGATGGGGCCTGCGCGCCCCGGCGGCTCGCGCCGGCGTGCCCCGGCCACATGCTGCTGCGCGCTCCTCGCGTTGATCGTCGTCTGGTCCGATCCCGCGGCGGGATGGAGCGCGCGTGCGCGCGCCCCGGCTCCTGAGCGCGGCAGTCGCGCGGTCCGCGCCGCCGGCGCCGCGGCGACGCCGCGCACGCACCGGATCACCGTCGCCCGCTCCGCGCACGGCGGCATCCTGCCGTCCCGCCCCGCGCCGGTCCCTGACGGTGGCGAGGCGAAGCTCGCCATCTTCCCGTGCACCGGCTACCACCTCGACTCGCTGTTCGTGGACAGCGTCCCGGTGCGCTGCACCGACGTGCTCGTCCTGAGCGACGTTCGCGCACCGCACCACGTCGCGGCCACGTTCGTCCCGAACGAGTACGTGATCCTCGCGGAGGCCGGGCGGCACGTGAGCCTCACGCCCTCGGGAATCGTCCCGGTGCCGCACGGGCGCAGCCAGACGTTCCTCTTCTCGGCGGACGCCGGGTTCAAGGTGAGCGAGGTCCTGATCGACGGCACCAGCGTGCGCGCCCGCACCCGCTACACGTTCTCGGGCGTGAAGGCGCACCACCGCATCCAGGTCCGGACCGCACGCCACGCATCGACCGTCATCGCGCCCGAGCCGGGGGAACTCTGGCGCGGCGGGGAACTGCGCGAGGTCCGCTGGCAGCCGCGTGAGACGGAGGACGCGGACTCGGCCGTGGTGCTGCTCTCGTATCACGGTCCGGACGGGCCCTGGGAGCCGATCTGGCGCGGGCTCTTCCGGAGTGGATCGGCGCAGTGGGAGGTGCCCCAGGTGGACTGCGACAGCCTCGTCGCGTGCGTCGCGACGCTGGCCGACGCGGACCACGTGACCGGTTCCGACGGCAGCCTGGAGTCGTGGCTGGTCGGCAGGGACTACAGCCGCGGCCTCGTGCGCGTGCGCGCCGCGCCGGACCGCGACGCGGCGTCGCTCTTCTTCGTGCGCGCGGTCCCGAGCCCGGCGCCGGTCGGCCCGGTGCGGCTCGAGTACTCGGTGTCGATCCCCGGCGAGGCCGCGCTCGAGATCTACAGCGTGAGCGGGCGCGAGGTCTGGCGCCAGGAGCTCGGCTACGCGGTGTCCGGCCGGCGGAGCGCGATGTGGGACGGACGATGGGCCGGCGGGGGTCGCGCCGACCCCGGCGTCTACTTCGCGCGCCTCAGCACGCGGCACGGCGAGCGCAACTGCCGGCTGGTGCTGCTGCCGTGAACGCGCACGTCCCGCGCGTCAGCGCGGGGCCTTGTACACATCCGGCGCCCACTTCTCCATCCAGCGGTCGGGCGCGCCGAGCGGCGTGAAGCCGAACTTCGTGTACAGGCCGTGGGCGTCGCGCGTGAGCAGGATCCAGCGCCGGAACCCCTGCAGCTCGGGATGCGACATCATCACCTCCATGAGCCAGCGACTCAGGCCGCGGCCGCGCCAGGCTTCGAGCACGAACACGTCGCCGACGTAGGCCACCGTTGCGAAGTCGGTGACCACGCGCGCGAAGCCCACCTGGCGCGCGCCCTCGTAGATGCCGAAACAGAGCGCATGCCGCACCGAGCGCTCGAACACGTCGCGCGGGATGTCGCGCGCCCAGTACGAGCTCGACAGGTACGCGTAGATGCCGTCCAGATCGAGCCGCGCGGGATCGGTGCTGATCGCGAACCCGTCACGCAACCACTCGTGGTGCATGCGCGCCTCTAGTTACTGCGGTAGTTCCCGAACTTGAGCTCCACGCCGAAGTCGTGCTGCTTCAGCAGCGCCATCGCGCCCTGCAGGTCGTCCTTGTCGGGTCCGGAGACGCGCACCGTGTCGGCGTTGATCGAGGCCTGCACGCGCTTGAGCTTCGCGTCTTTGAGATAGCGCACGACGTCCTTCGCCTGCTCGGCGGTGAGCCCGTCCTGGATCGCCACCACCTGTCGGCTCGTGGAGCCGGCCGCGGTCTCCAGCTTGCCGGGCTTGAGGTTCTTGAGCGGCACCTTGCGCTTCACCATCTTCGACTGCACCACGTCCCACACCGCGTTCAGCCGGTTCTCGTCGGGCGCGCCGAGCGTGATCGTCTTCGCCTTGGCGTCGAGCGTCAGCTCCACTTTCAGGCCCTTGAAGTCGTAGCGCTGCGTGATCTCCTTCGTGGCCTGGTCCACGGCGTTCTGGACTTCCATCATGTCCACGCCGGTGGTGACGTCGAACGAGTTGCTGCCCGCCATGGGTGAGTCCTCCTGGAACGGATCAGGCCCGGCGGCCGCGGCGGGCCGGGCGTTTCGGTTGCGCTTGAAGCCGCGCCGTCACCTCGCGCGCGGCACCGCCGGGCGAGCCGGACAGCACCTCGTCGCGCAGTGCCGCGATCGCCGATCGCTGCGTCGCCCACAGCACGCGCTTCGATGCTTCGGCGAGCGAGAGGAATGCGTAGCGATCGTGCTCGTGAGAGAGGTGCACGGGATCGGTCCACGCCACCTCGGCGGCGAACACGGGCACCACGCGGATGTGGTCGCGACCGGGGTCATAGAATGTGGCGAGGTGCTCGAGCGCCCACCACCGGAGCGGCGTGAGGCCGGTCTCCTCGCGCACCTCGCGCGTGGCCGCGGCGAGTGCCGTCTCGCCGCGCTCGATGCCGCCGGTCACCGGTTGCCATACGCCCGCCAGAGAACGCTGCGGCGACCGGCGTATCAGCAACAACTCCAACCGCTTGCCGCGGCGTCGGAAGACGTGCACCTCGACCTGCGTGCTGCTGATCGGGATCACGCGCGGCACCATAGCGTGCGCCGGGCACACTCGCCAACGGCCGTGACCGGGGAGCCGGGGCCGGCGAGGGGCATCGCGGGGTCGCCATGGGGATGGCGGTCGGCGGGTCGAAACCAGCGTTCGGCCTTGACCCGACCCGCCCCTTGGACTAGGGTTCCGCCGCCTTCGTCAACCGTTGAAAACAATACGGTTGGCCATTAGATTGTGAAAACTTTCACTCACGGTTGCGGTCTCTGAGGTCGGCCCGCATGGCACCTCCGCAGGACAAGCGCCCGGACGATCCGAAGCGGGATCCGTCGGGCATGCGGAGCGCGGCGACGCTGCTGGCGATCCCCTCCCTGCTCATCATCTCGCCGCTCGTCGGCTTCTTCCTGGGAGACCTCGGCGACAAGCGATTCCACACCTCTCCCTGGCTCGCGCTCGCGGGACTCGTACTCGGGTTCGCGGCCGGGGGCCGAGAGGTCTGGGTCATCTACAAGAAGTACCTCGAATCACAGGAGCGCTGAGCCGCAGCGGCCCCTCGGGCGTGCCGCACGCGGCGACCTACACATGGGTCTCGAATTCCTCCTTCGCGTGCGCAAGACGTCGACCTGGCTGGGCGGCATGACGGCGCTCATGGTCGCCACGTACGTGAACCCGCTCCTCGGGTTGGCGTTCGCGGCCGGCGCGCTGTGGTCGCTCGTAAATCTACAGTTGATCGAGCAACTGGTCGTGGCGCTCACCGGCCCCGCGCGCGGCACGCCGGCGGGCACGCGGGGCAGCGGCCTGGCTCTGCTCGGCATGCTGCTCCTGTTCGCGGCCGGTGCCGTGCTGCTCGCCCTGCTGTCGCCCGCGGCGCTGGTCGCCGGCTTCCTGCTCCCGCTCGCGGTGATCGTGGTCAAGGCCGGCACGCAGGTCCTGCTCGGTTCGCGCGCCTGGCAGGGGATCGCGAACAACCGCTGGCGCGCGGGGATCGCCGCGCTGGCGCTCGCGGCCGTGACCTGGTTCGGGCTCGGCGCGCTCACGAGCGCACGCAGCCAGACACCGGAGCATGGGGAGCATGGCACGACGAGCGCGCCCTCGGAGGTTCACGGCGAGGCCGGAACCGCGACGCCCGAGGCCCACGGCAGCGCGACGGCCGAGCACGAAGGCGAGGCCTCCGAAAAGGAAGAAGGCTTCACCAACGTGATCGCGCTCCTCGCCGGCGCGTTCCCGCACGCCGCCTGGGCGCACTTCCTCGAGCACTATGAAGTCCTGGTGTTCTCGCTGTTCATCGCGCTGCTGCTGCTCTACGTTGCGTTCCTCGCCAGCCGCAACCCGCAGCTCGTGCCCAGCGGACTGCAGAACGGCGTCGAGATGGTGGTCGAGGGGCTCTCGGGCTTCTTCATCAGCATCATCGGTCCCAAGCACGGGCCGCGCTTCGTGCCGTTCCTCGGCACGCTGTTCATCTACATCCTGTCGATGAACCTGTTCGGCCTGATCCCGTTCATGCACTCGCCGACGGCGAGCCTGAACGTCACCGTGGCGCTGGCCCTCACCGTGTTCGTCTACGTGCAGTTCATCGGCTTCAAGGAATTGGGCCCGATCGGCTGGGTGGACCACATGCTCGGCAGCCCGCGCGACCTCACCGGCTGGCTGCTCGCGCCGCTCATGCTGCCGATCCACATCCTCGGCGAGCTCGCCAAGCCCATCTCGCTCTCGTGCCGACTGTTCGGGAACATCTTCGGCGAGGACATGCTGCTCGTGGCGTTCGCCTCGCTCGGCGTGACGATGTTGCCGTTCCAGCAGATCCCGTTCGGCATCCCGATGCACGCGCTGTTCTTCCCACTGGCGCTGCTCGGCAGCGCGCTTCAAGCCATGGTGTTCACCGTTCTCAGCTCCATCTACATCCTCCTCATGCTGCCGCACGAGCACCACGACGAGCACGGGCACGAGGCGGGTGCGCAACACGCCCACTAGTCCAACAGGAGGTCGTTCCATGGACATGCAAGCCGCACTTTCACTCGGTCTTCCCCTCGGCATCGGCGTCGCCGCCATCGGCTCGGGCATCGGGCTCGGCCTGATCGGCCAGGGCGCCATGCAGGCCATCGGCCGCCAGCCGGAGGCCACGGCGAAGATCCAGCTCGCCATGATCATCATCGCCGCGCTCGCCGAAGCGCTCACGATCTACGCGTTCGTGACCATGTTCCTCCTCAAGGGCAAGCTCTGAACCGTTCGGGCGTCGTGACGGGTCGCCGCTCGAGCGCAAGCGCGGGTCGTGTGACGTCGTCAAGCCCGGGGGAGTACGCATGAACCTGATCGACATCCGGATGGTGGGCACCCAGATCCTCGGCTTCCTGCTCCTGCTCTGGGGCTTGAGCAAGTGGGCCTGGGGACCGCTCACCGCGCAGCTCGAAGCGCGCCGACAGAAGATCGCCGGCGAGTTCGCCGAGGCCGAGCGCCGCCAGCTCGCCGCCGACGCGCTCAAGGTGAAGCTCGAGCAGGACCTGCGCGGCATCGACGCCCAGGCGCGCGCGAAGCTGCAGGAGGCGGTGTCCGAGGGCCAGAAGGTGGCCGGCGAGATCCGCACCCAGGCGCAGAAGGAGGCGCAGGACCGCATGGCCCGCGCCGAGGACGAGATGATGCGCGAGCGCGAGAAGGCCAAGGAGCTCCTCAAGGAGCAGGTCATCGGGCTCTCGATCGCCACGGCCGAGAAGATCCTCAAGGCGAAGCTGGACGATCCGGCGCAGCGGAAGCTCGCCGGGCAGTTCATCGACGAGGTCGGGGCGCTGCGGTGAGCCAGGACGCCTCGGTCGCCGGCCGCTACGCGCGCGCGCTGCTGATCCTCACGGACAAGCAGGCGGCGAAGGCCGGCCTGGATCGGCTCGCGGTGCTCGACCAGACGCTTGCCGAGCTGCAGGGCGTGGCAACGCTGGTGCGCGCCGGGACGCGTGCGGGCGCCTACCTGCTGAACCCTCAAGTCAGTCCCGCCGACCGCCGCAAGCTGCTCGACCACGGGCTCCAGGGCAAGGTGCTGCCGAGCGTGCGCGTGTTCGCCGACCTGCTGCTGCGGAAGAAGCGGCTGTCGATGATCGACGCCGTCACGCACGAGTTCCAGGTCATCGTCGAACGGGCGAAGGGCCTCGAGCGCGCGACGCTGGTGAGCGCGGTGCCGCTGAACGAGGCGGAGCGCAAGCGGCTGCACACGGAGCTCGAACGGGTCACCGGCAAGAAAGTCGTGCTCGGCCTGCAGGTCGACGCCTCGCTCGTGGGCGGCGCCTACGTCCGCATCGGCGACCGGGTCATCGACCGCAGCGTCAAGAACCTTCTCGAAACACTCGCGAACCAGCTCTACGAAGTGAGCGTGTAGTCAAGCGCCGGAACACTCAACACTGAACGATCGGGGTTGCCACCCATGTCCTTTCGGCCGGAAGAAGTGAGCGCCATCCTGGCGCAGGAACTCGAACGATACGAGGCCAAGCTCGAGACCAAGAGCGTGGGCAGCGTGCTGTCCGTGGGCGACGGCATCGCACGCCTGTGGGGACTCGAGGACGCCATGGCCGGCGAGCTCATCAAGTTCCCCGGCGACGTCATGGGGATGGTGCTGAACCTCGAGGAAGACAACGTCGGCGCCGTGCTGTTCGGCTCGGACAAGAACATCAAGGAAGGCGACCGCGTCGAGCGCACCGGCAAGATCGCCTCGGTGCCGGTCGGCAGGGCGATGATCGGGCGCGTGGTGAACGCGATCGGACAGCCGGTCGACGGCAAGGGCCCGATCGGTGCGGACAAGTCCCGCAACATCGAGTTCAAGGCGCCGGGCGTGATCGACCGCCAGCCGGTGAAGGAACCGCTCCAGACCGGCATCAAGGCCATCGACGCGATGATCCCGATTGGGCGCGGCCAGCGCGAGCTGATCATCGGCGACCGCCAGACCGGCAAGACCACGATCGCGGTGGACACGATCATCAACCAGAAGGGCACCGGCGTCATCTGTGTCTACGTCGCGATCGGCCAGAAGGAGTCGACCGTCGCCAACGTCGTCGGCATCCTCGAGAAATACGGCGCCATGGAGTACACGATCGTGGTGACCGCTTCGGCGTCCGAGCCGGCGCCGCTCCAGTACATCGCGCCCTACTCGGGCGTCACGATGGGCGAGGAGTTCACGTACGCCGGCGGCCACGTGCTGTGCGTGTACGACGACCTGTCCAAGCACGCGAACGCGTACCGCCAGCTGGCGCTGCTGCTCCGCCGCCCGCCGGGCCGCGAGGCGTTCCCCGGCGACGTGTTCTACCTCCACTCGCGGCTGCTCGAGCGCGCCTGCAAGCTGTCCGACGAGAAGGGTGCCGGCTCGCTGACCGCGCTGCCGTTCATCGAGACGCAGGCCGGCGACGTGTCGGCCTACATCCCGACCAACGTCATCTCGATCACCGACGGCCAGATCTTCCTCGAGGGCGACCTCTTCTACTCGGGTGTCCGCCCCGCCATCAACGTCGGTATCTCGGTATCGCGCGTGGGTGGCAACGCGCAGATCAAGGCCATGCGCCAGGTCGCGGGCCGGCTGCGCCTCGACCTCGCGCAGTACCGGGCGCTCGCGGCGTTCGCCCAGTTCGGGTCCGACCTCGACAAGACCACGCAGGCGCAGCTCACCCGCGGCGAGCGCATGGTGGAGCTCCTCAAGCAGGGCCAATTCATGCCCATGCCGGTCGAGCAGCAGGTCGTGAGCATCTGGGCGGGAGCGAACGGGTACCTGGACGACGTGCCCGTCGAGGCCGTCCGCAGGTTCGAGACGGACTGGCTGGCGTTCGTGGCCAAGCAGTACGCCGAGGTGGCGCACAACATCCGCACCGCGAAGGAGATCTCGAAAGAGGACGAAAAGCGGTTGCACGAGGCGTGCAAGGCGTTCAAGGCCCAGTTCAAGGCGTGAGGTGAGGAGCCCGTGGCTTCACTGAAAGATCTCCGGCGGCGCATCCGCGCCACCAAGAGCATGCAGCAGATCTTCAAGGCCATGGAGATGGTGGCCGCGGCGAAGCTGCGTCGCGCGCAGCAGCGCGCCCAGGCCGCGAGTCCCTATGCGGCGAAGATCTCGGCCATGCTCGCGAACCTGTCCGGCGCCGCCGCGGAGCTGGAGCACCCGCTGTTCAAGGCCCGCGAGGTGCGGACCACGGCGCTGGTCGTGATCACCGCCGACCGCGGCTTTGCCGGCGCCTACAACACCGCGATCCTGCGCATCGTCGAGCAGCGCCTCAAGGCAGCACCCCCGGGCTCGATCCAGTGTGTCGTGGTGGGCCGCAAGGGGCGCGACTACCTGCGCCGGCGCGGCTACCCGGTGCTGGCCGCCCACACCGACCTGCCGGGCGAGGCGAGCCTCGATCTCGCGCGCCGCATCACGAACGACCTCACCGAGCGGTTCGTGAGCGGGCAGGTGGATCGCGTGGAGATCCTGTACACGCACTTCGTCAACGCCATCGTGCGTCGGGTGCTGACCGCCACGTTCCTGCCCATCGGCACCGGACCCGGCACCGGCGAGGCGACCGCGTCGCAGGCCGCGGGCTCGGCGATCTTCGAGCCGAACGCCGAGAGTATCTTTGCAGAGCTCCTACCGCGCTACGCGACAGCGATGCTGTACGCCAGCATGGCGGACGCGCTCGCGAGCGAGCACTCGGCGCGCATGGTGGCGATGGGCTCCGCCCGCAAGAACGCGGGCGAACTGGTGGATGCACTGACGCTGACCCGCAACCGGCTGCGCCAGGCGGCGATCACGCGTGAGATCTCGGAACTGGTGGGCGGCGCGGAGGCGCTGAACTAGGGACACCGCGCCGGCGACGGCACACACCGGCCGATTCGAAAACGAGGAGCAACCGCATGAATGTTGGACGCGTCGTGCAGGTGATCGGTCCCACGGTGGACGTGGCGTTCGATCCCGACAAGCTGCCGAAGATCTACAACGCGATCCTCATCGAGGACGCCGCGCGCGACATCAGGCTCACGGTCGAGGCGGCACTGCACGTGGGCGACAACGTCGTCCGCTGCATCGCCATGGATTCGACCGACGGACTCGTGCGCGGGATGAAGGCGACCGACACCGGCAACCCGATCATGGTGCCGGTGGGGGACGTCGGCCTCGGCCGGATCTTCAACCTGACCGGCGACCCGATCGACGGCAAGGGCCCGGTGAACGCGAAGCTCCGCTACCCGATCCACCGTCCCTCGCCGACGTTCTCGGAGCAGCAGACCGAGAAGCAACTGTTCGAGACCGGCATCAAGGTCGTGGACCTGCTCGCGCCCTACCAGCGCGGCGGCAAGGTCGGGCTCTTCGGCGGCGCCGGCGTCGGCAAGACCGTGCTGATCCAGGAGCTGATCCGCAACATCGCCACGCAGCACGGCGGCTTCTCGGTGTTCGCGGGCGTGGGCGAGCGCACGCGCGAGGGCAACGACCTCTACCGCGAGATGACCGAGTCGGGCGTCATCGCGAAGACGGTGATGGTGTTCGGCCAGATGAACGAGCCGCCGGGCGCGCGCCTGCGCGTCGGTCTCACCGGTGTCACCATGGCCGAGTACTTCCGCGACGAAGAGGGCAAGGACGTGCTGTTCTTCGTCGACAACATTTTCCGGTTCACCCAGGCCGGCTCGGAAGTCTCGGCACTTCTGGGCCGCATGCCGAGCGCCGTCGGCTACCAGCCCACGCTCTCGACCGAGATGGGCGCGCTCCAGGAGCGCATCACCACCACGAACAAGGGCTCGATCACGTCGGTGCAGGCCATCTACGTGCCCGCCGACGACCTCACCGACCCGGCGCCGGCCACGGCGTTCTCGCACCTCGACGCCACCACGGTGCTCGAGCGCTCGATCGCCGAGCTGGGCATCTACCCGGCCGTGGACCCGCTCGCCTCGACGAGCCGCATCCTCGATCCCGCGATCGTGGGCGAGGAGCACTACAAGGTCGCGCGCGACGTGCAGCGGATCCTCCAGCGCTACAAGGACCTCCAGGACATCATTGCGATTCTTGGAATGGACGAGCTCTCGGAAGACGACAAGGTCACGGTGGCGCGCGCGCGCCGCATCCAGCGCTTTCTTTCACAGCCGTTCTTCGTCGCGGAAGCTTTCACCGGAACTCCGGGCAAGTACGTGAAGCTGGAGGACACGGTGAAGGGCTTCAAGCGCATCGTGCAGGGCGAGCTGGACGACCTGCCCGAGCAGGCGTTCTACATGCGCGGCGGCATCGACGAGGCCATCGCCGCCGCCGAGAAGATGAAGGCCGGGGTCTGACGTGGCGGCGCTGTTCAAGCTCAGCATCCTCACACCCGAGAAGACGGTGTTCGAGGGCGACGTGAGCTACGTCGAGGCTCCGGGGACCGAGGGCTACCTGGGCGTGCTCGCGCACCACGCGGCGCTGGTCACGGCGCTCAGCACGGGCACGCTCACCGTGCGCGAGGCGAGCGGCTCGGAGACGCGCTGGCACGTGGCCGGCGGGTTCTTCGAGGTCTCGAACAACACCGCCACGGTGCTGGCGGATGCGGTGACGACGGCGTAATCTCGCGCCTTCCGACGTACCGCGCGGCGCGGGGCCGACTCTTTCCCGCGTCCAGCGCGACCGAGCCGCCCGGGGACAGGATGTCTCCGGGCGGTCTCGCTTATCCCAAGTGTCACGCGGCGCGCGGCCGGCTCAACGGATCCAGATGAGCTTGCGGACCAGGCGCCCCTCGGGAGTTTCCAGCACGCCCTGATAGACCCCGATCGCCTCGCGCCCGCCGGGCAGGCGGCCATCCCAGGACAGGGACTGCGCTCCCGCGGCACGTTCGCCGTCCGCGAGCCGGGCCACCTCACGGCCCTGGAGGTCGTGGATCACCAGTCGCACGTGCATGGGCTCGGGCAGGACGAACGTGAAGTCGACGCTGGAGCGGGCGGGATTCGGACGCGGCGCCGCGAACGACACACGCGAACCGTGAGCCGGCAGCACCGAGACGAGCGGCGAGCCCTCATACGCGGCGACGTTCACGGACGGGATCCCGTCCACGAACTCGAACTTGCCGCCGAGGAAGATCTCGTCGCCAAACGACGCGACGGCGTAGGGTGTCGGGTTCCAGCCGCTCACGCCACTCGCGCCCAGCGGCTCCCACGCGGAACCGTCCCATCGCGCCAAGCCGAGGTGCGTCGAAAGATCCTGGCGCAGGAACTTGCCGGCGGCGTACAGCGCGCCGCCATGCACGTCGAAGTCCTGTACGTCGATCGCGTTCGTTCCCATCGGTACCCAGGCGCCGTTCCGCAGTCGCGCGGAGCCATTGGCAGGCGAACCGCCCGCCACGGAGAACGTGCCCCCGGCGATCACCTCATTCCCGAACTTGGTGAACGCATGGACCTCGCCGTCCGCGAAGCCCGAGGCGACCGCATGCCACGCGCCCCCGTCCCAGCGGGCGATGCGCCGGGCCACCACGCCGCCGGCCGCGGCGAACGTGCCGCCCACATAGAGGTCGGTGCCGTCGGCCAGCATCGTGAGCGGGACGTCCTCGTCGAGGACGTCGAAGCCGCTGCCGAGCGGCTGCCAGGCGCTCCCGTTCCAGCGCGCGATCCCGTTGACGGACGTGGCGCCCGACTTCGTGAACTCGCCGCAGGCGACGAGGTCCGAGCCATACGTGGCGACGCCATAGACCTCTGCATATGGGTTGAACTGCTCCGGGTAGGTGAGTCCGACACCAAGTCCGCTCCACGCGGAGCCGTTCCATCGGACGACGCCGTCGATCGGGCCGGCGATGTGGATGAACCCGCCCACGACAAGGTTGCCCTGGAACGAGGTGGCGTCATAGGGGACCACGAAGCCCGAGCCCACCGGGTGCCAGCTCGATCCGTCCCACGAAGCGATTCCCTTCGGGAAGTCGAGATGGTCGCCGGCGCCCACTTGGCCGAACACTCCGAGCGCCAACAGTGTTCCCGCGTAGGGATAGAGTTCGTAGATCGTTCCCTGCACCCCGCGCATGTCCGGTTCCCACGGATCGGGCGAAGACCAGGTACTGCCGTTCCACCGCTGCCAGTACAACGAAGCGACCGGCAGGCTGGTATTCAGGAGCTCTCCAAAGGCGTAGAGATCGCTGCCGAGCACGCCGAGCGCCTGCGTGGGACTCGACTGGACGCCGTCTCCGAGGCTCACCCAGGAGCTTCCGTTCCAGCGACTGGTGCTGGTGCCGGTCTGTTCCACCGTTCCCACGAGGTCGCCACCCAGGTTCGCGAAACGGTCGTTGTAGCCACTGCTCCCACTTGGCAGGGTGAGGCACTCCCAGCTCGTTCCATTCCAGCGCGCCGGGCCCCCCAAGCAGGGGAGACCGCCCACCGAGGTGATGACGCCGGCCGCGACGACGAGCCCATTTGCGTCCGCGAACAGGCTTTGCACACCTGGTGGGTCCGACGTCACACCGCCTCCCGGCGCACTCCACGTCGAGCCGTTCCACGAGTACAGGGCCCCGGTGCCCGCACCGAACAACCATGCTCCGCCCACGTAGAGCGCCCCGCCGTACGAGGCGAGCGCATTCACAGTTCCCGTCGTCCCGGAGCCGACCGCGCTCCAATTGGAACCATCGAAGCGGGCGATGTTGGTCGCGGCCACGCCCCCGACGGATGTGAACGTCCCGCCGATGTAGAGATCCCCGAGGTGCGAAGTGATCGCGAGGATCTGGGAGGACCCGGCGAGCGTGGTGACGGCGACCCAACTCGCCCCGTCCCATCGCCAAAGTGTCCGGCGCACATTCGCGACCGCGTACAACGTCCCCGCGTTCGTGCCGACCAAGGTGACGTTGGTCGAGATGCCGTTTCCCAGTGCCTCGTAGGCGCTTCCGTTCCACGCCACGACGTGTACGCCCGCGACCCGGCCAGCCCGCTCGAACTGCCCGCCGAGCACGAGCTTCCCGTTCCAGTTCGTCGATGCGTCCACTCTGCCGTCGAGTGTGGGGAGCGCGAACTGCGTGGACCAGAGATCAGCGGCGGCGCCTGGCGTTACCGACGCGCACAGCAACAGTGCGATGGCTGCCAACGGCATGAGGCGTGAGCAAAGACGCGTCAGCATGGCCCCTCCTCGAGGCGAGGTCGCGCGCACACAGGGGGGCGTGGCGGCGGATGGTCGACATCCTGGGAGCAGTGCAAGTCTAGCATCGCGGGAAAGTAGATCAGCAGGCCCAATTCGTGATTTCACCCGCCGTGCACCCACCTCGTGCAGCCACACAAGATGTCGTTCCCACCTCGTAATCGAGCGAGTTCATCCGTCCATGGACTGGACCGTGGGGCGCGCGCGTGCACAATCGCGTCACACGGCGCGGCGGCACGCGTATCCGTGGCGCCAGACCGAACCCGAGGAGTCCGATGCGCGCTCTGCGTCTCATCCTGCTGTCGCTCGCGCTCGCGCGCGCCGCTGCGGCGGCCGGCACCACGGCGCCCACGCCCATGAACGCCATCGCCGCGCGGCCCACCGCGCTCGTCGAGCTGTTCACGTCCGAAGGCTGCTCGAGCTGCCCGCCCGCCGACGCGCTGCTCGCGCAGTTGGCGGCGCGCGGCGACGTGATCGCGCTGTCGTTCCACGTCACCTACTGGGACCAGCTCGGCTGGCGCGATCCCTGGTCGGCGGAGACGTTCACGCGACGGCAGTCGGCTTACACACACGCTTTCGGGCTCGCGAGCCTCTACACGCCGCAGATGGTGGTCGACGGCCACAAGCCATTCGTGGGCTCCAACCGCACGGCGGCCGCGGACGCGATCCGCGACGCGCTCGCGCGAGTCCCCGGCGCCCGGCTGTCGCTGAGCACGCGCGCGACCGGGGCGTCGATCGCCGCCACGGTCCACGTCCAGGGCGCCCCGGAGGACGCGGTGCTGTTCGTGGCGTGGGCCGACGCCGAGCGCTCGTCCGCGCCGAACTCCGGCGAGAACGGCGGCGCTCACCTGAAACACGTCGACGTCGTGCGCGTGCTGGAGCACGTCGCGCTGCGCGGCGGCCGCTACGACGACGTCGTGCACCTCACGCGCCCCGAGGCGGTGGCCGGGTCCGTCGTCGCATGGGTACAGCGCGGAGGCGGGTCCGGCGACGTGCTCGGCGCCCAGCGCGTGCAGGTGCCGGCGCGCTGAAAACCGCTCAGCTCGGCGCCGGCCGCGCGGCGAGGATCTCGCCGTCGACCGCGTCGAGCAGGCTCGACACGTCGTTCCCGGTCGCGTTCGTCATCAGCACGCTGCCGAGGCCATGGTCCGGGTAGAGCCGCATCATGCAGTGGAACCCGCCCCCGCCGCCCTCTTTATAGAGCTGGCGAACCCCGCCGTTGCCACGCACGTGCCAGCCGAGCGTCATCGGCACCGTGCGGCCGTCCCGGGTGCGCTGCGGCTCGACGAACAGGGCTTTGGTCCTGTCGTCGAACAACACCGAGTGCGGCGCAAGCTGGTCCTTGAGGAAGCGTGCGAACCCGCCTGCCGTGCCCACGAGGCCACCGAACGCCGGCCCGTTGACGTAGTGGGGGCGGATCTCGACCCACCGCCCCGTCGTGCCCCCGATCAGCTCGCGATCGATGAGCCATGGCGCGAGAACGCCGAACATCGAATAGCGCTCCAGGTATCCGTGAGCGTGTGTGCGCGGCTCGGGAACGCTGTAGCCGAGTTCTCTGGTTGCGCCGAGCGGGTCGAGCACGTGCTCGGCGACGTGCGCCGCGAACGCTCGCCCGGTCACGCGCTCGACGATCGCGCCGAGCAGCCAGTAGCCCACGTTCGAGTAGGCGAACCGCGACCCCGGCTCGAACGCGAGCCGCGGATGGCGGGCGAGGACGTCGCGGAGCGCGGTGGCCTCGTCGAAGGCGGCGTGGGCGGAGGCGGCGTGCACCCAACGCAGGGGGAAGGGGTTCGGGATGCCGGAGGTGTGCGCGAGCAACTGCCTCATCGTGATCCGGCCGCCGTAGGGCTGCCACGGCAGGTGACGGGCGACGGGGTCGTCGAGCCCCAGGCGCGATTCGCCGGCGAGTTGGAGCACGGCGGCGGCGGTGAGCGTCTTGCTCATCGAATAGGCCATCATCGTGGAGCCGGACACGACGGGCCGCCTCGTCGCGACGTCGGCCAGCCCGGCGTGCAGCTCGAACAGCGTCCGCGAGCGGTCGACAGCGATGTACTGGAGCCCGGGACAGCGCCCGCGCGCCACGGCGGCCCGGAGCAGGGACGCGGCCTGGTCCATCCCCGCAGGCTAACCGTGGACGCGGCCGCGGCGCCATGCGTACAGTCGCGCTCGTTCGTGGGCCCGTCCCCCGCGAGGTCTGGATGCACCGTTTCCCCACGTCGGATTCCGTCACCGAACCGCCCGCGCTTTCCGAGGTCCTGGGCGCGGTCCGCGGCGTCGATCGCGAGTCGCTCGTGACCGCGGGTTTCACCGGCGCACGCTTCGAGCGACTCGTCGTCACGCTCGCCTCGGGTGAGCAGCGCCGGTTGGTGACCAAGCGCTTCCGGCCGCGCGAGGACTGGACCGCGGTGCGCAGCGGCGACGAGCACGGAAGAGCGCAAGCCATGCTCTCCGAGCCGCGCCTCGCGGGCATCTGGGAGGCGTTCGCCTGCCCCTATCTGGGCTACGCCGCAGGGGACGGCGAGGTGACGCTGCTCATGATGGACCTGACGCCGCACCTCTTCCCGGACGTGCGCGAGCCGCTGCGCGAACTCGAAGAAACACGCGTGCTCGGTGCGCTCGCCTCACTGCACGCGCGCTTCTGGGGATCGCCCGTGCTCGAGCTGCCCTGGCTCGCGCGCGCGGAGCACCACGCGGGGCTCCTGGACGCGCCCTGCGCCGCCGACCCCGCGCGCTGTGCCGTGTTCACCGACACGCTGCGCGAGAACGGGACGCGCGGCTGGGCGGCGGCGCTTCGCCGGCTTCCACGCTCGCTGGATGGCCTCATCCGCTCGCCGGCGGACGAGCTGTCGTGGCTGTGGCGGGATCTTCCGCACACGCTCGTCCACGGCGACGCGAAGGTCGCGAACTTCGCGCTGCTCCCCGACGGGCGCGTGGCGGCGTTCGACTGGGCGCTCATCGGCGCGGGGCCGGCGACGATCGACGTCGGCTGGTACCTTGCCATCAACGCCAGCCGGCTCACCGGCACGAAGGAGGAGACGCTCCGGCGCTACCGGGCGCTGCTCGAGGCCGCGCGCGGGGTCGGGCTGGACGACGCCTGCTGGGATCGACTGGTGCGCGCGGGGATCGTCATCGCGGCGCGCATGCTGCTCTGGTCCAAGGCGCTCGCGCTGGAGGCCGGCCGCGCCGGCGCCGAGGCGGAGTGGACGTGGTGGGTGGAGCGGCTGGAGGCGGCGCGCGCGTGAAAACGCACCGCCCGCCGGAGGTCCCCGAGTCGAAGGGACGTACCGGCGGGCGGCGCAACTGCGATGCGTCTAGCCCTTCGTCTTGCTGGCGGCCTTCGCGGGCTTGGGCTTCGACACGGAGATGGCGTGGCCCACGGTGTACGTCACCACCACCACGTTCCCGACCTGCACTCTTTCCAGGTTGGCCTTGTCGTCGGCCGTCACGGTGAACGCTTCGCCGTTCATGGGCTGCAACGTCGCCGTGCCCTTCGCCTTGTCGATCGCCTTGATGGTGACCTTTGCCGTGGTGCGCTCGTGCCAGCTCGCCGCCGGCATCTCTCCGGGCTTGGCCTGCGACGTCATCGTCTCCGAGCTCGCCTCGGCCTCCCCCGAACCCTCGACGTGGATCGTGAACGACTCGGTGAACGTGGACTTCACCTCGTCTCCAACCTTGAGCTGGGCGAAGTTCTTGACCTCCTCGCCGCACTCGATGTCGAGCGTGTCACCGTGAGCCGATCCCACCATCGTCACGACACGCGTGGCTTTGTCGATGTGGATGATCTTGGCCGTCCGCGTCTCTTTGGCCATGGCGCTGAACGCCGGCTTGGTGGCGGCCGCGCCCTCCTGCGCCCGCGCGCCGAACGGAACGGCGAGCACCAGCAGCGCGGCCAGCAGCGTGGACCTTCGCATGGATTTCCTCCGGGTCGGTGACGATGTGGGGGGTGTGAGCGCTGTGCAGGCTACAGGCGCGCGCCGGCATACGCCAATGATTCCCCGGAGGGCCCGTCGGGTATTCCACGGCGGGGCCGCGCGGTACTTCGCGCCCCGCCGTCACGACCCGGTGAAGTCCTTCCTCGTCGCGTTGGCCACCCCGTGGTGAACGACTAGTCTGATGTCGAGGCACACGCATCGCGCTTCTCTCGGCCGCCCATTGGACCTTGTCGCTGCCGAAGGAGTCCCATGCGTCTCTCCCTCCGGTTCGTGCTTCCGCTGCTGCTCGCGATCGGGCTGCTCGGCTACGCGATGGTGCCGCTCGTCGACCGGCTGATCCTCGGCTGGTTCGTGCGCGACCTGGACATGCGCGCGACGCTGGTGGCGAACACCGCCCGCGAGCGCGTCCACGACCTGGTCGGAAGGCCGGACCGAGCGCCGTTGCTCGCGTACCTGTCCCGCCTCACCGAGGACGAGCGCCTGTTCGCGGTCGGATTCTGTCCGGCGGACAGCTCGGCGCCCGCGTTCACGGCGAGCATGCCGGGGCCGCTGCGCTGTGATGAGCTGAAAGCCGCCGCCCAGTCGCTGCCCCGGCTGCTCTCGAGCCCGAGCGGGCCGCTCATGGTCTCGGTGCGCTCGCTCACGGACGGCGGCACGCGGTTCGGCGAGATGGTGCTCGTCCACGACCTGAGCTTCGTCGCGCGGCGGAGCGCGGAGACGCGCAAGTACATCTTCTACCTGTTCGTGGGGCTCGGGTTCATGATCGCGCTCATCACCGTGATCATCGCGCAGCTCTCGTGGCGGGGGTGGGTGCACGGCCTGCGCGCGGTGCTGCGCGGCGAGGGGCTGCTGCGCCCCGCGGACGCGTTCGTCCGGCCCGAGTTGCGCCCGATCGCGCGCGACGTGCGCGCGCTGATCCGCGAGCTCGAGACCGTGCGCGCCCGCGACGAGGCGCAGATCGCCTGGGCGCCGGACACGCTGCGTGCCGTGCTCCACAACGACCTCCGTGGCCAGGAGGTGATCGTGGTCTCGAACCGCGAACCCTACATCCACGTCCGCGGGGAAGCCGGGTCCGGTGCGCTCAGCGTCTCGCGCCCGGCGAGCGGGCTCGTGACCGCGCTCGAACCGGTGATGCGCGCGTGCTCCGGAACCTGGATCGCCCACGGCGGCGGCTCCGGCGACCGCGAAACGGTGGACAAGCACGATCGGCTGGACGTGCCGCCGCCGCCCGAGGCACCGGCCTACCAGCTCCGCCGCGTCTGGCTGAGCGAGGAGGAGGAATCGGGCTACTACTACGGCTTCTCGAACGAGGGGCTGTGGCCACTCTGTCACATCGCGCACGTGCGCCCGGTGTTCCGCTCGACCGACTGGGAGCAATACGCGAAGGTGAACCGCGCCTTCGCGAACGCGGTGCACGAGGAGGCGCGCACGGACGATCCGATCGTCCTCGTTCACGACTACCACCTGGCGCTGGCGCCGCGGATGATCCGCGAGGCCATGCCGGCGGCCACGATCATCGCGTTCTGGCACATCCCGTGGCCGAACCCGGAAGCGTTCGCGATCTGTCCCTGGCGCGAGGAGCTGCTCGACGGCCTGCTCGGCAGCAGCATCCTCGGCTTCCACACGCAATTCCACTGCAACAACTTCGTCGACACGGTCGAACGGCTGATCGAGGCGCGCGTCGACCGCGAGCTGTTCAGCGTCACGTACAAGGGCGCGGCGACGAGCGTGAAGCGCTACCCGATCTCGGTCGAGTGGCCGTCGTCGGTGGTCGCCACGTCGGGCTCGGTGGACTGCTGTCGCGCGGAGGTGCGCCGGCGGCACGGACTGCCGGAGAACCAGGCGCTCGGCGTCGGCGTCGACCGCCTCGACTACACGAAGGGCATCGAGGAGCGGCTGCGCGCGGTGGAGCGGCTGTTCGAGATGCGGCCCGAGTGGGTGGGTCGGTTCACGTTCGTCCAGATCGGCGCGCCCACGCGGAACCGCATCGAGCAGTACCAGCAGTACGACGCGCGCGTGCGCGCGCTCGCCGAGCGGCTGAACGAGCGCTTCGCGGCCCCGGATCGGCCGCCGCCCGTGGTGCTGTGCGTCAAGCACCACCAGCCCGAGCAGGTCTACGAGTACTACCGCGCCGCCGACGTGTGCGTCGTGACGAGCCTCCACGACGGCATGAACCTGGTCGCCAAGGAGTTCGTGAGCGCGCGCGACGACGAGCGCGGCGTGCTGATCCTGAGCCAGTTCACCGGCGCCTCGCGCGAGCTGCCCGAGGCGCTGATCGTGAATCCCTACGACAGCGACCAGTGCGCCACCGCGCTGCACGTGGCGCTGTCGATGCCGGCCGCGGACCAGCGCGCGCGCATGCGGCTCATGCGCAGCCTGGTGCGCGAGTTCAACGTCTATCGCTGGGCGGGTCGCATGCTGCTCGACGCCGCGCGCATGCGCCGGCGCGATCGCGTGCTGGAGCGCGGGGCGTGAGGCGCCCGCTCCCCGCGCCGTGCTCGGACTGGGCGTACTTCCTGGACCTGGACGGCACGCTGCTCGAGTTCGGGGACCACCCCCGGGCGGTGGACGGTGACGCGCGGCTGAGGAAGCTGCTCGCCGGGCTCCACCGCGCGACGGGTGGAGCGGTCGCGCTGGTGAGCGGTCGCGCGCTCGCCGACTTGGACCGGCTGCTCGGCACTGCGGGCCCGCGGCTCGCCGCCGCCGGCCAGCACGGCATCGAGCGGCGGGACGCCAGGGGGCGCGTCGTCCACCACCCGTTCGCCGCCGCGCGGCTCGAGCACGCACGCGCGCAGCTCGCCACGGCGGTCGCCGCGCGGCCGGGGCTCGTGCTCGAGCACAAGGGCGCATCGCTGGCGCTCCACTACCGGCGCGCGCCGCGGCTCGGCAGTTACGCCCATCGCCTCGTCCGCTCGCTCGCGCCCGGGCTCGGGCCCCGGTTCCGCATCCAGACCGGCAAGTGCGTGGTCGAGGTGAAGCCGGCCGGGCGGGACAAGGGCGCGGCCGTGCTCGAGTTCATGCGCGAGCCGCCGTTCCGCGGGCGACCCGCCGTGTTCATCGGCGACGATGCCGCCGACGAACACGGCTTCGCGGCCGTGAACCGGCTCGGCGGGCTGTCGATCAAGGTGGGCCGGGGCCGGACCGTGGCCCGCTGGCGGCTGCGCAACGTGGCCGCGGTGTGGGCGTGGCTCGCCTCGGGCTGGAAGAAGCCAGCATGAAGACACCGTCGCTGGACCTGGCGCTGATCGGCAACGGCACGATCGGCGCGCTCGTGGATCCCCTCGGGGACATCGTCTGGGGTTGCTTCCCGCGCTTCGACGGCGATCCGCTGTTCTGCTCGCTCCTCGGCGGCGCCGGGCACTTCGCCGTCGAGCTGGTGGGAGCGGTTCGCCACGAGCAGGAGTACCTCGCGAACACGGCCATCCTCGTCACCCGCGCGTTCGACGGCGCGGGCGGCGCGATCGAGGTCATCGACTTCGCGCCCCGCTTCCGGCAGTTCGGCCGCATGTTCTGCCCGATGATGCTCGTGCGCCGCGTCCACCGGCTCGCCGGTCATCCGCGCGTGCGCATCCGCATCCGCGCCACGTCCGGGTACGGGCAGGCCACGCGGGGCATCACCTGGGGCAGCAACCACGTGCGCTTCGTGACCGATGACGGCGGCCTCAGCGTTCGCCTCACCACCGACGTGCCGGTGACGGCGGTGCTCGAGCAGAGCGCGTTCCTGCTCGAGGACACCCTGACGCTGCTGCTCGGACCCGACGAGACGACGCAGGAGGGTGTGGCCGCGATCGGCGCCCGGTTCCAGGGCGAGACCTCCGCCTACTGGCACGACTGGGTGCGCTCGCTCGCGATCCCGTTCGAGTGGCAGGACGCGGTGATCCGCGCCGCGATCAGCCTGCAGCTGAACGTCTACGAGGACACGGGTGCGATCATCGCCGCGATGACGACCTCCGTGCCCGAGGTCGCCGGCAGCGAGCGCAACTGGGACTATCGCTTCTGCTGGTTGCGGGACGCCTCATTCGTCATCAGCGCGCTCAATCAACTGGGTGTGACCCAGACGATGGAGCGCTACCTGGCCTACATCCTGAACTTGGTTGCCGAAGGCGACGCCGCGTCGCTCCAGCCGCTCTACGGCGTCACCGGGACCCGGGACGTGACCGAGCGGATCGTCGGCACGCTGCCCGGCTATCGCGGCATGGGCCCGGTGCGCGCCGGCAACGCGGCGGCGCTCCAGGCGCAGCACGACGTTTACGGCGCCGCGATCCTCGCCGCGACGCACGCGTTCTACGACCACCGCCTCGTCCGGCGTGGCGACGTCGAGCTGTTCCGGCGGCTCGAGCCGCTCGGCGCGGCGGCGGCGGCGCGCTTCGACCAGCCGGACGCCGGGCTCTGGGAGCTTCGCGGCGCCATGCGCGTGCACACGTTCTCGAGCGTGATGTGCTGGGCCGGCTGCGACCGCCTCGCGCGCATCGCCGCGCACCTCGGGCTCTCCGACCGCGAGGCGCACTGGCGCGCGCTGGCGGATCGCATCCGCGACACGATCTGCCGGCGGTCGTGGAACGCGGCACTCGGGAGCTTCACCGCGGCAATGGACGGCGACACGCTGGATGCGAGCCTGCTCCGGCTCCACGACCTCGGCTTCCTCGCGGCGGACGACCCGCGCTTCGCCGGCACCGTGCACGCGATCGGGCGGGAGCTCAAGCGCGGCGAGTTCATCTTCCGCTACGTCGAGGCCGACGACTTCGGCCCGCCGAAGAACGCGTTCATCGCCTGCACGTTCTGGTACATCAACGCGCTGTTCTCGCTCGGCGAGCGCGACGAGGCGCGCACGCTGTTCGAGCACGTGCTCGCCTGTCGCAACCGCCACGGACTGCTGGCCGAGCACATCGACCCCGCGACCCACGAGCTGTGGGGGAACTTCGTCCAGACCTACAGCATGGTGGGGCTGATCAGCGCCGCGATCCGGCTGTCGAAGCGCTGGGACGAGGCGTTCTAGGACACTTGCGTCACCTGAGGTTCGCCTCGAACAGCGCCAGGATCCGCTTGTACTCGTCCAGCCACGAGTCCGCGTGCGTGAAGCCGTGGCGCTCCATCGGGAACGGGGCGAGCGTGACGTTGTCCTTGTGCAGCTCGATCAGCCGCTGGTAGAGCCGCACCGAATCCTCGAACAGCACGTTGTCGTCGATCACGCCGTGGCAGATGAGCAGCGCGCCCTTCAGCCCCTCCGCGTACTCGATCGGCGAGGACCGGTAGTAGGCGAGGCTGTCCGCTTGCGGCGTGTTGAGGATCGCCGCGGTGTAGCCGTGGTTGTACTGCGTCCAGTCCGTCACCGGGCGCAGCGCGGCGCCGGCGCGGAACACGTCGGGCGCCTTGAACATCGCCATCAGCGCCATGAACCCGCCGTACGATCCGCCATAGACGCCCACGCGGTGCTCGTCGCCGCCGTGCGTGCGGGCGAGCCAGTGCACGCCGTCGACCAGGTCCTCGAGCTCGGGCTCGCCCATGCGGCGGTAGATCGCCGTGCGCCAGTCGCGGCCGTAGCCCTGCGAGGCGCGGTAGTCCATGTCGAGCACGACGTAGCCACGCTCGTTCAGGAGGTGGTGGAACATCTGCTCGCGGAAGTAGTACGGGAACTGGAGCTGCGTGTTCTGCAGGTAGCCGGCGCCGTGCACGAACATCACGATCGGGTGCGAGCCGGCGGTGTCGGCGGGCAGGTAGAGCCGCGACCAGATCGGCGCGGCGCCGTGACTCGACGGCACCGCCACGATGCGCGGCTCCGGCCAGCGGATCGCCTTGTACTCGGCCGTGCGCGTGTCGGTGAGCTCGCGCACCGCGCCGCCGGAAGTGCTTGCGACCGCGAGCTGCGTCGGCACGTGGGTCGAAGAGTGCTGCACCCACAGCCGCGTGCCGTCGGGGGAGAGGCCGAACGCGCTGCATCCCTGGAGCCTCGTCAGCCGCTCGGGCCCGCCGCGCGCGGGCGCGCCACCCGTGGTCGCCACCCGGTAGATGTCGTAGGCGTACGGCGCTTCGGCGTTCGTGAGCACGTAGAGCCAACGGCCGTCCGGCGAGCGCACGGGCGAGGTCACCTCGAACTTCCCGCTCGTGAGCGCGGCGGCCGGTGAGCCCGGCGCCTTCACGTAGAGGTGCGCGTAGCCGGTCTCCTCCGACTGGAACCAGAAGCGCCTGCCGTCGGGGAGCCAGCCGAGGTCGTTGTAGTCCCAGTTCACCCACGCGCTGTCGGTGAGCCGGTGCTCGGGCCGGAGCGCGTGCTTCTCGAAGTCCACCGTGGCGAGCCAGCGGTCTTTGTTGTCGTTCGAGCTCAGCCGCATCAGCGCTTCGCTCCCCTGGGCGTTGAACACGATCGAGGACACCTCGAGCGAGCGCTCCTTCGCGTCTTTCTTCGACGTCGCCGCGCTGTCGGACCGCGCAGGATCCGTGCCGGCGCCATCCGTGCCGGCAGGCGTCCGGGTGCCGCCCGCGCGCTCGTTCTCCGCGCGCACGCTCGCCAGCAGGTCGTCCTTGATGCCGGGGAGCGGCGTGTACGCGAGCTTCTCGCGCGTGCGCGTCTTCAAGTCCACGAGCCACAGCGTCTGCGGCGCGGGCTCGTTCCGGCCCACGCGCGTGCGCGTCTCCTCCACCTCTTCGTAGCCCGACTCGGTCACGTACACGGGCATCTTGCCGACGCGGCCCTCGTCGTAGCTCTTGGGCGTGGTCACGGCGAGCAGCCAGCGGCCGGCGGGCGACAGCACGCTGCGGTCCAATTTCACGTCGTCGCCGAGGTAGACGGGGAGCGGCGAGCGCGTGGGGTCGGCGCTGCGCAGCCGCTCGGCCTCGCGCTTGAGCGAGTCGCGATCGGCGCGATCGTGTCGGAGCGTGGTGATGAGCCGGAGCTGCATGCGCTCGAGGTCGCCTGATCTCTTCTCGTCGGGGTCCTTCCCCAGCACGAGCAGCGCGACCGGTCCGGTGACGCCGCTGCCGAGGTCGTAGGCGAGCCAGTCGGTCCCGCTTCGGAACTGGAGCGTGCGGCCGTCGGCCGAGAACTGGGGCGAGCTCTCGAACGCGGGCGTGCGCGTGACCTGGACGAGCTGGCGCGATCTCAAGTCGCGCACGAACAGGTCGCCGTTGCGCACGAACGCCGCCCGGCGGCGCTCGCGGTCGAACACGGGCGAAGCGGCGTCGAGTGCCGAGAGCTCCGCCGGCGCCACGCGGCGCGGCGCGCCGCCGCCCGCGGGCACGCGCCAGAGGTCTCGCACCGGCGAGCCCGTGCGCTTGAGGCTGTAGAGCACCGAGCCGCCGTCCAGCGACCAGTACGGCCGCTCGACCGCCGGCCCGATCCAGTCCGGGTCGGCCATGATGCGCTCGAGCGTGAGTGGCGCGGCCCCTACCGTGGAGAGGGCGGCGGCGAGGAGGACGGGGACGAGCAGGAGGGGGACGCGGGGCATCGTCGTGCTCCGAAAGGAGGCGCGCGGAACGGGCGGGGCGTCCCCGCGTCGCGCGCGGCCCGCGGAGGCCGGCGAGGTTATGCCGCGGCTACGGCCGAGGCAACGCCGCGTCGCCGCTCCACAATCAATGCAACGGGCCGCTATATTGAAACGATGCCACGGGGTCCCGCCGCGTTGCTTCAAGGCCTCGACCGCGTCTCGCCGAGCAAAGCGGCGTGGGCGGTGACGCTGCTCGGCGCGATCGCGCGCGCGCTCTATTTCCCGGTGCCCGCGATCACGGGCTCCGACTGCGACGCCGTCGGCTACCTCGAGCTGGCGCGGCACCTGCGCGCAGGGCACGGCTTCGTCACGAACAGCCTCTATCACCTCTGGGTCACGCCGGCCGCGTTCCCGCGACCGGAGTCGCTGTGGAACCCTCTCCAGCCCAGCGCCATCGCCACCCTGGGCGCCGTGGTCCCCGACCTCTGGCTCGCGGGCAAGCTGGTCGCGCTGCTCTTTGGATTGTGCGTCCCCGCGCTCACGCTGCTCGTGACCGAGCGTTTCACCGGCCGTCGCGACATCGCGGTGATCGCGGGCGTGCTCGCGGCGCTCGATCCCACGCTCGTGACCTGGTCGGCTCGGCCGCTCACCGAGATGGGCACGATCGCGCTCGTGACGCTGGTGTGGGTGCTCGCGTTCCGGCGCGGGCGCGGAGCCGGATGGCTGCTCGGCGTCGCGGCCGGCGTCGCCTGTCTCCAGAAGTATCAATCGGGCCTGGTCTGGCTCGGGCTCGTGCCCGCGGTGATCGCCGACCGTGGCTGGCGCGACGGCGCGCGCACGCTCGCAGCCGCCGCGATCGGCTTCGCGCTGGTGATGGCGCCGTGGTGGGTGCGCAATGTGCAGACGTTCGGTGATCCGTTCTACACCGAGATCAAGTGGAACCTGCTCTGCGACTGGGGGCTCGGTGGCGACGAACTCCGGTTCTGGGCGCGCTTCGAGCGGCCGCCCACGCTGCCGGGCTATGCGCTCTCGCACCCGGTGGACGCGCTCCGCGTCACCTACGGGGGCCTGCGCCTGATGCTCGAGATGGGATGGCGGGACCACGTGGCGAGCCCCGCCATGGTGCCGCTCGCGCTGCTCGGGCTCGCGAGCCTGCGCCGCTTCCCATCCCGCGCGCTCGCATTCGCGCTCTATGCCGGCGTGCTGGTCTTCGGCTCGGCGATCACGATCGCGCGCCCGCGTTTCCTGCTGAGCGCGCTGCCGCTGGTGCTGGGCCTGGTCGCGGCCGGTGCGGTGACGCTCTACGAGTGGGGGCGCGGCCGCAGCCGCCCGCAGGCGCTCTTCGCGGCCACGGCCGCGATCGCGCTGCTGGCTCTCGTCCTCGTGGGTGACGTGACCGGCATCGTGCGCACGGCGGGGGACACCAGGACGCTGTGGAACGCGCGCCAGTACCTGTGCGCGCTCGAGGAGGGCGCCGGCGCGGCGTGGGTGCGCGCGCACGCGGCGGACAGGTCCCCGGCCATCGTGATCGAGCCGCTTCACGGCGCGTGGTTCCTCGAGGACCGACCGGCGCTCCGGATGCCCTACGACGACGCGGCCGTGGACACGTTGCGGCGGCGCTTCGGCGCGCGCTGGCTGATCACCACCGAGCGCGACCAGGCCATCCACCTGCCGGCGTGGGCGAGCGCGCCGCCGGCATGGGCGCATGCCGTTCACCACGCCGACGTGGCGCAGTACGCGCCGGATGCGGTGGCCCAGGGCTATCGCTACGCGAGCCCGGTGCTGGTCTACGAGCTCGACCCGGTGCTCGACCCGCCCGGCCCGTGAACGGTCAGCAGCGGCCCGGGCGCCGATTCCCACCGTTTCCGCACCTGCGTGCTACATTTCCGCTGCCCAAGCGGGCTCCCGTGGAGGCGAAATGGACTTCTCCGTCGTCGGGCTCAACTTCTTCTACGCCATCCTCGGCGTGGTGCTCATGTTCCTGGCCTACCGGGTGATCGACCTGCTGACGCCCGAGGTGGACTTCCCCGCCGAGCTGCGCAAGGGGAACGTCGCGGTGGCCATCTTCATCGCCGCCATCTTCCTGTCGGTGGCGATGGTGATCGCCCAGTCGCTGAACTGACATCGCGCCGGGGGGAGAACACCAGATGACGACACGATCGGCGGGCATCGTACTGCTCGTCGCGTGCGCGGGACTTCTCGTCGCGGCGACCGCCGCCGCCCAGGGCCGCGGCCGACCCGATCGCTACGACGAGACGTTCCGCAAGTACAGCAAGCGCTACTTCGGGCCCACGTACGACTGGCGCGTGTTCAAGGCGCAGGGGCTGGCCGAGAGCAACCTGGACTCGCTGGCGCACAGCCGGTTCGGGGCCCGCGGCGTCATGCAGCTCATGCCCACCACGTTCCGCGAGATCGCATCGCGCAATCCGGAGATCCGGCGCGCGATCAACGATCCGGAGATGAACATCGCCGCCGGGATCTCCTACGACCGCCGGCTGTGGCTGCAGTGGGAAGCCGATTCGGTCACCACCCACCGGCGCGAGTTCATGCTCGCCAGCTACAACGCCGGCCGCGGCACGATCCTGGGGGCCATGTCCGCCGCGCGCGCCCGGCGCCTCGACGAGCGCTCGTGGCCGAACATCGAGAGCGTCGCCCCGACGGTGCCGCGCTGGCGCTGGCGCGAGACGATCGGCTACGTGCGGAAGATCGACGGCCACCTCGCCAAGCTCGACGAGCAGGGACGGCTCATCATTTCGAAGCCCTGACCGCGCCAAAGGCCGCGGATCGCGCCCGCGCGCATGCTAGGCTCTCCGGGTGCGTGCGCGGGTGATCCTCATGCTCGGGGCGGCGATCGTGCTGGCCCTTCCCGCGGGGGTGTCGGAGGCCGAACCCCCGCCGTTGCCCGCGGCCGGCACCCGGCTCGCGGTCCGTCCGGCGCGCGCGGCCGAGACCGCGGTGGTGCGGTTCCGCGACCTCGCGCGCGCCGACGCGGCGCGGCGCTCGTTCGAGGGCGCGCTGGCGCCGCTCGTGATCCTGCAGGGTGAGGAGAGCGCCGAGGTCGAGGGCGAAGCGGAGGAGCCGTTCACCCCGACACCGCTCGAGTCGTACGCGTTCCCCGTGCCCGGGCTCGCGCCGCTCGTGCCGTCCCCGGCGCCCGCGCAGAGCTTCGTCGGCCTGGACGACATCCCGCGCGTCGGCACGAACACGCTCGTCATCCCGCCCGACGTCGACGGCGCCGTGGGTGCCGACGTGATCCTCGAGGGGCTCAACAACAACTACCGGCTCTACGACAAGGCGTCCGGCGCGAGCCTCGGGACCACCTCGATCACCACGTTCTGGGCGGCGGCGGGCGGCAACGGCGTGTTCGACCCTCGCGTGCTCTACGACCCGGTGCAGCAGCGCTGGATCGCGGTGGCGCTCTCAGATTCGCGTTCGATCGCCTCGTCGATCCTGATCGGCGTGACCCAGACGAGCGACCCGGCCGGGGCGTGGACCCTCTACCGCGTGCTCGCCGACAGCACGGGAGCGGACTGGGCCGACTTCCCGAGCGTGGGCTTCAACAAGAACTGGATCGCGATCAACGTCAACCTGTTCACGGTCGCCGACAACAGCCCGCACGGCGCGCGCTGCCTGATCGTCGACTACGCGCAGGCGCGGGCCGGCACGCTCGTGGCGTCGTACGCGAACGGCACAGGGTTCTGCAGCGCGCCGGCGGCCACGCGCTCGCCGACCGAGCCGACGCTCTTCGTGCCCACGCACCTCTCGAGCGCGGGCGGCACGTACCGGCTGGACACGATCACCGGGGCGCCGGGATCCCCCGTCTACACCGTGGGCGCGACGCGCTCGCGTGGCGTCACCTGGACGCAGCCCCTGGGCCAGATCCTGCCGCAGGCGTCGCCGCTCGCGGGCAGCAGCAATTGCGGTGTGCCCGCGTGCGCCATCGAGACGCCGGACGCCCAGATCCGTTCCACGCCGGTATCCCGCGACGGCTCGATCTGGTACACGCAGACCGTGGGCCTGCCGGCCGGCGTGCTGGCGCGGACCGCGGTGCAGTGGACCCGGCTCGAGGCCTCGACCGGCAACGTGCTCGACGGCGGCCGGATCGACGACCCGACCGCCACCGCGACGAACGGGGGCCGGTGGTACGCCTACCCGCACGTGGGCGTGAACGCCGCCGGCGACGCGGTCATCTGCTTCTCGCAGTTCTCGTCGGCCGACTTCGCGTCCGCGGGCTACGCGATGCGGCTCGCGTCGGACGCGGCGGGCACGCTGCGCGAGCCCATGGTCTACAAGCCGGGCGAGGACTACTACCGCAAGGATTTTGGCGGCGGCCGCAATCGCTGGGGTGACTACTCGAAAGCGCAGGTCGATCCCGTGGACGACGCGAGCGTGTGGGTCGTGGCCGAGTACGCGAAGGCGCGCGTCGGCACCGACGACAGCCCCGGAGGCGTCAACTCGAGCCGCTGGGGAACGTGGTGGGCGCGCGTCGGCCCCACGCTGACGATCGCCGCAGGGCCGACCGTGGCCGAGGGCGACAGCGGCGCGGTGGCGTACACCGTGCCGGTCTCGCTGAGCCTGGCGCTGCCCGTGGACGTGACCGTGAGCTACACGGTGAGCGACGGCAGCGCGAGCGTGGCCGACGGCGACTACGACGCCCCGGGTACGCCGGTCGTGATACCGGCCGGCGCGCTCTCCGCCGCGATCCCGTTCACGGTCCGTGGCGACCGGCGCTACGAGGGCGGCGACGAGACGTTCACGGTCACGATCGTCTCGGCGCCGGGCGTGACGCTCGGCTCGCCCGCGCAGGCCACGGTGACGATCCACGACACCGATCCGTTGCCGGCGCTCTCGGTGAACGACGTGACCGGCGCCGAGGGGAACGCGGGCAGCGCGCCGTTCACGTTCACCGTGTCACTCTCGAACCCGTCGTTCCAGACCATCAGCGCCGCGTATGCGACCGCGGACAGCTCTGCCACCGTCGCGGGCGGGGACTACATCGCGGCGAGCGGGACGGTGACGTTCCCGCCCGACGTCACGTCGGCCCCCGTCGCTGTCAACGTGAAGGGCGACGCCACCCAGGAGCCGGACGAGATCTTCCGCCTCGGCCTCGCGAGCCCGGTGAACGCCACGATCGCGGACGCGCAGGGCCTGGGCCGCATCCTCGACGACGACGACCACACGCCGCCCGCGGTGACCGTTCAATCGCCGAACGGCGGCGAGACGCTCGTCGGCGGCACCACGGCGCCGCTCACGTGGCTCGCCACCGATCCGTCGGGGGTCGCGCACGTCGACCTGGCGCTGTCACGAGACGGCGGCGCCACGTTCACGCCGATCGCCGCCGGCGAGGCGAACGATGGCGTCTACCCCTGGATCGTGACCACGCCGGCAACGGTCCAGGCGCTGCTGCGGGTGACGGCGGTCGACGGCGCCGGCAACACCGGCAGCGACGTCAGCAACGCACGGTTCAGCATCGCGTTCGCGAGCACGGCGGTGCCCGACCTGCCGCTGGAGTTCGCGCTCACCGGCGTCGTCCCCAATCCCGTCGTGGGCCGCGCGAGCATCGGCTACGCGCTGCCCCGCGCCGGGCACGTGCGGCTCGCGGTCGCCGACCTCCAGGGCAGGACACTCGCCGTGCTGGTCGACGGCGAGCGCCCGGCGGGTCGCCACAGCGCCGGCTGGGACGTGACCGGAGCGCCCGCCGGCATCTACTTCCTTCGCTGCGAGGCTGCCGGCAAGGTTGCGACCCGGCGCTTCGCCGTCACCCGCTGACGGGCGGATCCACCCAGTCCCGGGTGAGAAGCCCCGCGCCCGCTTGGGCCCACCGGGCCGGTGTTCCCGTGCACCGTGACCGGCCCCGCCGTGCACACCGCGCACCGCGTCCGCAACGGTTTGCTCGCGAACGCTCACGGATCCGGGGCGCGACGGCGTTTCGCAAGGGCGATCTTTGTTGAGAGCTGGTCCTCCACTTGCAGTGAAACGGGACTGACATCATCTGGAGGTCCCGTCATGCCACGTCGCACGAACACGCGGATCCGGCCAGCGCTCGCACTGCTCACCGCGCTGCTGCTCGCCGGCTGCTCGAAGTCGCTCCTCACCGCGCCCGACCCGGCCACCACGAACGTCCCGGTGGTCGAGAACGCCAGGCAGGCGCCGCAGCCGCCGAGCCTGCTCGGCGGCGCGCTGCCGATCGTCGACCAGCTCCTGAACTGGGTCACCGTCGTCACGAAGCTCGTGCGCAAGGACCAGGAGATGGTGGTCACCGGCCACCGCTGGTCGCTCGAGTTCGAGAAGGGTTCGCTCAGCGCGGACGCGACGATCACGATCCAGGACTACGACCCCAACGTCCTCGACGTGCAGTTCGGTCCGCATGGCACGCAGTTCCCGGTGCCGGTGACGCTGTCGATCGACTTCGCCAACACCGACGCCGATCCGGGTGCCGCGCACTACAACGGTCGCGAGCCGGCGCTCTACTGGCTCAACGAGCACACGAACACGTGGGATGAAGTCCCCGGCCGCGTCGACTGGCTGCGCAAGAAGCTCATCGTCAAGCTGCCGCATTTCTCGCGCTACGTCGTCGGCACCAAGGCGGGCTGGAAGCACCAGCCGCAGCGCCAGGACGACTGACCCGGCAAAGTTCGACGCTCGAGTTCGTTGCACCGCCCCGGCGGGCGGCCCCTGATGGCCACCGCCGGGGTTCCCTTTAGGACCCGGCGCATCGGTGCCGCCGCAAGCCACGTTCGTCGGGAGCGCTCACACGCTGACCCGCGCATGACACGCGGGATGCGGACGCTCGGCGATACTGCGCGGCCATGTCCCGCCACCCCTTCCTACGCCTTCGCATGCTGCTGCCGGCCGCGGGGGTCGTGCTGCTCGCTGGTTGCGGTCATGCGCCCACGGGAGGGTCCGCGACGCGGTCAGCGACCGGGGCCACCCAGGACACGCTGCCGCTCGAGCCGGTCACGGCCGCGCAGGTGCACGACCGCGTCCGCGAGCCCGGCGCGCGCGCCACGGTCGTCAACGTCTGGGCGACGTGGTGCGGGCCCTGTCGCGAAGAGTTCCCGGCACTGGTGGCACTCGCCGAGCGCGACCGCGAACGCGGCCTGCGCGTGCTGTTCGTGTCGGCAGATTTCGACGACCAGGCGCACGAGACGCGGCGGTTCCTCGCCGAGCACCACACACCGGGCCCGTGGCTCGTGAAAACCGGCCGCGACCAGGAGTTCATCGACGGGCTCGACCGGCGCTGGAGCGGCGCCCTGCCCGTCACCATCGTCTACGACCCGGCCGGCAAGCCGGTGCAGTTCTGGGAGGGCGGAGCGGATTCCGCCCGCTTCGCCGCGGCGGTCGAGCCGCTGCTCACGACTCAACCCTGAGAGAGGAATACGCCATGCACGCGCTTCGTTCACCGATCGCTCGACTCACCGCACTCGCCGGCCTCGCGTTGGCGCTCACCGCCGGATCCGCCCGCGCCGACCTCGCGATCGGCGATGACGTCCCGATGAAGGACGTGAAGATGGCTGGCGTGGACGGCAAGTCGGTGTCGCTCTCGAGCGTGGCCGGCAAGAAGGGCACGCTCGTGGTGTTCACGTGCAATCACTGCCCGTGGGCGAAGATGTGGCAGACGCGCGTGACCGAGATCGGCAACGCCGCGGGCAAGGCGGGGATCGGGATGGTGGCGATCAATGCGAACGACCCGGCGGAGTATCCCGAGGACGACATGAACGGGATGAAGCAGCGCGCGAAGCAGCTCGGGATGAAGTTCCCCTACGTCGTCGATGCCACGTCCGACGTGGCGCGCGCCTTTGGCGCGACGCGCACGCCGGAGGCGTTCCTGTTCGACGCCGGGGGCAAGCTGGTCTACCACGGTACGATCGACGACAGCCCGAAGGACGCGGCGGCGGTGAAGGACGCCTGGCTCAAGGATGCCGTGAACGCGGTCTCGGCCGGGAAGACGGTGACCACCGCCGAGACGAAGGCGATGGGCTGCTCGATCAAGCTCCGGACCAAGACGACGAGCTAGGTTTGGTTTGGGGGCATGAGAGAGGCGGCAGCCTGGGAGAACCCAGGCGGCCGCCAGCGTTTCTAGCGGAAGTGCGACTTGAGGGCGCCCCAGGTTTTGCGGCGTACGGGCGTCGCGAGCGTCGCGAAGACCTGGACGCGGGAGTTGTCCTTGTCGAGGACCAGGATCCGGCCCAGCGGATCCACGTCGATGGCGGCTGGGTGGAAGAACTGGCCCGGGAGCGAGCCCTCGCTGCCGAACGTGAGCACGAACGAGCCGTCCTCGCGGAAAGCCGCGACGCGCCCGTTGCCCGCGTCCATCACCAGCACGAACCCGTTCCCGTCCACGACGATCCCGGTCGGCGAGGAGAGCTGGCCCGGCCCGGTCCCGGTCCCGCCGAACGACGACAGGAACCCGCCATCGGCGGTGAAGCGCTGCACGCGATCGAGCGTCAGGTCGGTCACGTACACCGAGCCGTCGGTTCCGAACGCCACCGACGAGGGCTGCTCGAACTGCCCCGAGCCGCTGCCCTGTGTCCCCCAGGCGAGAAGGAACGCGCCCGCCGCGGTGAACTTCTGCACCCGGTGGTTGAGCCAATCGGCCACGTAGATGAACCCCGCGTCGTCCACGCCGATGTCGAGCGGGAACGCGAGCTTCCCGTCCGCCGAGCCCGAGCCACCGAACGAACCCAGGAACGTCCCGGACGTCGAATAGCGCAGCACGCGATCGGCGTTCACATCGATCACGAGCAGGTTGCCGTCGGCGTCGATCGCCGCACCGCCGGGCAGGCTCGCGGACCACTGCGACACGTAGCCGCCGTTCGCGTCGAAGCGCTGAACGCGGCTGTTCGCCGTATCGCCGATGTAGATCGAGCCGTCGGGCGCGACCGCGAGGCCGTGCGGGAGCTGGAACTGGCCGGCGCCCGCGCCGGGCGAGCCGAATGCGAACTGGAACGCGGGCGCCTGGGCCCGGGCGGACGGCGAGACGACGGGCAGCAGGGCGAAGAGGGCGATCACGGCGCGCGAGGTTCGCATGCAGGACTCCATGGGAGCGGAGCGGACACGCCGGTCGCACGCACCTTAGCCGTGCCCCGAGCCCCGATGGAACCTCGTCGCGACGAACGCGGCCTGAGCGGGTAGTGTTCGCGGATGGCCGCCCCCGCACTCGTCCGCAGGCTGGGCCTCGTCGACGTCACGCTGATCGTGATGGGCGGCATCATCGGCTCGGGCATTTTCGTCAACCCGTCCGTGGTCGCGGCGCGCGCGGGGACCGCCGCAGGCGCTCTCGGCGCATGGGCGCTGGGCGGCGCCATCGCGCTCGCCGGCGCGTACATTTATGCCGAGCTGGGTGCTCGGCGCCCGGAGGCCGGCGGCCAGTACGCCTACCTGCGCGAGGCGTTCCATCCCGGGCTGGCGTTCGCGTACGCGTGGGCGCTGCTGCTCTTGATCCAGACCGGCGGCATGGCCGCCTCGGCGATGACGTTCGCGCGCTACGTGCGCGAGCTGGGCCACGTGCCGCTCGCCGAGGGCGTGCTGTCGGCGCTCGTGCTTGCGGCGCTGACCCTGGTGAACGCGCTCGGCGTGCGCGCGGGCGCCGGCACGCAGAACGTGCTCATGGTCCTGAAGATCGCCGCCATCCTCGCGATCGTCGCGGCCGGTCTGGCGCTGACCGGGCACCCGTCGCCGCTGCCGCCTGCGAACGTCGCGGCGCCGGAGGCGCCGGCACCTGCCATGCAAAGAAACTTCGGCGCGGCCATGGTCCCGGTGCTGTTCGCCTACGGCGGCTGGCAGACGGCCGCATTCGTGGGCGGCGAAGTGAAAGACCCCGAGCGCACGCTGCCGCGCGGCATGGTGCTCGGCGTCGTGGGTGTCGTGATCCTCTACCTCGCCGTGAACATCGCCTGCCTGCGGGTGCTGGGTGCTGCGGGGCTCGCCTCGACACCCGCGCCCGCAGCGGCGCTCATGCGCGCCGCGTTCGGCGAGACCGGCGCGCGCGTGTTGGCACTCGGCGTCGCCGCCTCGACGCTGGGATTCTTGAGCCAGGCCATGCTCACCGCGCCGCGCGTCTACTACGCGATGGCGGCCGACGGCCTCTTCTTCCGTGCGGTCGCGCGCGTCAACGCGCGCACGCACGTGCCCGTGCTCGCCGTGGTGCTGCAGGGCGCGGCCGCCACGCTGCTGGCGTTGACCGGCGAGTACGGCCGCATCCTCGACACCGTGGTGTCCGCGGACTGGATCTTCTTCGGGCTCTCGGCGGCGTGCGTGTTCGCGTTCCGGCGAAACGACCGGAACGCCGCGGCTTCGCAAGGCGCCCGCGTGCCGTTCCATCCGCTCACCACGCTCGCGTTCATCGGCGCGAGCGCGTGGATCGTGGTCCAGTCGCTGGCGCACGATCCGAAGAACGGCGCCATCGGGCTCGCGCTCATGCTCGCCGCCTGGCCCGCCTATCTCCTGTGGCGACGGCTCGCCGCGCCGCGCCCGAGCGCTTGAGGAGGATCCGCGCATGCCACGACTCGTCCGCACGCCCACCCGCATCGCCGCCGCGGGCAACAAACCCAAGCTGATCGACGAATTCGTGGGCCGCGTGCACACGTCGAGCGCGCACGTGAGCGTGGCGCGGATGAAAAGCCCCGAAGGCTGGGTGGAGCCCGCCCAGGCGCCGGACTTCGAGGAGCACACGTTCGTGATCTCCGGGCTCCTGCGCGTGGAGCACTGGGGCGCGGACGACGGCCACGGCGTGCTCGACGTGCGTGCGGGCGAGCTCGTGAGCGTGGCCGCGGGCGAGCGCGTGCGCTACTCGACGCCGGAGCCGGGCGGGGCCGAATACGTGGCGATCTGCCTGCCGGCGTTCTCGCCCGATCTCGTGCATCGCGACGGCTGACCTCATCCCGGGGGCCGCTCCGGCCGATGACTCCCTCGCCACCCGAGCAACCTCTCGGGCCAGGGAGGGCCGCATGCGGGACGTTGCACGCCTGTCGCTGGGATCACTCGTCGTGGTCGCGGCCGCACTCGCCCTCGGCGCGGCGCCGGCGCACGCCGCACCTCCCGCCGCCCGTGACTTCATCGACCGCTACGTCGAGGTCACCGGCGGCCGCGCCGCGCTCGATGCCGACACCGCGCTGCACATTCGCGGCCGCGTCACCGACGCCGGCATGAAGGGCACGTTCGAGATCTGGACGTGTTCGCCGGCACGCGCGCTGCGCATCGAGCGCGTGGGTTCGGTGCGCACGAAGCAGGGCATCGATGGCGAAGTGGGCTGGCGCACCGACTTCACGTCCAAGCGCACGAACCCGGTCGAGGGCAGGGATCTCGAGGCCATGCGCGCCGACGTCTGGTTCGCGACCGAGCAGTGGGCGCGCGACGCCAGGGCCAAGGCCGTGCTCGGCCAGAGCTCGTTCCTCGCCGGCCGCGCGCTCCAGGGCGTGGACGTGACGCCGCCCGTGGGTCCGAAGCAGACGCTGTGGTTCGACCAGAAGACCGGCCTGCTCGCGCGCATCACCCGCCACCGCGACCAGTACGAGTGGCACGAGGAGGTCTCGGCCTGGAAGACGCTCGCGGGCCGCAAGCGCGCCACCGTGTACGCGATCGGGTACCCGCAGTTCGCGACCAGCTACCACCGCGAGGACGTGGACAGCGTGTGGGCGAAGGGCCCGAAGGACCCGATGGCGTTCGCGCCGCCGAACAACACCGCGGCGCCTGCGCTGTGGACCGGGGCCCGGGGCAAGATCGAGCTGCCGTTCCGCTACAGCCGCGGACACGTGTGGGTGAACCTGTCGGTGAACGGCGCCGCACCGGCCGAGTTCATCCTCGACACCGGTGCGTTCAACACCTGCCTGGACCGCGACTTCGCGCAGACGCTCGGGATCACCGGCCAGGGCCAGTACGGCGCTCAGGGCGTGGGCGGCTACGACACGTTCGGGTTCACGCCGCTCAAGTCCGTGCGCTGGTCGAACGGCAAGGGCGCGAGCGTGGAACTGCGCGACCTGCGCGCGGGCGTCATCGGCCTCCAGGACGCGCTCAACTCGGTCGAGTGGGGACGCACGGCGGGGCTCCTGGGCTACGACGTCCTGAGCCGGTTCACGCTCGACATCGACTTCGACCGCGAGATCGTCACGCTCTGGGATCCGGCGACGTACGCCCACGAGGGCCCCGGCACCGCCATCCCCATGATCCTGAACGGCAACATCCCGACCGTGGAGATGACGTTGAACGGCGGCTGCAAGGGCACGTACATCGTCGACGTGGGCAACTCGAGCGTGCTGTCGGTGGGCGCCGAGCAGGTCACGAACTGCCGGTTGCTCTCGCTCGAGCACAAGCAGGTGCAGCACTGGGTCGGCGGCATCGGGGGCGCGTTCCAGGAGAACGTATGCCGGCTCGACAGCCTTCGGCTGGGCCCGTTCCTGTTCAAGGAGCCGGTGGCCGGCCTGACGACGCATCACCAGGGCTCGGCGGGGAGCAAGGAGGTGCAGGGCAACATCGGCACCACCGTGCTCGAGCGCTTCCGCTGCACGTTCGACTACGCGCGCGGCACGCTGTGGCTGGCGCCAGCCGCCCGCTTCGAGGAGCGCGAGGCGTTCACGCGCAGCGGTCTCTGGTACACGCGCTGGGCCGGCGTGGTGGTGGTGTTCGGCGTCGTCAAGGGTTCGCCCGCCGAGGACGCGGGCCTGAAGATCCGCGACGTGCTGCGCGCGGTCAACGGCCGGAGCGTCGAGAAGATGACGCCCGAGGAGCTGGACCGCGTCCTCCGCGACGGCAAGGCCGGCGCGACCGTGAAGCTCACGTACGAGCGCGAGCTGAAAGAAGAGACGATCGAGCTGACGCTGGCGGACGTGCTCTAGCCTCGCGCGGGACCCCGATGAAGTCCGGGCGGGGGACCGTCTGATCGCCGGCCCGAACTCCCCGCGTGCTTGGAACCAACCCTTGGGGGCGTCAGATCCAGGGAGTAGAATTGCCGGGCCCCACCGACCGGAGGTCTCGTGTCGATCGACCCGTCATTTCGCTTCAGCCTTCCCCCGTCGACCGAGGGGATGATTCCTGTCACCGCGGAAGAGTTCGAGCGGATCCTGCGAGGCCGGATCGCAGGGTGTCTCCAGGGCTCGCGGGAGCACCGCGATGCAACGTGGCAGTTGGTCCGGCTCTTGGGCACAACCGGTCGTTCGGGTGAAGGGCTTCGCGAGCTCGAGAATCTCTTGGCGACGGCCCTGGATCTCGCCGAAAAGGCCGAGATCGTGCTGGCCTCCGGACAACTGATGGAGAAGCACGGAGATTTCCCGAGCGCCATCCAGGCATACCGCCGCGGAATCGGCCTCGAGCCCGTTCAAGCGCGTGCCTGGTACCTGCTCCACAACAACCTTGGATACAGCCTGAACCAGCTGGGTCGCTATGACGAGGGGGAACGATGGTGCCGCGCGGCCATCCAGATCGACCCCGAGCGACACAACGCATACAAGAACCTCGGGGTTGCATGCGACGGACAGGGTCGTTACGGCGAGGCGATCCACTGCTTCATCGCAGCCGTCAAGGCTGAGGCGACCGATCCTCGAGCCCTCCGCCACCTCGAGGACCTTATCGAGAGGCATCCGGGCGTCCGAACAGAGATGCCCGATCTGGACCACCAGCTCGAGATGTGCAGGGCAGCGGTCACGGCGGCCCGCCAGGTGTGGTCCGCGGCCTGTCCGCCAGAGCCCGGCACGACCTGAATCTCGTGCCGGACGGCCTCCGGGAAGCGCTCGCGGCGCAGAAAGTCGATCAGCGGCTCCCCTATGATCTTCCCATGCTTGCCCACCTCAGGGTCGCTCGGGCCACAGTTCAAGGCTCCGGAACCAGCACGGCCGACCTCACCGACCGAGCGCCGGCCACGATCCCCTTGTCCGTGAACGATGGGGGCACTTCTATCGATAGAACGACTTCACCTCGCCCCAGCTGGTCCGTCGCGAAGCGGTGACCCCGAAGACGCAATCGCCCCGCGCTCGCAACGCGTACGGACCCGTGCTCCCGTTGACCGGTGCGTCCGTATTGTCGCAGGCGTCGTGCATGTTCCGGTGTTGGAACGCCGAGGTCTGGTACTGGCGGCACTGCGGGCAATCGAGGGAATACAACCGCTCGGGCACGACTGGGATGCTACCGCTCGGAGCGACCGGGAACTCCACCTTGAGGAACCCGGCGGATTCGAACTGCGGATTCGGGCTCAACGGCGCCCGGGCGAACCATGGGAAGGCTTTGGGCGACGGCACGACGAACGTGATCGCGCGGGGCGGCACGATGACCACCGACTCATCCGGGACCGGACACTCCGGGCTCCCCTTCCAGCCGATCACGGAGACCGTTGCGGGAATCTCGATGGACGGGGTTAGCGGGAGAAGCCAAACCTGGAGCTCGATGGTGCGTAGCATCATGACACCGTCGCAAGAGCCACAGGTCGCGCGATCTATCCACTGATGGATCACGAGCCCATACTCGAGCTCGTAATACCCGCCCCTGGCAGTTCGCGTTTCGCCCATCATGCACGCGCCGAGGCCGGGCTGGGCAGCCGCTGGCTCGGCGGTGAGCGCGAGAGCGAGCGCAAGGAAGATTCGGATCCGCGAGTGCATGTCTGGCCTCCTAGGTTGGGCTAGGTCCCGGCCGTGCGCCTACGGTACAGACTTCCCCCGCTGCAACACAAGAAATTGGCGTCCCCAACGTGATTCGAACACGCGTCACCGGAGTGAGAACGCGGCCGGGCCGCGCTCGCGCGAAGGATCAGCCGCTCTAGCCGCGCCGCCGCTCCTCCAGCTCCTCGAGCGTGCGCGGCCAGTCGTCGCGCAGCAGCCGCGACAGCGCGCGGTCGGCGAGCAGGCGCCCTCCCGTCTGGCATCGGGCGCAATAATTCATCTCGTTCTCGGCGTAGACCACGCGCTGGACCGGCGCGCCGCAGTCGGGACACGGCTGGCGGTAGCGGCCGTGGACGGCCATGCCGGGGCGGAACGCGGTGACCTTCTCGGGGAACGCGTCGCCCTGCTCGGCCGCGAGCCGGTCGCGCCACTCGGTGAGCACACCCACGATTGCAGTGTGGAGTCGTGCGCGCTCGTCGGCGTCGAGCTGTGACGTGCGCTTGAACGGCGACAACCGCGCGCGGTGGAGGATCTCGTCCGAGTAGCTATTGCCGATGCCGGCGAAGAGCCGGGGGTCGGTGAGCGCGCGCTTGAGCGTGTGGTCTTCTCTGGCAAGCGTCTCGGCCAAGGCCTCGACGCTCATCGACAAGGGCTCGATGCCGCCGGCGTCGAGCGCCGCGAGCGCCGAGGCGTCCGGCAGCAGGTAGAGCGCCGCGCGCTGTTTCGTCGACGCCTCGGTCAGGAGCAACGTGCCGGCGGCGAAATCGAACGCCGCGAGCCCCACGCGCTTCGGGATCGCCATTCCCGGATCCCGCCAGCGGAGCCGGCCCGAGATCATGAGGTGGAGCGCGAGCGAGAGCCCGCCCTTGAGATCGAGCACGAGCCGCTTGCCGACGCGCCGGACGCCCACCACCACGCGGCCGGAGGCCGCGTCCAGCGAAGGCTCCGTCGTCCGCAGCAGGTTCCACCCGGCGACGCGCACGCGCTCGAGGCGCTGCCCGAGCACGCGGCGCTTCAGGTGGTCGACGTAGAGCTCGAGATCGGGCAGCTCCGGCATCGCGCGCGGCGCGGGCGCTTCCGGTCAGGCCACGCCGGCGCCGAGACGCTCCTCCTCGCGCAGCCCGTAGAGCGGCTGGTACTTGCCCCACAGGTAGTCGAGATAGGGCCCGATCGTGAGCGCACCACCGGTCACGCGCTCGATCAGCTCGGGCGCGGTGAACTTCGCCCCGTGCCGGTAGATGTTCTGCTCGAGCCAGCCGTGGAGCGTCCCGAACTCGCCCTTCTTCACGTCGCCGGGGATGCCGGGCTGCGCCTTCACCGCGGTGGCGTAGAACTGGGCCGAGAGGATGTTCCCGAGCGTGTAGCCCTGGAACGCGCCGCCGATCGGGCCGCCGAACCAGTGCACGTCCTGCAGCACGCCGTTCTTGTCGTCCGGCACGGGAATGCCGAAGTCGGCCTCGAACCGCTCGCGCCACACGCGCGCGAGATCCTTCACCGCCACCTTGCCCTCGAGCAGGTCCAACTCGAGGTCGAAGCGGAGCATGACGTGCAGGTTGTACGTGACCTCGTCGGCGTCGGTGCGGATGAGCGAGCGCTCGACCCGGTTCACCGCGCGGTAGAACGTGTCGAGCGGCACGCTTTGCAGTTGCTTCGTGAACACCTGCTGGAGCCGCGGGTAGAAGTGCTCCCAGAAGCCGCGGCTCCTGCCGACCAGGTTCTCCCACAGCCGCGACTGGCTCTCGTGCACGCCGGACGACGTTCCGTTCGCGAGCGGCGTGCCCTCGTAGGCGCGGTCGATGCCCAACTCGTAGAGCGCGTGCCCGCACTCGTGCAGCGTCGAGAACAGCGCGTCGGTGATCTCGTCCTCGCGCACGCGCGTGGTGATGCGCACGTCGCCGAGCGAGAACTTGGTCATGAACGGGTGGTGGGTCTTGTCCTGGCGGCCGCGGGCGAAGTCGTAGCCGAAGCGGCGGATCACCTCGAGGCCGAACGCGAGCTGGTCGGCCTCCGGGGCGTGCTGGCGGATGCAGGCGTCGTCCGCCACCGGGCGCGACGTGATCGCGCGCACGATCGGCACCAGCTTCGCGCGCAGCTCGGCGAAGAGCTGCTTCACCGACGCCGCCTTCATGCCGTAGTCGGAGAAGTCGATCAGCGGGTCGGCGATGTGCTGGTAGCCGGGAAAGCACTCCGCGGTGCGGCGCGAGAGCTCGAGCGTCTTCTCGAGCAGCGGGCGGACGACCGCGAAGTCGTTCTTCGGCCGGGCCTCCGTCCACACCTGGTAGCTCCGGGCCGTGTGCTCCTGGAACTCGGCCACGAGCGCGGTCGGCATCTTCACCGACTGCTCCCAGTTGCGGCGGGTCACGCGCACGAGCGAGGCGTCGTCGGACTCGAACGGCAGCGACGCCGTCTCCTTCGCCGCCGCGTCCAACAGCCGGCCGGTCTCGGCATCGGTGAACCGCTCGTGCGCGAGCCGTGACAGCGTGGCGAGCTGCCGGCCGCGGGCGGGAGCACCCTCCGGTGGCATGTACGTGGTCTGGTCCCAGCGCAGCAGCGCCGCCGCGTTGGTGAGGTCGTCCACCTCGAGCAGGCGGGCTTTCAGGGTGTCGAGCGCGGTCATGCCATCCTCCGGTGCGTCCGGTTCGAGCCTAGGCGATCTCGATCGTCACTTTTTCCATGCTCAGCGGTTCCTTGGTGCCACCCGAGGACGTGCCGCACGCCTCGAGCGCCTTGAGCACCGCCTCGCCGCCCTCGACCGCACCAAAGATGGTGTGCTTGCCGTCGAGCCATGGTGTCGCCACGAACGTGAGGAAGAACTGGCTGCCGTCGGTGCCCGGACCGGCGTTCGCCATGCTCAGGAGACCCGGGCGGTCGTGCTTCACGCCCGGCGCGAACTCGCCGTCGAAGCGATAGCCCGGGCCGCCGGTGCCGCTGCCGAGCGGGCAGCCGCCCTGCGCCATGAACTGCGGGATCACGCGGTGGAACTTGAGCCCGTCGTAGAAGCCGAGCCGCGCCAGGTAGGCGAAGCTCGTCACGTGCATGGGCGCCGTCTCGGGCATGAGTCGGATCGCCAGCTCGCCCTTGGTCGTCACCATGCGCGCACGCACCGTCTTGCCGGCCGGGAACGTCAGCATCTGCGGCTTGGAGAGCCGGGTGCGCCAGCCGGACTGCGAGGTATCGACCTTGGCGCTGGCGACGAGCTGATCGAGCATCTGCATCGGGGGGATCTCCGTGTGATGGTGAGGGTGGCGTTTCAGCGCATGCCAAAGGCGCGAACGACGACGAGACACAGCGACGCGATCAGGGCGGCGGCGGGCATGGTGAGGACCCACGCCCAGACGATACGCCCTGCGACGCCCCACTTTACCGCGGACAGCTTCCGCGAGGCGGAGACGCCGGAGCCGATGATCGCGCCGGTGATCGTGTGTGTCGTGGACACGGGAATGCCGAGCGAGCTAGCCCCGAACAGGGCCATGGCGCCCGAGGCCTGGGCGCAAAAACCACCCGCCGGCAGGAGTTTCGTGATGCGCATGCCCATGGTCTCCACGATTCGCCAGCCGCCAGAAAGCGTGCCCAGGCCGATCGCGCCGTAGCTCGCGACCACGACCCACAACGGCACGTGGAAGTCGCCATGAAGATTGCCGGTCGAGTAGAGAAGCGCGGTGATGATGCCGGCCGTCTTCTGCGCGTCGTTGGAGCCGTGCCCCAGGCTGAACGCGGCCGCCGACGCGATCTGCAGCCGCCGGAACAGGCCGTCGACCGCTCGAGGTGTGGAGCGGCGGAATGTCCACGAGACGATCAGCATGCTCAGGAAGCCGAGCGCCATACCCGCGAGCGGAGAGACGACGATGAACACGACGGTCTTCATCACGCCCGCAACGACCACGGCCTTCGGTCCGGCGGAGACGACGGCGGCGCCGACGAACCCGCCGATCAGGGCGTGCGAGGAGGAAGTCGGGAGCCCCCACCACCACGTGAGCAGGTTCCAGATGAGCGCGGCGAGCAGCGCGGCGAGCACGATCCCGGGGGTGACTACGGCGGGATCCACCGTGCCTTTGGCGATGGTTCTCGCCACGTGGACCCCGAAGATCACGAATGCGATGAAATTGAAGAATGCCGCCCATACCACCGCCCAGCGCGGCGTGAGCACCCTCGTGCTCACCACCATGGCGATGGAGCTGGCGGCGTCGTGGAAACCGTTCGTGAAGTCGAATGCCAGCGCCAGCAGGATGATCACCACCAGGTCGAGCGGCAGCGGTCCCGGCATGCTAGCGGCTCTTCACCACGATCGACTCGATGGCGTTCGCCACGTCCTCGCACTTGTCCGCGGCGCCCTCGAGCCGGCCGTAGATCTCCTTCCAGCGCATGACGTCGAGCACGTCGTGCCGGCCGCTGAACAGGTCGGCGGTGACGTGGCGCGCGATGCTGTCGGCTTCGTTCTCGAGGCGGTTGATCTCCACCGTGAACGACATCAGGTTGTTCATGTTCTTGAGGTTGTCGACCGCCTGCACGATCTGGGCCGCGCACTCGGTGAGGATCGTCGCCATGCGCAGGGCCTCGGCGCCGGGACGGCCGACCTGGAACAGGAACAGGCGGGCGCCGATCGCCTCGACCGCATCGAGCACGTCGTCGAGGTTGCTCGCGAGCTGGTGGATGTCCTCGCGCTCGAGCGGGGTGATGAACGTGCGGTTCAAACGCTCGAAGATCTCGTGCGTGACCAGGTCCGCCTTGTGCTCGACATCCTTGAGCTGCTTCGCGCGCTCCTCGAGCCGGTCGAACGCCGTCACCATCTCGAGCAGCTGGTCACAGCCCTCACGCAGCAGGGCCGCCTGCTTGCGGAACAGGACGAAGAAGTCCTCTTCGCGGGGAAACAGCGAGAACATGCAGGGGCCTCCGGGCGCATGGGACGGGCGTGTGATGCGCAGCAAGGTGTGAAGGCAACTCTACGGTAGCTTGGCGCTCGCATTCCGGCAATACACGAACGGCTGGACCGCGTGTCGGGCCCGCGAATAACGCGGATGGTCTAACGCTGTTCACTCCGGGCGAACGGGCCGCGCGAGCGCCAGCGACACGATGCGCTGGATGAGCTGCCGGTAGGAGAGCCCGGCGGCGAGCGCGGCGCTGGCGAACTCCTCGGTTTCGGCGATCTCCGGGTTCGGGTTCGCCTCGAGCAGGTAGATCTCGCCGGCGGCGGTCAATCGGTAGTCCACGCGCGCATAACCGTCCAGTTCGAGCATGCGGTAGACGCGGCGCGTCGCGTGCTCGAGCTTCCGCACCAGCAACGGATCGAGGTTCTCCGCCCGTCGCGCGTCGATGCCGTGCTTCTTCTGGTAGTCGAGGCTGTGCTTCACGCGCTCGGTGGCGATCGGCTCGCCGGTCTCGGCGAGCTTTCCGAAGTCCAGCTCCCACACCGGCAGCACGCGCACGCGCTCGTTGCCGATCGCGGCCACGTAGAGCTCGCGCCCCTCGATGTACTCCTCGACGATCGCGTCCGTGCCCACGGACTCGTGGACGAAGCGCACGCGCTCGGCCAGCTTCTCGTCGGAGTCCACGAGGCTCGCCTGCGAGATGCCGAGCGAGGATTCCTCGCTCGCGCTCTTCACGAACAGCGGGAAGCGCAGCGACTTGGGCCGCATCGGCTTGCGGCCGCGGGCCGCCATGAAGAACGCCGGCACGCGCACGCGGTGGTAGGCGGCGATCTTCTTGGTGATCGCCTTGCTGCGCGCGAGGAACAGCCCGCGCGGGTTGCAGCCCGTGTACGGCAGCTTCAGCAGCTCCAGGTAGCTGACGACGTGCGAGTCGAAATCGGAAAGACCGTAAAACTCCTCGAGCAGGTTGAACACCACGTCGGGCTTCCACTCCTCGGCCGCGACGCGGATCGGGTTGAGCTCGTCCTGCACGCCGAGCGGCCGCACCTCGTGGCCGAGCTTCTTGAGCGTGCTCACGACGGCGAACTCGGTCTTCCACCGGTGCACCTCTTCGGGCGGCTGGCCCTTGACCGTGTCCGGCGGCACGAGCGACGGGTGCATGAGCACCAGCACGCGCAGCGGAGGTCTCTTCACAACGCGACCCAATTGCGCCTCGAATAGTGGAAATGCACCGTGCGCACGGTGAGCAGGAGCGCAAAGTCCACGCGCAGCCGGCGGTCGTCCCGCGGCGCGCGCAGCTCGAGCGCGCCGCAGCGGGTGATGACGTCCTCGAGCACCTGCTCGAGCGTGAACTGCGATTCGCCGGTGAAGCGCGCCACCATGCGACGCAGCTCGCCGCGGTGTCGGCGGAGGAACGCGGCGGCGGGCGGGCCCGAGCGGCGGACCGGCGCGCCCGGACGTCCCGGCTCGGCCGCGAACAGCCGCTGGAGGTCGCGGTCGGGGATCGTGGGCCGGTCGCTCGCCTGGTGCGCCTGCTTCGCGTCGTAATGCGCGCGCAGCGTCTGGGCGAGGCTCGAGACCGGCTCGACGGTGCGCCGGGTGCGCACCGGCGGCGCGGTGCCGCGCAGCTCGCGCATCAGCTCGTCCACGAACTCGAGCTTCCGGAGCGCCGGCCAGCCGGCGTAGCGCCGCCGCCATTGCGAGCGCGGCGCCAGCCACACCGCGAACGTCTCGGCGAAGTCCTCGTGCGGGTGCGCCTGCGCGTAGTACTGGCGCAGGTGCTGGACGAAGCGCTGGCTCGCCGGGTTCGGCCGGTAGGTCGTGGGATAGGCGCGCGCGGGGTCGCCGAACGTCCGCCGCCAGCCCTCGCGCCGCTGGAGCCGCCACGCGTGCTGCACCGCGTGGCCGGCCTCGTGGCGCAGGATCATCAGGCACTCCTCGCGCGAGCTGCCCTCGGCCTCGATCATCATCGCGCGCTCGAGTTTCAGGAGCCGCGGGTGCACGAGGTAGAACGGCGCCGCGATCCCGGGCACGCCGTCGGGCGAGAACCACTCCGTGCTCGCCCAGACATGGGGCTTCAGGCGCAGGCCGCGCTCGGCCAGCTCCTCCCACATCGTGTGCACGAGCGGTTCGAGCGCGCTGCCGCGCACGTCCACGTCGAGGTCGCTGAAGCGAAGGTCGAGCAGGCGCTCGTCGTCCAGCGCCGCCCAGCCGCGAACGCTTCGCCTGCGACCGACCATCCGGCCTCCCTAGCGAGATACGTTTGACGCGCCCGCGCCGGCGACCCGAGTATGTCCGACCCGTCTCGACAAGGCGCTGGTCAAGAGAAGCGGCCGCGCATCCTACTCAACGAACGAGCGATGAAGAAACCGGTCCCCCACGTCCCCGGCACGAACGGCGCGCGGCCGCGTGATGCCGTCCGCGCCACCGATCCCTACGCGCTCTACGAAGTGGCGGTGCAGGGCGTGGACTGGGACCTCGACTTCCTCGAGCGCGTGTGGCGCTACCGCCACCCCGGCCGGGACCCGAAGCTCTTCCGTGAAGACTTCTGCAGCACGGCGGCACTCGCCACGGCGTGGGCGCGCCGCGGGCGCGAGCGCCACGCCTGGGGCGTGGACCTGGACCCGAAGCCGCTCGCCTGGGCCCAGCGCCACCGGCTGCCGTGGGCGCGCGGCGCGGCCGAACGCGTGACGCTCGTGCGCGGCGACGTGCGCGAGCCGCGACGGCCGCTCGTGGACGTGGCCTGCGCGCTCAACTTCTCGTGGTGGGTCTTCCGCGAGCGGCACGATCTGCTCCGCTACCTGCGCGCCGCGCGCCTGGGGCTCAAGCCCGGCGGCATCCTGGTGTTGAACCTCTACGGCGGACTCGGCGCGGAGAAGCTGCTCGTCGAGCGCAGCGCCAAGCCGGCCGAGAACGCGCCCGACGGCACGATGCTCCCGCGCTTCACCTACGTCTGGGAGCAGAAGGTGTTCGACCCGATCAACCGCCATCTCCTCGCGCACATCCACTTCGAGTTGAAGGACGGCCGTCGCGTGCGCAAGGCGTTCACGTACGACTGGCGCATGTACACGGTCCCCGAGTTGAGCGACGCGCTCGCCGAGGCGGGCTTCCGCGATACCGAGGTCTGGAGCGAGGGCTGGGACAAGTCCGGCCGCCACGGCAACGGCACGCTCTACCGGCGCACGCGGCTCGACCACTCGGACACCTGGATCGCGTACGTCGTCGCGGCGCGCTGAGGCGCTCGCGGGCCCTGCCTACGGCGACGTGCTGTGCCCCAGGTGGCAGCCGCTGCAGCGTGACGTCGCGGCTTGTGCGCCCGTGTTGAAGCCGCGCACCTGCGCGGCGCCATGCGACGTCATGAGCGCGCGGCCGTCGGCGTCCACGAGCATCTCGAACAGCGGCGCCTCGGCGGGCAGCTGGAGGTCCACGCGGCCGTTCCGCGGCACCGGCGCCTGCGTGACCAGCATGAGCGTGCCCGAGGGATCCAGCCGGTAGACGTTGAGCTTCGCCCCCTCCTGCCGCGTCGCGTCGCCCCTGCTGCCGAACACGTCGACGTTGAAGTAGCGGAACATCGGCGTCTGGCCGGGTTGCGAGATGACGTCGCGCGACTCGTCGCGTTTCGGCTTCGCGGGCATCTCGCGCTCGCGCGGCTCGGTCGGCACCAGCGCCGGGTCCAGCTCGAGCGCGCCGGCCGAATCCACGAGCGTCGCCACGCGCTCGCCGCGGTCGTTGAGGAGCCAGAGACCGAAGTCGCCGTGGCCGCCCGGGTCGAGCGCGCACACGATGCGCCCGTCCTCGAGCACCGCCGGCGCGCACGCGGCCGGCGCGCGCAGGTTCGCCGCCTCCGTGTACGGATCCGCCGACTCGTCGCCGATCGCGGCGCCGGCGAGCCTCCGCCCCGCGGACGGCGCGTCCGCGTAGCGCACGAGCGCGATCGTGCCGGGCCGCGGCGCGAGCCCCATGTTGTGCGTGGCCACGGCGAGCATCCCGCCGTCGCCGACCGGCTCGGGCTGGATCCCCATGCCGCCCCGCCTCGGCACGGTGCCGCCCGCCGCGAGCCGCATGTCGTCGAGCCGCAGCTTCCCATCCACGCCGCGTACGAGTCGCGCCGAGACCACCTGCCACAGGTTCACGCTGTCGGCCGTGGCCATCTCCGCGCGCGTGACGCCGCCCGCCGGGTCGGGGTGCCAGGGATTGAACCACCAGCGCGAGAACACGAGCCGCCGCCGGCCGGGATCGGCGATCGGATCCAGGACGCCGTTCGGCTCGTGCGTGATGGCCGCGCGGCGGCCGTCCGCCGTGCGCACCCAGAGCTGCGTCGCGGGGGTGCGGTCGTAGAGCGAGCGCGCCTGCTCCTCGCCGCGCGTGCTCACGTAGATGAGCGTGTCGCCCCACCACGTCGGGTCGGCGTCGTCCCCCGGGTCCTCGGTCGCGCCATCGTCGCAGGTCGCGCACGCGAGCGGCGCTTCGCCCACGCGGACGGCGAGCGAGCGCGCCACGGTCCAGATCCGCCACGGCGAGTCGGCGAACTCGCGCGCGGCGAACGCCACGCGCGTGCCGTCGTCGGAGACGGCCGGGTCCGCGACGTCGTACAGACGGCCGGAAGGCACCAGCTCGCGCACGCGGCCGTCGCTGCCGCGCTCGAGCAGCCGGCCGCCCGCGCCAGCGAACGTGCCGTGCGGCCCCAGGCCCGGCACCTGGCCGCGCAACGAGTCGGGGAGCAGGGCGCGCGAGACGAACACGATCGGCGGCAGCTCGGACCCGGATCGCGCCTTCGCCCGCGCCGCCTCGTGCGCCGGCCACAGCACCGCCACCAGCAACAGCGCGAGCGGTATCCACGTGGGGCGTCTCGTCATGCGCACGATGCTACACTCGGCTGTCATTCCCCGCCGTACCCGTGCCCGGAGTCCTCCATGACCGAAGCGCTCATCGTGTTCAGCACGTTCGCCAACGAGGCCGATGCCGCGCGCGTGGCGCGCGTGCTGGTCGAGGAGCGGCTGGTGGCGTGCGCCAACCTGCTGCCCGGCGCCCGGTCGATCTACCGCTGGCAGGCGGAGGTGAAGGACGAGCGCGAGGTCGTGGTGCTGATGAAGACGCGCAAGCAGGACTGGACCGCGCTGCTCTCACGCCTCCACGAGCTACACCCGTACGACACGCCCGAGTGCGTCGCCGTGCGGATCGCGGCGGGCGCGCCCAAGTACATGGCGTGGCTCGACGAGGCGCTCGCGCCGGAGGGGGCATGAGCGGCGACGAAGGGCTTTCGCTGCCCAGCTCCGGCCCCGCCACCGGCGGGGCCGATTCAAACGTCCCCCGCGAAGCGGGGACCGGGTTGGAAAAAAGCCTCATCCTCGCCATCGAGACCTCGTGCGACGACACGTCGGTCGCCGTGCTCGAGCGCGGCACGACGCTGCGCTCGCACCTGATCGCCGCCCAGGACATCCACCGGCTCTACGGCGGCGTCGTGCCCGAGCTGGCCTCGCGCGCGCACCTCGAGCTCTTGCCGCCGCTGGTCGAGCGCGCTCTCGCGGAGGCCGGCGTGCGCGCGCACGAGCTCACGGGCGTCGCGGTCACGAACGCGCCCGGCCTCGTGGGCTCGCTCGTCGTGGGCGTGGCGTTCGCCAAGGCGTACGCGGGCGCCCTCGGCCTGCCGATCGTGGGCGTCAACCACATCGAGGCGCACCTGCACTCGGCGTCGCTCGAGCACGGCGACAGCCCGTGGCCGGCGGTGGCGCTCGTGGTCTCCGGAGGCCACACCGAGCTGGTCGAGGTGCGGGGCCTGGGCGAGTACCGCTGGATCGGCGCAACGCTCGACGACGCGGCGGGCGAGGCGTACGACAAGGTGGCGAAGCGGCTCGGGCTCGGCTTCCCCGGCGGACCGATCCTCGACCGGCTCGCGGCCGAGGGCCGCGCGGACGCGTTCCCGTTCCCGCGGCCGATGCTCGACCGTCCGGGCTGCGACCTGTCGTTCTCGGGATTGAAGACCGCGGTCGCGACCGTGCTGCGGCCGCACGGCGAGCCGCCCTACCCGGAGGCACTCGTGCGCGACGTGGCGGCATCGTTCCAGGCGGCCGTGGTGGAGACGCTGGTCGCCAAGTGCCAGCGCGCGCTCGACGCCACCGGCGCCCGGGCGCTCAACCTGGGCGGCGGCGTGGCGTGTAACCGCGCGCTCAGGGCGTCGCTCGCCGCGATGTGCGGCTCGCGCCGGGACGCGCCGTGCGCGCTCCGCATCCCCTCGCCGCGGCTCTGCGCCGACAACGCCGCGATGATCGCCTGGGTGGGCGCCAGGCGGCTGGCGCGCGGCGAGCGCTCGGGAAGCGATCTCGACGCCTCGGCGACGCTCGAATCGTCGGGGCTCCTGGTCAGCTAACCCGCTGGGCCGCAGGTGATTCGCCCCAGCTGCCCGGCTCCTCCGGCAGCCGGCGTGTGGCCGGAAATCCCGCAAGCCAGGCCCCCGAAAAGCCGATACCGCAGGTGTGCACGCGCCGCTCACCGGCCCCAAGCCGGCGGGCCTTAGCGCGCTTCCCCGGTCTGCCCGGACGAACGACCCAGTGGAGAACGCGGTGGCGAACCAGCGCATCCTGATCGCGGACGACGAGCCCGATATCCGGCTCGTGCTCCGCACCCGGCTCGAGCGCGACGGCTACGCCGTGCTCGAGGCGCGCGACGGCGCCGAGGCCGTGCACCTGGCGCAGACCGAGGCGCCCGACCTGATCGTGCTCGACGTGATGATGCCGGAGATGGACGGCGTCGAGGTGTGCAACCGGCTGCGCGCGTCGTTCACCACCCGCAACATCCCGGTGATCATGCTCACCGCGCGCGCGGGCAAGGACGACCGTATGAACGGCCTGGGGAAGGGCGCGAACGACTACATCACCAAGCCGTTCGATCTTGGCGAGGTGGCGCAGCGCGTGCGCAACACGCTCGACTGGAGCCGCCAGCAGCGCTCGGCGAGCCCGCTCACCGGACTGCCGGGCAACCACTCGATCAACGACGAGATCCGGCGTCGCCTGAACGTCTCGGAGCCGTTCGCGCTGCTGCAGATCGACATCGATCACTTCAAGGCGTTCAACGACTACTACGGCTACGGCCGCGGCGACGAAGCGATCCAGATGCTGGCGCGCCTGCTGAGCGACACGGTGTCGCGCGCGGGCGGCGAGCAGGGCTTCGTCGGCCACATCGGCGGCGACGACTTCGTGGTGCTGTGTGCGTGCGACGCGGGGGAGACCATCGGCGAGGAGATCGTCGGGGCGTTCAACACCGCCGCGATGGAGCTGTACGACGAGGAAGACCGCTCCCGCGGTCACGTCGACGTCCTGAACCGCCGCCACGTCGTGGAGCGCTTCCCGCTCATGAGCCTGACGATCGCCATGGTCAGCACCGACCGCGTGCCGGTGACCCACCTGGCGCAGCTGATCGACATCGCGCAGGAGCTGAAAGCCCACGGCAAGGGCATCCCGGGCAGCGTCGTCGTCGGCGAGCGCCGCCGCCGCCAGGATCCGTCCACGGGCCAGAACCAGAAAGTCGCCTGAGGCCCGGCGGAGCCCGACATGGACGCGCCGCTCCATCCCGACCGACGTGAGCTTCCGCGCGAGACGCTGACGCTGCTCGCCGAGGCGGTGCTGGCGCTGCGCGCCACCAGCGAGCTGGCCGTGTCGTGGGAGCTGGCGCAGAAGCACCTGCGCGAGGCGCTGTCGGCGGCGCATGCGTGCCTGCTGAGGGTGGACCGTCGCAGCGGCGCGATGTTCCTGCACGAGGAGTCGGGCGTCGAGACGCCCTACCTGGCCGAGAACGGCGGGCCGGTCGAGTGGGTGATGCGCAACGACCGCGCCCGCTTCGACGAGTCGTTCGATCCCGACACCTCGCGAGAGACGCTGCTGTGGCACGACCCGCCCGAGGCGCTGGCCACGCTGCCGCTCGTCGCCGGCAGCACCACGTACGGCTTCCTGCTCGTGGGCTTCGCCGCGACGCACGGCTTCGGCCCGCAGGAGCGGCTGCTGCTCCAGACGCTCGCCGACGCGCTGGCGCTGGCGCTCGAGCGCGCGCACCTGCACCGCGCGCTCGAGGACGAGCGCGCGGCGGTGGCGGCGCTGGACCGTCGCCTCGGCTCGGCACAGGAGTTCTCGTCCGGTCTGCTGAACCTGGTCGCCACCGAGCTCCGGAGCCCGCTCGCCTCGGTCAAGGCCTATGGCGAGTCGCTGGAGATCGTGCCCATCGAAGAGCACGCCACGCGGCGGCGGTTCCTGGGCGTGATCCAGGACGAGTGCGACCGCATGGATCACCTGCTCGGCGATGTGAGCGACCTGTCGCGCATCGAGGGCGGGGAGTGCACGCTGCGCCTGACCGCGCTCACGCTCCACGAGCTGGGCCGCCTCACGCACGAGCGCCTGGCGGAGCGGGCCGGCGCCCGCGGCGTGCGCGTGGAGATGCACGCCGACGACGCGCGGATCGAGGTCGACCTGGACCTCATGCGGCGCGCGCTCGAGAACCTGATGCAGAACGCGATCGAGTTCTCGCCCCAGGGCGGCACGGTGCGGCTCTCGCTCACGAGCCGCGCCGAGGAGTGGACGTGCGTGGTCCAGGACGACGGTCCGCCGCTTCCCGAGGCCGACCTCGCGAACGTGTTCGAGCACTTCCATCGGGCCCGCCGCGAGCTCCCCAACGGGGCGTCGGACCCGCGAGCGGCATTGAGAAGTCCCGCCGCGACGCGGCTCGGGCTCGCGATCACGCGCGGCATCGTGGAACTGCACGCCGGCCGGCTGTGGGCCGAGCAGCCGGCGCCGCCCGCGGGACCCCGATTCTGCTTCACCGCGCCGCTCCGGCAGACGGCGTCGGCGCGCGCCCGGCGCGTCGCCCGCCAGGCGCTCGGCCGTCCCGACCTGCAGCCGCTGTTCGACGCCATCGTCGAGATGGTGGGCGTGACGCTCGAGAGCGCGCTCGTCTCGCTCGTGCTCGTGGACCCGGACCGCGGCGACCTGTTCGTGGCCGCGAGCACCGGCCACGAGGGAGCCGTCGTCGGCAGGCGGACGGCGATCCGCAGTGGCGTCGCGGGTGCGGTCGCGGCGTGGGGCCACCCGATCCTCGTCCAGGACATCGAGACCGACCGCCGCTTCCGCCGCCTGAACCACCCGCAGTACAGCACCAAGTCATTACTTTGCGTGCCGCTGCGCGTCGAGGGCGAGGTGATCGGCGTCGTGAACGCGAACAACAAGCAGAGCGGCGAGCCGTTCGACGAGGACGACCTCGGGCTCCTCGCCATGCTCACCGAGCGCGTGGGCAGCGCCATCGAGCGCGCCTGCGCCTATCCCGACAGCGAGCGCGTGGTGGACGACGCGCTCGCGGCCGTGCAGGCGATGACGCAGCTCAAGCGCGAGTTCGCACTCGGCGGCCGTCGCACGGTGAAGCGCGCGCGCTCGCTCGCGCGCGTCATGCAGCTCACACCTGCCGAGATCGACGTCGTCGGCTACGTGGCGAGCATCCACGACCTGGGGATGGTGCGATTCGGCCCGCACGCAATTCATCCCAACCGGCTGGACGACAAGCAGCGCAGGGCGCTGCGCTCGCACCCCGAGGTGAGCGTGGAGATCTTGAGGCCGCTCGAGTATCTCGGGCTCGTGCGCGAGATCGTGCTCGGTCACCACGAGCGCTGGGACGGGAGTGGCTACCCGCACGGGCTCCAGGGCGACCGCATCCCCATGGGCAGCCGGATCCTCGCCGTGGTGGATGCCTGGGAGAGCATGACCATGTCGCGGCCCTGGCGGCCGGCGATGTCGCGCGAGGCGGCGGTCACCGAGCTCCGGCAGGGCTCGGGCGGCCAGTTCGACCCCGACGTGGTGGAGGCGTTCCTGCGCATGCTGGAGCGGGGCGAAGAGGACCCCCGGGTCGCGGCCTGAAGCCCCTCGGGGTGGCAGGCCTCGCCCCGGGACCCGCCCCGGGACCGTTGATAAGGATGGATGAAAGTCTCAAGCCCGGGTGAACAGGGGCCGATACACACTCGGGAGCTCGGTGGGCCGTGGTTTCGTGCCCGCCGGTCCGCGCGCCATTGGCCCGCGGATCTCGGCCGGCAAGCGGTTCACGGACGAAGGCGTCGCAAGGAGGTGAGCGGCATGGCGAAGGGTCGGATCCTGGTGGTGGACGACGAGATCTACATCGTCCATATCCTGGATTTCAGCCTCGGCATGGAGGGCTACGAGGTGCTGACGGCGCTCGATGGCGAACAGGCGCTGGAGAAGGCGCGCGCCGAGAAGCCCGACCTCATCGTGCTCGACATCATGATGCCCAAGCTCGACGGCTACGAGACGTGCAAGCGCCTGAAGGCCGATCCCGAGATCAAGGACGTGCCGGTGATCCTGCTTTCCGCCAAGGGCCGCAACGTCGACCAGAAGGTGGGCTTCGAGGTGGGCGCTGACGACTACATCACCAAGCCGTTCAGCCCGCGCAAGCTGGTCGAGCGCATCAACGCCATCCTCGGTCACGGGACGTCGCAGCAGAGGATGCAGGCGTAGGGAACCCCCGCTCCATCCGGACGTGCCAGCGACAGGGCCCGCGGCGATAGCCGCGGGCCCTTCGGTTTTGTGACAAGACGCCCGCGGCGATCGCCGCGGGGCGCTCGATGTTGCACCCGGCGCCGGGGCAGCGCACTGTCCATCGCTCACGTCCCCGCCCTCGGCCGCGCCCTCCCGAACCGCCCAATGCCCTACGCCCTCATCGCGCTGCCCGTCCCCGTGCGGCAGCTCTTCACCTACCGCGTGCCCGAGGCGCTCGACGCGGCCGTTCTGCCCGGCGCGCCGGTCGAGGTGCCGTTCCGCGGCCGCGCGGCGCGCGGCGTGGTGGTGGAGCGAGTCGCCAGCACGCCGCTCGAGAACGTGCGCGACGTCACGAAGGTGCTGGGCGCGCCGCTGCTCAGCGCGCACGTTCTCGAGCTCGCGCGCTGGGTCGCGGAGTACTACCTGGCGCCGCCCGGCGAGGTGGTCGCGGCGGCGCTGCCGGGCGGGCACGAGGGATTCGCGCGCTCGCTCGCGCGCCGGCACGCGAGCGAGGATCGGGTGTTGCGCATGCCCATCCCCGAGCGCATCACGCTCACGCCCGCCCAGCGGGATGCTGCGGCCGCGCTGGAGAAGGCCGTGGACACGTCCGGCTTCCAGCCCTACCTGCTCCACGGCGTCACCGCGAGCGGAAAGACGGAGGTCTACCTGCGCGCGGCGCGCGCGGCGCGCGAAGCGGGCGGGCAGGCGCTCGTGCTCGTGCCCGAGGTGGCGCTCGCCACGCAGGTGCTGGACGTGTTCACCAAGCGCTTCGGCGGCCGCGTGGCGCCGCTCCACAGTTACCTCCCGGTCGGCACGCGACGGAAGCACTGGGAGCTCGCGCACCGGGGCGCGCTCGACGTCGTGGTCGGCGCGCGCTCGGCGGTGTTCGCGCCGCTGCCGAAGCTCAAGCTCATCGTCGTCGACGAGGAGCACGAGCCCGCCTACAAGCAGAGCGAGCAGCTCCGCTACCACGGCCGCGACGTGGCGGTGCGGCGCGCGCAGCTGCTGGGCATCCCGGTGGTGCTGGGCTCGGCCACGCCGAGCCTCGAGACGCAGGCGAACGCGGCGCGCGGGAAGTATCGCCGGCTGGTGCTCCCCGAGCGCGTCGACAAGCGCCCCGCGCCGGGCGTGCGCGTCGTGGACCTGCGGCGCGAGGGGAGCGGGCCCGGCGTGCTCTCCACGCCGCTGCGCGCCGCGATCGGCGAGCGCCTCGCCCGCGGCGAGCAGACGCTGCTCTGGCTCAACCGCCGCGGCCACTCGCATCACATCCAGTGCCGTGGCTGCGGCCATGCGCCGGAGTGCCCGCACTGCGACATCTCGCTCACGCTGCACGTGGAGCCCAAGTGCCTGCGCTGCCACTACTGCGACCATCGCGAGGCGGTGCCCGCGGCGTGCCCGAAGTGCGGCGCCGCGCTGCTGCGTTACGCCGGCGCGGGCACGCAGCGCGCCGAGCGCGAGCTGGTCGCGGTGTTCCCGAACGCACGCGTGCTCCGCCTCGACCTCGACGTCGCGCGCGCCGGCGCGGGTCCGGGCGCGGTGCTGGCGCGGTTCAGGCGCGGCGACGGCGACATACTCCTCGGGACCCAGATGATCGCGAAGGGGCTCGACTTCCCCCGGGTGACGCTCGTGGGCGTACTCGATGCCGACGTGGCGCTCCACCTGCCGGACTTCCGCGCCGCCGAGCGCACGTTCCAGCTCCTCGTGCAGGTGGCGGGCCGGTCGGGCCGCGGCAAGCAGCTCGGCGAGGTACTGGTGCAGACGTGCACGCCGGAGCATCCGGCGGTCGCCGCAGTGGCCTCGGCGAGCCTCGACGAGGGCGAGCGCGTGTTCCGCAAGCGCGAGCTGGACGAGCGGCGCGACGCGGGCTATCCGCCGTTCACGCGGCTCGTGACGCTGCTCGTGGACGGGCCGGACGAGGCGCAGGTCGAGAGCGCCGCAACCGGCATCGCGGAGCGCGCGCGCGCGCTCGCGGGCGAGCGCGACATCACCGTGCTCGGGCCCGCGCCGCAGGCGCTCTCCCGGCTGCGCGGCCGCTACCGCTGGCACGTGCTGCTCAAGGCCGCCTCGGGCGCGCCGCTGCGCGAGATCGCGGCGGCGCTGCTCGCCGAGAACGAACGGCCCGGGCACGGCAAGACCCGGGTGATCGCCGACGTGGACCCGATCGAGGTGCTGTGAACGGCGCGTCGGCGGTCTGGCCGGCATCGGCGAGGCAGCGCGGGTGTAAAACTCCTTCCGCCCCAGCCGCGCGCCGGCGCAACGCGGGCGCGAGGGTGCCGCGCGGCACCTTCGCTCATTGGATTCGCAATGACTTCCGGGCCTGGAACGTGCCCCGGGGCACCCTCGCCGGCCGTCGCGGGTGCGATCTTGGACCTGGTGGTGAGTTCACTCTGCAGTGCCTCATTGGACAGGTGCGTCAGCGAGAAGCGGTTCACGCGTCACCTTCGACGGGGGCGGGTTGGTCGAGGGCCGACGCGTGGATCCTATCGCTCGGGAATTCGGCGCTCACCGATGCCGGCACGCCGCACGAACGCTCTGCCGACGGCAACTTCGTCGGCCCGTGCGCTTCCAAGCCGCGCACGCGCTCACGCGGAATTCTGGCGCGCGCGCTCGCAGGCCACCTCGATCTCGAGCTTCCTCAGGCCTGAAACGCGTCAATACAAGTCGCCGTCAAGCCCGCACGCCGCAGCATGCCCCCCGGAGCCCGGGAAGATGTGTCGCGACAGCATCTCACCCGTGCGCATGCGCCGCGGTCAGGAGCCGCTCGCGGGCCGCGTCAGGAGCGTGTGGGCCGCGCCCGCTCAGGCTTGACGCTGTTCAAGATGCGCCCCTAGTGTCGATACGCCACACCTGCTCGCCGGCCAGGCTTGGCCCGGTGGCATCCTTCCCGCAAGGGGTTCCCTCTAGAATGAGCCCAGCATCCGTCCGTACGGCCGTGGACGGCGCCTCCCCGGAGGCCCCGCCGTCGCCCCTGACTTTTGACTTCGTCCGGGAGAACCCCCGGGTGCGGCTCTACGTCAAGATGGCCGACGCGGCGCTCGAGCAGATCGGCTACACCGAGCACGGCGAGCGCCACGTCGGGCTGGTTTCGCGGATCGCCTTCAACGTCATGAAGCGCATGGGCCGGCCCGAGCGCCAGGCCGAGCTGGCGGCGATCGCGGGCATCCTCCACGACATCGGCAACAGCGTGAACCGCGACCACCATGCGCAGACCGGCGGCGTCATGGCGATGCAGATGCTGCGCGAGTTCGGCATGCCGGACGACGAGGTCCTCACCGTCATCGGCGCGATCGGCAACCACCACGAGAACGACGGCGACCCGGTCAACGACGTGGCCGCGGCCCTGATCCTCGCCGACAAGAGTGACGTGCACCGCACGCGCGTGCGCAACCCCGACATGATCAAGTTCGACATCCATGACCGCGTCAACTACGCGGTGGAGAAGAGTTTCCTGAACGTGGACGAGGACCAGAAGCACATCACGCTCGAGCTCACCATCGATCCCAAGATCTCCCACGTGATGGAGTACTTCGAGATCTTCATGACCCGGATGCTCGCGTCACGGAAGGCGGCGAAGCACCTCGGGGCCACGTTCGGCCTGCAGGTGAACGGCAACCGCCTCGTCTAGGCGCATGCCAAGGAGGACTGTCTTGAACAAGCGTTTACTCGTGATCGCCGCGATGCTGGCGGTCCCGTTGTGCGGCGCGGGCGTGGCGTCCGCGCGCAACCCGCATTGCGCGGGCGGCATCCAGTACGTCGTCCAGGGCCTGCGCGACAAGGATCGCAACCTCATGGATGACTACCAGCGCGAGATGAACAAGGCCGTGGATCAGCTCACGGCGTGCGCCAAGGAGGATCCAACCGACCTCGAGGCCATCGGCTACCTGGGCTGGGCGCTCGCCGAGGTCGAAAGCTGTGGTCCCGCCGGCGTGGCGTTCCAGCAGGCCATCGACGGCCTCACCGCGAAGGGCGACAAGAAGAAGGTGGACGTCGTGGTCGGGAACCGCGACCACTACTGGTCGACCGCGTTCAACGAGGGCATCGGCAAGATCAACGCCGCGCAGCAGGTGTACCCCGAATACACGAAGGAGCCGTCCGCGGACGAGAAGCCGCTCAAGGACGAGGCGACCAAGGACTACAACGCCGCGATCCTCGCGCTCACGCGCGCGAAGCTGCTCAAGCCGACGAGCGCCGTGACCATCCGCAACCTGGGCACGGCGTACGCGCTCATGGGCCGCTACGCCGAGGCGGAGACCGTGCTGCGGAACGGGCTCAAGGAGGCGGCCGGCGACGAGGGGGTTGCCGAGATCGAGAAGGCGCTCAAGACGGTGCAGGCGAACACCGCGGGCTCGCTGCTCGACGGCGGCAAGCTCGACGAGGCGATCACCTACTACGGCGGCCTGACGAAGACCCAGCCCGACAACGCCGAGAACTACAGCGGGCTCGGGAGCGCGTACTTCAAGCGCGCGGAGAAGGGCCAGGACGCCGCCCGGCGCGCTGACTTCAAGGCCGCGGGCGACGCCTACGCCAAGGCGTTCACGCTCAAGGCGGCGAGCACCGACCTGGGCTTCAACGCCGCGCTGGCCTACGGATACGCGGGCGAGCTGGCGATGTCCGAGGCGCAATGGCGCGCCGTGCTCAAGGTGACGCCCGACGATCCCGAGGCTCTCTCCGCACTCGGTTCGACGCTCGCGGACATGCAGAAGTTCAAGGAGGCGATCGAAGTCCTGAACCGCGCGGTCGCGATCAAGCCCGACAACCCCACGTTCTTCCGCCAGTTGGGTGCGGTCTACAGCAAGGCCGGCAACAGCGCGAAGTCGGCCGAGATGCTGATGATGTTCATGGCCATGAAGTCCGGCACGAAGAACCCGGACCCCGCGGCCGCGGCCAAGGCGGCCAAGGCGGGCTCGGCGGCGGCGACCACGTCGGCGTCCAATGGCCCGCCGACCGATGTGTGGGAATGGGAATCGGATGGCCGGAAGCTCCAGACCTGGGCGTACCCGGCGAAGAAGCTGGGCTTCACGTTCGACAAGGGCGCCGGGCACACGCTGGTGCAGAAGTCCGACTGGTCCACGCCCGCGAGCGTGGCGGAGAAGAAGTAGCGTCCGAGTCCACTCATCGCGCGACGGCCTCCCGCCCTTTTCGGGGTGGGGGGCCGTTGTGTACTCGGAGCCGGACGCCGGTCGGAGGGCGGTCCGGGGGACCACCCGGGTTGCCGACCGGACCGGTGGAATCCAAGTAACCTGTTGTGCATTAGGCGATTGACAGCGTGCGGGGCATATGGTTACGGTACCGCGCGTCCAGCCTCCGGGACTCGACTATCCCGGATGATCGCGGGCTGGACGGCCCAGGGAGGAAGTGATGACGAAGGCCGATATCGTGGACCAGATCTCCGAGCGGACGGGCCTCACCAAGAAGGACGTCGCCGAAACGGTCGACTGCTTCTTGAATGCCGTGGCCAAGGCGCTCTCCGATGGTCATCACATCGAGATCCGCGGCTTCGGCACGTTCCGGGTGAAGGACCGCAAGTCACGCATCGCCCGTAACCCTCGCACTGGCGAGGCCGTGCCCGTGCCACCCCGGCGGGTGCCGGTGTTCAAGGTGTCCAAGGAACTCAAGGACATGGTGTCTCAGCAGTAACGCCGCTCTCCAGCGCGCTCCCCAAGATTCCGGGGTCGGCCGGGTCCCTCACGGGGCCCGGCCGCTTCGCTGTGTGCGACACGGAGTTCCGGCGTCGATCGCGTGCCGGCGCGGGGTCAGTTCTTCGGCGCCGGGTTCGCCTCGAGCCAGCCACGCATGTCGGGCAGCATGTCGCTGTCAGGCTGGAGCCGCTCGAGCGCGTGGAGCGCGTCGACCATCGCCCCGCGGTCGCCCACCGCGCTCGATGCGGCGGCCACACCGCGCCAGCCCGTGACCAGGTCGGGATTGAGCGACACCGCATGCCGATAGCGCGCCAGCGCCTCCGGCCAGCGCTGCAGCTGCGACAACGCCATGCCCATCTCCACGAACGTGCGCGGGTTGGGCGCCGCCTCGGCCGAGCGCTCGAACAGCGCGAGCGCGTTCGCATAGTCGCCGCGCCCGTAGTGCATCATCCCCATCGTGCTCAGGCCCCGCGCGCGCTCGGACGGGTCGCGCGCCGGCGGGCCGATGAGGATCGACTCGGCGCGCGCCCACGTGCGCGTGGCGTCCGCCTGGAGCGCCGCGAACTGGAGCGCGGGGCAGGCGGCGCTCACCGCCAGCGGCAGCGCGAGCCAGCGCGCGCGCGGCAGCGCGCCGAGCACCGCGGCCACCCGCCAGGCGATCACCGCGGCCAGCGCAACGCCCGCGAGCGCGAACACGTCCCAGTCGCGCGGCAGTCCCTGCTGCGGCACCACCACGAACATGAGTGCCAGCGGCGGGAGCGCGTAGGCCGCGAACGCCAGCGATTCGCGCGCCGGCGGCCGCGGCGGCACGGCGAGCAGGACCGGGAGCAGCAGCACGAGCGGCACGAGCAGGCCGAGCGTGTGCGCCACGTCGACGAGGTGCGCCGGTGAGAAGCCCGCGGCGAGCGTGTGCGCGAGGCCGCCCGCCAGGTGGCGCTCGCGATCGAACGTGCCCATCACGTGGAGGAGCCGCGGGCCGGCTATTGCCAACGCGATCAGCGGCGCGAGTACCCCCGCGATCGCCGCCGGCCGCTTCCACGAGCCCGCGCGCACGACGAGCGCCATCGCGGCCGCCCACGCCGGCAGCAGCGCGAGCGCCGAGCGATGGAGGAGGAGACCCACCGCCACGCACGCGCCCACCGTGGCCATGCCGATCGCGCCGTCGTC
>Ga0207670_10000034_pt1 | contig 109898 bp, 95 predicted proteins | sample KBSS23HmetaG_FD_184339 | JGI IMG/M metagenome (GOLD analysis project Ga0207670, IMG submission 184339) | Switchgrass rhizosphere microbial communities from Kellogg Biological Station, Michigan, USA - KBS S2-3H metaG (SPAdes) (version 2) | ecosystem: Host-associated > Plants > Roots >...
CGGGCATCGACATCGGCGGCATCGAGTACCTGATCGACGACCGCACCGGCCGGCACGTCTACTACGACATCAACGCGCTCTCCAACTTCGTCGCCGACTCGAAGCGCGTCGTGGGCTTCGATGCGTTTGGGAGGCTCGTGGACTGGCTCGAGGCCGAGGCCGAGCTCGCCGACCGGCGGAGCCCGGCGGTGCTGCGCCACGCCGCGAACGGCGTCGCGGTGGAAGGGAAGGTGGCCTGAGATGCGGTACGGCTACTGGCTCCCGGTGTTCGGCGGCTGGCTCCGGAACGTGCCCGACGAGGGCATGAGCGCGAGCTGGGACTACGTGCGGCGGCTGGCCCAGCGGAGCGAAGCGCTGGGCTACGACCTGACGCTCGTCGCGGAGCTGAACCTGAACGACATCAAGGGCGTGGACGCGCCGTCGCTCGACGCGTGGTCCACGGCGGCGGCGCTCGCGGCGGTCACCGACCGGCTCGAGGTCATGATCGCGGTGCGGCCCACGTTCCACGCCCCGGCGCTGCTCGCCAAGCAGGCCGCGAGCCTGGACCAGATCGCGCGCGGGCGGCTGTCGCTGAACGTGGTCTCGTCGTGGTGGGCCGACGAGGCGCGCCAGTACGGCGTCGACTTCGACGAGCACGACCAGCGCTACGCACGCACGGCGGAGTGGCTGAGCGTCGTGAACGGGATGTGGTCCGAGCCCCGGTTCAGCTTTTCGGGGCGCTTCTACCACGTCGAGGGCGCCGTGCTCGAGCCCAAGCCGTGGTCCCGGCCGCGGCCGACGTTGTACGCGGGAGGGGAGTCGGAGGCCGCGAAGGAGCTGATCGCGCGCTCGTGCGACGCCTACCTCATGCACGGCGACCCCCCCGGGCGCGTGGCGGAGAAGATCGCCGACATGCGCGCGCGCCGCGAGCGCTGGGGCGGACCGCCGCTCCGCTTCGGCGTCGCGGGCTACGTCGTGTGTCGCCCCACCGAATCCGAAGCGAGGCGCGAGCTCGAGCGGATCACGACCCTCCGCCCCGGGGCGCCGGGGTTCGAGAACTTCGGCCAGTGGGTGCACGGCACGCAGCTCGAGCAGCGCCTGAAACTCGAGGATTATTCGGTGTCGAACCGCGGCCTGCGGGCGGGCCTCGTCGGCACCCCGGAGCAGATCGCCGAACGCATCGATGATTTCGAGCGGGCCGGGGTGGAATTACTATTGCTTCAATTCAGCCCCCAGCTCGAGGAAATGGAGCGCTTCGCCGAGACCGTGCTCTCAGCTCGGGGGCGCCCGGCGAGGCCCCTGGCGCCGGCGGTTGTATCAGGTCATTGACTGACCGGCCGGCGGGGTCCACACCCGAGAGAATCATTCAATACTTGACATCATAGCCGTCGCTCGCGCATAGCTAGTCCCCTCTCCCTGCGTCGCGACAACGGCTTTCGACCACGCGCCCGACACCGGCCGCAGCGAAGGGACTTGTCCGCGTGCCTCCGCGCCCGGGACACCCGCGACCGCTCATCTTGTGCACGCACCTCGCGCTCGTCGCGTTCGCGGCGGCGTCGGCACGCGTGGGCGCCGAGCCGACTCCCGGGCCTGCCCCGGAGCCGAGCTCCGAGCGGCGCACGGTGGGGGCGATCGAGCGCGGGTTGCTGGACGCCGGTTTCGAGAACGTCACCGTGCTCCCCGGCGGCGGCATCCAGATCGCGTACGAGAACCGCCGCTTCCGCCGCAGCATCGACGCGCTGGCGATCGCGCGCGCGGCAGCGGGCGAGCCGATCCTCGTCGGCGAGCGCCGCTGGGGGCTCATCGCGGCGGCGATCGAGCCGCCGGAGCGCGACCACCCCGGGACGTTCCGCGTCCTCTACCCGAGCGACGCCGAGTTCCCCGCGACGCCGGTGGGCCCGGTGCGCGCGCCGACGTTCGCGCACGCGCGGTTCGACATCGGCGCGATCGTCGACTACCGCGTCGGCCGCATCTTCGATCCGCTCCAGGTTCGCGCCGAGCTCGAGCCACGACTGGTGCTCAATCCCTGGCCCGGCGCGCGCGTGCGGCTCGGTGTCCTGGTCCCGCTGCGGCAGGATTTCCCCACGAGCGAGCTGCAGCCCGACTTGGATCGCGTCCGACCCGGACGCGCGAGCGTCGATCAATTCGGCTGGATCCCCGGGCTGTCGCTGGTGTCGTTCTCGGGCGGGTTCTTCGGCGACAACCGGTGGGGAGTGTCGGCCGGTGCGGCACGGCCATTCCATGGAGGCGATTGGCTGATCGACCTGCAAGCCGACCGCACCGGCTTCCTCGCGTTCGCCGAAGACGGCGCGCTCTATTCGCCGCTCGACCGCACGAGCGGCTTCGCCGGGCTGACCTGGCGCCCGCCGGTCGCGGACGTGGCCGTGCGCATGCGCGCGGGGCAGTTCCTCTACGGCGACCGCGGCGTCGACCTCGAGGTGAAGCGCACGTTCGCCGACATGGACCTGGCCTACTTCGTCCAGCGCACGGACGGCGTGGACCTGTTCGGCGTCCGCCTGGACCTGCCGGTGCCGCCGATGACGCGCTCGACGGGGTCGTGGCTGAGTGTCCAGCCCGCGCCGCGCTTCGCGATGGACTTCCGCGATCAGGACCTGGACCAGGGCCGGTTCGTGGACGGCGTGGCCTCGCGCGAGGAGTTCCTGCGCCAGTTGAGCCGCACGTCGCTCGCCGACGGCGAGGCGCGCTATCGGGCGCGCACCGGTGCACCCGGCGCGACCCCATCGCGGGTGCCACGAGCGACGTCCGACAACTGGGTGTCGTTCTCCGGCATGACGGGGTTCGTGAACACGCCGTGGGCGGGCGTGATCTCCGACCGCGCGCTCGAGGCCGGCTTCGCCTCGATCCCGCGTGCGTGGGCCTACGACCACCGCGGGACGAGCGAGAACCAGCTGTTCTCCACCACGCTCGGCTTCCTGCCGCGGATCGAGACCGCGATGCGCTGGTCGCGCATCCGCGGCTACCACAGCTTCCAGGAGATCGTGCCCGATTCGCGGCTCGTGGACATCGACCGCATGGCGAGCGCGCGCCTGGCGCTGCTCACGCCGCGCGAGGGCCGGCCGGGCCTCGCGGTGGGGATCGAGGATGCGCGCGGCCAGCGCCGCTTCCATTCGACGTACGCGGTGACCGGCCTGCCGTTCACGCTCGCGGGCATCCACGCCCGCATCGCCGCCGGCTACGGGTTCCGCATCCTCGATGCCACGCGTCGCGTGCTCGACGGCGCGTTCGGCGCCGCAGAGCTCGCGCCGTGGCGGTGGCTGCGCGCGCAGATCGAGTACGACACGGAGAAGTGGAATGCAGGATTGGGCCTGAGCCCCTGGGCGGGACTGCGGCTGCGCGCTGCGCTCCTGAACGCAGAGAGCTTGAGCCTCGGTGCGGGTTGGTCGCTCACGTTATGAACCACGCGAGGAGGGTCCGGTCCGCCGGGACCGTCGCGCGACGCCTACGTCAAAGGAGGAAGTGACCATGGAGCCGTTCGACATCCGTTCCCCCCGCGTTCGATGGACCCTGTTTGCCGCGGCCGCGGTGGCGATCATCGCGATGATCTCCACGTGTCGGAGCATCCCGGACAACGTGCTCGGCGCGCGTGAGGGTGCCAACGAGACCGCGAACTGCATCTCGGACTGCGCGCACTCGGCGAACGAGGCGATCCGCGTCGAGAGCGACCGGCACGTCGAGGCCGTGCACGCTTGCGACGGCGATGCCACGTGCCTGGCGCAGGAGGACGCGCGCCACACGGCGGCCGTGGACGCCATCCAGGACGGGCGCAAGGCGTGCCAGGAGAACTGCCGTCACCAGGGAGGTGGGAAGGGCGGCCGGTGATCGCGACGTGACCCGGGCCCGCCCCGGCGAGCCGCACAAAGGCATGGCACCGACTTTGCTTTGACCGCGCGGCGCGCGGCGGCATGCTCGGGTCCGAGGAGCGCCACCACCCGAGGACCCATGAACATCGCAGCGACGCCCAAGGTCGCCTGGAGCATGCTCGCCATGCTCGCGTTCGCCGTGAACGCACCCGGGACCGGCGCCGTCGCCACAGCAGAGGAGGCGTCACGCACCGACGCCCGGCCCGCGCGCGAGGCGCTCGCGGCGAGCGACTCCGCGCGGCACGTGCTCCAGCGTTTCGCCTACGGCCCGCGCGGAGGCGAGGTGGCGGAGGTGGCGCGCGAAGGCGCGCTCGCATGGCTCGACGCGCAGCTCGCCTCCGGCGGCGAGGGCGACCCGCGGCTCGCGGCGCTCGAGCGGCGCACCCCCGCGCTGGCGCTCGACCCCGACGACTGGGCGCGCCGCTTCGTGGCCGTGCGCCGCGCCGCCCGCGAGGGCATGGCCGGGGAGGAGCGCGCCGAGACCCGCGAGCTCTTGGGTCAAGTCCGCGCGCTCGTGGTCACGCGGGCGGTCGCCGCCGAGGACCAGCTGCGCGAGGTCATGGCGGGCTTCTGGTTCGATCACTTCAACGTGTTCCTCGACAAGGGCGCCGACCGCTACCTGCTCCCGAGCTACGTCGAGGACGTGATCCGACCGCGTGCGCTCGGCCGCTTCGAGGACCTGCTGCTCGCCACCGCGCGCAGCCCGGCGATGCTCTTCTACCTCGACAACGTGAGGAGCGTGGCGCCGGCCACGCAACGGCCGGCGCGTGGCGGCGCCCCGGACCGGCCCGCGTCCCGCCGGACGGGCATCAACGAGAACTACGCGCGCGAGCTGCTCGAGCTCCACACGCTCGGGGTGGACGGCGGCTACACCCAGCAGGACGTGATCGCGGTCGCGCGCATCCTGACCGGCTGGAGCATGCGGCCGCCGGCGCGCGGCGGCGGGTTCGTGTTCCGGCCGGGCGAGCACGACTTCGGCGAGAAGGTGGTGCTGGGCACGCGGTTCCCGGCGGGCCACGGCGAGGAGGAGGGCGTGCGGCTGCTGCGCATGCTGGCGCGCCACCCGGCCACGGTCCGCCACGTGTGCGCGAAGCTGTGCGCGCGCTTCGTGAGCGACGTGCCCCCGGACGGCTGCGTGGACGCGGCGGTCGCCGCGTGGCGCGCGAGCGACGGCGACATGAGACAGGTCGTGCGCGCGATCGCGCGCACGCCCGAGTTCTGGGCCGAGGGAGCGATCGACGCGAAGGTGAAGACGCCGCTCGAGTTCGTGGTCAGCGCCGTGCGCGCACTCAAGGCCGAGCCCGACTCGAGCGCGCGGCTCGCCGATGCGGTGGCGCGGCTCGGCCAGCCGATCTATCGCCAGCCCTCGCCCGCGGGCTATCCCGAGCGCCAGGAGGACTGGGCGAACAGCGGCGCCCTGCTCGCGCGGATGAACTTCGCCATGGCGCTCGCGGCCGGGCGCCAGCCCGGCGCCACCGTGGACCTGGACGCGATCCTGCCGCTGACGGCCGATCGCTCGGCGCTCGTGGACGCGGTGAACGAGCGCGTGCTCGGCGGCGCGATGAGCGCGCACACGCGCAGCGTGATCGTGGCGGAGCTCGCCGACGTCGCCGACCCCGTGCGCGGCCGCGCGCTCGCCGTGGGGCTGGCGCTCGGCAGCCCGGAGTTCCAACGACAATGAGCGGCATGATGAACCTCTCGCGGCGGGCGTTCCTCAGGGCCGGCGGGCTGGCGATGGTGAGCTATGGGCTCGACCCGCTGTTCCTCGCGCGTGCCGTGTACGCACAGCCCGCCGCCTCGTCGAGATCGGGCCGCGTGCTCGTGTGCCTGTTCCAGCGCGGCGCCGTGGACGGCCTGAGCATGCTGGTGCCGCACGGCGACGGCCACTATTACAAGGAGCGGCCGAGGATCGCGATCCCCGAGTCGGCGGTGATCGACCTCGACGGACGCTTCGGCCTCCATCCTGCGCTCGCGCCGCTCAAACCGCTGTGGGACGAAGGGGTGCTGGCGCCGATCCACGCCATCGGCTCGCCGGACGCGACGCGCAGCCACTTCGACGCCCAGGACTACATGGAGTCGGGCACGCCCGGCGTGAAGTCCACCGCGGACGGCTGGTTGAACCGCTACTGCCAGCACCAGCGCGAGCACGAGCAGACACCGTTCCGCGCCGTCTCGTTCGGGCCCGAGCTCCCGCGCATCCTGAGCGGCAGTGCTCCCAGCCTCGCGATCGGCGACCTGCGCGCGTTCGGCCTGCGCGCACCGAACGACGCCGCCCGGGACCGGATCACGCGCGCGTTCGAAGCGCTCTATGAAACGGCGCCCACCGGCCTGCTCGCGTCCTCGGCCCAGGAGGGCTTCGAGGCGGCGAGGACGCTCCGCCGCATCGAACCCGAGCGCTACCAGCCCGAGCACGACGCCCGCTACCCGAACGGCCGCTTCGGCCAGTCGCTGCTGCAGATCGCGCAGCTCATCAAGGCCGACGTCGGGCTCGAGATCGCGTTCGCCGACGTGAGCGGGTGGGACACGCACGTGAACCAGGGCGCCGAACAGGGCCAGCTCGCCACGCGGCTCGGCGACTTCGCGCAGGCGCTCGCCGCGTTCGCGCGCGATCTCGGCGAGCGCATGAACGATGTCGTGCTCGTGACCTGCTCCGAGTTCGGGCGCACGATCGCCGAGAACGGCAGCGTGGGCACCGATCACGGCCGCGCCACCGCGATGATGGTGATGGGCGGGCCGGTGCGCGGCGGCCGCGTGCTCGGCCGCTGGCCGGGCCTGGAGCCCGCGGCGCGCTTCGAGGGACGCGACCTCGCGGTGACGACCGACTTCCGCGACCTGTTCGCGGAGCTCCTCGACCGGCACCTGGGCGCCAGCTCGCTCGCGGCGGTCTTCCCCGGTCACGCAGCGGATCGCGGGCGCTACCTGGGGGCCCTCCGCGCCTGACCGCGCCTGACCGCGCCGGACGGCGCCAAAGGGTGCTGGAATTGACACGCGCCACCCCCGCAAGTGCCACGATGCCGGCGGCGGTCATGTTTCCGAGCCGAACATCTCGGGCCGCGAGGGGGGGAGATGTCGCGCGCGGGCCGGTCGATCGTCGGCATGCTGGTCGCGGTTGCCGGGCTGGCCGTGCACCAGTGGCTGCTGCGGCTCACGGACGTGAACGTCGCCTTCTACCCGCACCTCGCGGACCCCGTGCTGTCACGGCTCCCCACGCTCGGCATCGCCCACGTCGGCGAGCTCGCGCTCGCGGCGTTCATCGGCGTGTTCGCGTTCCATCACTTCCGCCGCCAGCCCGAGCGCACGCCGCTGCTGCTCGTGGCGATCGGCATCCTGTACGCGTTCCGCGGCGTGTTCCTGTGGCTGATGCCGATCGGCGCGCCCCAGGGCGCGCCGCCGGATCTGCCCCAGGTCTATCCGTACGCGAACCATTCGTACTTCCCGAGCGGTCACGTCGGCTTCATCTCGCTGTGCGCGTGGCTGACCGCGGACCTGCGCTGGCGACGGTCCTTCCTCGCCGCGGCGCTCGTGTTCGGCGTCGGCACGTTGCTGGCGAAGGCGCACTACACCGCTGATCTCCTCGGGGCGTTCCTGCTCTCCCATGCCGTGGCGACGCTCGCGCTGCAGGGGGCCGCGCGGCTCACGCCCAGGCCGGGACCGCCCCCTGCGTTTGCGCCATGAGGGTCACCATCCGCTTCTTCGGGTGACGGAAGCGTCACGGCGCAAGGACGGAGCTTGTCAACGCCGCGCCAAGTCTCCGGAGCGGCTTCCGCCCGGCAACGCGTTGCGACCGCGTCGACACGCCTCCGCGGAGCGGCCTCCCGGGCCCTGAACGGACGCGCGTTCGCCTCAAGCGAGACGCCCACCCGCCGATAACGCGGGACGACGCCCCGCGGGGCCGGTGCTGCTGGTCGCCCGGACGCTGCGGGAAGTGATGCAGGTCCGGTCCGCCACACCCTCAGGGATGTCGTCCCCGCCGGATGGCGAAGGGAGGAAGCATGTCGTACGAAGCCGAGATCAGCCGGAACAACCCAAGTGCGTTCCTGTTCCTGATCGACATGTCGGGCTCCATGACGGATCCCTATGGCAATGGCAAGCGCAAGGCCGACGGCGTCGCCGACGCCATCAACAAGCTGCTCACGAACCTGTCGATCAAGTGCACGAAGTCCGAGGGCGTGCGCGACTACTACGACGTCGGCGTGATCAGCTACGGCAAGCGCGTTGAGCCGGCGCTCGTGGGCGAGCTCGCGGGCGTGTCGCTCGCCAGCATCAGCTCGGTGGCGAACCACCCGGCGCGCGTCGAGGAGCGCACGAAGAAGGAAGACGACGGCGCCGGCGGCATCGCCGAGGTGAAGGTGAAGTTCCCGATCTGGTTCGACGCCAAGGCTGCGGGCTCGACGCCGATGTGCGAGGCGCTGAAGCTCGCGCACACGACGCTGTCGGCGTGGGTTTCCAGCCACGCGTACAGCTTCCCGCCGGTCGTCATCAACATCACCGACGGCGAGGCCACGGACGGTGACCCGGCCGTGGAGGCCGAGGCGCTGCGCTCGCTGGCGACGCAGGACGGCAACCTGCTGCTGTTCAACTGCCACATCTCCGGCACGACGAGCGACAGCATCCTGTTCGCGGACCACGAGGAGGGCCTGCCCGACCAGTTCGCGAAGCTGCTGTTCAACATGTCGAGCGTGCTGCCGGAGGCCATCCGGGAGAGTGCCGGGCGCGAGGGATTCAAGGTCTCGGAGAAGTCGCGCGGGTTCGCCTTCAACGCGGACCTGGTCGAGCTGATCCGGTTCCTCGACATCGGTACCCGTCCCAGCAACATGCGCTAGGCGCCCATGCTCACGTCGGCGACGGCGTGGTGGGCCCCGAAGTCCGGGAACACCGCCAGCGAATACGAAGACGCGTACGCGGTGAAGCCGGAAGCCCTCCGGTTCGCCGTGGCGGACGGTGCCAGCGAAACGTCGTTCGCCCGCCAGTGGGCGGAGCTCCTGGTCGAAGGATTCGTCCAGGACGCTCCGTCCGCGGCGGGGTTGCACGACTTCGTGACGCCGCTGCAGGCGGTGTGGGCCGAAGGCCAGAAGGGCAAGGCCACGGCGTGGTACGCGGAGCGCAAGGCGAAGGAGGGCGCATTCTCCTCGCTGCTCGGCGTCACCATCGACGGTGACCGCTGGCGCGCGATCGCGGTCGGGGATTCGTGCCTGTTCGTGGTGCGCGCGGGCAAGATGCTGCGTGCATTCCCGCTCGACCGCGCGGAACAGTTCAGCAACCGGCCGTCGCTGCTCTCCAGCGTGGCGCGTTCCAACGCCGGCGTCTGGGAGCAGGTGGCGGTGGTCGACGGCGAGCTCGCCGCGAACGACCGCCTGCTGCTCATGACCGACGCGCTGGCGCAGTGGTTCCTGGTCGAGGCCGAGATGGGACGCCGGCCGTGGGCGGCGCTCGCCAAGCTCACGAGCCCCGAGCAGTTCACCGCGTTCATCGACTGCCTGCGCGCCGGCGGCGCGCTGCGCAACGACGACGTCACCCTGGTGAACGTGGAGGTGGCGGCGTGAGTTGGCCGAGCATGTCGGACTACCAGGAGGCGGTCCAGAATCCCGCCAACTGCTTCTCCGACGCGCAGCTCAAGGCCGGCACGCCGGCCTTGAACGCATTGGGCCTGCCGCAGCCGGTGACCGGCGGCTTCTGCAGCGTCTACCAGGTGGCGAGCGGCAAGACGCGCTGGGCGGTGCGCTGCTTCCTGCACAACATCCGCGACGGGCGCGAGCGCTACAAGGAGATCAGCAAGTACCTGCGCGGCCGGAAGCTCAAGGAGATGGTGGGCTTCGAGTACGAGCAGGAAGGCATCCGCGTGCGCGGCCACTGGCATCCGGTGCTGAAGATGGAGTGGGTGGACGGGCTCCAGCTCAACACCTGGGTGGATCGCCACTCGCAGGATCCCAAGGCGCTCCGCCAGCTCGACGAGCGCTGGGCGGCCCTGATGGACGCGCTCGAGGCCCAGCACATCGGCCACTGCGACCTGCAGCACGGGAACGTCCTCGTGGACGGCCACGACCACCTGCGCCTCATCGACTACGACGGCATGTACGTGCCGGCGCTGCGCGGCAAGGGGAGCCACGAGAAGGGCCACCCCGCCTACCAGCACCCGCAGCGCGACGGCAAGGACTTCGACGACACCATCGACCGCTTCGCCGCACTCGTCATCCACACCTCGCTGGTGGCGGTCGCGGAGTCGCCGGCGCTGTGGAAGCGCTTCTACGACGACGACAACCTGATCTTCAAGCGCGCCGACTTCATGAGCCCCGACTCGGCGCCCGTGTTCCAGGAGCTGTTCAAGCTGAAAGGCGTCGTCGCCGAGCGCGCCGGCGTGCTGCGCGACGCGTGCAAGAAGCGCTTGAACGAGACGCCGCGCCTGCGGGACGTCCGCGGCGGGGGCTCGGCCCGCGCCGGGGCCGCGCGCGCGCCGGAGAAGAAGCAGGCGAAGATCTTCCAGCTGCCGTTCGGCGCCAAGAACCCGGTCGAGGCGAAGGCGAACGCGCAGGCGGCGGCACCCATGCAGAAGGTGGCCGGCGGCGGGGGGCACCCGGTGCAGGCGGGTCACGCTGCGGCGCCGGCGGCCGCACCGCGTGCGAGTGCCGCGCCCGCGCTGGCGCCGAAGCACGCCGCGCCCGCGCCCCGACCTTCGATCATCCAGCTCCCGCGGCGCGCGGCGCCGCCCGCCGCGCCAGCGCCCGCGCCCAAACCGGCGCCGGCTGCAGCCAAGCCACCAAAGCCCGCCGCAAAGCACGCGCCGCCGGTCGCGAAGCTCCAGGCGACGCCCAAGCCGCAGCCCGCCGCGAAACCCTCGGGCTCGCAGCCGGCTTGGCTCGGCGCGCCATCCGGCTCGCAGCCCAGCGTGCCCGCGCCGAAGCCGGCGAGCGCGCCGGCGACGAGCCACCCCGCGCACCAGCTCACGAGTGCCGCCGCCTCGGCGCCGCAGAAGACGGTGACGCCGCGCGCCTCGTCCCGCCCCGCCTCGCGGCGCGTCACGTCGAGTGTCGCCACGTGGACCGGCTGGGGCGTCGAGTGGACGCGACCCGGCGAGCTGCGCGAGCGGCACATCTGGCAGGTGCCGGTGATCGGCAAGCGCGAGGTGCCGCGCACGATCCTCGGCATCACGTTCGGCACGCGCACCGAGAAGTACGCCGAGAGCCACGAGGAGAAGGTCGAGGACCTGGGCTACAAGCTCGGTGGCCATCGGCTCGAGGTCACGTCGCTCGCGTTCACGCTCGATGCGCGGCTCCTGGTGAGCGCGTCGCGCGACGGCACGGTGCGGGTGTGGAACGTGAAGCGCGGCCGCGAGGCGTGCGCGCCGCTCCTCGCCGAATCCCCCGTGCTCGCCACGGCGATCGTGCCCGACCGCACCATCGTCGCGGCCGTGCTCGACGATCGCGCGGTCGTGCTGTGGGATCACGGCCCCAAGCGCCGCGTCGTCCACGTCGAGGCCGCCGACCACTCCGCGTTCCGGGCCGTCGCAGCCTCGAGCGACGGGCAGTGGGTCGCCGCGGGCGGCGCCGGCCGCCGGCTCTATCTGTGGAACACCGAGCGCGGCACGCCGGGCACCGAGTTCGAGCCTTCGACCGGCCGCATCGAGGCGATCGCGTTCACGCCGGATGGCAGCGGCATCGTGGTCGCCACGCACAAGAGCCGCGTCGAGCTGTTCGATCGTGCCACCGGCCGGTCGCGCTGGAGCACGCGCACGACCTGCGGCCGCATCGCGGCGCTCTACTCATCGCGTCACTCGGGCGGCGTCCTCGGCGGCGCGCGCGACGGCACCGTGGTGCGCTGGAGCTCGCACGACGGCAGCGAGGCGCAACGCATGCGGCCGACGCCCGAGCGACTGGTGTCGCTCGCCGCCACGCCCGACGCCTCGAGCCTGCTCATCGGCACCCGGTCGGGGAAGGCGAGCGTGTTCGAGGTCTCGGGCAGCCGCGAGGTCGGCCTGCTCGACGGCCATCCCGGCGCCGTCACCGCGGCCGCGATCTCCGCCACCGGCAAGTTCGCCGCCACCGGCTCGACCGACGGCAGCGTGCGGCTCTGGGGGCTGCGCTAGCCGGAACGGTCCTTCGGACCCTCAGCTCGACCCGCGATGCGCCGCGGCCACCTGTCATGGTAATGTCAGCCGGGGGCCCGGCCACCGGTGTTACCGGCGTCCAGACCCCCGGTGGGCAGAATCGTCCGGCGGTGGCCTCGAGCTCGTGCCCGAGGTCCGCCCGCAGTGTAACTTGTTGCGGCGCAGAGGGACGTTGGGACGATCAGTCCCCCGGCAGCTCAACGACGATTCACCCGATTCTGGAATAGACGTCGCGCGGCCGGCCGGTGATCAACCGGAAATCCCCCGACAACCGGTCCCGATCGGACCGCGCGACCTACTCGTGCAGCGCGGGCGACACACGGCACTTCGGAATTCGCCGGATGCCGCCCTTAAAGATGAGAACGCCCGTCGAGGCGGAACCGGTCGCGGAAAAATTCGCGCCCGGCCGCCTCGGGGGTACCGGAGGCCCCTGGGCGCAGACCGCCGGCTCGACCGGCGGGTGCGATCGAGGAGCCTCCGGTGCTGCCCCGGCGGGTTCGAGGAGCGCAACGATGGCCACCGCGGTCACCCAGGTCCCGCTCGATTCCACGCTGACGCTCGTCGCGCGCGCGCGCGCCGGCGACCGCATGGCGCTCGAGCTGATCGCCGACCGCTACCAGGCGGCACTCCTGCGCTTCGCGCACGGCCGTATGCCCTCGTCGGCGCGCGGCCTCGTCGACACGGTCGACCTGGTCCAGGTCGCCATGGTGCGCACGTTCGCGCGGCTCCAGCACATCGACGCCACGCTTCCGGGTTCCCTGCTCGCCTACCTGCGCCGCGCGGTGTTGAACCAGATCCGCGACGAGATCCGCCGTGCCCGCCGCCGGCCGCAGTCCGCCGAGCTGGACGAGCGGCTCCCGGCGCTCGACCCCGACCCGCTCGAGGTGGTGATCAGCGGGGAGGCGCTCGAGCGCTACAACCTCGCCATCCTGCAGCTGCCCGCCGACCAGCAGGAGGCGTTCCTGATGCGGATCGAGATGGACTGCAGCTATCGCGAGATCGCCGACGCGCTCGGCCGTTCGTCCCCGGAGGCCGCGCGCATGCTGGTGCGGCGCGCGATCCGCGCCGTGGCCGCAGCGCTGCGCGAGACGCCGCGGGAATGAGCGAGCGGCCCGAAGACCCATCGCCCGAGATCGAGCGCGTGGTCGAGGCGATCTCCGAGGGCAAACCGGTCGAGTGGGACAAGGCGGCCGCGAGTCGGGAGCTGGATCCCCAGACGCTCGAGGCGCTGCGACTGATCGATACCGTGTCACGCCTGCACCGGAGCGGCGGCGGCGCACCTGCGGGCGCGGGCGAGCGCCAGGGCGCCGATGCCGCGCGAACCGTTGTCGAGCGCACGTGGGGCAACCTGCGCATCCGCGGTCCGCTCGGCGCCGGCGAGTACGGCGAGGTCTACCGCGCGTTCGATCCCGGCCTGCGCAAGGAGGTGGCGCTCAAGCTCTGGGACCGCACCGCGAAGCCGCACACGATCGAGGTGCTGCTCGAGGAAGCGCGCGCGCTCGCCCGTGTGCGCCACCCGAACGTGCTGCTCGTGCTCGGGGCCGACGTGATCGACGGCCAGGTGGGCATGTGGACCGAGCTGCTCGAGGGCGCGACGCTCGAGCAGTTGCTCGCCGAGCTCGGGCCCGGGCACTGGCGCGAGATCGTGGTCTACGGCATCGATCTCTGCCGCGCGCTCAGCGCCGTGCATGCCGTGGGGCTCGTGCACCGCGACGTCAAGGCGGCGAACGTCATGCGCGAGCGCGGCGGGCGGATCGTGCTCATGGACTTCGGCAGCGCCAGCGCGTACGCCGCGGGCGCGTCCGAGGCGAAGCCGCCGAGCCCGGGCGGCGTGCAGGGCACACCGCTCGCCATGGCGCCCGAGGTGCTGCGCAAGGAGCCGGCGAGCCCGGCGTCCGACCTCTACAGCCTCGGCGTGCTGATCTACCGCCTGGTCGCGGGTCGCTACCCGGTCCACGCGGACACGCTCGAGGAGTTGGAGAGCGCGCTCGCGCGCGGGCCGCTGCCGTCGCTGCGCAGCGTGCGCCCCGACGTGCCGCCCGAGTTCTCCGAGGCGATCGACCGCGCGCTCGACCGCGATCCGGCGCGCCGGTTCGCGAGCGCGGTCGAGATGGAGCGGGCCCTGGTGGCGGCGCTCAAGTCCAGCTGGCTCGACCCCATGCTCGCGGTTGCTCCGCCCGCGCCCCGAACCCCGCCGCGACCCGCCGTGCGCTCGACGCGCGCGATCGTCTGGGCCACGGCCGCCGTGGTGCTGGCAGCCATCCTCGCCGGCGAGTGGGGGCGGCGCGCGGTGCCGGCGGGCGGCGAGATGCCGATGCAGTTCACGTTCGACCTGCCGCGCGGACAGCACCTGGCCTGGTTCGGGAACCTCAGCGTGTCCCCGGATGGCCGCCAGGTGGTGTTCGCCAGCGCCGACACCGCGGGCGTCACCGCGCTCTGGGTCCGGCGCTTCGATTCGCTCACGAGCACGCGGCTACCGGGGACCGAGGGCGCGAGCTATCCGTTCTGGTCGCCCGACAGCCGTCAGGTCGGGTTCTTCGCCGACGGCGACCTCAAGCGCACCGGCACCGCGGGCGACAGCGTGCGCGTCATCTGCCGGGCGGACCTCGCGCGCGGCGGCAGCTGGAGTCGCGATGGCACGGTGCTGTTCGCGCCGCGCATGCAGGGACCGCTGCTGCGCGTGCCCGCGGCCGGTGGCGTCCCCGTGCCCGCCACGACGCTCGACTCGTCGCTCGCCGAGGGCACCCACCGCTGGCCGTGTTTCCTTCCCGACGGCGAGCACTCCCTGTACGTGACCACGCCCGAGCGCGACGGCATGTTCTCGCTGTACGTGGGCTCGCTGCGTTCCGACCGTCGCGTGTACGTGGGTCCCGTGGAATCCGGCGTGGTCTACTCGTCGGGCCTGCTCCTCTACACGGTGAACGACGCCCTCGAGGCCCGGCCGTTCAACCTGCGTACGCTGCGCTGGAGCGGTGACCCGCGGCCGCTGTCCGCGAGCCCGGGCTTCGGGGGCTCGGTGGCCGAGCCGCACGCCAGCGTGTCGGAGAACGGGACGGTCGTGTACGCGATCGAGGCCGCGCGCCAGAGCCGGATGGTGTGGATCGACGTCGCCTCCGGCGCCGAGACGCTGGTGGCCCGCGGGCCCTACTTCGATCCCGCCCTGTCGCCGGACGGCCGCCGTATCGCCGCCGAGCGCGTCGAGGGCTCGGGGCGCAGCAACCTGTGGATGATCGACGTGGCGAGCGGCCGGGCCGAGCGCTGGACCGAGATCCCGGGGATGAACCGCAAGCCGGTGTGGTCCCCGAGCGGCGATTCGCTGCTCTGGGCCAACAATCGGACCGGGCACGACGCGCTCTGCATCCGGCGGACGGACGGCTCGCTCGCGGAGCGCATCGTCGTCCCGGCCGGCGAGCCGCCGATGATGTGGCCGACGAGCTGGCCCCGCCACGGCCCGATCGCGATCACGCGCTACGATGCCGGGGCCTTGTTCAACCTCTACGAGCTGCGCGCCGACGTGCTGGCGCCGCTGGTGTGCACACCCGCGTCGGAGTCCCGCTGCGCGATCTCGCCCGATGGCCGCTGGCTGGCGTTCGACTCCAATCGCGCCGGGCCGGTGCACATCCAGCTCATGGACCTGCGCACGCACGAGCAGTTCATGCTGCCCACGGCGGGCGGCATGGATCCGCACTGGGCCTCGGCCGCGGGCAGGCTCTACTTCCGCACGCCCGTGAACGACTTCTTCGAGGTCACGCCCATCGCCGGACGCCGGCCGACCGAGTGGCCGATCCGGCACCTGTTCCGCACCGCGGTGCCCGAGGGCTACGACGTCGACGCGGCCGGCCGGCGCGTTCTGTGCTGCCTCAAGACCGACGGCGGTCGCCCCGAGGAGGTGGCCGTGCTCGTCCACCTGCGCGCGGCGGCGGAACTGGGGATGTAGCCGCGCGCTGGTCGCGCTAACGCTTCCCGTTCCACACGATGTCGCCGCCGACCATCGTCATCACGCAGCGCGCCCGCGGGATCTCGCGCGCCGGGATCACGCTCAGGTCGCGGTCGAACACCGCGAGATCGGCGCGGTAGCCCACCTCCGCGAGCCCCAGCTCGCGCTCGGCGGACGCAGCGTACGCCGCGTCGCTCGTGAACCCGCGCAGCGCTTCCCAGATCGTGAGCTTCTCGCCCGGCCGGTAGCCGCCGGGCGGCTTGCCGTCCAGGTCCTGCGTCGTCACCGCCGCATAGAGTCCGAGCAGCGGGTTCGGGTCCTCGACCGGGAAGTCGGATCCCAGCGCGAGCCGCGCACCGGCGTCGAGCAGGCGCCGCCACGCATAGGCGCCCTCGACGCGTTGCGGCCCCAGTCGCGCCGGCGCCCACGGCATGTCGCTCGTGCAGTGCGTGGGCTGCATCGAGGCGATCACACCCAGGGCCGCGAAGCGCGGGATGTCGTCGAGCGCGAGCACCTGCGCGTGCTCGATGCGGAAGCGCCGGTCGCGGAGGTTCGCGGGCGGCGAGCTGGCCGCCGCGGCGCGCTCCATGGCGTCGAGCACGATACGGTTCCCGCGGTCGCCGATGGCGTGCACGCACAGCGGGTAGCCGCGCTCGAGGCAGCGCTTCGCGATCAGCTCGAGCGTGTCCGGCGTCGTGCGGAGCAGGCCCCGATTCCCCGCGTCGTCGGCATAGGGCTCGAGCAGCGCCGCGCCGCGCGAGCCCAGCGCGCCGTCGGCGTAGGCCTTGACCGCGAACAGCCGGAAGCGGCCATCGCCCGCCGTGGGCTTCTCGAGCGGCAGCGCGTCCGGCTTCCACACCTCGCCGGCCGCGAGCATGGCGAACACGCGAACCGGCATCTGGCCCTTGGCCGCCAGCTCCTCGTAGATCCCGACCTCCTCGGCGTCGATCCCGGCGTCGTGGACCGCGGTCAACCCCAGCTCGGCGCAGCGCGCGAGCGCGAGCGAGATGGCGCGCGTGCGCTGCTCGCGCGTGGGCGCGGGGAGCTTCGCTTCGACCAGCGCCATGGCGTTGTCGACGAACACGCCGGTCGGCGTGCCGTCGCCGGCGCGCTCGATGCGGCCGCCCGGCGGATCGGCGGTGTCCTTCGTCACGCCGGCGAGCGCGAGCGCCCGCGTGTTCGCCCACGCCGCGTGGCCATCCACGCGCCGCAGCCACACCGGGTGCTCGCCCGACACCGCGTCCAGCACGTCCCGCGTCGGGAACCTCTGCACCGCCCAGTCGTTCTGGTCCCAGCCGCGGCCGACGATCCACTCGCCGGGCGCCGCATGCTTCGCGCGCTCGCCCACCATCGCCGCGATCGCCGCGGCCGATTTCGTGCCCTGGAGGCGCAGCCGCTGGAGGGCCATGCCCAGCCCCTCGACGTGGCCGTGCGCGTCGGTGAGCGCGGGCACCGCGAAGCCGCCGTGGAGGTCGACGCGCGTGGGCCAGAGCTCGCGGTCGCGCGCGACCTGGTCGATCGCCTTGAGCGTGCCCACGGCGATGAAGCGGCCGTCCTGGACGAGCGCCGCGCCGGCGTAGCGATTGGCCGGCTCGGCGGACGCATCCACGAGGATGCGTCCGTTGTAGAGCAGCGTCGCCTTGCCGGCGAGCGCAGGCGATGCCAGCGCGGTGAGCGCGAGCAGGATCCCGAGCGTGCGGCGCATGGCGGCGGAGTGTACGCGTTCGGCGCCCGCTCCGTCGCGTGCGCTCACCGCGCCGGCTGACGCAGCGGCTCGTCCGGACGTGGACGCGGCGCGGCGTCGGGCTGGCGCACGGACGCCGCGAGCGCCGCGAACACGCCGATGTGCGTGAGCAGGAAGAGCGGCACGAAGAACGCGGGGATCAGCACCCACGGGAACACCGCGATCGCGCCCGAACCCGGTGCCTCGAAGTTGAAGCGGATCATCGAGCCCGGCGCGGAGCCCACGCCCAGCGCGACCGCGGCGAGGAGGTCCGCCATCCCGAGAACGTTCCACGCCGCCGTCATCCACCGCCACCCGGTAGCCCGGTGCTGGACCGCCCACAGGACCGGGATCGCGAGCAGGCCGGTGGCGATGTCGCCCCAGCCGGCCGAGTGCGCGAACGTGTACGGCAGCCGGCCCGCGGCGTAGAGCATCAGGAACGCCGCGCCGAGAACGCGGCCGATGTGGACGACCACGAGTGCGGTGAGCGGGATGCCGTGGGACTGCGTGCGCGCGACGATCACCGCGGCCGCGAGGACGGGTGCGAAGACGGCGATCGCCAGCGCGACGCCGACCGGGAGCGCCGGGGAAGCGAACGCGCCCGCGAGGCTGAGCGTTGCGGCGATCACGAACCAGGCGCTCAGGCCCACCGTGAGCCGGCGCCGCGTGACGCCGTGGCCCTCACGGGCGGGGACCAGCATCGCGATCACGAACACGGCGAGCGCGGGGAGCAGGACGGTACCGATCAGGTCGAGCATGGCGTTTCTCCTTCTTCCAGCTTCGGGTTCTCTATGGCCGGCGGGGGCCGGACTTCGTGGTCGCCGCCGACGCGGTCGCGAGCGCCTGGATGGCGCCCGCGCCGAGGCGGCGCGCGATCGACTGCTGGGCCTTTCGCCAGTGGGGGAGTGCCGCGCGCGCGGCGGCCGTGCCCCGCTTCGTGATCGCCAGCATCCGCACGCGCCGGTCGCCGGTCGCAGACTCGGTCACCCAGCCGCGGTCCAGGAGCAGCCGCAGGTTGCGCGTGAGCGTGGTGCGCTCGACGCCCATCAGGGCAGCGAAGCGTGACAGCGGCTGCGGGCCCGAGAGCTCGAGCAGCACGAGCAGCGTGAACTGCGTGGCCCGGAGCCCGCTGGGCTTCAGGTGCTGCTCGTAGTGCTGGGTGATCGTGCGCGCGGCGCGGCGGACGGCGAAGCACGAGCACGCGAGACACTCGGCGAATTCGGACGTGGCGATCATGGTAGGTGTAGATACACTGTTTCGCCCGGGGATTCACGGAATATGCGGGTTCTCACCGATGCGCCGTCCGGGGAACCCCCTGCGCGGGAGCGACGCGCGCGGGGTCGCCCAACGCGCTTCGCAATGTCGTGGTCAAGTATCGAACGGATGCCTTGTCGCCGGGCGTTCGCACCTCATAATGCTCGTGCGCTCCCCACGCATCGCACCGATTGTCGGCGGCCGCCAACCGAGGGAGATCCCACCATGCGCCGAGCGACCATCCTGCTTTCGATCCTCACCGCGGCGCTGTTCGTCGCCTGCCTCTCGCTCTACGTGCAGACGCGCCGCGATGCCGATGCCATGACCGCGCTGCGGCAGAGCGAGCGGGGCGCGCGCGCCAGCTACGACCGCACCGTGCAGGAGATCTCGGCGATCCAGGACAGCCTGAACGCCATCGCCGTCGACGCCACCCAGTCGCTGACCAACCTCGGCGCCGAGCGCCGGCTGTCGCCCACCGGCGCGAGCGAGACGCTCGCGCGCATCGCCGGCCTGCGCACGCGGATCCAGTCGCTGGAGTCGCGCCTCCAGCAGAGCGACGTCCGCATCGCCAGCCTCGATCGCATGGTGAAACAGCTCAAGCAGGGCCTGGCGGAGAAGGAGCAGGCCGTCGCCCGGCTGGGCGGCCAGGTCGACTCGCTGCGCATCAACGTCACCGACCTCACCGCGAGCGTCGAGGAGGGGCACACGATGATCGCCGCCCAGTCCGACACGCTGGCGCAGACCCGCCGCGAGCTGGGCACGATCTATTACGTCATCGGCTCGCAGAAGGACCTCGTGAAGGGCGGCGTCGTCGCCGCGCGCGGCGGCGTGCTCGGCCTGGGCAAGACGTTGCGGCCCACGGGCAACGTGGATCCGGCCACGCTCCACCCGGTGGACACGGACGAGCAGACCGTCATCCCCATCGCCGCCACCAAGGCCCGCGTGATCACGGCGCAATCGCCGGCGAGCTACTCGATCGAGCCGGTGAACGGCCAGCTCGAGCTTCACATCCTCGACCCGCACGAGTTCCGGAAGGTGCGCCACCTGGTGATCGTGACCGCGTAAAGGACCGCGGAAACGACTTGGCCGCGGCCGTGCACCATCCTAGAGTGAGTCGCATCCAGCAGCCCCGGCCGCGGGTCCGGCACGACCTCGCGGGCGTTCGACGCGCACTCGAGCGAGATGGAGCGCACCATGGATTCGATCAAGGCCGCCGTGAATCCGAACAAGGCACTGTGGGAGAAGGGCGATTTCACCGCGATCGCCGCGTTCATGCGCGACTCGGGCGAGGCGCTGGTCCGATCGCTCGGCGTCAAGCCGCCGCTCAAGGCGCTCGACCTGGGCTGCGGCGACGGCACCACGGCGTTGCCGCTGGCGAAGCTGGGCGCCGACGTCACCGGCATCGACATCGCCAGCAATCTCGTCGAGGCCGGCAATCAGCGCGCGGCGAAGGCGGGCTTGAAGAACGTGCGCTTCCAGGAGGGCGACGCCATGGACCTGAAGGGCGTCGCCGACCGCTCGTTCGACCTCTCGCTCTCGATCTTCGGCGCGATGTTCGCGCCGCGGCCGTTCGACGTGGCGAAGGAGATGGTGCGCGTGACGAAGCCCGGCGGACGCATCGTGATGGGGAACTGGATCCCGAACGATCCCAGCTCGTTCGTGTCGCAGCTCTTGAAGGTCAGCATGGCGTACTCGCCGCCGCCGCCGGAGGGCTTCGTGAGCCCGATGACCTGGGGCGTGGAGACGCACATCGTCGAGCGCTTCGGCAAGGCCGGCATCGCCGCCGGCGCGATCACGATGACGAAGGACACCTACCTCTTCAACGGCTCCGACTGCACGACGGAGCACTACATCGATCTCTTCAGCCGCTACTACGGCCCGACCATGAACGCGTTCGATGCCGCGCGCGCGAACGGGAAGGAACAGGAGATCCGGAACGAGCTGGTCGCGCTCGCGAAGTCGTTCAATACGGGCGGGGATCGCAACATCTCGATCCCGGCCACGTTCATGCGGGTGACGGTGGCGGTCTAGTCAAAAGGAGGCGACTCTTGCGCCCGGGGCGCCGTCGGGGATGGCCGTGGCTCGTGCTGGCGTGCGGGCTGCTGGCCGCGACCGGTGCCGCGGGATCGACGTTCGACGCCACGCTGCCGGCGTGGGTGCGCGACGACGTCGCGATCACCGCGCGCGCGTACGACCGGGCGCTCGAGGGCGTGAAGCAGCTCCACACCGCGGTGGCGAGCTTCCTCGAGGCACCCTCCGAGCGGACGCTGCGCTCGGCGCGCGAGGCGTGGCGCGCGAGCCGGGAGCGCTACGGGCCCACCGAGGTGTTCCGCTTCTCCGACGGGCCGATCGACGGTGACAGCGCGTTCGCCGGCCACGGCGGCCCGGAGAACCGCATCAACGCCTGGCCGGTGGACGAGGCGTACCTCGACTCGGTCGCGGGCTCGCCGGACGGCGGCCTGATCCTCGATCGCTCGCTGCCGATGACACGCGAGACGCTCGAGCACGCGCACGGCTCGAGCGACGAGGCCGAGGTCACGCTCGGCTTCCACGCCATCGAGTTCCTGCTCTGGGGACAGGACCGCGACACCCTCACCGACGGCCGGCGGGCGTTTTCCGACTTCTCCCCGGGCGACCCCGTTCGCGAGCGCCGGCGCGCCTGCCTGGGCATCCTCGCCACGCTGCTCGTCGAGGACGTGGGCGCGGTCGCCCGCGAGTGGGGTCCGGGCGCCGAGCGCTACGCGGCACGCTTCGTCCGGTTGCCGGCGCGCGAGGCCCTGCGCCGCGCGCTCACCGGCGCCGTCACGCTCTCGGGCTTCGAGCTGGCCTCCGAGCGCATCAGCGTGCCGCTCGCGACCCGGTCCGCGGAGGACGAGCAGAGCTGCTTCAGCGACAACACGGTGCGCGACATCCGCTCCAACATCGATGGCCTGGCGCTCGTGCTCGAGGGGGACGACGGGGCGCCGGGGATGCTGCCGCTGTTCCACGCGCTCGACCCTGCGCTCGCCGGGGAACTACGGGAAAGACTCGACGAGGTTCGGCAGCGAATGCTGGATATCCCTGAACCGTTCGATGCCGTTATCCTTTCGGCGAAGGACGATCCCCGCCGCCACCGCTACCAGGCGCTGGCGGGCGAACTCATCGGCCTCTCGGGTGCGCTCCGCCGCGCGGGCGAGCGCGCGGGCGTCACGGTGACGATCGGAGGCGGTGGATGAACGGGTCGTACCGCGGCGCGCACGCAGTCGTGACGGCCATGCGCTGGGCGATCCTCGCCTCGGCCGCGTGCGCCGCGGTCGCGGCCGCGGTCGTGGCCGGCTATGACGCCGCCGGCGCACCCGCGGGGCAGGCGAGCGTGCGCGAGACCGGCCGGTCGGCGTTCACGCAGCACATCGGGGACCTCACCGACGAGCAGCTGGCGACGTTCGCGCTCGGCAATCGCGTCTTCAGCACCGAGTGGATCGAAGCGCCCGCCTCGGTCGAGCAGTTCGATGGCCTGGGCCCCTACTACAGCCGGCGCTCGTGCTCGGGCTGCCACATCCGCGACGGCCGCGGCCTGCCGCCCTCCGGCGCGCGCGGCGAAGAGGGCGGGCTCGTGATCGGCCTTGCGGGCGAAGTGGACGGGATGCTGGTCCCGGATCCCAAGTACGGCGAGCAGTTGAGCGAGCGCTCGATCCCCGGCATCGCCCCCGAGGGCCGGCTCGAGGTGAGCTGGAAGGAGCAGTCGTTCCGCTTCCCCGACGGCGAGCTCGCGAACCTGCGCACGCCCGACTACCAGGTGCGCGACCTGCCGCTCGGCCCGCTCGCGCCCGGCACGCGCCTGCGCGCCCGCCTGGCGCCCGCGCTTCCGGGCATGGGGCTGCTCGAGGCCATCCCCGATTCGGCGATCCTCGTGCGCGAGGACCCCGACGACGCGGACAGCGACGGCGTCTCCGGTCGCGCGCGGCGCGTCCCCGACGGCCCCGAGGGCTCGTTCGAGATCGGGCGCTTCGGCTGGAAGGCGGACCAGTCGACGATCCTCGACCAGGTGGCGCGCGCGCTCCGGCTGGACATCGGGATCACGAGCGACGTGCATCCTACAGCCGACCTCACCCCGGCCGAGTCGCTGGCCGCCAAGCGCCGCGAGGGCGGGAAGCCGGAGATCGATCCCAAGCTGCTCTCGGCGCTCGCCGACTACTGCGCCATGCTCGGCGTGCCCGCGCGCCGGAACGTCAACGACTCGAGTGTCGTGCGCGGCGGGCGGTTGTTCGCCGCCGCGGGCTGCACGGGCTGCCACGGCGGCGCGTACACCACGAACGCCTCCGAGTTCGCGGCGCTGTCGCGGCAGCGGATCGAGCCGGGGACCGACCTGCTGCTGCACGACATGGGTTCGGGGCTCGCCGAGGGGGTCTCGGATGCCACGGTGACCGGCGCCGAGTGGCGCACGCCGCCGCTCTGGGGGCTGGGACTGCACGAACGCGTGAGCGGACAACGCTACCTGCTGCACGATGGCCGTGCGCGCACGCTGGTCGAGGCCATCCTCTGGCACGGAGGCGAGGCGCGCTCGAGCCGCGACCGGTTCATCCGCCTGCTGGCGGCCGAGCGGCGGGCATTGATCGACTACCTGGAATCGCTCTGATGCGGGCGCGGTGCCTCGTCGCGGCTGCGCTGCTCGCGCTGCCGCGGGAGGCTCACGCCGAGGACGGCGGCCCCGGCGCCGCGACGCTGCTCGCGAACGAGCGCGCGATCGTGGAGCTCGCGCGCCGCATCGAGCCCGCGGTCGTGAACGTGCGCCGGTTCGTGAAGGACGAGAAGTGGTGGACGAGCGCCCAGGCGCGGAGCGTGAAAGTGGCGCCCGGCTGGGTCCAGGTCCCCGAGCGCGATCTCTTGTATCCGCACCATCGCCCGCTGCCGGGGGCGAGTGGCGTGGTGGTGAGCGCGGACGGCTACATCCTCACGCTCAACCGCGTGCTGCTCACGCCCGCGGGCGAGGAGGCCGACATCATCGACGTCGAGCTCGGCTCGGACCACTACCGCGCGCGCATCGTCGCCCGCGAGCCCACGATCGACCTCGGCATCCTCAAGATCGACGCCGACCACCCGCTCACGTTCGCGCCGCTCGGGAACAACCGCGACCTCGTGCCCGGCCGCTTCCTGCTCGCGTTCGGCGACCCCGACGGCCCCGAGAGCGTGCTGTTGCCGGGCGTCGTCTCCCAGAACCCGGCGCGCGAGTGCTATCAGGACGAGCTGAGCGCCACCTACCTCCAGACCTCGATGACGTTCGCCGGCGGCGTCCTCGGCGGCCCGGTCGTGGACGCATCGGGCCAGGTCGTGGGGCTGGCGTCGCAGCGCGGTGACGGCGGGGCCAGGTCGCAGCGCCCGGGCGAGCCCGGCTTCGCGCTCCCGATCAACCTCGCGAACGCGATCTACGAGAGCCTGCTCGCGAGGCAGAGCCGGGAGTCGCCGTGGATCGGCGTCTCCGTGCTGCGCATGACCCGCGAGGCGAGGCGGGCCGCGGGCGCTCCGGACTCGATCGGCATCCAGATCGACAACGTGTTCGCGCCGAGCCCGGCCGCGACACTCGGGCTTCGCGTCGGCGACGTGATCACGCGGATGCAGGGGGAAGACATCCGCACCGTGTACGACTTCCAGCGCATCCTCTACGCGGCGGGCGTGGGACAGGAGATCGCGCTCACCGTGGTGCGCAAGGGCTTGCGAGCCGAGCACCGCGTGCGCATCGAGAAGCGGCCGCCGGAGGCGGTGACGCGGTAGCGCGGCCGGAGCTCCCGCACGGTTTTCGACGTCTCGGCGCCTGTCAAACACACTTGACAGCCTGACAAGGACGCTTTACAGTCCACGGACAGGGTTCCCGACCGATCTCGAGCCGTGGAGGCCGCCCGTGGAACGACCGCGGACGCAGGACACCTGGTCATGCAACGATCCGCGCATCATCGCGCTGGCGCTCGTCGCCGCCGCGGTGATGATCGTCGCGGCGCGCCTCTCGCGCGGGTTCCCGCTGGGCTCGCCGGTGCGCATCGGGCTCGCGCTGGTGCAGGGCGCGGCCTCGGCATGGGTGATCGTCAGCATCGTGCGCGGCATCCGTGGTCTCGACGAGCTGCAGCAGAAGATCCAGCTCGAAGCCCTGGCGTTCGCGTTCGCCGGCACGGGATTGCTCGCCTCGGCGTACGGATTCCTCGTCAATGCCGGACTCCCCGACATCGACTGGGGAACGCTCGTGTGGCCGGCGATGACCGCGCTGTGGGCGATCGGCGTGCTGCTCGCCAGCCGCAGGTATCGCTGAGCATGCGGACGTCATGAAGAACCAGCTCCGCGAGCTGCGCGGCGCGCGCGAGTGGTCCCAGGGCGATCTCGCCGCGCGACTGCACGTCTCGCGGCAGACGGTGAACGCGCTCGAGACCGGCAAGTACGACCCGAGCCTGCCGCTGGCGTTCCGGATCGCGCGGCTGTTCAAGCGAAAGATCGAAGACATCTTCGAAGACAAGGAAGGAGGAAGCCGATGAATCCCATCCGTTGGATCCAGGGTTCCCATGTGAGGTCGTCGATCGTGCTGGCCCTGACCTACCTGGCGGCAACGCTGGGCGGTGTGCTGGCGGTGCGAAACGGCATCCCGTACGCCGTTCCCCTCGGGCTCGTCGCCATGGGTCTGGCGCTGCTCCTCACCGGCATCGTGGCGCGCGCGCCGGGGCATCCGCGCTGGGCGCTGATCGTGGCGGCGCTGGTGCTCGCCGTGGGCACGCCGCTGGCCGCGCTGGCGACGCACGACCCCGCGGCCTGGCTCGGGCACAAGATCGGTGCGTCGGGCTACGGCTGGTTCTACCTGTGGGTGGCGGGCAGCACGCCGGTCACCGGCTCGCGCGCGTGCCACTCGCCGTGGACGACCATCGGCGGCGCCGTGGCTTTGGTAGTGGCGTCGTGGGTGGCGGCCCGGTTCTGAGCGTTCTAGAGTCGCTCGCGATGCACGCACGCCGGTTCCTCGCCCTCGTGGCCATACTGGTCTTCGCCAGCGGCTGCGCCTCCACGCGCCCCGCCGCGACGGTGCTGGCGTCGCAGGGCGGCACCGCGTCGCGCACGGTCGAGGCGGCGTTCGCGCAGACCGAGGCGGATCTCGAGCTGGCCGTGGACCGGCGCATCCTGCGTGCGGCGCTCACCGGGCGTGACGCGCCCTCTCCGCGCGTGCAGGCCGACATCGAGCGGGTCCAGGCCGCGATCCAGGCCCGTCGCCGGCTCTGCGGCGACCTGGCGGCCCTCTACGACGGGTTCGCGGCACTCGCCTCGTACGACGCGTCCGCCGAGGTGACGGCCGTGTTCGCGGACGTCAGCGCGAGCACGAACGCGTTCGCGCGGGCGATCGGCGACAGCGCCGTCGTGACCGCGCCCATGGGAGACCTGGCCACCCGGCTCGCCGCCGCCACCACGACGTCGATCCAGAACGGCCGGCTCAAGAAGACCAGCGCCGTGATCCGCGAGCTGCTGGTCACGGTGCGCACGCTGATCGAGCGCGAAGCGCCGCTCTACGCGTCGGTTCGCGAGGAGCTGGAGCGCGGCTCGCTCAACACGTCGCTGGCGATGTACCGGAGCGGGTTCGGGAGGCCGCATCCGCTGCTCCGCGAGCTGCTCGACACCGGCACGTTCTCGTACGACGAGCGGCAGGTGAACGCAGCGCTCGAGAAGGGACCCCAGAAGGCCGCGATCGACACGGCGATCGTCCAGATCGTCCAGCGGCGGGTCGCGCGCCGGTTCGACCTCGAGCGCTCGCTCGTTTCCGGATTCGCGTCGTTGCTCGCCCAGCTCGAGCTGGAGCATCGCGCGTTCGAGGCGAACCAGCCGCTCGACGCCCGTGCGCTCGGCGAGCGGATCGCGGCGTTCCGGCAGATGGTGGACCTCCTCGCCGACATCCGTGACGAGCGGGTGACCTCGCCCGCACTTGAGCCCTGACCTGGAGGAGCACGGCGATGCCACGTAAGACCGCCTCGGCCCCGGCCACGCACCCGCAGACGCAGCTCGACGTGTTCCGTTCCATCGAGACCAACTACTGGCAGCTCGACGACGGCTTCGACATCGCCTACGCCGCGTGCAAGACGGCGGCGCAGCGGAAACAGCTCCGCGACACGCTGAGCGCCGCCGAGGACGCCTACTGGGCGGCGGTGGCCGACGCGCTCGCCGACAACAGCACGTTCGTACAGGCCCTGCGCGACGACCTCGACCGCAAGAACGCCGACGTGAAGCACCTGCTCGAGAACCTGAAGAGCATCTCCGCGTTCCTCACCGCCGCGACCGAGGCCACCCGGCTCGCCGCGGCGCTCGCGAGGCTGGCCGCGGTCTGAAGCGCTTGCCTGCCGGCTCGCGCGCGCAGACAATCCCGGGCGGAAACCGGTCGCACCACTCGACTTCGGGAGGTCGCATGAGACTGCTCACCCGCACCACCGTCTCCGTCCTCGCGGCCGCGCTCGGCGCTCCTCTCCTGGTCCCGGTCGCCGCGGGCGCGGCACCCGCCGCGAGCAAGCAGGCCCCGACGAGCCCCAAGCCGACGAAGAGCGGCCACGTCCAGGCGAACGGCGTCGACTACTACTACGCAATCTACGGGAAGGGTGAGCCGCTGCTCTTGCTCCATGGAGGCCTGGGCCAGATAGAGATGTTCGGACCGAACCTCGGAGCCCTCGCGGCGAGCCGCACCGTGATCGGCGTCGACCTGCAGGGCCATGGCCGCTCATCGCTGGGGAACCGCGACATCGATCCGGTCGCCATGGGCGACGACATGGCGGTGATCCTCCAGCAAATCGGTCAGAAACAGGTCGACGTGATGGGCTACTCGATGGGGGCCGCGGTCGGGTTCCGGCTGGCCGCGCAGCACCCCGAGGTGGTGCGCCGGCTCGTGCTCGTGTCGGGCGGGTTCGCCCAGGACGGCTTCTTCCCCGAGATGCTCCCGCAGCAGGCCGCGGTCGGCGCCGCGATGGCGGACGGGATGAAGGAGACGCCGATGTACAAGTCGTACATGGCGATCGCGCCGCACCCGGAGGACTTCCCCCGGCTGCTCGACAAGATGGGCGCGTGGATGCGCAAGCCCTACGACTGGTCGGAGGACGTGAAGAAGCTGACGATGCCGGTGATGCTCATCTACGGCGACAGCGACATGTGGCGCCCCGAGCACGAGGTGAAGTTCTACCAACTCCTCGGCGGCGGGCTGAAGGACGCCGGCTGGCAGCGCGAGAACATGGGGAAGAACCGGCTCGCGATCCTGCCGAACGTCACGCACTACGAGATGGGCATGTCGCCCGCGCTGGTGCCGGCCGCGTTGCCGTTCCTGAACGGCGAGTCGGCGGTGAGAACATGGAGCCAGCAGGTGGCGGGGGAGAAGTAGCCGAGCCGCCCTCCCCGTAGGGGCGACACCGCATCGCGATCGCTGACCGCCGCATCTATCGTCCTTAGAGCGGCGCGTGCGTCCGCGACGGCGCGGATCGTCCGCGCCGCTGCTGGCCGGTGCTGAGTCGGTACGACTTGCGCGGAGGACGGGATGGAACGGGTGGCGGTGGTCGCCGGCGCACGGACGCCGTTCGTGAGGGCGGGCAAAGCGTTCGCCAGCCTGGGCCCGCTCGCGCTCGCGCAGCACGCCGTCCGCGGGCTCCTCGAGCGCAACTCTGTGGACGCTGGCCTGGTCGAGGCGATCGCGTTCGGCGTCGTCGTGCCCGAGCGCGGCAAGCCCAACCTCGCGCGCGAGATCGTGCTCGAGATGGGGCTGCCCGCGAGGATCGAGGCGCAGACGATCTCGTCTTACTGCATCACCGGCCTGCGCACCGCCACCGTGATCGCGGACGCGATCGCGCGCGGACGGATCGAGTGCGGGATCGCCGGCGGTGTCGAGTGGCTCTCCGGGGCCGATCCGGCGACGTTCAAGGAGCCCACGACGGGCCTCACGATGGGCGAGCACATGGAGATCACGCGCCGCGAGTGGAAGGTCACCCGTGAGCGTCAGGACCAGGTGGCGTTGGCGAGCCATCGCAACGCGGTCGCCGCGCGCGAGAAGCTGGCGCACGAGATCGTGCCGGTCGAGGGCATTGCCAACGACACCGGCCCGCGGCCCGACACGTCGCTCGAGCAGCTCGCGGCACTCAAGCCCTCGTTTGCTGCGGACGGCACGCTCACGGCCGGCAACTCGTCGCCGGTCACCGACGGCGCCTCGGCGGTGCTGCTCATGAGCGAGGCCCGGGCGCGCGCGGAGGGACGCAAGCCGCTGGCGTTCATCGACGCCATCGAGTACGCGGCGATCCATCCCGACGAGGGCCTGCTCATGGCCCCCGCGATCACCGTGCCGCGGCTCCTGCACAGGTCCGGGCTGCGCATCGCCGACATCGACCTGATCGAGATCCACGAGGCGTTCGCGGCGCAGGTGATCGCGAACGCGATGGCGTGGGAACGCGGCTGGGGTACCTGGGCGGAGCCCGGGTCGGAGCCGCCGGTGGGGCCGATCGACTGGGCGCGCGTGAACGTGAACGGCAGCTCGGTTGCGATCGGGCATCCGTGGTCGGCGACCGGCGGGCGCATCATCTCGACACTGGCGCACGAGATGCAGCGCCGCGGCGCGCGCCGCGGCCTGATCAGCATCTGCGCCGCCGGCGGCATGGCCGGCGCGATGCTGCTCGCGCGCGACTGAGCGGGCCCCGCGGTCGGGCCAGCCACAGGCCCGACCGGGGAGCGCTCGTCACCCGCGCTGCCGTGCGCGCCACGCCGCGAGCAGCGCGCGTGTCTCCGCATCCGGACGCGCCGGGAGCTTCCGGTACTCCGAGCAGTCGCTCTTGCGCGCGAGCAGCCGGTGGTCGACCAGCTCGCGGCGCAGCGTGACGTGGTCGCCGAACGCGTTCGCATCCATCAGCACCGCGTTCACCTGCTTCTCGGAGTAGACGCGGCGCGAATCGAACCGCGTCCACAGCACCCACATCGCGAGCTTCTGGATGCTGAACTTGCTCGGCCAGCGCACGAGCCGGCCGCGGCTGTCGAACTGCTTGAGCGTCCGGCGCGCGTTCTCGGTGAGCGGCGTCGGGGGCTCGCGATCCTCGTCCGCGAGCGGCGCGGCCGGCGCCTTGAGCGCGGCCTGGAGCGCCTGCACGTTCCGGTGCCCGGCGGCGCGCGCGATCAGGTTCAACATCTCGACGTGACCGGGCTGCTTCGCGTCCTCGCGCTCGGCGAGCGCGCGCGCGAGCGAACGGGCGAACAGGGAGAGGTCGGGAACGACGAACGACACGGCTTCTCGAGGCATGGTCGCATCCTCGCTGGCGGTTCACGCGCTCGTGGCCCGGATGGACCGGGTGCCGGGGGTCGCCGACTTGCCGGCCGGGCGCGCCGCTGGATCAGCGGGAGCGTGTCCGGAGCCGAGTGCTGCGCGGCAGGTTCAGCTCGCGGCCGTGACGACCGCGCGGCGACGCCTGGGTGAACTGCCGACCCGGGCGCGATCATAGTGGAACGCGCGCGCACGCGCACGTGCGGGTCCCTCGAAGCGCGGCGCGTTCCCGGCACTGCGCCCCGGGATCTAGAGCCGCTGCGCCTTCCCGCTCGCGATCGCGTCGCGGAGCAGCTCGCCGATGGCGGCGCGTGACTCGCGTACGAGCCGCGCCTGCTCGCGACCCAGCTCGCCCTGCTGTCGCCCGAGCTCGCCCTGCCGCGATCCGAGCGCGCGCTGCATCTCGCCGATATCCCGCTGGAGCGCCCCCAGCTCCTGCTGCTTCGCCTGCACATCGGCGCGCTCGCGCTCGTAGTCGTCGGTATTCTCGGACCCACCTCCGGTGGATGCCCGATAGCTCGCGAGCCGTGCCCGCTTGGTCGAGAGGCTGGCCTGGAGCCGGCCCATCTGGCCCTGCATCCGCCCCAACTCGCCCTGCAGGCGGCCCAGCTCGCCCTGGCGCCGGCCCAACTCGTTCTGCCGACGTCCCAGCTCGCGCTGGGGCTGGAAGATCTCCTCGGCGCGGTCGAGCAGCTTCTCGTCGGTGATGAGGAAGCTGTCCTGGCCCCTGCGCACCCAGAGCGACGTGCCCACGCCGCGCTGTGCCTCGCGTGCTTCATCGCGGTCGTCGTCGTCGCCGTCCGTGGTCCGGTCCTGGCCGTAGTCGCGGCAGAACACGTAAGCGCGGATGTCATCCGTCGCGGTGTCGGCGGCGGCGGCCTGTGCGGGGGGCGCGGGGAGCAGGGCCACGAGCGCGAGCGCACCGGCCAGCATGGGGCAGGAGAAAGACGACATCGTTGGCCTCCTTCGTACGGGCCGGCTGCCCGAGAACAGGCGCCGGATGAAGGGTGAGACGGGCGAACGCCGGGCAGGGTTGGCGGGCTTCCGACAAGCTCACGCGATGCCGCGGAAGCCCCCTGCCCAGAGCGCGCCGGTCCGCCGCCGGCGACCTGCAGTTCTACCAGCGAACGATTCCTTGGCGCGCCCGGCGGGCTGAAGAAGAGCTGCCGGAATCCGCTACCATCGCCATGGCCCTGCGACCCGCCCCCGTGTTCCTGAGGAGGAGCACCGTGAAGTACTTCGAGTCCCACGCCCTCGCGTTCTTTCGCGGCCTCAAGAAGCACAACGCCAAGCCCTGGTTCGAAGCCCATCGGGAAGACTACGAGCAGCACGTGCGCGGCCCGCTCACCGGGCTCGTGCGCGAGATGGACTCGCGCTTCGCCGACTTCGCCCCCGAGTTCGTGGGCGACCCCAAGCGCTCGATGTTCCGGCTGAACCGCGACATCCGGTTCTCGGCCGACAAGTCGCCGTACAAGACGCACGCGGCATGCTGGTTCTTCCACGTGGGCGGATCGTCCAAGGTGGGGCGCGAGGCGCACGGCGGCGGCGCCGGCTTCTACTTCCACCTGGAGCCCGGCGCCTCGATGCTCGGCGGCGGTTGCTGGATGCCGCTGCGCCCCGCGCTCAACAAGTTCCGCGTCGCGATCGCGCGCGATCCCCGCGGCTTCGAGAAGCTCGTGCTCGCCCCGAAGCTCAAGCGCGGCCTCGGGGCCCTGAGCGAGGAGTCGATGCTCAAGCGCGCGCCGCGCGGCTATGACGAAGCCCATCCCGCCGCGCGCTGGCTCAAGTTCCAGTCGTTCACCGTCGGCAAGAGGCTCAGCGACGCCGAGGTCACGAGCGCGCGGCTGACGGGGATCCTCCAGAGCCACTATGAAGTGATGCTGCCGCTCGTCCGCTGGCTCAACACCACGCTCGGGCTCGCGCCGGCACGGGCGCGATAGCCGGGATGGCGCTCGCCGACCACATCCCCGCGCTCCGCCATCGCAACTTCCGGCTCTTGTGGCTGAGCCAGTTGGTGTCGATGGCCGGCAGCATGATGCAGAGCGCCGCCATTCTCTGGCACGTGTCGCTGCTCGTGCCGCCGGGAGCGCGCGGGCTGGCGCTCGGCATGACCGGCGCGGTGCGCATCCTGCCGATCATCGCGTTCTCGATCGTGAGCGGCGTCGTTGCCGACCACTTCGATCGCCGCCGGGTCATGATCGTCACCCAGAGCCTGATGGCGCTGGCGGCGGCAGCGCTCGCCGCGCTGTCGTTCGCCGGCGTGCGCGCGCTGTGGCCCATCTACCTGCTGGCCGGGCTGTCGTCGGCGTTCTGGGCGTTCGACGGCCCGTCGCGGCAGTCGCTCATCCCCAACCTGGTGCCGCGCGAGCACCTGCCGAACGCGATCAGCCTGAACACGATCATGTTCGAGGTCGCCTCGATCGCCGGCCCGGCGCTGGGCGGGCTGGTGATCGCGTGGGGCGGCGTCGGCTGGGCTTACGCACTGAATGCCGCGTCGTTCCTGTTCGTGATCGTGGCGCTGCTGATGATGCGCGACGTGGCCGCGCGGCCCGACGGCACCGGCAGCGGCGTCAGCCTGCACGCGGCGCTCGAAGGCCTGCGCTTCGTGTTCCGCACGCCGTTGATCCGCGCCACCATGCTGCTCGACTTCTTCGCCACGCTCTTCGCCTCGGCCACGGCGCTGCTGCCCATCTTCGCGCAGGACGTGCTGCACGTGGGCGCCAAAGGCTACGGCCTGCTCTCGGCGGCGCCGAGCGTGGGCGCCGTCATCGCCGCCGTGGCGATGGTGGCCATGAGCGAGCGCATCGAGCGGCGCGGCCGGGTATTGCTCGGCTGGGTCGCCGTGTACGGCGCCGCCACGGTGGCGTTCGGCCTGTCGCGGAGCTTCGTCGTCACGTTCATCTGCCTCGCGGTGACCGGTGTCGCCGACACGGTGAGCGTCGTGATCCGGAACCTCGTCCGCCAGCTCGCCACGCCCGATGCGATGCGCGGGCGGATGACCAGCGTCAACATGGTGTTCTTCATGGGCGGGCCGCAGCTGGGCGAGCTCGAGGCGGGCCTCGTCGCCCAGGCGTTCGGCGCCCCGTTCTCGGTGGTGACGGGCGGCATCGGCTGCGTGCTGTCGGTGCTGTGGCTCGCGTGGCGCACGCCGGCGCTGCGGGCGTATCGGCGCGAGGCGACCCCAAGGCCGGCGCGATGAAGCCGGACCAGCCGAGCGGCACCGCGTTCCGCGTCGCGATGCGACGGGCGGCGCACCAGGTCCTCGACCGACCGCTGGTGCTCGACGACCCGATCGCGCTGCGCATCATCGGACCGCAGCGCGCGGAGGCGATCCGGGCCGATCCCAGGCGCTACGATTCGGGCTTCGGCCGCGCGCTGCGGCTCTTCCTCGTCGCGCGGAGCCGCTGCGCCGAGGACGCGCTCGCGCGCGCCGTCGCCGCTGGCGTGCGGCAGTACGTCGTGCTCGGCGCCGGGCTCGACACGTTCGCCTACCGGAGTCCCCATCCGCCCGACGCGCTGCGCGTCTTCGAGGTCGACATGCCGGCGACGCAGGCATTCAAGCGCGACCTGCTCGCCCGCACGCGGATCGAGGTGCCGCCGAGCCTCACGTTCGTGCCCGTCGACTTCGAGCGGCAGACGCTGGCCGCGGAGCTTCGCGCTTCCGGATTCCGCGAGGACCAACCCGCGTTCTTCTCCTGGCTCGGCGTCAGCATGTACCTCACGCGCGACGCCGTGATGACCACGCTCGGATGGGTGGGACGACGCCCGGCCGGGAGCGGCATCACGTTCGACTACATGCTGCCGCCGAGCCGGCTGTCGTGGCTGCGAAGGATCGGTTTCCACCTGGTCGCCAGCCGCGTGGCCGCGGTCGGGGAGCCGTGGAAGACCTGGTTCGACCCGGACGAGCTGGCGCGCGAGCTGCGCGCGATGGGCTTTAGCGGTCTCGAGGAGTTGGACGGGCCCGCGCTCGACCGGCGCTACTTCGGCGGCCGCGAGAAGCGCGTCGGCGGGATGAGCCTGGGCCGGGTGATGACGGCGATGACGGGGACTGACGATGGACGCGCGCGAAGCTGAACGGCTTATTGAGCCGGCCGTGCCGTCCGGGCGCGCCACGTGGGCCGACTTCGGCGCCGGCGACGGCACATTCTCCCGCGCGCTCGCCGCCCGGCTGGGCCCGGGAGCGCGGATTTACGCAGTGGATCGCGATGCCCGGGCGCTCGCCTCGATTAGGGACGCCGGCCGCGACATCACGGTCGTCCACGCGGACCTGGAACAGGCGTTCGAGCTGCCGGGCGCCGAGCCGGGCACGCTCGACGGTCTGCTGGTCGCGAACACGCTCCACTTCATGGGCGATCCGGCCCGCGTGCTCGCCCGCCTTTCGACCTGGCTCCGCCCCGGCGGCGGCGTGGTGGTGATCGAGTACGACCAGCGCACGCGGAGCCGGTGGGTGCCCCATCCGATCGACGTTTCGGGCGTGCCCGGGTTGTTCGAGGCGGCGGGACTCACGCCGCCGCGCGTCGTCGCACGGGCCGATTCCGCCTACGGCGGCGAGATCTACGTGGCGGTGGGGCGAAAGCCTTAAGCCGGGGCGGTGGCGGCGCGACGGACGCATCCACCGAACACCGGATGCGAATTCCTCCCATTCACCGATAGGAACGAAGCGGCGAAGGGGTCAGCATGGATCGCATCGCTTCGAGCGCCGCTGACCGAAAGGGGATCGCGATGGCACGCCCAGCCGCAACGTCCACGCTCGAGTTGGACATCCGCCCCGGGAAACCGCCGATCCTGTGGGCCGCGCGGAGCGGCGAGGCGGTGGACTGGGTGGCCCAGCACCGCGAGGCGCTGCGTGCCGCCGTCACCGAGCACGGCGCGCTGCTCGTTCGCGGGCTCGGCGTGGGCGATGCGGCCGGGCTCGCACAGGTCTTTCGCCAGCTCGGCGAGCCGATGATCGAGCACGAGGCGGTCGCGCCGCGGTGGGGCTACGAGACCGGGGTGTACTCGGCATCGAGCTGGCCGCCGAACCTGTTCATGAGCATGCACCACGAGCTCAGCTACGCGCTCGAGTTCCCGAGCCTGATGATGTTCGCCTGTCTCGTCGCACCCACGGGCGGCGGCGCCACGCCGGTCGCCGACGCGCCCACCGTGCTCCAGGCGCTGCCCGCCGGGCTGGTCGGGCGCTTCGAGCGCGAGGGCTGGCTCCTAGTCCGCAATTACAATGAAGAGATCGGAGCCTCGGTCGCCGAGGCGTTCGGCACCGACGACGGGCGCCGGGTCGAGAGCTACTGCCGCGCGAACGGGATCCGGTTCGAGTGGCGTTCCAGCGCCACGCTGCGCACGTGGCAGCGGCGGCCCGCCGTGATGACGCACCCGGTCACCGGCCAGCGCTGCTGGTTCAACCAGATCGCGTTCCTGAGCGAGTGGACGATGGACCCCGAGGTGCGCGAGTTCCTGGTCGCGGGCTACGGAGCCGATGGACTGCCGTTCAACACCTGCTTCGGCGGCGGCGAGCCGATCGAGCCGTACGTCGTGAACGTGATCAACGAAGTCTACGAGGCGAGCACGGCGCGCGAGCCGTGGCAGGTCGGCGACCTGTTGATGGTGGACAATATCCGCACCGCGCACGCGCGCGAGCCATTCGAGGGGCCGCGCGAGATCATGGTCGCGATGTCGGATCCTGTGCGCGCGGGCGATCCTCGTTCCAACGGCCAGTGATGCGTGACGACGTGCATGTCTGGTGCGTCCACCTGGACGTTCCCCTGGGGGCGGCGGCCCGCGTGTACACGGCGCTCTCGGACGATGAGCGGGAGCGGGCGGCGCGCCTCGCGTTCGATCGCGAGCAGCGACGCTTCATCGTGGCCCACGGGGCGTTGCGCGACGTCCTCGCGCGCTACCTCGAGGTGACCCCGGCCCGGATCGCGTTCGTTCACAACGCCTCCGGCAAGCCGGCGCTCCACCCCGAGTTCGGCACGCGACTCCGCTTCAACTTCAGTCACTCGGGTGCGCTTGCGCTCATCGCCATCGCCATGGACGCCGAAGTCGGCGTCGATGTCGAGTGCGCGCGGGCGCACCGGGACTATGCCGGGATCGCGCGCTGGTTCTTCTCGGCAGCCGAGGCCGAACATCTGGCATCGGTGCCACGTGCGCAGCACGCGCAGGCCTTCATCCGCTGCTGGACGAGGAAGGAGGCTTTCGTGAAAGCCCGGGGCGACGGTCGGGCGGCGGCAATGGACGGGCCACCGCTTCCGTTCGCCTCGGGCCGTGCGGACCGCCCCATCCAGGCATGCCCGACCGCGAGCGAATGCTGGTCGATCCACACGCTGCGTCCCGCCGCGGGCTACATCGGGGCGCTGGCCATCGAGGGCTTCGGGTGGCGCGTGACCGAGTCGCGCTGGGAGATGCCCCGCGACTGAGTCCCGCGTCCGGCGGCGAGATGCAGGTGGCGGTTGGACGGAGGCAGTGAGGCGTGTGGCGGCGGCACTGCCCGCGCACCCGCCTCCCGCCCCGTCTCGCCGGTGTCGGGGGACTTCACCGGCGTACACCGAGTATCAATGGTAGAGCTGCTTGACCCTCGACCATGTCGTGGAACGCGCGGCCGTGACGCAATTGATGTCGCTGTGGGCGCTCGAGAGGATCACCTGTTCGCCCGTCCCGAGCGTCAGGTGCAGAGCGTTCACCGTGATGTCCTGGGCGCCCGGCACCACGATCTGCTCGTTGATGACGAGCGTCGCGAGCACGCCGATCGACACCGTCTGGTTCGGCTGGCCCGTGACCGTGATCGACGTACCGCCGAACGTGAGCCCGGTCACGACGCTCGAGCCCGAGACGCCGCCGCACGTGGCCTGCGAGTGCGCCTCGACCACGTCGGCCGTGACCTGTGCCGGCTGGCCGGAGAAGACGACCACCGCCTCCTGGTGGGCGCTGCTGGTCGCCACGCTCGCCGAGCCACTGGTGCTGGCCGAGATCGTGTGCGACGAGAGCGTCGTCCCGAGCAGGATCGTGAGCAGCGTGGCCGAGAGCGATCCGCCGCTCGACGGCAACGGACCCGTGTCCGAGAAGAAGAGGACGTTCGGTGCCGGGTTGACGATGACGACCTGGGCGCCGTACGCGCGACCACTGTACGTGGGGGTCGCGGCGTCCGCGATCGTGGTCGTTGCGGCCCATCCGCCCAGCCCCAGTGAAAGGGCGGCGGCGAGCGGCGCGAAACGTCTGGCAAGCATGATGCGCCTCCGCTGGATTGCGCGAAGCAGGGTCGCGGGCCGAAGAGGTACGACCTGCGCGACCACCACTTCAGCCACCGTGGAGGCTAGGGGGGAGGGCTTGAGTAGGGCTTGAGTCGCCCGGCCTCAGGGCTGGACGCGGGCGGAAGATCGGCGATCTAGAAGGCGAAGTGGAGGCCGGCTCCGTAGTACGTGACGTCCGAGTGGAAGAACTGCCCGTAGGGTGAAGGCCCCGTGTAGTAGTGCCCCAGCACGCTCCAGCGCCGCATGGCGTGCCCGCCCTCGTGCGGGCGGCTGAACTCGAGGCCGGCGACCGCGCTCACGGCCACCTCCCAGTCGAGGTCCTCGACCGACTTCACGTCGCCGGCGGCCACGAACCGCGCGCTCGCGAAATCTCCGAGCGGGATCGCGCCGTTCTTTTGGCGGAGTTCGAGGCCGCCGTGAAGGATCCAACTCTCCATGTCGCTCGGTATCGAATGGAGCAGGTACTCGCCGCCGGCGTAGACCCGTCCCGGCCCCAGGTCGTACGACAGGATCACTTCGGCGGCCTCGAACGAGAAGTTCTCGCGCGGGATCCGCGAGCGGAGCACGAATTCGTCGCCCAGGTGCGAGCTCTGGTGGTAGACGCGCGCCCGACCCGAGAAGCCTCCGTAGCGATACGTCATCGGCAGCCCGAACACGTAGTCCGCGTTGATCAGGTCGTAGGATTCCGTGTTGAGGTCGAACTGCGCGAACACGCCGCCCTCGAGGCCAACCTGGAACCCGTCGCCCGGCCGCGACCCGCCCCAGCGGGCGATGCCGAACCGGTCCCCGATGGCGACCGAGAGCAGGTCGGTGCCGAGCGCGGAAGCGGAGGTGCCCCGCACGTAGGCCAGGTACGAATGCGTGGCCTTCGGGTCGGCGAGCAGCGGGCAGAAGACGTCGCCCTCGGGGAGCGGCACGAAGCCCGTCGCCTCATCGGGTGGGATGTTCGTGCCGCAGTACTCGTGAGGGCTCTCTTCGTAGGCCGCCCAAGCTGACCGGCAGGGGAGCGTCGCGGCGGCGAACACTAGAAAGGTGCAGAGGGCTGTCAGGCGCATGTCGTCCTCGCTTCACGGAGCCGTCGGGGGGCATCGGGGAGGCATGTTCGAGACCGCGGGCGGTGCGACCGACGTCCGCGCGCCCATATTACGCCCAGCGCCAAGGAATCAAGCCGACTTTTGGGCTCACGGAGGTTCGTGCATCATTGAGCCCTTCCCTTCGAGCCGATCCGCAGGCGCGAAGGGAAATCCCGTATATCCGGACACAGGCCACGATCGAGGACCACAAATGTCGCCCTGGCTGTGGGTCAAGCTCGTCCACGTTGTGTTAGGTGCGTTCTGGTTCGGCGGGGCCGTGGTGGGCACGTTCTACCTGACGGCCGCCGCGCGCGCGCTCGGGCCCGCCGCCACGCCGGTGCTCAAGTACGTGATCGGCGTGCGCAAGTTCTCGGTGGTGTTGAACGTCGCCGCCGGCCTGAACGTGCTCACCGGCCTCGGGCTCTACGACCGCCTCTCGAGCCACTTTCGCAATCCGCTCGTCTACAACTTCCACGGCTGGGCGCTCACGCTCGGGGCGGCATTCGGTGTGCTCGCGATCATCTGGGGCGGCGCCGTCGTGGGCCGGTCGGCGAATCGGCTCGGCGCGATCACCGCGAAGCTCACCGGGCCACCCACACCCGAGCAAGCCGCCGAGATCGCGAGGCTGCAGGAGCGGATGCACACGGGCGGCAAGATCGGGGTGGTCATGATGCTGCTGGCGCTGGTGGGGATGGCGCTGTCGCACCCGATCTGATCCGTCGAGGCGACTACTCCCACCTCAGCGCGCGCGTCGGCTCGATCCGCGACGCCCGCAGCGCGGGCACCCAGGTCGCGAGCATGGTCACGAGCAACATCGTCGGCACGACGATCGCGTAGACGAGCAGGTCCACGCCGCCGATGTTGAAGATCGCCGCGTTCATGAGCTGCTCCACGCCGAAGCCGAGAGCCAGGCCGATCGCGCCGCCCACCGTGACGAGAAGGAGGCCCTTCCCGAGGACGAGGCGGATGACGTCCGGGCGATCGGCACCCAGCGCCATGCGGATGCCGATCTCCCGTGTCCTGCGGCTCACGTTGTAGGAGATCAGTCCGTAGAGGCCGGCGACCGCGAGGAAGAGCGCCATCGCCCCCATCGTCATCGACAGCCTCACCGCGATTCCCGGGCCCTCGACGACGTTGTAACGGTAGAGCACCCCGTAGCTCCGGACGTTGACGATCGGCAGGTCGGGGTCGATCGAGCGCACGATGCCCTTCAGCGGTTCGATGAGCGTGAGCGGGTTGCCGTTCGAGCGCATGAGCAGCGCCAGGTGCGCGACCGGGCGCTGTGAGAGCGCCAGGTAGACGAACTCCATGGGTTTCTCATAGGGCGAGCGATAACGCAGCGTGGGCGTGATGCCCACGATCTCGACGAGCGGGCCGCCGCGTTTGCCGAGGTGGAAGCGCTTGCCGAGCGCGTCCGCTCCCGGCCAGTGGTGGGCGGCGAACGCCTCGTTGACGACCGCGACGCGCGGCGTGTCCCGCGTGTCGGTCGCCTGGATCGCGCGGCCGCGCGCGATCGGGATCCCCATCGCGTCGAAGTAGCCCCCGTCGACGGTGTCCATGGCGACGTCGTACGTCTCGCGTTCGCTGGACATCGCTGCACCCTCGGGAACGTAGGCGAGCGACTCGAATGCCTCGAGTCCGAGCGGTGGGTTCTGCGTCAGCCCGGCGCTCACCACGCCCGGTGTCTGGCGCACGCGATCGATCAGCTCCTCGTAGAAGCGCTCCGTGCGCGCGGCGTCGTATTGGAGGAGCCGCGGATCGAACGTCGCCACCAGCACGTGGTCCTTCGCCGTCTTCGCGAAGTCGACGCCCTCGACCAGGCCATGGTGGAAGCCGCGCATGACGACGAGACCGGCCGTGAGCATCATCAGCGACGCCGCGACCTGGCCCGCGACCAGCACGTTGCGGCCCCAGAAGCGCTTGCGTCCCGGCAGCTCGACCTCGCCTGCCTTCAGCCCCTCGATCACTTCCACGCGTGTGCTCTGGAGCGCCGGCGCCAGGCCGAACACGATCGCGCTCGCGACCGAGAGCGCGGCGCAAACTGTCAATATGCGCAGGTCCATCTGGAACGGGACGTGGACCGGGAGCGTGGTCGGGATGCCGAATCGGGCGATGACCCTGATCAGGGCGAAGCCCGCGATCACACCCGCCACGCCTCCCATCAGCGCCAGCAGCAGGCTTTCGGCGAGCAGCATGCGGACCAGTCGCGAGCGCCCTGCGCCGAGCGCCAGCCGCACCGCGATCTCGCGCGTGCGCGTCCCGGCGCGGCTCAGGAGCAGGCTCGCCGCGTTCGTGCACGCGACCGTGAGCACGGTGATCGCCAGCAGCAGGAACACCACGCCGAACTTCCAGTTGGGGTCGTCGCCGCGCGTGCGCGTCTGGACCTGGTTGCGCACCATGCCGCCACGGTTGCGGTTGAACTGCGGATGTTCGCGCTCGAAGTCGTTCGCGATCGCCGCCAGCTCGTTCCGGGCCTCCGCGAGCGTCGCTCCCGGCTTGAGGCGGGCGCGGACGAGCAGCCCGCGCGCGTCGCGGTCGTGGAAGAAGTCCTTCTCGGGCTGGGTCGAGAAGAGCCGTGCCATCGCGAACGGGACGTAGAAGTCCGGGCGGATGAAGACGGACATCCCGGGGAAGGACTCCGGGGCGACGCCGATCACGGTGAAGACCGTGCCGTTGAGGCGGATCGTCCGGCCGACGATCGTGGGGTCGCTCGCCAGCTCCTGCTTCCAGAAGTCGCGGCCGAGGACCACGACCGGATCGCGGCCCGGCACCTCGTCCTCTTCCGGCCGGAATGCGCGCCCGAGCTGAGGCGCGACCTCGAGCGCGGAGAAGTAGTTCCCCGAGACCAGCATGCCGCCGCGTACGCGGGCGGTCTCTCCCGACCTGACGCTGTAACCCATGGGAATGTAGTCCCCACTCGCGATCACGCCGGAGTAGCTCTTCGCTCGCGCCACGATGTCGAGGTACTCGGGATACGAGAACGGCTCGAAGCTCCCGTAGGGCGACGTGCTTGTGAGGTTGACGATCCGCTCCGGGTGCGGCACGGGGTAGGGGCGGAAGACGAGCGCATCCACCATGCTCAACGGCGCGGCCGTCATCGCGATCCCGAGCGCGAGCGTCAGGATGACGAAGAACGAGAGCCCCGGCGCGCGGGCGAGGCTCCGGGCGGCGTAGCGGATGTCATCGAGGAAGTCGGTCAGCCACCGCGTACCGAGCAGGTCGCGGACTTTCTCTTTCTCCTGCGAGAGCCCACCCATGGTGCGCAGCGCGGCGTTTCTCGCGTCCTGCGGCGAGAGACCGCTCGCGATCCCTTCCTCGATCAGCTTGTCGACGTGGAACTGCATCTCCTCGTCGAGCTCGCGGCCGACCTGGCCCAGGCGCAGCAGCGAGCGGAGGCGAAGCGGCACCGTGTACCACCAGTGTTCCGGGCGCATGGCACTCAGGCCTCCGACAGCCGGACGACGCGCGTGATCGCGGAGGAGAGCAGCTGCCAGCTCGCGGACTCGAGCTCGAGCTGCTTCCTGCCGAGACGCGTGAGCGAATAGAACTTCGCGCGCCGGTTGTTCTCGGTCTGCTTCCACTCCGCCGTGATCCAGCCTTCCTGCTCGAGCTTGTGCAGGGCGGGGTAGAGCGAGCCCTCGCTCACTTGCAGCACATCCTGCGAGACGATCTTCAGCCGGCGGCTGATCGCCCAGCCATGGAGCGGTTCGAGTGCGAGGAGCTTGAGGATCAGGAGATCGAGGGTGCCCTGGACCAGGTCGCTGGGTTTGCTCATGGCTCCTCCGGTGATCGCTCCTATCGGTGACCTAGGGGAGAGTAGCCCGACTCCTCTCGGTAAGCAAGGGGAGAGTGGCCGGTGGTCACGCGAGGCCCCCCGCCGGTCATGCCGGGCCCCTGTCCCGCCGGCGGTTGTGGCACGGTCGGGCGACTCGCACCCACAGGAGAGCGCCATGAACGTCCCCCATCACTCCCTGCTGACCGGCCGATGCATCGTTCTCGCCCTTCTCCTCGCGGGCACGGCTCGCGCCGAGACGAAGACGCCCGCCCCCACGTCGTCGTTCATGCTCGGTTGCTCCGGCGCTCTATCCCACAGCTCGACTTCGATCACCGAAGACGACGGGAAGCAGAAGTGGACGATCAAGCTCGAAGGCGCCCGCTGCCGGATCGACTTCCGGATGGAAGGCAAAGCTAAGTTCAACGACGACTTCACCGATCTCATGAGCCTGTCGCCGGGCGGATCGTTCCGGCTCGACGTCACCGATGACGGCGAGCGGCGCCAGCTCGAGATCACGCCCGGGGCGGGCGGCCTCGAGCGGACCTGGAAGGTGAACGGGCGCGAGGCGCCCTGGGACGCCGCGGCCCGCACGTGGCTCGGTGCGTTCCTGATCGAGTTGGATCGCAGGACCGCCGTGGCGGTCGATCAGCGGCTGCCGATCCTGCTCAAGAAGGGTGGCGTTTCGGGCGTGCTCGCCGAGACGGCGCAGATGCCGAGCGACTACGCGCGCAACGTCTACTACTCGAAGCTGGCGGCGGCGACGCACCTGTCGAGCGCCGACGTGGTGCGGGTGTTCGACCAGGCCGCGTCGATGGGGACGTCGGATTACTACGGCGCCGAGCTGCTCAAGAATCTCGGCGTCCACGCCGGCGATGACGACAACGTCCGCTCGGCCATGTTCCGGATGATCCAGTCGATGGAGTCGGACTACTACCGTGCGGAGTCGGTGCGCCAGGCGCTTGGATCCGGCCGGATCGCGGCTCGCGAGGTGGATTTCCTGATCGACGTCATCCAGCACATGGGCTCCGACTACTACAAGGCGGAAGTCCTGAAGCAGGTCGTCGCCGCCGGCAGGATCGACCCCGCGCAACGGAAGCGGCTGGCCCTGCTCGCGCGCGACATCAAGGAAGACTCGTACGCGTACGAGTTCGTGAAGGCCCTGGCCGCGGACGGCGGCGAGGCGGGCGCGCTCATCGATGCGGCTGCCACGATCGAGAGCGACTACTACCTCTCGGAGTCGGTCAACGCCATCCTCGCCAACCCCACGCTCAAGGATGCGGACCTGCTCGCGATCGTGAAGACCGTGGCGCCGACCAAGTCCGAGTACTACCGGGCCGAGATGCTCCGCCACGTGCTCGCGCACCGCGCCGTGACTGAGCCCGTGCGCCGCGCGGCGCTCGACGCGACCGGTGGCATGTCGAGCTACTACCGCGAGGAAGTGGAGAAGGCGTCGTCGAGGTAGCAGAACCCGCAGCACTGTAGCTCCCCGGAACCCAAGGAGAACGGATGAGCGACCTGCTGCAGGACGTTCGCTACGCGATCCGCGTGCTGGCGAAGCGGCCGGGCTTCACGGCCATCGCGATCGTGACGCTGGCGCTGGGCATCGGCGTGAACAGCCTCATGTTCAGCCTCGTGGATGCCGTGCTGTTCCGCCCGCTGCCCGTTCGCGCACCCGAGCGACTGCTTCGGATCGGCACCACGTTCGGCAGCGGCGCCAGCAGCGGGATCTCCTACCCGCTGCTCGAGGATTTCCGCGAGCAGTCCCAGGCGTTCGTCGGCCTGGCGGGTGTGAGCGAGGGGAACATCGTTCTCGTCGGCACGAACAACGAGCAACCCGACCGCGTGCCCGCGACGCTCGTGAGCGGCAACTTCTTCTCGCTGCTCGGTGTGAAGCCTGCCCTGGGTCGCCTGATCTCCGAACAGGACGACATCACCCCCGGCGAGCATCCCGTGATGGTCCTGAGCGACGCCTACTGGAGGCGCCGCTTCGGCGCCGATCCGCGGGTCGTTGGCACCTCCGTGCGCATGAACACGCACGCCTTCACGGTCGTGGGTGTAGCGCCCGCCGGGTTCCATGGGCTGGAGCTTCAGGATGTGCCGGACGTGTGGATCCCCGTCTCGATGATGCTCGAGGCGTCGCCCAACATGGCGCAGTTCAAGCCGTTCGAACGCCGGGGCTTCTCATGGCTCGGCGTGATCGCGCGCCTCAAGGACGGCGTGACGCAGGAGCAGGCAGCGGCACAGTTGAACACGATCCGCGCGCGAGTCGTCCGGGAGCTGAAGCTCGACGACAAGCAGAAGGAGCGCGTGACCGCAGTGCCGCTCGCGGCATCGACCATCGCCTCGGAGGGCCGGCAGAGCGTGCGACGGACCTCCTGGGTCCTGATGGGTGTGGCCGGCCTGGTGCTGCTGATCGCCTGCGCCGTGGTCTCGGGACTGCTGCTCGTGCGCGCCGAGCAACGCCATCGCGAGGTGGCCGTGCGTTTCGCGATCGGCGCCACGAGGAGCCGGGTGATCCGGCAGTTGCTCACCGAGAGCCTGTTGCTTTCGGTCGCGGGAGCCGTGCTCGGCGTGCTGCTGGCGGTCTGGGGCGCCGACGCCTTTCGGATCGTCTCCACCGACGCGTTCCCGCTGCCGGTGAAGGCCTCGTCGCCCATACTTGCGTCGCGCGTCCTGTGGCTCGCCGCGCTGCTCAGCCTGGCTTCGACCGCGCTGTTCGGGTGGCTGCCGGCAAGGGCGGCGTCGCGGACCAGCCTGATGGACGCCATGAAGGGCGAGAGCACGTTCCATCACGGCCGGTCACGCGGGTTCCTGCTACGAGAGGCGTTCGTGGTCATCCAGGTCGCGCTCTCCGCGTTGCTGCTCGTGGGCGCCGGCCTCTTGCTGCGCACGTTGGGGAAGGCCTCGCGCGTGGATCTCGGGTTCGATACCAAGAACTCGCTGGTCATCTCGCTGGATGTATCGAAGAGCGGGTACACCCCCGAGCGCGGGCAGCAGTTCTACAACGAGCTGCTCGCGAGGGTGCGTGAGGTCCCGGGGGTCACGAGCGCCGCGATCGGGCGGCACGTTCCGCTCAGCGACCCGGGGATGGTCACGTCCCTGGAGCTCACCCACTTCACCGCTCCGGACGGCAAAGAGCCCATGGTGTCGTTCACGTCCGTGACGCCGGACTATTTCAAGACGCTCGGCGTCACCATGGAGCGCGGCCGCGCCTTCGACGCCAAAGATGGGCTGGGGCCGCAAGTGATCATCGCGAACCGCCCCTTCGTCGAGCGTTTCTGGCCCGGCCTCGATCCGCTGCAGCAGCGCGTGCTGAACTTCGGCGAGAAGGGTTCGGAAGTCATCGGCGTCGTGGCCAATGCCAAGCTCGTCAGCATCCGCGACGAGAACGTTCCGATGCTCTATGTCCCGTTCAACGCCTTCTACACGCCCAACACGAACCTGATCCTCAAGACCCGCGGCGACGCGAGCGCAGTGCTCGCCGCGGTGCGCGCGATCGTCCAGCGCCTGGACCGCAACGTGCCGCTGTATCGCACCCGCACGCTCGAGGAACAGGTGGCGCGCTCGCTCGGGCAGGAGCGGACGATCGCCGGGCTGCTCTCGGCGTTCGCGGCTTTAGCCTTGGTGCTGGCGGCCGTGGGGCTCTATGGCGTGATCTCCTACACGACCCAGGTCCGCGCGAAAGAGTTCGGCGTACGCCTGACGCTCGGTGCAGTCCCCGCCGACGTGCTTCGGCTGGTCGTGGGGCAGGGCACACGCCTGGCGCTCGCCGGCATTGCGTTCGGACTGGCGGCCGCCGCGCTGGCGAGCCGCGTGCTCTCCACGCTGCTCTTTGACGTCAGCCCGACGGATGCACTGACCTACGCCTGCATCGGCGGCGTGCTGCTGGTCGTCGCCGTGACGGCCAGCGCGATCCCGGCGCTGAGAGCGGCGATGGCGAACCCGGTGAAGACGTTGAGGTACGAGTGAGGGTGGGGGGCGTCAGGGCCCTGCCTCATCCCCCCGACGGCGGCGCGGCCCTCCGGTGCCAGCGTTCGGCTTCGGCCGGCTTCGCCGCGCCGTCGTAGTAAGCCGCGATCATCTGCGCGATCTCGCGGCTTCGCGGCGCCGAGGGCGAGTTGGTGGCCGTGTAGATCTCCCAGCCGGCCTCCAGTTCGTGGATCCCCTCGACTTTCAGCCCTTTGGCCAGCAACGCCTCCCCCAGCCGCGCGCGGGAGTCGCCGACCCGCCATGAACGCTCGTTGATGCCGCGGTAGGTGGCGATCGCGTCTCGCAACAGCGGTTCGGCCTCGCCGGGGCGGCCGCCACGCAGCATCACCTCGGCAAGCCTCAACCGAGCCGTTGCGGTGCGCTGATGATTGGGCCCGAAGACGGTCATGGACATCGCCAGCGCACCGTGAGCCGCGGTGTCGGCCTGCGCGAGCCGTCCTGCGCCGCTCAGTGCGCGCGCATAGTTGGCGAGGGCCACGGCCACTTCGGCGCTCGGCTCGCCGAAGTAGCGTCGCCGGAGCGCGATGGATTCCTCGTGGATCGAGACGGCCTCCGCATACTTGCCTTCGTCGACCAGGATCGTCGCGAGGTTGTTGAGTGAGAAGGGAAGGGCTTCCTTGTCGGACGCGCGAGTGCTGCGGTCGATCGCGAGGACGTCGCGCATGATGCGCTCGGCGTGGGTGAAGTCACCGACGTCCGCATACATGCTGCCCAGGTTGGCGAGCCAGTCCACGTAGTCGGTGCTGGTCTTGCCGAGCGCCTTTTCAGCCAGCGTCAGCACATCCTTCTGTGTCTCGATCGCGCCGCGCAGGTCGCCGGTCGCCTCCTGGCACTGCGACAGCTTGTTGAGCGTGACGAGCGTCGACCGCGAGTTGTCCCCTGGCGCCGATCGTTTGAGCGCCAGGGCCTCCTTGAACAAGGGGACCGCCCGCTCGCACTGGTCCAGCGTGCGATAGGTCTCGCCGATGGCGTGCAACAGTTCGCCGCGGACCAGCGGGTCGTCCGCGAAGGTTCGATTGCGCTCGACCTCAGTCGCCATCGAGTCCACCACTTCCCTCACCGTGACCTCGCGACCACGCGAGTTCTCGGGCCGGGCCCGCGAGAGCATCCCGGTGAGGAAGTCCTTGATCATCGTCGCGCGGCGCCCTTCGTTCTCGGCTCGGGCCTGCGCCCGTCGCGCACTCACGAGCCCGGTTGTGGCCACCGCGATCCCCGCGACCAGCGCGAGGAACACCAGTCCGGCAGCCACGACCACGGTGCGATGACGGCGTACGAAGCGCGCGGCGCGGTAGCGACGGCTCGGCGGCCCGGCCTCTACCGGCTCGCTGCGGACCACGTGATCCAGGTCCGCTGCCAGAGCGCTGGCCGACTGGTAGCGACGCGCTGGGTCTTTCTCGAGCGCCTTCATGATGATCCAGCCCAGGTCGCCACCGAGCTTGCGCTGGAGCGAACGTGGATCGGTATCGCGGATCTGTGCGATCGCCCCGCGTTCGGCCGTCGTCATGTAGCGGCGCGCGGGCGTGGGCGGATCGGTATCGCGGATGAGACGCTGGGCATCGATGGCCCCTGCCTGGCGTAGCCTGTCCGAGTCGAAAGGCAGGGCACCTGAAACCAGCTCGTAGAGGATCACGCCGAGCGAGTAGACGTCGGAGCGCGTGTCCACGGGCGCGCGGCCGCCAGCAGCCTGCTCCGGGCTCATGTACTCGAGCGTCCCCACCACGGTGCCCAGTTCCGTGTGCATGGTCTCGGCGCCCGCCGCCGCCTCGACGGCCTTGGCAATGCCGAAGTCGATGATTCGGGGCTGGGCCCGGCCGTCGACCAGCGACACCAGGATATTCGTGGGCTTGAGGTCGCGGTGGATGATGCCGTTCACGTGCGCGTGCTGCACCGCGCCGCACACTTCGGCGAGGAGCCCGCAACGAGCATCGATGTCCAGGCGTTGCCCGTCGCAAAACGCGGTGATGGGCACGCCAGGCACCAACTCCATCGCAAACCATGGCAGGCCGTCGTCGGTGGAGCCCGCGTCGAAGATCCGCGCGATCCCGGGGTGGTTCATCGCGGCCAGCGTCTGGCGCTCCGCCTCGAAACGCAGCCGCGCATCCTCGCCGCGCAGGCCGCCGCGCACGAGCTTGATCGCCACCTCGCGGCGCAGCGGCGCCATCTGCTCGGCGCGGTAGACCAGCCCCATCCCGCCTGCGCCCAACACGCCGAGGATACGGTAGGGCCCGATGCGCTCGGGCATCGTGTGCCCCGCGTCGCGAAGGGAATCGGCGGCGCGTTCGATCGCCGCACCGATGCGCGCGGTCACCGCCGCGAGGGAGGTGGCCTCGGCTTCGGCGAGCAGGGAGCGCGCTTCGGCGAGGAGCGTGGCGTTGCCGCCGCACTCGCGCTCGACAAACGCGGCGCGCTCCGCGGTGGGCAGGAGCAGGGCGTCACCGAGGAGGTCGATAAGGCGGCGAAACCGCGGCCTGTCCAGCGTCAGTCTCCCTTCAACTCGCGCCGCAGCCAGAGCCGGGCCACGGCCCAATCCTTTGCCGCCTTTCGAGGCGAAACGCCCATCGCCTCGCCGGCCTCGTCGACGGTGAGCCCACCGAAGAAGCGGAGCTCGACCAGGCGCGCGAGATCTGCGTCGCTTGCGGCGAGCCGCTCGAGCGCGTCGTGCAGGTCGAGCACGTCGGCGTCGGCCCCCGCTTCCGCGGCGACCCCGCTGTCCAACGTGACCCGCGTCCAGGCACCACCGCGCTTGTCGGCATTCCGGCGCCGGGCGTGGTCGACCAGGATCTGACGCATCGCGCGCGCCGCGATACCGAAGAAATGCGCGCGCGATTCCCACCCCAGATCGCGTGCGTCGACCAGGCGGAGGTAGGCCTCGTGCACGAGGGCGGTGGGCTGGAGCGTGTGGTTGGCGCGCTCGCCGCGAAGCTGGCCGCGGGCCATCCGGCGGAGGTCGTCGTAGACGACGGCCAACAAGTCCTCCGCAGGCTTGGGGTCGGAGCGGGTGAGGGCGCGGAGCAACTCAGTCACCCGGCGGCGGCTTTCCTCCATGTATTCCCCCCGGACAGGCGGCGAACTATACAGGCGCGTCTTCAGGGACCCAATCAGCGGCCCACGAAGCACTTACCGGCTCCGTGCAGCCTATGGCCCGTTTCCGCGCATGAACAGGTGTGGACGGCCGCCGCGGTCGCCCCTGCACACCCGGAGGATTCTATGAAAGCCCGCACACGTCTTGGGAGCCTCGGGCCTTGGATGGCGATCGCGCTGCTGCTCACCTCGTGCTCGAAGGCGACGGCCCCCGAAGTCGATCCCGGCACCGGCCCGACCAATGAGAGCCCGAACACCTACCCGCCGGTGCCGCGCCCAACCACTCCGGACGAGGTCATCCCGGACACCTCCGATGTCTACACCTTCGTCACGCCCATCGCCGACAAGGGAGTGGACTTCGCCCCCACCTGGTCGGATGGCCTCTTCACCTGGCGGGTCGACATCCAGACGCAGTACGAGACGTGTGGCACCACTTGCGATTGGAGCGGCGACAAGCCCGGCATCTACTGGAGGGGCACGGCCGCCAGCACGGCGATGACCTTCGAGAACGGAACCGTGGATCTTCGGGATCCCGAGCCATTCCACGATACGAGCCGTCGGATCCAGTTCGTGGACAAGGGGCACGTTCTCGCCACTCCGCACAATCCCGAATACTCGGACATCTACTTCAACTTCTTCAGCGGCTACCCGTCCGTGAAGCTCACGGGCCTTTTCGGCGGCTCTCATACCGTGCCGGTCACGCCCGGGTTCTTGGAGAGGCAGCGGCGGCGGATGTACTACGTTGCCGCCCTCAGTTGCCCGCCGATCACGAGTCCCGTCTACCTCAAGCGCGAGCGCTTCTGGGTCCGGCTGCCGCTCGTCGGCAACGGGAGCAACTTGAAGAGCATCCGCGTGGATCCGGGCAGCTCGTTCTCGGTCACCTACACGCGGACCGAAGGCACCTCGACCGCCAACGCCAAGACCTTCACCCGGTCGATCAACGTCGAAGTCGGACCGGAGACCGTGGGGAATGTGATCGGGGCGAAGCTGGGAGGATCGCTTTCGGAGGCATTCGAGACGTCGGTCACGATCAGCGAAGAGCACTCGTCCACCGTGACCCGCACGATGTCGGGAATCGAGGGCAAGACGGTGATCTACTCGGTGTGGGCCTCGGTCGAGCGCTACTCCGTCGTCGACAAAGACGGCAATCCCTACACCGATCGCAGCTTCACATTCGACGACCTGGGCACAGCGAAGATCCAGGGCGAGTACGAATGGATTTCGAGCACCGCCTTCGCCTACCCTTGAGAATCGGCGCTGAGAGCGGCAACGGGGGCAGTGCGTGCGTGCGATCGTCGTGAGTTCATTCGGTGGTCCTGAGGTGATGCAACTCTCCGACGTGCCCGAGCCCTCATCTCCCGGACCCGGTGAGGTCCTCGTGAAAATCGGGGCCGCGGGCGTCAACTTCTCGGATACGGAGCGCAGGCGCGGCATCTACTCGCCGCCCTCTCTGCCTTGGATCCCCGGTCACGAGGCCGCCGGTGTGGTCGTGGCCACCGGGCGGGGAGTTGACCCGGCGGTCGTGGGGACCCGCGTCGCGTATTTCTCCCGGCGTGCGAGTGGTACCTATGCCGAGCTGTCGAACGTGCCCGCCAGTGCCCTGTTTCGCTTCGATGCCGAGCTGCCGTTCGATGTGATGGCCGCGCTTCCGCTCCAGGGAATGACCGCGTACGGCGTGCTGCAGTTCGCTGCGATGCGACCCGGGCAGACCGCGCTGGTGCTCGCCGCCGCCGGCGGTGTGGGACTGATCCTGGTGCAGCTCGCACGTCGCGCCGGTGTGCGCGTCATTGGCGTCGTTTCAACGCCCGAGAAGCGCGACGCGGTTGCGTCGCACGGCGCCGAGGTGATTGTCGGCTACGAGAAGTTCGACCAAGCCGCGCTCGTCCTCACCAACGGCCGCGGCGTCGACGTCGTGTTCGACTCCGTGGGCCGTGCCACGGAGGTCGCGAGCTTCGCGTCGCTCGCCACGTATGGCCAGCTCATCTATTACGGGGACGCCAGCGGTCTGCCGTCAGCTGTGGACGTCGATTCCCTCTACAGCCGATCACTGCGCGTCGGTGCGTTCGGGCTGGATGCCGACCGCGACGCGGAAGCTGCGGACCTCGCTCGGCGCGAACTCGGTCGCGCACTCGCTCGCGGGGAGCTGCGGCTGTCGGTCTCGAGGTCCTACCCGCTCGGCGAGGCCGCTGCCGCCCACGTCGCACTCGAGGGGCGCAAGACCACTGGAAAGCTCGTCCTCGTGCCTTGAGCCCGAGGCCGCGGGGCGCCAGCGAAGCGGCGCCGGCCCGGTTGCCGGGTCCGGCGCCGCTCGCCGAGTCAAGCGCTCAGCGGTACTGGAATCGGTACGTGAGGCCCAGATCCGCGCCCCATGCCTGGTAGAGCCGCTCGCCCACCATGTCCTCGCCGAAGCTCGCGGACTCGAAGTGGGTGCCGGCCGTGACGCCGAACGGACCGTTGGAGCGGATGTCCACGCCCACGCCGGCTCGAACACCCAGGCCGGCGGTCATCGTGGTCGTGTTCGGGGGCGCGAGGGCGCCGGAGCTCTTCTGCTGCTGGATGCCGATCACGGGGCCAAGGCCCGCGCTCACGAAGGGCTCCACCAGCTTGTCCGGTGTGGTGAGTGGGTAGAAGCGCAACGCCGTGATCGTCGGGACGATGTAAGTGTCCAGCTCGTGATTCGTCGTGCCCACGATCGGCTGTGTCTCCGACCACTTCGTTGTGCGCTGCCAGAAGCCGAGCGTGTTGTCCCACGCCAGGTGCAGGTCGAGCCCCTTCAGCAGATAGCCCTGGAACGCGATCGTTCCCGTGTTGTCGAAGCCCGCGGGTTTGTCCGGCTGCCAGGAACTGACCTGGAGGCCGGCGCCGTTCCGCAGGTGCTCGGTGCCGGCGGTGGATTCGCCGGAAGGTTGGGCCGCGGCGGGTGCGGCTGCGGAGAGGGCGAGTACGAGGGTCAAGAGGAGGGCCCGAGTCGTCGAGGAAGGTCTGGTTGTCATTAGGGAGTCTCCCTTCAGCGCCCGCGGGAACGCGGGTCGGCATGGAAGCGCGGCCACTGTCCTGGTTATCGGCACAGCGGCGCGGCGGCTTCAAGCGGAAGGGCGACAACGAGGTACGAAATGCTTACCGCGGCACGATCGCCAACACCCTCAGCGGGCTCCCGCTTCCGCCGACGATCTTGAGCGGCGCCGCGATCACGACGGCACCGGTGGCTGGCAACCGGTCCAGGTTGGTCAGGCTCGCGAGTCCAAACTTTCCCGCCCCGTGCATCGTCGCGTGATTCGGAAACGGTGGGTCGAATGTCCCCGCCTGCCCCGCGTCGGTGCCCACGGTCTCCACACCCACGCCCAACACATCGCGGTCACGGGCGAGCAGCTCGGATGAGCTCTTGTGGAACCCGGGGCTGTGGGGCCCGTCGGCGGCGACATTGAGAAACGCCTTGGGATCGGTGCGACGGCTCCACCCGGTTCGGAGCAACACCCAGGCGCCTGGCGGAATCCTCCCGTGCTCCTTCTCCCATGCCACGATGTGCTCCGGCATCAGCAGGAAGTCGGGGTTCCGCGCCACCTCCGCCGTCACGTCGATCACGCACGCGGGGCCCACGAAGCGTCGAGCCGGAATGGTGTCGCAGGTGTTGTCGGGCAGATCCTTGCCGGTGATCCAGTGTACCGGCGCGTCGAAGTGGGTTCCCGTGTGCTCTCCCATCCGAATGGTGTTCCAGTACCAGCCCGGGCCCTTGTCATCGAAGCGCGAGATCACCTCGAGGGACACACCCGGCGACGAAGCGAAGATCGGCGGCAGGCCGATCACCGGTGTCTCGGGACCGAGCGGCTGGGTCAGGTCCACCACCTCCAATGTGCCGGCGTTCAGCTCGGACATCAGCTGGGTCAGAAGCGACATGGGCTACTCCTTCGGCAGGTGTTCCTTGAGATAGCGCGCGAATTGGTAGCGGTTCTCCAGCAGCGAGAGATCGGTGACGTAACCCGCGGGGCCTACCGCCTCCACCTTGGCCACCAGCGTGGTGAGCTCAGTCGCGCTCAGTGCCGCCAGGAAGGCGTCGCGGAACTCTTCGATGGTAGCCACCGTCATGGCGCGCGGCACGCCCGCGCCTTTGGCGATGGCCGCGAGATCGCTCCCCGTGGAGGTGGCGGTCGGAAACCCGCCCACCGAGAGCAGGCTCTCGTTGTCGAACACCACGTGCACCAGGTTCCGGGGCCGGTAGCGCGCCAGCGTGGTGAGACCGCCCAGGTTCATGAGCAGCGAGCCGTCCCCGTCGAGCACCACCACCGGCAGCCCGGGCCGAGAGAGCGCGATGCCCAGACCCACCGAGGAAGCGAGCCCCATCGCGTGCTGCAGGTAGAAGAAGTTGGGCCGGTGCCCGATCGACTGCAGCTCCGCCGCCACCGCGCCCATGATCGTCACCACCACCGAGCGCTCCAGCTCGGGATAGATGGCCCGGATGGCGTCGAGACGCCGCATCAGTCCTCCCACATCAGGTCGCGGCACAGCAGCAGCGCCACCGGGCGGCTCGCGGAGTGGGCCAGCGTCTGCGCCTTGGCGATTCGCTTCCCGACGTGCTCAGGCGCCTCGAGGCGGTCGAACGGGATCCGGAGCGCCTCCAACACGTGCTCGGTCACGCCGCCCCCTTCCGTCTGCCACGGGTCTCGCTCTCCGAATGAGCCGCGCTGGCTGATCAGCATGAGCAGCGGGATCCGGTAGAGCTGCCCGCACGACACGATCCCGTTGATCGCCGCGAGGAATCCATGGTTCTGCATCAGCATCGCCGACTTGACCCCGGCGAGGTGTGCGCCGGCACTGATGCCGACGCCTTCTTCCTCCTTGGCGAGCCGCACCAGCGTCATCTCCGGGTCGTCCTCGGCCATGCGGATCAGATGGACGAGCCAGGTCTCCGGCAGTGCGGAGACGATCCGCACGCCGGCCTCCTGGAGGCCGCGATAGATGAGCGTCGAGCTGGTCACGGAGACGGGCATGGCCGAACTATACCGTTCGCACGGCGCCGAGCACGCTGCTCAACAGCCACCAGATCCCCACCGTCAGGATGCCCGCCGGGATCCCGAACCGGATCCAGTGGAAGAGCCACGTCGGCACCGGACGCGACCCGCGGGCGGAGAGCGCCTCGAGCGCGGTGGAGCGGTGCATGCACCAGCCGACGGTGAGCACGGCGAGGAGCGCGCCGAGCGTCTGCATACCGGAGCCGAACGTGAGGTCCCAGGGAATGAATATCGCGTTGTTGAGGGTGGGCGGGATCGCGATCAGGAACACGGCCGCGGCCATCAGCCAGACTGCGCGCGTACGAGTGAGTCCGGTGTTGTCCGTGAGCCCGGCCACCAGCACCTCGAACGCCGCAACGTCGGAGAGGTAGCCCGCGCCAAAGAGCCCGGCAAAGAAGAGCAGGCCGAACAGCCAGCCCATCGGGATCGCGGCGAATACCTGCGGCAGCGTGGAGAAGACCAGCCCCGGCCCCTGCGTCGGCTCCATGTGAAGCGCGAAGACCGCGGGGATGATCGCCAGTCCCGCAAGCAGCGAGGTGCCGGTGTCTCCGATCACGGTCCAGATGGCAGGACGGGCCACGTTCTCTTCATCGCTCAGGTACGACCCGTACACCACCATGAACGTGCCGCCCAGCGAGAGCGAGAACACCATGTGCCCGATCGCGGCCAACATCACGCTCGGCGTGAGGTCGGCCCAGCGGAACTTGAGGATGAACCAGCGCACCCCTTCGCCCGCGCCGGACAGCGTCAAAGAGCGCACCATCAGGATGAGCAGGATCAGAAAGAGCAGCGGCATGATGATCGTGCTGGCCCGCTCGATGCCGGCGCGCAGCCCCTTCAACAGCACGAGCGCGCAGGCCAGGATCACCGCCGAGGTGCAGGCCAGCTGCAACAGGAATGACCTGGCCACGAAGCCATGCTCGGGCGGCAGGATCTGCGCGGCGTCGATGGTGAGCCCGAGCGCCTGGGCTCCCTGGCCGAGCGCGTAGTAGAGCACCCAGCCGATCACGGCGGAGTAGTACCCCGTGGCGGCGACCACGACGCAGAAGAAGAACCATCCCACCTGCCGACCGAAGGGAAATCCACCGGCGACAAACGCTCCGACCGTGCCGCGGCGCGTATGGCGGCCCAGCGCGAACTCCGCCATCAGCGCCGGCACGCCGATCAGCACCGCGACCAGCACGTAGAACAGCACGAAAGCGGCGCCGCCGAACTTTCCCACCATGTAGGGAAAGCGCCAGACGTTCCCGAGCCCCACGGCGCAGCCGATCATCGCCATGATGGCGCCGAAGCGGGAGCCGAAGGTTTCGCGGCGCGATGGTGCGCCGCTCGCGCGTCCAGCAGCAGCTACTTGCTCAGGTGCCAGCGGACTTCTGCGTCAGGCGTCATGAGTGGCTCCGATGTGGAGGAAGGACCCCGGCGAGACTTCAACATGGTCGGGTGAGAAGCAGATGGGTTGCAATATGAGTGAGGGTAAGAGCGAGCGCTGGTTCAGCCGAACAACTCACGCCGGGCACTCTCGGTGATGGCGATGACCGCCGGATGCTTGAGCCGCCGCTCGACCGAGACCGCGAAGAATCGTTCGCGCACCCGATCCAACCGCCCGATGATGCTGACGCCGTATTGCCTGCACACGCTGTCCTCGACGATCGACGGGGTGGCGAAGATGCCATGACCGGCCTGGCCGAACACCTCGATGAGCGTGCTGTCGTCGAACGCCCCGACGATCCGGGGCCGGATCCGCTGCTTCTCGAGCCACTGCTCGAGCCCGCGCCGCATGGTGCTGGTCTCGCCCGGCAGCAGGAACGGGGCGCCGTCTAGAGCCCGAGGAAAGTTCTTCCGGTACTTGAGGGCAGCCTTGGGCGCCGCGAACAGCGTCACCCCGCAGGCGCCGAGCAGGTGGTTGAACGCTCGCACGCTCACACCGGGTGGGGCGACCCGGTCGGTCAGCACAACGTCCAGGTCGTGCAGCGCCAGCAACGCGAGCAGCTTCTCGGTGCTCTGGACGTGAACCTCCAGTCGAACCGGCTGGGGCAGAGCGAGTGCCGGCTCGATGAGGCGGCAGGCGACGAGCTTCGGAAGCGCATCGGACACGCCGACCGCGAGCTTCAATGGCCGGCCCGTCGGTCGTCCCTTCACGCTCTCGCTGAGTTCGTGGCCCAGCGCGAAGATCTCGGTGGCATAACCCGAGACCACGCGACCCATCTCGGTGAGTCGAAGCCCCCGTCCGGCCCGCTCGAACAGCTTCTCGCCCAGGGCGTCCTCGAGCGCGTGGATCTGCCCGCTCAAGGTCGGCTGTGCCAGGCGCAGCTTCGCCGCCGCGGCGGCCACCGAGCCCTCGCGGGCCACCGTCCAGAAGTAGAGCAGGTGATGGTAGTTGAGTCGCTCCATGGCGCCCACAGCTTACATCGCTTTAACCGAAGGGTTAGCCCGAAACTTTCTATTTCCCGTTGGTGGCGGGACCCGCCATGGTGTCGGTTGCGCAGGGAGAGTCCCCGCCACACTTGGCCGCACCCAAGATTCGGTGGGCACGCACTGCCCACCCTTCGCCCGAAAGGGAAGGAGCCCTCATCATGATGACCCCGATGTTTGCGAGCATCCGCAAGTACAGCGGTGCTCCGTTGCTGACGGACGAGCTGATCAAGCGCCAGGACGAGATCAAGACGGCCCTGCGGCCGATCCGCGGGCTGCATTCCTACTTCCTGGTCAAGACGAACGACGGCCCGGTGTCGTTGACGCTGTGCGAGGACAAGGCCGGCGTCGACGAGTCGAACCGCGTCGAGGCGACCTGGCTCAAGGACAAGCTTCCGACGTTCGCGAGCCGCACGCCGGAGATCTCGACCGGCGAAGTGCATTTCCAGCTGAACGGACAGCCGGCGAAGGTCGGCGTCTAGCGAAGAACGAGCAGTCGGGAACGCGCCTGACGGCGCAACTCCTCGCTGCCCGGCGTTGAACCTGGGGTCCCCGTCCTCGCGAATCGCACCCTGCCGAATCACCATGGGCGGGGCCCCAGTACAGTCGGTCCCGGTGGTAGGGTAGCCAGGTCTGGATTCAGGCCGCGGGCACGAACCAGCGAGGGGACCATGGGAGTCCTGGCAGACAGGACCATCGAGCTCAAGTGTCCGGCCTGTAGCCGGACGACGAAGAAGTCGATCGCTTGGGTGAAGAACAACATCACTTTCACGTGCGCCTGCGGAAACGAGATCCGGATCGATTCGCCCGAGTTCAAGGCGACCGTGGCGAAGGTGGAGGCCGAGCTCAAGAAGCAGGAGCAGACGGCCAGACGCCAGGGTCACTGAGCCGACCCGATCCCATCCACCCGGAGGCAGTCGACCGTGTCCATCATGCTCGGCGGCATCATTGGATTCGTGACGTGGTTCCTGCTGCGCTACCTGGTCGCGGGCCTCTATACCGTGAACCAGAACGAGCGCGCGGTGAAGACCAGCTTCGGTCGCGCCCAACGCGTGGGCCAGGCCACGACGCTCGGGGACCCGATCTCCGAAGGCCTGAACGACGAGGAGAAGACGCGCTACGCCTACCCGCAGGTGCGCGTCATCCCGCCCGGTGGTCCGTACTTCAAGTGGCCGTGGGAGAGGGTCTTCAAGGTCACGGTGGCCACGCAGACGATCAACATGGCGACCGACCCCGAGAGCCCCCAGGCCAATTCAGGCGGCACGATGCTCGAGGCCGTGACCAAGGACCAGCTCAACACCGGGCTCAAAGGCCAGATCCGCTATCGCACCTCCGAGCGGAATCTCTACGCCTACGTGTTTGGCGTGAAGCGTCCGATCGTGCACGTGATGGGCTATTTCATCTCGGTGCTGCGCGAGCGCATCGCCAACTTCGAGGCGCCGACCGCCACCGCGCCGACCGGCACCACGCCGTTGGCGACCCCCGACGCGGCCACCGCGGCCATGGGCGTCTCGATCAACGACCTGCGCAAGAACCTCCGCGACATCAACGAGCACATGGACCAGGAGTGCAGGACCTCGGCCGCGCGCTACGGCGTCGTGCTGGACGCGTCGCTCATCACCGGCATCGACCCGCCACCCGAGGTGGAATCCGCGCTGGCGGCGATCAACACCGCCTACAACCAGGTGTCCTCGGACATCAGTCTCGCCCAGGCCGGCGCCGACCAGAAGATCGTGCAATCCAGGCGCGCCGTGGAGATCGAGACGCTGCGCGCCCAGGCCGAGGTGCAGCCGCTGGTGGCCGTGGCGGAGCAGTTGGGTGAGTTGAGAGGGACCGGAGCAGGGGCTCTCGCAACGTACGTGCGGAATGTCCGGCTCGGTCTGTTCGCCAGCGCCCGCCGCGTGATCATGGAGGCGAACCATGAGTGAGTTCCAATGGTTCCTGGTCAGCGCCGGGGCGACATTCCTGTTCGGCCTGCTGCTCGTGCCGATCGTCCTCGGCATCGCCCGGTTGATCGGCCTCTACACCATCGTCGAAGAGCGCCGCTGCCAGGTGTACGTGCTGTTCGGCAAGGTGCTGGGCGTGCTGGACGAGCCTGGGCTCCACTTCCTGTTCGCCAAGCTCGGGCCCGCCGCGCTGGTGGTGAACTGGCTCGGTCGCTGCTACGTGCTCGACATGCGCCTCGATCAGGAGTACCTGCGCAGCACGCCGGTCAACTCCGAGGAAGGCGCGCCGATGGGCATCGGCATCTGGTACGAGATGTTCATCGGCGACCCGGTGGCGTTCTTGTTCAAGAACGCCGACCCGCGCGGCTCGCTCGCGGCCAACGTCGGCAGCGCCACCATCCGCAGCCTGTCCAACATGAAACTGGCCGCGATGCTCGAGAACCGGCACATGATGAGCCAGACCGTCCGCAACGAGGTCTCGCCCAAGTCGCAGGAGTGGGGCTACAAGCTGGGCTCGGTGTACATCCGCAAGGTGCACTTCCGCGACGCCGGCATGATCAAGGGCATCGAAGCCAAGGTCGTGAACCGGCTGCGGCAAGTGACGAGCGCCATCAAGCAGGATGGCGTGAACCAGGTGAGCATCATCACCAGCACCGCCGAGCGCCAGGCCGCGATCGAGCTGTCGAAGGCGGCGGCGATGCGGCCCCGCATCGTCGGCGACGCGCTGCAGAAGATCGCCCAGGAGCCCGACATCGCCCGCGCGATGTTCGAGATCCTGGAGACGCAGCGCATCCTCGACAGCAAGGCCGAGATCACGCTGGTGCCGCCGCGGAGCGGCGTGCTGGGCGATCTCGTGGCGGTGGGCGGCGCGCACGGTGCGCCACGGGAGCTGCTGCCGCGCGAGACTGCGTCTCCGCCGAGCGCGAGGGTGATGAGGGACGACAGCCAGCGCTGACGGTCAGGTGCCAGTTGAAGTGGAGCCCGGTCGACGCCGGCTCGGATGGTCGACGATGTGTTCCCACTCGCTGGCGTCCGAGCGCGCGACCACCGCGACGACCGGCTCGGTCGCGCTCAGATTGCACACCTCGTGAGGGACACCCGGCTCGATGAAGATGAAGTCGCCCGCGACGTTGTCCACCTGGTGCTCGAGCGACGGGCCGTACTCATGGCGGACCGCTCCCTCGAGGATGTACAGCATCACTTCGAAATCCACATGAATGTGTGCGAAGGCCACCCCTCCGGGAGGGATGGTCGCCACGTTCATGGAGAGCTGCCTCGCGGTGGTGTTCTTGGCCGAGAGTCCGGTCTTGTAGCGGATCCCGTTCCAGCCGCGCGTGAGGCCGCTGCCGCGCAGCACGAGAATGCCGTCCCGCCCTTCGACCGCCTTACCGGCTTCTGCGTCAGGGGTCATGGAGAGGCTCCGATGAGGAGGAAGGAACTTGCTTGGGGGAGGCTTCGACTTGGGGAGCGGGCCGATTCCCCGGCGAGATTTGGACATGGTCGGGGGAGAAGGAGATAGGTTGCAAGTTCTCCTTGGCGGGCGACTTCAGGGGGCGTCCACGTGCGCGCAGTCGTAACGCGGGCCCCGAGCACCGCCCCGTGGGCTGGCGCGATCGGCCTTCCCCTGCGTCGTCATCCACTACTAGTGTCGCTCCATGCCGCCGCTCAGGGTCCGCGTTCCCGCCGCCGTGTTCGCTTTCGCGCTCTGGGCGATCGCGGCGACGGCTTCCGCGGCGGTGCCCTGGGATTTCGGTGCCTCCGCGTTCGTGTTCCTTCCGCCTGACGACGACAAGTTCGTCTCGCCGATCCTGGACGCGGACCGCGGCGCGCTCCACCTAGAGGCGCGCTACAACTACGAAGACCTCGAGACCGGATCGGCGTTTGTCGGACGCAACATCCCTTTCAAGGATGAGGGCGTCAGAGGCACTGTGGTGCCGGTCTTTGGCCTCGTGCTCGGGAACACCGCCGGCATCGCGCCCGGCGTGAACATCGATCTCTCCTGGGGTCGTTTCGCGCTCGCCGACCAGACCGAGCTCGTGATTGAGCTTCCCGACTTCGACCAATCCTTCCTCTACTCGTGGATCGAGGCCACGCTCGAGCCCATACACGGCTTGCGGATCGGTCTCGCGGCGCAGCGGACGAAGCTGTCCGAGACGGCTTGGAGGTCCGGCGCGGGCCGATGCTCTCGCTGGCGACGGCACGCGGGTGGGTGGGAGCCTATTGGTTCAACCCGGGCGAATCGGGGGAGGAGACGGTTGTGTTCGCGGGGGGTGTCGCGTTCTAGGGGGGCGCCAATCGGGACCTCGCGTTTTGAGTGGGCCGAGCTCTGATACTCCGCGGGCAGCGAATCGATCGCTTCAACGAGCGCAAGGGCGGATACTCCGGATCAGGACGGGGAAGACACGGGTCTCCATTCGGGCCGCAAGTCCACAGCTGACCTCCTAGGTCAACTCGTGAAGGTCGTAGGAGTTACCATGACCGCACATGCTGGAACGCGAGCGTCGCAGGACTCGGGTGGGCTTCATCGACACCTGAGCACCGTGCTCGCCATCGCCCTCGTTGCGATGCTCTATGCGACAGACAAGCTCGAGCTGGCCAGAAAGCAGGAGGCTCGCAGTGCGCTCGAGCTGCTAGCCCGCGTGTCGAACACGATGGTCGACGGAAGCAGTTCGCTGAACACCGGCCAGACCCAAAGGCGACTCTTGGCCTGTCTGCAGGCCGAAGACAGTCTCCTCTACCAACGCCACGTCGTCTTTCGCGAACTGGTCAGTCAAGTCGCCCGGCTGACAAGCGGCAGCCTTCCTGCGACGAAGTTCGGCGCGGAGCCGTCCTTTCGAAGCGTCTACCTGGGCTCCGACTTCGCGGCCCTCGTCAAGGAAGGTGACGGCGCGCACACTGGCAGGGACCACGACCATGTCGACTGGCGATGCGCGCTGATCCGGGCTGCGAACGACCGAAGTTGTCGCTCGTTCGTGCCGGTTGCGACCGACTCGGCACTGATCCTGGCCAGAATGTCGAACGTCGATCGAGAGACCGGAGAGCGCAGCGGCCGGGGTGCATTCGACCCCATTCAGACCGTCTCGGTTGACAGCACGGGTCTCTGCATCAATCGGGCTGATGCTCGCAACAGCCAGACCGCGATACCCCTATCCATATGTCGGGCAGAGGTCCCCGTCGAAGGCAGTTGGGTGTGGCTTCGGTGGAGCGAAGTACTCGGCGTCGGCGACGAAGCTGCGGCGTTGACCAAGTCTCAGGCGCTCGCTTGGGCGCAGGGCGTATACGGATCCTTAACCCCCGGACAGGCGATCGACATTCTCGAGGGAGACATCGTTGCCGCCTACGGAACCCTGAATCTGCTCGGGGTGAACGTCCGCATCCACTTTCTGTCCCTGGTCATGGGAATCGTCCTTGTGGCTTCAGCTCTCCTTAACGCCATGGCACTTCGTGCAGGGGGCCCGCCTGTCGGCCCCGAGGACAATCAGTCGGTGCCACTAATCGTGAGGTCAAGGGTCGCGGGTAGCCTGATGCTGTACGTGTTGCCAGTGGCGAGCATCTTCGTGTCCATGCCCAGCTATTGGCTGCCACGGTGGCATTGGGGTCTCGTCGGGCTGATTGCGTGCGTCTACATCGTGTCGGCGGAGTACTTGAGGAGGGGCGTCGCGCGGTTGTAGTCGAGCCTGGAGCTACAGCGGGCGTCGCGCTCATCGAGCCAGTCCCATACCACTGAGCGCTCGCCCGCCTCGAGCGTGGTGGCGAGGATCGAGCGCACCTGGCGGCCACCCACGTCGAAGACCGAGAGTGCGACGTCGCCGCGACTCGGGCAACGTGAGGCTCACCCGGCTGCTGGCGAGATTGTCGTAAGGCTCCAGGCCGCCGGTCGTCATTCACTGTGACTATTCCCGACCACCTTGTCTTCCGACACCAGTGCGGATGGGCCCGCCCCCGACGGTAACCCGAGCAGCGCGGCGAGAGTGGCACCATCGGACGCCACGTTTCGTCGACTCCCCAGGAACCGCGGAGGCCTGCTGGCCTCGTAACTGGCTGTCAGTCGGATCGCCGAAGCTCTTCGCGTGGCGTCACACGCTTTGGGTTATCCGAGTCACATGCGGCGCGATTCGCGAGTCGACATAGCCAGCCCGATGCGATGGGTCTCGATTTGTTCTTGACAGTCCCTCGTCTGCGGCCGAGATTGCCTCACATTGGAGCGCGGATTCCACGTTCACAGGATTGAGTGACGCGAATCCCCCTGAATCCGCGGCGGTGATTCGTTCACCGCAGGCATGGACGCTTCCAGCGTATGGCGGGCCGAGTTCGCTCTGCAGAGCGAACCGCGTCGCGTCCAGCCTCCGGGGGTGCCCCATTCACGCGGCCGCGTGCTGTCGCACCATTGTGACTGCCTTGGGCAGTCGCGAGCGGTATGGGCCCAATGCGCGCGCTCGGTGTGCGCGACGCCGGTGTCGAGCTTGATGGCGACGAAGCGCGGGCGCGGAACGGCGACGGGGGTTGAATCGGCGAACGCGCCAGGGGCGCTGACGGTCCTCTATGTCCACGGGATCGGGAACAAGCCGCCCCAGTCGATCCTCCATTGCCAGTGGGACACGGCGCTTTGGGGTTACCGGCTGGGGGAGCAGAGTCGCCTTGCCTACTGGGTGAATCGAGATCGCTATCACGTCCCCGAGAACCGGACCTGCGCATCGGCCGACTCATTGCTCGGATCGAGCCATGTGCGTGTGAGGAATGCCGAGCGTCGAGCGGCCGGTCTGCCGCCCGTGACCACCGCCGCGCTGCTCGCCGGGCTTACAGGGGACGCCGACCAGAAGGCGACCCTCGAGGCCATCGCCCGGAAGATCCAAGCCGGACCCCCGGAGCGCGATGGGAAGGAGGACGCGCCTCGAGCGCCGCGCGGAAGACGCCGAGCACGCATCATTCCGTTCGTGGGTCCTATTGTGCGCGGGGCGATCACCAACCTCGTCACGGAACATCTTCTGCCTGATGTGCACGACTTCTTGTTCGACGAGGCGCGCCGAGACTTCATGTTGTCGACCGTTGAGGACCGGTTGACGACAGGCGGGGGTCCGTTCGTCGTGATCGGCCACAGTCTGGGATCAGTGATCGCATACACGGCGCTCCAAAGACTCAGTGCGGATGAACACGCAATCGATGTCAGGCTGTTCATCACCCTGGGATCGCCTCTCGGCATGGAGGAGATTCGTGAAGGTGTAGGTCGCATCCTGAATCGGCGGGATCTCAGGCATTTGCCATTCCCCGGATGCGTACACGATTGGGTGAACGTAAACGACCGTCTGGATCCAGTCGCCATCGACACGAACATCGCCAACGACATTACGGACGGCGCGGTCAAGGACCTACACGTCGAGAATCCCGACGGGGTCCTCGATGCGCACTCCGCAACCGGTTACCTCTCGACCCCGGAAGTGCGCAAAGTGGTGCGCGAGGCGGTGAAACCGGAGCGGTTCCAGCGCCTGGCCCCGGTTCGCATGACCAAGGACCTTGCGCGATCGATCGATGAGGCCGGCCGGGACGAGCGCACGGAGGTGTTGTTCGAACTCTCGCAACCACCCTCAGGTTCAACGAGAACGACCGACGACATGCGCGAACTGCTGGTCAAGCATCTTCGCGAGATCCAACGGCGCTCCAAGGTCCGAAATGACGTGATCGCAATCGAGCCGCTACGTCACTACGTCGCCGCGTGCCTGACCCGCAAGGAGCTGTTGGAGACCGTCTACCTGACCGAGTTCCAGCTGCCGCCAGCGGGAGGCATCGACTACGAGGAGATCGAGCGGGTGAAGCCGTTTTATCGAGCCTGGAAGAACGGCTTCAAGGTCGCGCTGATCAATAGGTCGGTTCATACGCTGCAAGTCCACCCCGCCCACAACGCGTATACGGCGACAGGTCGGGACATTCACTGGGCGGTCCTGGACTCTGGGATCAGCGAAGATCACCCGCACTTCAATAGCCGCAAGACCATCGTGGCCAGCTTCGACTGCACGGTCGCCGGGGAGCCGCCCATCGACATGCGCGCGAACGGGGTACCTGGTAACGCAAGTGCCTCGGACAGGTTTGGGCACGGGACTCACGTGGCCGGAATCATCGCGGGGGGATTCCAACTCGATATCGAGCAGGCCGAGAAGAATCGGCTTCGACTCATCGACCGACGTGACAACGCGGACTGGGGTGGGGTGGCGGGCATGGACGAACGCTTCAATGGCATGGCGTTCGAGGCGAAGCTCCACAACTACAAGACGTTGGGTGACGATGGATCGGGGCTCGATTCATGGATCATCAAGGCACTCGACCACATTGCCCGCACGAATGAACGCGCAGGTCGGCTAGTTATCCACGGGGTCAACCTGAGCCTTGGTGGCTTCTTTGACACCGAGGCGTTCGGATGCGGCCGGACCCCGTTGTGCGACGAGCTTCGACGTTTGTGGTCGCAAGGAGTCGTCGTCGTGCTGGCGGCTGGGAACTCCGGGCAGGGCCAGTTGCTCGTTGCTGGCGACTCCGGAAACGCCGAGCAGCAGGCCATGATGATGGGGGTCTCAATCGAAGATCCGGCGAATCTTGAAGAAGCCATCGCGGTGGGCTCCGTCCACCGAACGAAGCCGAATACCTACGGTGTCTCGTTCTTCTCTTCACGGGGACCCACGGCCGACGGACGGCAGAAACCGGACTGCGTTGCTCCGGGCGAACAGATCTACTCGTGCCGGCACGACTGGAAGCCTCGGAAGGATTCCAAGGACTACCAGATCGACGACCTATACATCCCTCTCGACGGCACCAGCATGGCCGCCCCACACGTGTCCGGGCTGATTGCGGCGTTCCTGTCCCAGCGTCGTGAGTTCATCGGCCAGCCCGACAAAGTCAAGAAGATCCTCCTCACCTCCTGCACGGATCTTGGGCGGGACCGGACCGTGCAGGGCGCGGGGTTGCCCAACTTGGTGAGGATGCTTGTTGCGACGTGAGCACTGCTTCGCCCGAACCAAGAGGAATCTCAAATGGCCGCAACAAACTTCGAGTGGAACACGAACAGCCTCGCGTGTGTCCACACTTGGGCATTCCTGCGAGGACTCGGGGAATTCGACAACGTGTTCTCGACAGCGGGCGACCTGGAGATGGACGAGCTGGCGTACTGGAGCGACGTCGCCACTCCCGCCCTTCAGAACGTGAGCGCGAGGGCGCTGGCGGCCCGTCTCGACCGGATTTTCGTCAAGGCGTTGCTCGCCAAGTATGAGCAGGGTTCGAGCCGTACGAGCGCTCTGGACGCATTGACGACGGTCCTTGCGAAAGGCAAGTCCTCTGTACAGGACCTCGCCGAAACGGTCGATGCGAACTACAACTTTCGCGGCGAGCTTAAGTGATGACGCCCCTCCGGATGACCGTCGCGGTTGTGCTCATCGTGGCGGCGTCCCCCGCCTACTGTGCTCCCGAGGATGCGAGATTGCCGGATGCTCGCTATCTCGGAACGTCGCCAGACATCGATGTGGGCGGGTTCATCCACAACGCCCGCTCGCAGCCGGACGTGACCAACGAGTTGTTGCGCGATCTCTACAAGTCGATCGCGCTGCCTCGATTGTTCGACGGCCTCGACATCCAGCCCAAGGTCTTCGAGGTCGACACGGCAGGCGCCGCGGGCGGGGCGCTGGGACTCGCCTACAAGTTCTCCCGCGCGCTTGCGTTTCAGGAAATCGGAAGGTTCCGGAATCCACTCGACCTGGGACTCGACGTACAGGCAAATGGGAACGTTGCCTTCTCGAGGAACCTGAATCCGGCCGACTTCCTCAGCACGAGCGCCTCGATCACGGCGAGACAGTTTGTGAGCGGACTGAACGACATAGCAGTCGCGGGGGCAGAGGTCGACTCGATGACTGCGCTGGAGGTGGCGGCTGCGAACTTCGATGGAGCACCAGCGGAGTTGGAGGCCTCACCGGAGTGGCGTGCGTTCAAAGATCGTCTGAGCGCCGTACTCGCGAAGGCAGGGACAGAGATCCTATGGCAATTCGGCGCGAACGCAGCGCTTGAGTCCAACCAAGCGTTCACCACCAAACAGTATGCGTACGGCGGGGCTGCGGGGCTGGCCATCCGGGACTGGCACACACAAGGTCTCTTTCACATCTTTGATTACCCATTTGCGATTGTACGGGTGCTGAGCGGGGCCGAGCCCTCGTTCACTCCCCGCGGGGATGCGTGCCCTTCGATGCTGCTCGGGATAGACATCGTGGATCCGAAGGACAACAAGAACAGAGCGGTGCTCAGTGGCGGGGCCAAAACCTACCCGCGCTTTCGAAGCGAGCTCCAGACGCGCGCCCGTGTCGCCAAGATCGGTGACGCAATCATGTGGCTGGACGCCGACTGGCGCGTCTTTCAGGAACTGGGCGCCAGCGATGTGATCAAGAACGCGAACCAGAACGTGTTCTCGTACTTCGTGGCGACCCTGGAGATGGGGCACGGGTTGCTCGGAAGCTACGCCAATGGTCGGCTGCCCTTCGACCAGCAGGCGACATCGCATTGGGAGCTCGGATGGCAATTCAAGTTAGGGGAGTGACCAGAATGGAGCTCGTCATGGCCGATCCCTCCTACAGACACCGGCCCAAGTGGATGTTCGTACTTGCGTTTGCCGGCGTGCTTGCCGCGTCGCAGGGACGGTCGGCCACGCCTCGGCCTGCGCTCGGAGTGGATAGCGTCCAGATCGTCTTCGTCCACACGGCGCGCAATGACACCGCGCTGGGTGAGCACATCGCGAGCACTTGGGCGAAGGCCCTTCGAAACGAAGGATCATTGCGAGTATTCACGCTAACGGCACCGGGCGAAAGCCCCACACCACTGCCTGACTACGATGCATATATCTTCGGCCAACTACTCGCTGGAGAGGATCGAGGCGCGCAGTTGGACGTCACCGTTGTGAGCCGTCAGTCGGACCTCTTCCTTACGGGCCGTGTGCACGGGAAACCCCAATCAAATCGCCAACTCTACGAGCAGATGGTTCTGCGTCTCTTCTCAACGGTCCGTTCCAAGCGCATAGCAAGAGTGGTCGAAAAACGCGCCGTACATGTGCCCGCTACCGGGCAAGAAGAAGGAGTAGTTGAGACTTGGCATTTTCGGGATTCGGTGAAGACGCGGTTGATGGTCAACGAGTATTTCGACCAAGACCCCAACGACGAGCCGTTTCGAACACTTCGGTTTGAGACCGTGGACGACACTGTGTCGCTGCGGTTGGGCAGGGAGATGCTGGGAGGCTCGAAACAAACGAGGTTGGCTGTTCAGCGTCGACTCGACAGGCTGATGGCCGATTCAATCGCGATTGCGGCGCAACGCGCGCTTGAGTTTGAAGCGCGGGGCCTCAAACCAGATACCATTCTTGAGAACGGGGTGGCCGTCCCAAATTTCCTGTCCTTCTCCGAGACGGCGCCGGGGCCCGCCTTGGCGCGCGGGATTGCCTTTCTTCTGGCCTCTGACCTCAGCCACGCGGGAAGACTGACAGTCCTCGATCGTACACACGTCTATCTATTCTCCAGAGCGATCGACGAGCGTGGCAAGGGAGTCGAGCAGGCAGCGGGTCACTTCGACGCTTCGGTGCGCCCGGGCAGCGTAGAGTCGGGTGCCCCGAGCGTGGATTCCAGCAATGCCTATCGCATGGCCGGCTTGCTGGGCGTTCGACACATCGTTCAGGGGAGCCTCGCGATCATCGGCGATTCCGTGCGAATAGCGATCGAGGTGTTCCCTCGTTGCAAGAGGGAACCGGGAATCGTAACAGGCCGGCTCAACAGCATTCTTAACTTGGAGAAGGACCTCCTTAAGGGGGTGCTGTCCTGTCTGGATGTTGAGCTCACCCCCATGCAGCTGGCGAACATCACCGCCGATCACCCAACAGACTTCGAGTCGCTACTGTGGTTCTCGGAGGGGCTTATGAGCCAAGAGCGCGGGGACCTCGCAGCCGCCAGAAGCAGTTTCACACAGGCGGCCAGCGTCGACCGCTCGTTTCGCTCGGCTAGCTACTATGCGGAGCTCCTTGACGGGTCATCGATCGATGGCCCCCTCGTGGTGTCCGATGCTGTGCGAGCGGCGTCTCTGCAACCGGTGCTGCGCGAGCGCCAGGTCCTCAGCGGAATCGAACTGGGGTTGAGACCAAGGTCGGGGAGCTTCGATTATGGGCTGCCCCCCACAACAAAACTTGGCAATGTCCTGATTGTCGTCCGGGGGTCACTACCATGAGCAAGCGAACTCGCTTGTGGTTGGGGCTGGGCTCAGGGCTCGCGATCGGGGCCACTCTGGTCCCCTGTTCAGCCGAATCTGCGCAGGCCACGATATGGGTCGAGGTCGAGCAACGAAGTTGGGCAATCCCTGCGCACGACTCGGTTCCGTCATCGCGGATAACTCAGACGTATGTCCCGCTCGTCGTTTCCGGCCAGTTCACCCCCAAGCTCGACTACTCCGTTTCCGTCGCACACGCGTGGAGCGAGCTCGCTGCCCCGCTGGACCCACACGCGACGGTTGACGGCAACAGTGCCGTCACACTCGCCGCGGCCTACCACATGTACTCCAATCGCCTCGTCCTTCATGCCGGCGCAACAGTGCCATCTGGAAAGAGAAACCTGTCAACGACCGACGTGGTCGTAGTCCGGGCGCTCGATCCCCCCACGCTTGACTTCGGCTTGCGACACTATGGCCGAGGTCCAGAAATTGGCTTGGGGATTACGACGGGCCAGTCGTACAGCAACGGTATCGTCGCATCGGTTGGAATCGGCGGGATTATCAGGGGTCGATACAGTCTCCAAGCCTCGCTGCCGGACTACTACTATCCTGCCTCAGAATTCAGTATTACCGGAGGCATCGATCTCGGCGAAGGCAATCTGCTGGCCGCGGGGGCTATCCACCTAGATGCAACCTACCGGCGCTTCTCAGCCGACAAAGTGGGACGCGCAACGATGTTCGAGGAGGGCAGCGAGTTGGATTACCACTTCATGGCTCGCGTCGACCCGAGTGTCGTTACCTGGACGGCTGAGGTGCGCGGGATATTCAAAGCGTCCAGCATTTCGGGGGATGTTGATTCTTCGAGCGTAGGCGAGGCGAAGCTGACCTCTGGCAATCTTGTGGAAGCTCGCCTCGGTGCCGGGATTCGAGCCATGACGCGTGCGACGGTTGCGGCCGAGCTCGTTTACGGCCGTGCGTGGCACAGCGATCTGCTTGGAAGAAACGGAGCCACCGTCGGTGTCGGCCCCGTACTGGAGATGCGTGTGTTCGAAATGGGGCGCGCACGGCTCCGGGGAACGTACTACTGGGGCTCACTCGAGAGTCGTGACGGCATGGACGGGTATCAAGTCTCCGGCGCGTTGGAATGGGACGTGCCATGAAACGCAAGGTGCACTTCGGAACCTGTGCCGCATTGGTGGCTGGACTGTGGGCGATGAGTGGGTGCTTCCTTACTGCGCCGCGGGACATCGCGCCGCCCGGACCGCTGTCTGTCCAAGTGGTGTTTCCGAGGCCGCGGACGCATGGTGCCGCTCGTCCAAGCATTGCTTCTACGGCATTCCTCGATTCCGTGCAGATCAAAGTGTTCGCGTCAGGGGCTGGCCAATTCACCAACCTTGCCTCAGTTACAAGAGTGGTTGCACCGACTGACACAGATTTTGCCGTGACCGTCAGGGTGGTGCCCGCCGCTAGGTATACCGTGGTCGTGGCGGCATTTGGCGTGCAGGAACTGCCAACAGAAGACCTCACGGTATATGGCCTTCAGTACTATGGAGAAGCGACGATTGTCCCCCTACCCGGTAGTCCTCCGGCGGCCGTTGTCAACATCCAGAGCGCCGTCCCTGACCCCACGGACGGCAATGTAGAAGGAGAGCGCGTGCTGGAATGGCCTCCAGTTCAGCTGGCGACCGGATACAGCGTCTGCCCATTTGGATTCCTTGGCGACGACTCGAAGACGCTGCGGGTCGACGGAACGTCCGTCGTCGTGCCAGATGTATGTACGGACTATAGAGTTCGGGCCGAGTTTAGGGCAGGTATGCATGGCGCATACAGTGCTGACTTCTCGATCGGGTGCGGCGTACGCACGATGCGATGAGCACATGCGGTGTGTCCGGAGCCCGGTCGAAGTCCTTCGCCGTTGTCCTTGCCTTTTGTGTAATGGTTGCTGTTCAGACCGGGTCGGTGGCGAGTACGACCACCACGGTGGACTTCAAGGTGCGCGCCAAGACGCCGCCCGCCAGATACGAGTACTCAGTGACCGATTCCAGTGCGGTGACCGTTGCGATCGCTGCGGATGGCACACGATGCTGGCGGGCCGGGTACCATGGAGTCTGTGTCAGATCCAAGCTCGGGGCTCCCGGCTGGGAAGTAATGAGCCTCCAGTCGCCAGCACACCAGATCACGGGTCTCGCGTTTGCGGATGATGGACGCAGCGGTTGGGCCGTCGACCCTCACGGAGCCGTGTACGCGACCGCCGACGCTGGGAGCACCTGGGTGAGCACGTCTCTCGACCCCGGTAGTCGGTTTGCCGACGTGTTCGTGTCGCGGGACGGCCGACGCGTGTTGATTCCCGGATCTGGAGGAACCGTTTGGTCCATCGACGGCGGGCCCGGGGAGCGCCACTCGATGCCTTTCCCTGTCAACCTCGTTGGGGGTTTCTGTTCGGCGGATTGCAGCCACGTTTGGGTCGTCGGTGACGACTACTCGGCATACGCAAGCGCGGACGCTGGCCGGAATTGGAAAAGGATCGCCTCGATCGGCGAGCGGCAAGTGCTCGCGATCGGGTTCTTCGACGACAACCAGCGGGGATCTGCAGTCCTAGCCGATGGGATCGCGTGGACCGCCGATGGCGGTGAGCATTGGGGCGAGTCCGAGGTCTTTCAACCGGGTGACCATCAGAGCGAGTTCCACGATCTCACGCCAATTCGGGATTCCAGCGAGGGTTGGGCCGTTGGCTCCCAAGGGGCCATCATCCGAACGGTGGATGGAGGGGAGACCTGGTGGACGGAATCCATAGGACACCCGACTCCGCTGGAGCGCGTGGCATTCTCGCGCAATGGGGAATTGGGGTATGCCGCGGGGCCGCGAGGAGGCGTGTGGATCCAAAGAACTGCGGCCAAATACCCCGTACTGACCCGAGTGGATGTCGACCCCGGTCTGACTCACGCGACACTCAGCATCTCGTGGACTCCGGCAGATCCGACTTCGCTTAGCGACAGCCCCAAAGTCGAAGTCTTCTTCAGGGCGGCGAGTCTCGACTCGAGCCGCCTTTATCTTCTGACGAAGGAGCCCGCAAGACTCAGCAGCAATCCGCAGGCCCTGCACCTCGACTTGGCCCCAAACAACAACACCAAGTCGTCCAAGTACGCACTGGTCGTCAGGCTTCGGGAAGGGTCCTACGTCGCCAACTATGAACTCGGGACGTTCACCGCGACATCGTGGGTGGAGCAGGTGCCCGGTGGAATGGCAACCACGGTCGCTGTTATCGCATTGGCGACGTATCTGGCTTTCGTTGTTGTGTCGTATCGGTTCTTTCCATCATTCCTCCTTCGGCTTCGATTGTTGCCCCTCGCCAAGGCTGTCGATGCGGCAGACGTGCCAGGGAAGGGGCCGATAATATTTCTGATCGACGCGGTCACCCTCACGCTCATGTTACGCCCTCGTGTATTAGCCGCATGGGCCACAGAGAATGCGAATGTCGCAGGCACGAGCCTTGCGTCTCTAAAAGAGTTCAAAGTTGGCTACACGCCTCTACCCGTGACGCTTGGCACGGGCTCCGGACAGCGAACCGTCGAAGCACCCGCGGCCGCACTCTTAGGGGAGCTCCTCGAGGGGCAGAATCAGGTGATTCATGTCTTGGGCGTCGGTGGCTCAGGCAAGACCACTCTTCTTGCTGAGTGTTGTCGCTGGATGCTCGGGGGAGCGTTGGACCCAGGTGGGATACCAACGACTCGTGTACCCCTCTGGATCGACTCGGACTTCACAGACTTGGAGAAACGCGTCAATTCTAGGTTGAAAGAAGAACTGGGCTTCTGTCCGGACGATGCACTGCGAGACGCACTCATCGACTCAGGACGACTGATTCTGGTCTTTGACAGTGTTTCAGAGAAGGATGAAGAGACTAGGCGGGCCGTCGAAGGAGTGTTTGGCATCTGGCCTCGCGCGACTGTCTTCATGAGCTCACGTCGGGAACTTCCCCTCCCGAAAGTTGGCGAGACGGTTCGTCCTCTTCCGTTGGACTCGCTACCGGTGCTCAGCGTCTTTCTTAACGATGAGCTTGCGAGACAGGATGGCGCCAGGATCTTCCCGACTGCTGTGGAGCAGGTTGCGCTCGTAACGCTGATTCTCAAGGCACTTCGCCATGCTGTGACACCATTGCTCGCGAGCACCTTTGTGCGGGTCGCAATCAATCGCGCGGCAAGCTCAAGTCCCCTGGAGGGGCTTCCCTCGAGCATTCCAGAGGTCTATCTCGCACTGGTCAATACGCTGTTCAAGGAGGACAAGGAAATGATCGCAGCCACCATCAGCCTGGCGAGGCAGGTCCTGAGCGGTGTTTCAGTGCCAGGCAAGATTACCGAGTGGGAGTTGCGAGAGAAGCCGGACATTCACCCGCTCCTGCGAGAGCCGAAGACCATAGACTCGATGATCGAAGCGGGATTGGTGATCTCGGTGACGGATCACCAAGAGAGCCCCAATCGCCCGCTCAAGTTTGCCCTTGATCCGGTCGCGGAATACCTCGCGGCCTATGGCATCGCAAACGCCTGCGGAAGGGATTCTTCGAACTGGGGGAGTGAGGTGTCGGCTATCAAGGCATCCAAGGCCGATGGCCTGCTTGAGGCGCTGAAGATCACGAACAAGGTCTATGCCAACGAACTCGGTTGGCCTACACCCAATTGGGACGAGTTTCAGGCGGCGTAGGCAACATGTTGCGGGACACGAGTGGTTGACCCCCCATTCGCTGGACGATTCAAGCTGAGCAAGGCGAAGGTGGCACGGGAGACCACACCGGCATCGGCCTGCGACTGACATCGATTTGGCGGCTGTCGGCGGAGGGGGAGGACGCTCATTCGCGGCTCTCAATATGTCCCGTTGCCTTGAGATCCCACGCCGTTCACGGTGACTGCCTCACACGGTACGAGCCTGCCTGGCTCCGGCACATCTCCTTCCAGCGAACCGCTTCCCCAAGTGCGGGCGGAGGGCACGACACCCGTGGAGAGGTGCGAGAGCAGTTCGGGCGACCTCGAAAGTGGAGACGCACATTGGCGTCAGCTCGATCACCGCGGACACGTCTGCAGAGCCTTCGGACTGCCCTAGTCGCCCGGCGCCGCCTTCTTGAAAACCTTGTTAGAACGCGTATCAAGTTGACCAGGGTCTCAACTTGGTTCTATCCTCCGACTTGGACTCGCGAGCTCGACATTGAGCGGGTTAGCTTGTCCGACGAGACCACAGTTGTTGGGTGGTCTGCTAGGCGAGAGGAGATATCTCTCGATAGCGAGGGATTCACGCATGTGAATCCCGCTACGCCCCCAAGGCTCGCCCGCGGGGGCCTTTTTTTGGGTTCCCACCAATGCTTGTTGCGATTCAGTTTCCATTAGTCGATCTGCGCACGTTTCTCGACGATCCGACACGCAGACTGTCGGTGCCGACCTGGCCGCTCGCAACGCCACGCAGGGATTTCGTGCGACGCTTCGGCCAGGTTCACGAACGACAGAAGGGTGGGCTCGAGAGCTGGCCCGGTGAGGAAATCTATTGTTCTGCACGCCGAGCGATTGGGCTGCACAACTTGCGCGAGAAATGGATCGAACGGCTGGGCGCAGGCACGGTCCTCAGTTGTGCGTTCCGACGATTCTTTGCGGATGGGGGCCCAACAGCTCGGGTTGAGCTTGGCTTCGCGCTTGAACGTTCTGACATGGGGCCGGCTCGGGACCCTTCCCCGGGCCGATATCTCGCCACCGTCACTCAATGCCTAGAAGTACCTGTCACAGTTCCGGCCAAGGCACCGTCAGGCGAGGTTCCCCTGATTGATGCGGCGCCAAGACTTGCCCCTCACTACCTCGCGAGTACGACGTCGAGGAAGCCGTCTACGGGCACGCTGCCGGAAGCTTGGTGGGTCGCACATGGGTCGCCGCTTGTAGTGACCGAATACGCCGCGGGCTTTGATTTGGATGGGGTACCAAGGCACGCGCGTCATGTGCGTTCGCTAGATTCGCATGGCCTCCGCGTTGCTCACTGCTGGATTGACCTTCGCGGACACCGAGTCGGCCTCTGGCTCGTCGCTTCGGAACCTGCGGTCAACGAAACTGTCCTCCGACGCCTTCGGCTGCATCTCTTCCGCCTGCATGCTGAGCGCGAGACGCTGCGGCAGGTCCTCCGATTGATAGCGCTGGGCCGTGTTGCCGTTGCGCCCGGAACGGCGGGAACTGAGCGCCTACAACGGTACCTTCTCGAGACCTCAAAACTGCTCGCCCGAAAAGAGCGTTACGGATTGCCGCAGTCCGATCTCTTGCTTGCCGCGCAAGCTGCCGAGGATCTCGTCAGTGAGGGCGTGCGAGAGACACTGATGTCACAGTTGAAAGGGATTCGCCAAAGCATCCGTGCAAAGATTGGTGCGTTGGCTGCAGTGAAACCAATCGATAGGACGAACTTTGGCGTCGTCGCCGAGAACGCAACGATAGTCTACGGGACAGACGTCCGGATTGGAGGGAATACTATGACGACCTATGAAGTGAGATTTGGGGATCACGCCGTTTTTACGGGCAATCTTGTCGTTGCGAATTCGATTCAGGACAGTTTTGACAAGGTTCAACAATCAACAGCCGCTCCCGAGCTCAAGAAGTGGCTTGAAACACTTTCACAGAGCGTGGCCGAAATGACGAAGGGCCTTCCCGAAGAGCGCGCAGTTCAGGCGGCCGCAGATCTGCGAACGCTCACAACTGAGGCGCTTTCGAAGGAACCACGAAAAAAATGGTACGAACTAAGCGCCGAAGGTCTCGTCGAGGCCGCCAAGGCCGTTGGCGAAGTGGCGGCCCCTGTTGTCACTGCAGTGAAAGCGATCATCGGGCTACTCGCCGGGAGCGGCACCTAATCAGCCTTCTTGTGCTCGACCAATTGTGCATGGAGGAGCGGCCACTCTTTGGGCCACGTGTGTTTCGTGCGCATTGGCGCTAGCGAAGCTGAAAGTCGAGCGACCCGCCCTGAAAGGGCGGGACGCTTCGTGTCTGGACCGTGCGGAGAGCCGACCGAGAGCGTGCATCAAGAGCCGCTCATCCACAGACCCGAAGGAGAAGACTTGAACCAGCAGCGGCCCCAATCCCCTCGGTGTTCGTGCGCTCGACAACACCCTCGGCAATGCCTGCGGCACGAAGCTGTCTGACCCACTTCAGCCCGTGCTCGCGCCTCGCGTCCGCTCCTGGACGGTCAGGCCTTCGGTCGTCTCCGCCCGCCGGGTGAGAGGCAGCGGTCGGTTGGTTCTGTCCAAGACGGGACCGATAGTCTTGCTCTCTACATCCGCAGCCCCAACCGCCTTGCATGAACCCCGCAACCTCGTGTAAGTACGCCGCGGAGAGGTTGTCCTACGACACCAGGTACCCCGACCTGCGCTAGGTCGACGTCGCCAGGTACAAGCCGACCGGACGGTCAAAGCCCCCGTCGAAGTAGTTCTGAGGTGCCCGTGACGAAGCCCATGGATGAGCGTCGGCGCAGTAGCAAGACGGCAGGACTTCCACGGCGCACGCGCGGCGAAGCGCCCGGGCCTGCAGCGGTGACCTCACGCGCCGCGCGGGCTCGGGTTCCGGCGCCCGCGCGATCCTCACCCGCCCCGGCCGCGTCGCGCGCCGCACCCGAGGTGGTATCGGCCTCCGCCCGGCGGCGTCCGTCGGCGCGGGTGGTCACGGGAGGGAAGACGCCTGCCCGCGCCGCGTCGAGGGCCAGCGCAGAGTCTCCAGCCCCCGACGCACCGCGCAAGCCCCGCCCGCGCGCTGCTCGCGGCGTCACCGCCGAGGAGATGGGTGCGCGTCAGCGCGAGATCTCGGTTTCCGAGTTCTTCACCAAGAACCGGCACCTGCTGGGCTTCGACAGCCCGCGCAAGGCGCTGCTCACGTGCGTGAAGGAAGCGGTGGACAACGCGCTCGATGCCTGTGAGGAAGGCGGGATCCTCCCCGACGTCGAGGTGAAGCTCGAGATCGTCCCGGAGAACGGCGCGTCTCTGCCGGCGAGCCAAGCGTCGCGCTTCCGGATCACGGTGACGGACAACGGCCCGGGCATCGTGCGCCAGCAGATCCCCCGGGTGTTCGCGAAGCTGCTCTACGGCTCCAAATTCCACCGCCTGCGTCAGAGCCGCGGCCAGCAGGGCATCGGCATCTCGGCCGCCGGCATGTACGGCCAGCTCACAACCGGCAAGCCGGTGCAGATCATCTCGCGTACCGGCCCCAGGACAGCCGCCCACTACTTCGAAGTCCAGATCGACACCAAGAAGAACGAGCCGCTGGTCCACGAGAACAAGAAGATCGACTGGGACCGGCCGCGCGGCACGCAGGTCACGCTCGAGGTCGAGGGCAAGTACCAGAAGGGCCGCACCTCGGTGGACGAGTACCTCGATGAGATCGCGATCGCGAACCCGCACGTGTCGCTCACGTATCACACCGTCGAGGGTGAGACCCGGGGGTTCAAGCGCACGGTCGAGGAACTGCCCGAAGCGCCTCGAGAGATCAAGCCCCACCCGTATGGCATCGAGCTCGGCATGCTGCTCAAGATGCTGCACGACACCGGCAGTCATTCGCTCGCCGGCTTTCTCGCCGCCGATTTCAGCCGCGTCTCACCCGCGCTCGCGAAGGAGATCTGCAAGCGCGCCGGCGTCGCCGCGGGCTCCAAGCCCCGCGACGTCACGGGTCAGGCGGCGGAGGCTGTCTATAAGACACTCCAGGCCACCAAGATCATGGCACCGCCCACGAACTGTCTCTCGCCGATCGGCGAGAAGGCCATCCTCTCGGGCCTCTATCATCAGATCAAGGGCGAGTTCTACACCGCCGTGAGCCGCCCGCCCGCGGTCTATCGCGGCAATCCCTTTGTGATCGAGGCGGGGCTCGCGTTCGGCAACCGACCGGTCGAGAGCGAGAAGCCCGAAGTGAAGTCCCGTGCGAAGGCGAAGGAGGAGGTGCAGCCGCTCGCCGAGGGCGAGGGCGAAGAGCGCGAGACCGAGCTGTCCCGCCTGATCCGCTACGCGAACCGTGTGCCGCTACTCTACCAGCAGTCGGCGTGCGCGACTTACAAGGCGGCGCTGGACACCACCTGGAAGAACTATGGGGTCGGCCAGTCGCGCGGCGCGCTGCCGCAGGGACCGATGGTGATCTTCGTGCACATGGCGTCCGTGTGGGTGCCGTTCACGAGCGAGTCCAAGGAGGCGATCGCCGACTACGACGAGATCCGCAAGGAGATCACGCTCGCGCTGCGTGAGTGCGGCCGCAGGCTCGGTGTGTTCCTCAGACGTCGCGGGCGGGCGCAGAGCGAGTTCCGGCGGCGCAACATCTTCGAGCTGTACATCGAAGAGGTGGCCGAAGCATGCAAGCGCCTGAAGGGCGGCAAGCTCCCGGTCGAGAAGCTCAAGGAGCAGCTCCAGAAGATCGCGACGTCCCGCACCGGCGGCTCCAAGACCGACGAGCTGCTGGGCAAGACCGGCGGCGGCCCGGAGGGCCTGCCCGACTCGATCATCGTGACCGCAGAGGGGATCGAGGGTGAGGTCGAAGCGGTCGGTGAAGCCGAAGCGCCGGCCGCGGAGCCCAAGACAGGACGCAAGCAGGCGCGCAAGCCCCGCGCGCCACGCGCGAAGAAACCGGCCGCACGGAAGAGCTGAGGACCCCATGGCGAGAGCGAAGGCAGCGAGGAAGAGCACCGGCGGCGCCGAAGCGAGCACGGACCCCGCGCCCAGGCCGAGGAAGCGAAAGGCCGCGGGCGGCGTCGAGACCAAGCTCGTGGGGATGGCCGACGTGGTCATCGCGGCGGCCCAGCGTGCGAAGGACCCCGCGTTCACGATCCCGATTCGGGCGCTCTCGAACGTGTCGTTCAACGAGCGCAAGGGCATGATCGAGATGGGCCGCAAGAAGCAGGAGCGCACGTTCTTCAACGTCGGCATGGCCAAGAAGTTCATGCAGACCATGCTGGTGGCCGATGCGCTCGCCGAACTGCAGCGCGCCGACCTCACCACCTCGCTGCGCGAGATCTACTACCGCGCGAAACACACGATCAAGAACTCGCAGGAGAACACGTTCGACACCCAGGACGAGTCCGACCCCATCATCGAGGACCTCGAGGTGTCGCTCGCAGAGTTGCGCGAAGAGCTGCATGTGCGGGCTGAGAACGGCGGCAGCATCGTCGGCCCGCTGGTCCTTGGCGACGACGGCGACCGCGTGGACTGCTCGCGGCTCGGCAAGGGGGGCTACTCCGTCCCCTCGATCGTCGAGCCCGAGTATCTCGACATCCAGAAGTGCACCGCCGACTTCCTCCTGCTGGTCGAGAAGGGCACCCAGTGGAACCGGCTCTCGGAGGACAAGTTCTGGAAGAAGTACAACTGCATCCTCTTGACCGGGAACGGCCAGCCACCACGCGGCGTGCGCCGCCTCGCCCGGAGGCTCCACGAGGAGAAGAAGCTGCCGGTCTACGTGCTCGTGGACAACGACCCATGGGGCTACTACATCTATTCGGTGGTCAAGCAGGGCTCGATCAATCTCGCCTTCGAGAGCGAGCGCATGGCGATCCCCAAGGCCAAGTTCATCGGGCTGTCGAGCGCCGATCCCGAGGCCTACAAGCTCCCGCGCAACGTCGGCATCAAGCTCAACGAGAAGGACGTCTCGCGTGCGAAGGAGCTGCTGAACTACGCCTGGTTCCAGAAGAAGCCCTGGCAGCTGGAGATCAAGCGCATGCTGTCGAGCGGCCTCAAGTACGAGCTCGACGCCCTCGCGAACAAGGACTTCCAGTACCTGACGAAGACCTACCTGCCGCGCAAGCTCAAGGAACAGGACTGGCTGGACTAGAGGGCGGGGGGCGTACTGGAGCGACACGGAGCAGCCAAGCAGGCCGCTAGCTAGCTTGTTCGAGTGGAGCCACAGTCCGGACAGCGAAGGTTCACTTCGTCTGGCGTCTCATGGGCTGCGCTCGGTATCATTGCCGTGGCAGCGACGCTCGCGGGCAGCTTGCAAGCGCACTATTGGATTGGGGAGCCAAAAAGAGTGGCCGCCTCCTCGGACTGCGTCCAGATCTGCTGCGCCATCGCGGGATGCGCCCATTGAATCCGCGTGACCTGCTCACTCGCTTGCTCGAGTACATAGAAGAGCAGGCGAAGGACATTGACCCTCGCGCGTTTCAACTGTCCAAGGCGAGAGGCTTCCTAAGACGCCGACCTGACTTGGCTGGGCTTCCCGGGGTCGAGTTTGACCTTAGCGTCCAAGGCGACCACCTGTGGCTACGTGTCCAGAGGCTACAGGCGAGCAAGCCGCCAGTCGTCGACGGGAAGGCGAAGGAACTCGTCCGGGTTGGAAACGACCCTTCGGGGCCGAAGCCGGAAGTCGACGAAACGGCCCTCCAAGCCCGCCTCGCCCACGCCTCCGTCGGCAAGTCGGAGTCGGAGCGAGAAGAGATCGAGCGGGCGGATCGTGCGTGGCTTGCACGTGTATTGACAGGCTACCTGCCGCTTTGGGATGCGTGGGCGGAGGGCGAGAAGCCACGTCGGCGTAGCATCGACCTCTACGCTGAGCTCTTCGCGATCAAGCACCAGCTGGAGGCCGAAGAGACCGCCAACCCAACAGAGTTGGTCTGGGGCGTCGGAGTAGCTGTGTGGCAGATGGTCTGGCACGGTTCGCGAGGGAGCCGCGTCGACTTCGAATACCCGCTTCTGACGCAGCAGATGGAAGTGGGGCTGGACGAATCGACGTTGGCGCTCTATTTGCGGCCACGCGCGACCGACACGCGATATGAAGGAGACGCATTCGCTGCTTGCTTAGGCCGGAATGCTGCCGAGGTAGAGCGTGCAGCACGTGAACAACTGGCCCGGATGGGGGAGAGGCCAGTTACACCTTTCGATTCCGGCTCCTACACTGACGTGCTGAAACTCGCGGCTGCCAACTTGGACAGCCAGGGGGCTTATCGCTCGGTTTCGAGCGACGGCGTCGTTCCCCCGCCAGGCGAACATCTTCTGGTAACCGATGCGTGGGCGCTATTTGTGAGGCCCAGGTCGAACAGCTACCTGCTCGACGACCTGCATCGCCTCATGCAGCGCTTGTCCGAGGGCTGTCTAGTTCCCGAAGGCCCCGCTGCGCTTGTGACCGCACCGTCCTCAGATCCGGTGCCGTTCGCAAACATCGTGTTTCGCGGGCTGTCGAGTCGTGGCAACGGCGGCGGAAGTCATCCGCGCGAGTTGTACTTCCCGCTTCCTTACAACCAAGAACAGGTCACGATTGTGCAGCAACTGGAGCAGGCCGAGGGCGTCGCAGTTCAGGGTCCCCCGGGTACGGGCAAGACGCACACAATCGCAAACATCATCTGCCACTACCTGGCCACCGGCCGGCGCGTGCTCGTCACCTCGAAGGGCGAGCCGGCTCTCGAGGTCCTTCAAGACAAGATCCCTGATGAAGTGCGTCCATTGACGGTCGCGCTGCTGACCAGCGACCGTGAGAGCTTGAGGCAGTTCGAGAGCTCGATTAATGCGATTCAAGCGAGGGTGTCCCAACTCAATCCAGAACTGACTCGTCAAGAGGTTGAGCAGTACAGGGGAAAGATCGATCGAGCACACTCAGAACTGGCAACGATTGATCGCCGCGTCGACGAAATAGCCATGGTCCAGCTTGCCGAGGTCACCGTCGACGGACAGCCGATGCGCGCCCAGACGCTTGCTGAGCTCGTTGTGCGCGGCGAGGCCGAGCATGGTTGGTTTGACGATGCGCTCAGCCTTGCGCCGGAACACGCGCCGCCGCTGTCTGAGGAGGAAGCCAACCGGCTGAGGCGGGCTCGTCGTAAGCTTGGTACCGACTTGGTCTACGTCCATGCACGTGTTCCCGCCGCGGATGACTTGTTGCTGCCAGCGGACTTTGGCCAGCTACACGAAGTCCTACTCCGCATGCGTGAGTTAGACGGGATTGTCGGCAGAGGGGCCTGGCTTCAGCTGAAGGCGCCTACGCCGGATGTGCTCGACGCAGCGCGGGAGTTGCTGGGTGCCGTCGACGCCGTGCTCAACACATTGAATGAGATCGGCCAACTGGGAGCGCCGTGGACAAGTGAGCTGAGAGCCAAGTGCCGGCTTGAGTCATTCGGGGCAGAGCGCCGTGCGCTAGTGACGCTCTTTGACGATCTTGCTGCGTTGGTTGAGGCGCGAGGCGTTTTCCTGCAACGGCCGGTCGAACTCCCGTACGAGGTTCTGACCCTGCACAAGGCACGCGAAGCCGTTCGTCGTGCATCAGAGACGGGAAAGCCCTTCGGATTGATGACATTCGGCAATGGCAATATCAAGGGCATGCTGGAGTCGGTCAGGGTTGCTGGGCTACCGCCAGCGAGCGCGAGTGACTGGGGGCACGTGTGGCGCTATCTCGTCTTGGACCAGCAAGTGACCTCCTTCGTGGCGCGCTGGAATCATCTCGCCGCGGCGCTCGCCGTCCCGTCGCTTGAGGGTGGCGTGGCCGGGCTTCGACGTGTCGAACTCGTCGTCTCAACGGCTCGCAAGGCGTACTGTCTTGCTACGCGCGATGAAGCGATGCTCGTGCGAATGGCTGAGCAGGTCTTCAGCGAAGTCCCCTCCCGCCACCTGACCGGGTCGTCCGACGAGCTACTTGCCGTTCGGTCTCAGCTGGCGGCACACCTGACTCGGGCGGACCTCGCCCGCGCGGCTACGCTGCTCTCGACGATCAGAGCAAAGCTGGCTGGCACATCCGGACCAGTATCCCTTGCCTTCGCCGACCTGCTCGAGAAGCGCCTTGGTCGTGGGGATGTGCCCACTGAGCGAGTCACTGCTGAGTATTCGCAGCTCGTAGCCGAGCTACGGCGCATTGAGGCGTTGAATCCGGAGCGCTCCACCACAATGGACTGCGCAGGCCAAATCGAGCGTGCTGGCGCGCCTAGGTTGGCTTCGCGCATCCGGGCTACTCAGGTGCTCGAGAATGGCGAAGACACCATCTTCCCAGCTAGTTGGCGCCGCGCGTGGAGTTGGGCTCGAGTAAAGGGCTATCTCGAAAAGGTCGAGGCAAGAGCCGAGCTCCTAACGCTTTCTGCTCGCCGTCGCGACCTCGAGCTGGGGCTAGCCAGGCTCTACAAACAGATGGTGTCAAGCGCGGCTTGGCTGGAGTGCAAGCGCAATGCCTCCCCGCTCGTGCTCCAGGCCCTACAGGGTTATGCAACCGCCATTCGGCGAATCGGGCAAGGCACGGGACCCAATGCAACGAGATACCGACGCGACGCACGCAACCACATGACCAGTGCAGCCGGTGCGGTGCCATGCTGGATCATGAGTCACGCGAAGGTATCAGAATCGATGCCAGCAGAACTGGGAGCTTTCGACCTCGTCATTGTGGATGAAGCCAGTCAATCCGATTTGTGGGCGTTGCCGGCCGTCCTGCGCGGAAAGAAGATTCTTGTCGTCGGGGACGACAAGCAGGTGTCGCCCGACGGTGGCTTCATTGCTGCTCAGCGCATCCAGGAGCTACGCGACCGCTTCCTGATGCAGCAGCCATTCAAGGAGGAAATGACGCCGGAGAAGTCGCTATACGACCTGGCCGCGCGTGTCTTCGCAGCGCGGCAAGTCATGCTTCGCGAACACTTCCGATGCGTGCCCGCTATCATTGCGTACTCCAACCGTACCTTCTACAAGGGCGCGATCCAGCCCCTGCGCGTCCCGAAAGGTTCAGAGAGGATTGACCCACCACTTGTTGATGTGTTCGTGGAGGGAGGGCTTCGCGATAGAAGCGACTGCAACCAATTGGAAGCCGAATTCATCGCGAACGAGATTGCAGCGCTGCTGGCGGACTCTCGATTCGCCGGTCGCAGTCTGGGCGTCGTGTCCCTTCTGGGGGCGGATCAGGCCAAAGTCATCGACCATTTGGTCCGCGGGAAGTGCAGTGCCATCGAATTGATGCGTCGGCGCTTTGAGTGCGGTGATGCGAGAACGTTTCAAGGCAGCGAGCGCGACATCATCTTCCTGTCGATGGTCGTCGACCCAGGGAATTGCAAGGCACTCTCCGGGAACATGTTTGATCAGCGATTCAACGTTGCCGCCAGCCGAGCCCGAGACCGCATGTACTTGGTTCGTTCGGTTGAGGGATCTCACCTGTCGGAGAAGGACATTCGGGTATCCCTTCTGAAGCACTTCGACAAGCCTATGATCGCGGATAAGGAAGAGGCTGAGGTCCTGATTGATCGCTGCGAGTCGGGGTTTGAGCGCCAAGTGTATTCAGCGCTCGTTGAGCGGGGCTACCGGGTCATGCCGCAGGTACGGACGGGGGCCTACCGCATTGACATGGTGGTCGAAGGGGCGGACGACGTCCGCTTGGCGATTGAGTGCGATGGCGACGATTTCCATGGACCAGATCGTTGGCCGCAGGATATGGCACGTCAGCGCGCACTCGAACGTGCGGGCTGGACCTTTTGGCGATGTTTCGCGTCGACCTGGACGCTTCGAAAGGCTGAAGTGCTCGCTGAGCTAATCCGTCGCCTGGAGGAACTCGGCATCGAGCCACTCGGCGCGCTGGATGCAGCAGCTCGGCTCGTTGAGCTGAGGGTGGTGAGGGCGCCCACTCCAGTCGCTTGAGTTGGCCCAACATTCCCAGGCCTGAACCACAACGGGCGTAGGTTGTGCGGCCAACCGGTCCGCCCGGTCCGCGGGTTAGACTGCTGTCGCTGCAATCGTTGGTGCGGCGCGAACGGATCCGATGTATTTCAACGCCGATTGCCCACGCTGCCAGCGTGACATGCGCGGCCGGACGGATTGCGGACGCCCGTAGGTGAAGCGCATCGAACGGTACGCCGGGCAATCCTTGCTGGAGGCCCCAATGGTCTTCATTGTCGAAATGGCGCGCGGCGAACCAGGGACAGCCGCTCATGAGACTTACTCATGCAGCGGCTCAACTTGGGAGCGACTTCTCTCCCTGGCCAAGCTGAATGGTTGGACGGCGCAGGGCACACTGCGAGATCTGCAGATGGCACAACTATCGGAGGACTATGATCGCTGCTTTGAGCCGTCCTATGATCCGAACGAATGGGCATACTGCAAGCGGGTCTCCGACGAAGACGCACGACGACTCGCCGAGGCATTGTCCAAGGCCAGTGGCGCGCTAGTCGGGAGTGATGCTGAGGAGAGGGTTGGCCCCACGGTTCTTGGCGACGACCTCGAGCCGGAAGAGCTTCATCGTGTGAATGCCGGGCTGAAGGTAGTCCTAGACGGCTTTGTCGAATTCGCATTTCGGGGAGGCTTTGCCTTTGCGTGGGACGACTAGGTTCGGGACGGCGCTGATGGGACTTTCGGCAAGCGAGGTTCCCTCCAGACGGCGACCGGAAGGGCGAGCTAGGTGGAAGGGGTCGCCCCAGTAACTACTGTGATTCCGGCCCGTATCCATCTTTCGGCTGTGGGGGGTTCTTTGCCATGGCCGTCCGCAGGTCCTGCGTCGTGATGTCGCGTCGCTGCGGCAGGGCCAATCTGGCGCTCTCGTTCACCACAAGTTCCAGCTCGGCGAAGGAGTAGTTCTCAGTGGCCTCGGCAATCGCTAGCCAATCGATGGGCGTCTGCGGGCGGCCCTTCATAGCAAGCCGGAGCGCCTCGACGCGAGCCTCGACGTCTGGCGGAGCGACAAGCACGTGCTTGTCAAATCGCCCCGGGCGTCGCGCTGCTGGATCCACTTTGGAGAGGAGATTGGTAGCCCCGATTACCAAAATGCCCCGCTTGCTGCATTCATTCAACTGGACCAAGAATTCGTTCACCTCGGATCCATAGTGGTGATCGACTCCACGGCCCGAGCGACTTGGAATCATGGCATCAATCTCATCGAAGAACAGAATTATTGGGGCATTCGCCTCCGCCTCGGCGAAGAGCGCACCGATGTTCCCTTGGGTTCCATGTACATATGGACTAGCAAGCTCGGAAGGCTTGATCTCTCGGAAGGCGTAGTTCACTCGCTTGCTTAGCGCACGAGCGATAAACGTCTTCCCGCATCCAGGTGGACCATACAGAAGGAGCCCATTCGGCAAGTCGAGGCGGTACCGCTTGTAGATCTCCGGCTCCTGAAGGGGGAGGACAACATCCCGCTCCAGGATGGCTTTGAGCTCGCGCATGCCGGCCACGCCGTGCCACGAGACCCTGGAACTTTGCAGTGGCGGGTGCCCAGTACCACCCTGCGGCCCACGAAGCCCAAGGTGTGCTTTCAGTTGTTCGCGCAGGGCTAGAGCGGCAACGTTGGAGGGATTGAGCTCACATTCAAGGCACGTCCATGCAAGGGCCTCGGCGAGTCTCCCGCGTTCTCGTAGCAACTCGATGCGCACGAGCCAGGCGGAGCGACGTTCGGCTTGAATGTCCTCGAGTGCACTGAAAAGGGGGAGATCGCTCTCGATGATCTGGTCAAGTATTCGCAATGCTGCGGCGAAACGTCGCCGTGAGAGTAGGGCTGCTACGTGTGGAGCCCAACGGGGCGGAGCCAAGTTCCCAGTGAGTGGATCTCGTCGCATATTGGGCTCCAATGGTTGTGACGCGGAGGTATCGATGTGTGGGCGTCGGCCCAAGTTGGCGGGCAGCGTAAACTAGCCCACTCCTACCATGCGAGATAGGAGTGTCGACCGGAGCACCCAGCCGACGGAGCCCACTCGGCACGACGAATGTGTCCAGCCGCCGATAGAGTTCCGCGAACGCCCGTCGCCGAGCATTTCCTCGACGCGCGCGGCCTGCTCGATCCGTGGCAACTCCGCCCCGCCCGAACTTCATTCCGCTCCGGGAGGAAGACCACGTTCGTGACTGTCAGTCGCCCAGGCGGTGCTAGGCGTCGGGCAGTCCAGTTGGCAAATGACGGCCAGCCTGCGTTCCGAACGAGGTCTTTAGGGAGCAGGATCAGTAGCAGCGCTCGAGCTGCTCAAACTGTAGTGAACAGTCTCCCTATTGCCGCGCTTCGAGTTGAATCGATTCGAGCGTTGCCGAATCGGGCGGTTCACCTGAGCTAGCGAATACCGCGCGCTGGCAAGACCCGCGCGCCGAGGCAAGTGCTTGCGCCATGCGGTGCAAGCTGTTAGAAACGCCCGCGGAGAGGTGCGAGAGCGGCTGAATCGGGCGGTCTCGAAAACCGTTATGCCCGTAAGGGCATCGAGGGTTCGAATCCCTCCCTCTCCGCCAGTTCGGGGAGCCCGAGGGCGCCCGAACTCGCCTCGCCGGGCCCGCGCGTGCTTTCGCCCGCGGGCCCGTTCTGCTGCCCTCGACCGCCCCGTACAACCGGCCCGCGCGCATCCGCCCGCGGGCCCGTTCTGCTGCGCCCGCCCGCTACGCGCCGCCCACCGCCCACGCGCCCAAACCAGCTACGGCGCGACCGAGATCTGCCCGGTCTTCGTCCTGCCGCCGCACTCCACTTTGTAGTGGAACACCTGCTCCTTCGTGCTCGCGCCGAACGGGAACATCGTGATGTGCGATCCGGCGTGCTGCCACTCGTCCACCGGCCGCGCGACCTCGCGCCCGGCAACGTCGAATACGCGCACGCGCACGTGGCCGGACCTGGGCAGCGTGTACTCGATGGTCGCCACGCCACCGTCCGGGCGGATCCGAGCAGTGGTGTCGGTCCCGCCGCCGACCGGCCTGCTGGGGGACACCCACTGCGTCACGGGTGGGAGGCGTCCCTCCGGCGACCAGTCCGCGTGCCCCTCCTCGATCCCGTTCGTGTCGGTCAGCTTCGTCATCGCGCCGGTGGCCACGTCCCACACGGCGAGATCGCCTCTCGACAGCGATCGGTCCACTGCCGCCGCTCGCGCGACCTCGCCCAGCACGAGCTTGCCGTCGGCTGACCAGGACTTCGCGCGCTCGTTCGCCTCCGTGTCGGTGAACGGCGTGATCTTGGAGCCGTCGGAATTCATGATGAACAGATCGCCTTCTGCGCACCTGTCGCAGAGACCGTCGACGAACAGGATCTTCGTCCCGTCGGGCGACCAGCTCGGGATCCCGGCGTGCATGCCGTTGCGTGTGAGCTGAAGCTGGTCGCTGCCGTCGGGGTTCATCACCCAGACGGCGGCGTCGCGCCTCCGCAGGCTCGTGAACGCGATGGATCCGCCGTCGGGCGACCACGCCGGGGCGAAGTCATCGGCAGGATCGCTCGTCAGCCGCCGCACGTCCGTGCCGTCGGCGTTCATCACGTAGATATCGCCGTTGCTCTTGCGCAGCGAGCGCCAGGCGATCTGGCGGCCATCGGGGCTCCAGCTCGGGTACAGGTCCGAGTACGCATCGAACGTGAGTTGCTTCTTGCCGGAACCGTCGACGTTCATCACCCACAGCTCGCCCGACGGCCCGTGGCCGCCCTTCGTCCACACGATCCGCTTGCCGTCGGGCGAGAACGCGGGGAAGTCGTCCTCGGCCTTGTCGTTCGTGAGGTTCACCGGGTTCGAGCCGTCGGCCTGCATCACCCAGATGTCCCACTGCCCGCCGCGATTGCTGGCGAAGGCGATGAGGCCCTTCGGGCTCGCGGCCAGCGCGGGCAGCGCCGTGCAGGCGATCAGTAGCAGTACGTTCGAGCAGCGAGGCATAGGCGGAGCGTAGCGGACCTGGCCCAGGCCGCCACCAGCTCGACATACACCTGACTTTGGGGTGCTCCACGCCAACGCGCCTGTGGATCCGATGGGGACGCCGCGCTGTGCGAGGGCGGGTGTGGGTCGTGGTGTTTCCCACGTACTGCGCGTTGCACCACGCGAAGACTCGAGTGGGCTGGAATTCGGCGCTGCAGCGACCCGCCGGCGACCAGTACGCTGGGTCTTCGCGCCACCCGATATGACCGCCACCAAACCGGGAGGAATCGATGGGCAGAGCGCCTCAGCTAAGCGTGCTGGTCCCACTCGCGGCCGTGGTTCTCGGCCTTGGGCACACGCCCTACTGGACGGGCAATGATCGATTCAACAAGGGCGACTACCGCGGCGCGATCGAGGCGTACTCGAAGGCGATCGCGGCGGATCCGATGAACTTCGCCGCATGGTTCCATCGGGCCGCGTCCCACGACTTCCTCAAGGAGTACGATCTTGCCATTGCAGACTTCGATCGGGCCGTGCGAATCGTCCCCGGCTTCTCGAAGGCATTTCACTACCGAGCGCACGTCTACAGCAAGCTGGATTCCCTTGATCGCGCCATTGCCGACTATGACAGTGCTCTCGCCACAGCTGGGGAGATGACCATCGACTCGCAGGGTGTACCGATGATGGTGGACAAGAGTGCCGTCTACTACGACCGCGCAAACGCCTACTTCCGGCTCCACAACTACTCGGTGGCTGTGGCGAGCTATGACAGCGCGATCACGCTCTCGCCCAAGTTCAGCGCGGCGTACAACAACCGAGGGCATACGAGAATCCATTTGGCGGATTCCACCGGCGGCTGTGTCGATATTCAGAAGGCCTGCGAACTAGGCGACAAGCAGTCGTGCACCTGGGTCCGGGACCATTGCGGCAAGAACTGAGCCCCGGGAGCGTAGCGGAGCCGCTCACGCCGCCACCCCATTCGGCGCCTTCGCCGGCTCGCCGCCGGGCGCCGCCCCGCGGCTCATCGCGGCATATGTGATCCAGCCGCTCCCGAGGTCGATCGCCGCGTGCAGCAGGATGCCCGGCCACAGCGATCGGGTGACCAACGCAAGAACGCCCAGCACGACGCCCACCGCGGCCGCGCGGAAGCCGAACTTTCCACCTTGATAGCCGTGGCCCAGGCCGAAGGCGACCATGCTCAGCGCGGCACCGGGCAGCACGCCCATCAGGAACGCGAGGACCCAGACGAGATAGCCGCGGAACAGGAACTCCTCGCAGATCCCGGCGGTCACGGCGAGCGGCACGAAGAGCCGGTACTCGTCGCGCGTGTGCGGGATCAGTGCGCGGAGCGGCTGGAGCTTCGCCCGTAGCTTCGTCAGCGTCGCGGGGCGCGCCCCGATCGCGCGGCCCTGCAGCACGACCAGTGCGATGTAGACGAGGGGTAGCGCGAAACCGACCCATGCCCGCCAGCCGGTCGGCGGTGCGAGCCACAGCCCGGTGAACGACCGCCGCTCGACGAGCCACAACACAACGACGGCCGCTACCGCCGCCCACTCCTCGATCAGCGTGCGCACGTAGATCCGCGACCGCGCGCGCGTGTCGCCGGCGTCGACGGCCCGGACGTGGCGCGGCCAGCTCACGAAGTGGGTCCACAACGGCAGGACCACGGCGAACGCGACCACGAGCAGCACGTCAACGACGTTCGGCATCTCGCACCTCCGCGAAAAAGGCCAATGTTCACGCCCCAGCGATTATTCAAAGTATGCTGAACAATGGCCCCGGTTGTCAATGGCCTGCCGCCGGCGCTATTTTCGCGGTCCCATGAGCCCTCGAGCGCCCACGCCGACGTCCCGAAAGCGCACGCGCGCGGCCGCCGACCGCCGCCGCGCCACCCAGGAGCTGCGCGCCCTGGCGCACCCGCTGCGGCTCCGCCTCCTGGAAGAGTTCGCGGGGCAGGCCCGCACCACGATGCAGGTGGCGGCAGCCATGGGCGAGCCGCCGACGCGGCTCTACCACCACGTCAACGCGCTCGAGCGCGCGGGGATCCTGAAGCTCGCGCGCACGCGCCAGGTGCGCGGCACCACCGAGAAGTACTATGAAGTCGCGAAGAAGAGCTTCGGCGCGGTCGCGGGCTCGAAGATCACGCGCGGGATGAAGGGCTCGATCCGGCACATGGCCCACCTGATCTTCGAGGAGGCGCGCGCCGACCTGCTGGCCGCGATCGGCGACCCAGCGAAGCTCGGGCCCGAGACCGCGCCGGTCGCGCTGCGCATGCTGCTAACGGTTTCGCCCTCTCGACTGTCCGAGGTTCGGAGGAAACTCCTCGCGCTGCTCGAGTCGATACAGAAGGAATGTAAGCGCCAGCCGCCACCTGAGAATGCACTCCGATGGGCACTTACGGTAGCGTTCGCGCCGCGCGGATTACCGACCCAAGAGTAAGTGCCCCAATAGGTTCGCACTTGTCGTCGCGAACGCCACGTACGGGTTGGTTGTGCTTGAGTCTGTCAGGTCAACTCTGTAGTGTGCCGCCCGCCAATTCTGACCCGCTCGCTCGCGGTCGCCCCTCAAGATGCGGCGTGAAACACAGATGTCAGGGCTTCTAATCTGCTGCAACGCTCACAGTTGGTCAGTAGGCTCGGGCTGCGACGACCGCACCAGAGGTCAAAGCGCGCGAGCCGTGCGAGCATGTGCTCGCAGTGGAGAGGTGTCCGAGTGGTTGAAGGAGCACGATTGGAAATCGTGTAGGCGCTAATACCGCCTCGAGGGTTCGAATCCCTCTCTCTCCGCCATCTTCAAAGCTGAAAGGGCAACCGCACCCGATGAAGCAGATGCAAGAGGTTCGCACCGGTCAGAGGACCCCCGACCTACTCCCGGTAAGAGGAGAACCACGGCTCATGGAACGATCTACGGCTCAGCGTAAGGCCATCCACGGTGTCTTGGAGAATGCAAGAAGGCCGTTAAGTCCCCCCGAGATCTTCAGCGAGGCCCGCAGCAAGGCGCCGGGCCTGGGGATGGCCACGGTGTACCGTACGTTGAAGCGTTTCATCGATGAGAAAACGATTTCGCAAGTGGAACTGCCGGGCGAGGCGCCGCGCTACGAGCGCTCGGGCATGCAGCATCACCACCACTTCCGTTGCAACTCGTGCAACCGGGTGTTCGACTGGTTCGGTTGCCAGTGCACCTGCGAGCAGAACACGCCGCGCGGCTTCGCGGTCGAGGGACACGAGGTGTTCCTGTTCGGCCGTTGCGAGGAGTGCGCCGCGGGCTGACTTGGGGATCGTGCGTGCGAGCGGGGTGATGCGTCGCGGTCATCTGCGGCGCAACCCGCTCGCACAGCGCGGCTTGACCGACCCGAGGGGCCTGTTAGTATGCGCCCCGCTCTCCAGCCTTGGGACGTTCCAGCCCGCCGCGGGTGTGTCCCTCGCGCTAGACCGGTTTCAGGTGGGGATGTAGCTCAGATGGGAGAGCGCCTCGTTCGCAACGAGGAGGTCGTCGGTTCGATCCCGATCATCTCCACCATCTCTTCGCGTACCGTGGGCCAGGCCCAGCGCAACCCGGACTTGTGAACCCCGTCAGGACCGGAAGGTAGCAGCGGTAAGCAAACCTTCGGGTGTGCCGCTGGACCCCTGGCCCTTTTTTCCTCTCGGCGACCCCAAGGCTCATGGCCCCTCGCGCGCTCACGCTCAAGTACCGGCCCCAGGTCTTCGCCGACCTGGTGGGCCAGGAGCACGTCACCGCGGTGCTCACCGCGGCGCTCGAGTCGGGGCGGGTCGCGCAGGCGTTCCTGTTCACCGGCGCGCGCGGCGTGGGGAAGACGACGAGCGCGCGGCTGCTCGCCAAGGCCTTGAACTGCCAGAACCGTAAGGCGGGCGCGGAGCCCTGTGGCACGTGCACGTCGTGCGTCGAGATCGCCGCCGGCGTCTCGCTCGACGTGCTCGAGATCGACGGCGCCAGCAACCGCGGCATCGCCGACGTGCAGCAGCTGCGCGAGAACGTGCGCTTCACCCCCACGGGCGGCCGGCACCGCGTGGTGATCATCGACGAGGTGCACCAGCTCTCGAGCGATGCGTTCGCGGCGCTCCTGAAAACGCTCGAGGAGCCGCCGGCGCACCTGGTGTTCATCTTCGCCACCACCGACCCGCAGAAGTTGCCGGACACGATCCGCTCGCGCACGCAGCGCTTCGACTTCGCGCGCGTGCCGATCCGTCGCGTCGCCGACCGGCTGCTGGAGATCCAGAAGCGCGAGGCGGCCGATCCCGACGGCGTGAAGTTCAAGCTCGGCGACGGCGCGGCGCTGTTGATCGCCCACAAGGGCGAGGGCTCGCTGCGCGACGCGGTCTCGGCGCTGGACCAGGTGGTGTCGGCGGGGGAGGCCGCGATCGACGAAGCGCTCGTCCGCCGCGTGCTCGGGATCCCCGATCGCGAGGCCTATTTCCTGGTCGCGGGCGCGGTGTTCGCGCGCGATCCGAAGACGGCGCTCACGCAGCTCCACGCCGCGTTCGAGAAGGGTCTCGACCCGCGCGAGCTGGCCGAGGGCCTGGCCGAGCACTTCCGGAATGTGCTCGTGTTGAAAGTCGACCCCGAGCGCGGCCACGACCTGGTGGCGGCGAGCAACGAGGACCTGGCGAGGTTGAAGCAGCAAGGTGAGGGCTGGGCCGACACCGACCTCCTGCGCCTGATGCGGCTCGCGGCCGAGTGCCAGTGGCCGATGCGCGATTCGCCACAGCCGCTCGTTCACCTGGAAGCCGCAGTGCTGCAGATGGCGACGCTCGAGCCGGCGGAGTCGGTGGCGGCGCTGATCGCGCGGCTGGAGGCACTGGAAAAGCGGCTCGCGGGAGGCGCCCCGGCGGCGGCGGGCGGCGGCGCGCCGCGTGCGGCAGCGACGGCCGGCACGCGCACGCAGGGCTTCGCCGCACCGCGACCCGCGGCCACGCCCGAACCGGCGCGGGTAGTCGCGCCGCTGGCCGCGCCCGCCGGCTTCACGCCGCCGCGCGCGAGCGAGCCGGCCTTGGCGCCGCGCAGCGCGCCGACAGCCACGCGGCCGGCGTCGTTCTCGGCCGCGGCGATGAGCGCGCCGGCCGCGGTGGCCGAGGGCGTAGCGCTCGACGAGGGCGTCGCCGACGCCTGGCGGCGAACGATCGCGCGCGTCAACGAGCGCAAGCGCATGCTGGGCGCGTTCCTCGAGGAGATCCGCCTCGTCGGTGTCGCCGGCGACGCGCTGGTGCTGGCGATGGACGACCTCCACCGCTCGGTGATCGACTCGAGCGAGCACCGGCCGATCGTGCACGAGGAGCTGGCGCGCGCATTCGGGCGGCCGATCGAGTTCCGCTGCACGGCGGGCGAGCCGGTCACGCCGGCGCAGCGCGCCGCGCAGGCGGACAGCCTCAAGCCCATGATCGATCGAGCCATGGAAGTGTTCGACGGCGAAGTCATCGACCGCGCCGGGCGCGGGGGAGAGCGCACCACATGATGAAGAGCTTCGGCGACATGATGAAGACGGCGCAGAAGATGCAGAAGCAAATGGGCGAACTTCAGGAAAAGCTGGCCGAAGAGCGCTACGAAGCCACCGCGGGCGGCGGGATCGTGAAGGCGGTCGTCGACGGCAAGCAGATGCTGAAAGAGCTCAAGCTCTCGCCCAAGGTGCTCGAGGAGAAGGACGTCACGCTGCTCGAGGACCTGATCATCACCGCCGTCGGCGAGGCGCAGCGCACGTCGCAGGAGAAGATGACGGAGGCCTACTCCAAGGTCACCGGCGGCTTCAACCTGCCGTTCTGATCTCGCGCATGCTCCCCGACCCCGTTCTGGCGCTTGCGCCATCCGGCGCGGCCGTACCACAGCTCGGCGCGGCGTAGCCGCGCCGCCGGCCAATGTATAGCTCGAAGTACCTGGAGCTCCTGATCGCGGAGCTGGAGAAGCTCCCGAGCATCGGGCTGAAGAGCGCGCAACGGCTGGCGCTCCACCTGCTGCGCGTGCCCAAGGAGGACGCGCTGCGGCTCGCCGAGGCCATCCGCGCGGTGCGCGAGCGCGTGGGCTTCTGCTCCACGTGCGGCAACTTCTCCGAGACCGACCCCTGTGCGCTGTGCGCCGATCCGCGGCGCGATCCGCGGGTGTTGTGCGTCGTCGAGCAGCCGGTGGACGTGCTGGCGTTCGAGCGCACGGGCCAGTTCAGCGGCCGCTACCACGTGCTCGGCGGCGCGCTGTCGCCGCTCGAGGGCACGAGCCCCGAGCAGCTCCGCATCCGCGAGCTGCTGTCGCGCCTGCGCGGCGGCGAGGTGAAGGAAGTGATCCTCGCCACCAACCCGAACGTGAACGGCGAGGCCACCGCGCTCTACCTGTCCAAGCTCCTCACCCCGCTCGGCGTGCGCGTCACGCGCATCGCGCGCGGCGTGCCCATGGGGAGCGACCTCGAGTATTCGGACCAGGTGACCTTGGCGCGCGCCCTCGAAGGGCGCCGCGACGTCGAGTAAGCGAGCGTCGACATGCTCTCGACGCTGCTCGCCTTCTCGGTGCCGCTGCTCGTGGCGACGAACGCGTTCTTCGTCATGATCGAGTTCGCGCTCGTGAGCGTGCGCTGGACGCGCGTCGAGCAGCTCGTGACCGAGGGCAAGCCCGGCGCCAAGCTCGCGCGTGCGCTGGTCGAGAACCTGAACGACTCGCTCGCGGCCACCCAGCTCGGCATCACGCTCGCGAGCCTGGCTTTGGGATGGCTCGGCGAGCCGAGCGTCGCCAGGGCACTGACGCCATTCTTCCACAGCCTGCCGTGGGGCTTGAGCGAGGTCGTCGCGCACGCCGCCGCGTGGACGATCGCGTTCCTGTTCATCGCGTACCTGCACATGGTGCTCGGCGAGCTGATGCCGCGCGCGATCGGCATCCAGCACGCCGAGAGCGTGGTGCTGCTCCTGGGCGCGCCGCTGCTCGCGTTCCGCACCATCACGCGGCCGCTGGTCGTGTTCGTGCGCCGCTCGGGCGATCTCGCCGTGCGCCTGCTGCGCGTGCCGGCGCCGCCCAAGGAGTCGCAGGTCCACTCGCCGGACGAGATCGACATGCTGATCGAGGAGGGCCAGCAGGCCGGCGTGATCCAGCCCGACGAGGCGAAGTACGCGCGCGCTGTGTTCGAACTTTCTGACAAGAAAGTTCGAGATGTGATGGTGCCGCGCGAGAAGGTGGTCTCGGTCTCGCTCCACGCCAAGCCGGACGACATCCTCGAGACCGCCCGCATGAGTGCCCACACGCGGATGCCGGTGTGGGAGGGCGAGCCCGACCGCGTCGTGGGCATCGTCAATACGAAAGACCTGTTCCACATCTTCAGCCTGATGAACCTGGTGATCCTCGAGGACGCCATGTACCCGGCGCTCTACGTGGATCCGGATGTCTCGCTGGGCGGCGCGCTCAACCTGTTCCGGCGGGAGCGGCGGCAGATGGCCATCGTCCGGGACCCCGAGCGGCGGTTCCTCGGCATCGTGACGCTGGAGGACATCATCGAGGAGATCGTGGGCGAGATCGAGGACGAGCACGACTAGACCGGTCTCCCCCCGGGGGTGCTCCAGGGGCCGGGAAGGGGGCCAGTGAGGGCCCAGGGGCGGCCCGAGGGCCCGGTGGCGTCTCAAGCCCTGGGCAGGGCCGGCTTGTTGACAGCCGCCTCCCGTGGTACCTGTTCTCGCCGGAACACGGACGTGCCACAGGGAAACCCCGGACATACGCCTTACCGCCGGAGTGCGGGGGAGCGCCATGCCGCAGTGGACCTTGTTTGAAAACGACTTCAGGCTCATCGACGGCGTGCTCGATGATCTCCTTCAGCGCACGAATGCGCTGTCGGCACACCTGATCGACCGCTCGGGGCAGGTCATCACCTCGGCGGGCCGGGTGGACGACTTCGACGTCACCTCGTTCGCCAGCCTCGCTGCCGCCGATTTCACGGCCAATGCCGAGCTGGCCCAGCTGATGGGCGAGCCCACGGTGGATGCCGTGGTGAACGAAGGTCGGCTGCGCTCGGTCTATTCCCGCATGCTCGCCGGCCGGGTCATTCTCTCGGTGGTGTTCGACAAGCGCAGCACGCTGGGCATCGTCCGTACCCGCTCCAAGCGCGGCGCCGACCAGCTCGACCGCGTGTTCCGCGAGCTGTTCGAGAAGGTCGGTCTTGCCGATTCGCAGGAGCCCGCATTCGAGGCGGCCCCGGACTTTGCGGCCGCGGCGTCCAACGAGGTCGACGCGCTCTTCGGCGAGTAGCCGTCTAGCGTCCGGAGGGGCAGCAGCGTGGCGCTCATCAACCACCGGACGCACGAGATCCATTTCAAGATCGTCTACTACGGCCCCGGCCTGTGCGGTAAGACGACGAACCTGAAGTCGCTGCACGACCGGCTGCCGCCCGAGCGCCGCGGGCGCATGATCTCGATCGCGACCGATCAGGAGCGGACGCTGTTCTTCGACTTCCTCCCGATCGACCTCGGCACGGTGAACGGCTTCCTGACGCGCTTCCACCTCTACACGGTGCCCGGGCAGGTCTACTACAAGCTCTCGCGGCGCGCCGTGCTGCAGGGCGTCGACGGCCTGGTGTTCGTGGCCGACTCGCACCCGGCGCGCGAGACCGCGAACCGCGAGTCGCTCGCGGACCTGAACGAGCATCTGCGCACGCTCGGCCTCACCGGGCCCGCCCTCGCGCGCATCCCGTGGGTCTACCAGTACAACAAGCGCGACGTGCCCGTGGCGCTGCCGATCGAGCGCTTGAAGAAGGCGTTGAACCCGCAGGGCTGGCCCGAGTACGAGGCGACCGCGTCAGAGGGGAAGGGTGTCTCCGAAACGCTGCGCGCCGCGTGCAAGGCCGTGCTCGCGAGGTTGGGCGCGGGGCAGGCCGCACCTGCGCCGGCTCCAGTGGTCGCGGCTCCCGCCGTGGTGGCTCCAGCTCCGGAGCGGATCGCCGCACCGCCCGCCGTAGCGCCGGCGAGCAGTACTTCGCCATCGGCCATCGCGACCGTCGAGGAGGCTCCCGCCGCGGCGCCCATGTCGTTCGCCGCCCAGTTGGCGCGCGCGGCGGCCAGCGCCGCTGCAAAGCTTGCTGCCGCAGGCGGTTCCAAGCCCGACGCCCCGCCCGGGGCGCCGCCCGCCATCGCCACTCCGCGCCCGCCGGGCGCCACACCCGGCACCGACTCGACACGCCCGTGAGGCGGCTGGCCGCCTTCATCGCCAGCCTGGGTCCCGTGGGCTATTTCCCGGTGGCCCCCGCGACGGTGGGCAGCGCGGTCGTCGTCGTCGCCGCCTGGTTCCTGCCGCTGCCGCGATCGAATGAAGCGATCGTGATGATCGCGGTTGCAGCACTGCTCGCGGCGTGGATCGCGGGTCTGGCCGAGCACGAGCTGGGCCACGACGCCGGCCCGATCGTGATCGATGAGGTCATCGGCCAGTGGATCGCGCTGCTCTTCGCGCCGCACCGCATCACCGTGTTCGTGGCCGCGTTCGTGCTCTTCCGCCTCTTCGACATCTGGAAGCCGCTCGGTGCGCACCAGGCGCAGGCCCTGCCGGGCGGCTGGGGCGTGGTCGCCGACGACGTGATCGCCGGGCTCACCTCGCTCGCCGCCCTGCACGGCCTGTTGTACGCGCAGGCGAAGCTGGGTTGGGCGTTGCTCTAGCCGTCACATCCACGGCTCGTCCACTGAGGCCGTGTATGCTCGGCACCTTGCGTCCGCTGCTGCCCCCGAAGTGCGGGCGGAAACCTGTGTCTCGACCAAGGGGGGCGCATGGATCTCAGGGCGCGGTATACGGCGGTTGCCTGTCTGATCGCGGTCCTCACGGCCCCGCCTGTCGTGGCCAGCACGAGCGCCGGGGCCGACTCGGCCCAGTACCCCGTCCACCCGAAGGTCACGTGGGCCAGGGATGGCTGGCTCGTCGGCGGTGGGATCGCTCTGCTCGCTGGGGCGCAACAGCTGGACGTCAACGTCAGGCCCGTTCCGCCGCAGGGACTGGATCCCGCCGACATCGGCTGGTCATTCGATCGCGAACAGATCGGAAAGTTCAACACGCGGGCGCTTGATGCCAGCGACATCGCCAGCGCCGCATCCGTCGCCTACCCGATGATCGTGGCCCTGGCCAGTCAACCGTCGGGGGAACGCATCAATGGCACCCTGCGACGTTCCGTCATCTACCTGGAGTCCTACCTGCTCGCCACCACCACGGCCACGCTGATCAAGAACTCCGCGGACCGTCCCCGCCCGTACACCTACGTCTCCGACGGCCAACGGCCAAATGACGACACGTACGATGTGACCGACGACGAGGCATTCCAGTCCATGCCGTCCAGCCACGCGAGCTCGTCGTTCTGCGGCGCGGCGTTCGCGATGACCGACCAACTCATCTCGCGGCCGCAATCGGGTTGGGTCGAGCGCGTCGGCGTGGCATTCACCGGCGGCTTGCTGGCGAGCATGACGTCGACACTCCGCGTCAGCGCGGGGAAGCACTTCCCGTCGGATGTCCTCGCCGGGGGTGCGATCGGCATGGCGAGTGGGGTCCTGGTACCCATGGCCCACCTCTACGTCTCGCCAGCCGGTCGCAAAGCCCCGCATCCCTCCGGACGAGCCTGGCTGCAAGCCCTCGGCGGCATGACGACCGGAATCGTCGCCGGAGTCCTGATCGTCAACGCCAGCTACTGAGCGCTCCTCACATCCACGGCTCGTCGCCGCTCGGGCCGTAGATGCTCGGCACCTTGGCGCCCGACGCGCGCAGGTAGACCGAGAACTGACCGCGGTGGTGGACGGTGTCGAACAGCATCATCCACAGCGCATCGGCGCGACGAACCGGCGCCGTGACGCCCGGGCCCGCCGGCATCGTGAGCGAGCTCTGGAACGTGTTCTCGTCCAGCTTCGCCAGCTTCAAGGTCACGTTCGCGTGCGCCTTCTCGAACTGGGCGAGGATCGCCTTGAAGTCGTCGGGCACCGGCATCGGCATGGGCTCGAGCCTGGGCGCGGTGAGGATCGGCTCCACGACCAGCTGCGAGATCACCAGCGTCCACGCGATCTCGTTCGCGGTGTGCGAGCGGTCGGCGAACTTGAGCTTGCCCTGGGCGGGCGGATACGCCTTCAGCACGCGCAGCGTGGTCTGGTACTCGCGCTCGAACGTCTCGAGGTAGTGCTCGCGCTCGGTCGTGGGCTTCGTGGTGGTCGACATCGGGTGACTCCTTTTTTCATGAGCCACGCCGGCGCGTGGTGAGCGCCGGAGCGGCGGGTGGTGTTCAGAACAGACGGACCAGCTTGTCGAGGCAGCCGTTCCAGCCCTGCGTGTGAGCGTCGCGCGCCGCGGGGGTGGGTAGCTGCTCCTGGACGAGCCGCAGGTGCGTTCCCGCACCCTTTGCTTCGAAGCTCACGGTGATGCGGCTGTTGCCGTCCTCGGGCTTGTTCTCCCACATCCACGAGAACACGAGGCGGGTCGGGCGCGAGACCTCCTCGTAGACGCCGGCCACGACGTGCACGTTGCCGTCCGAATGCTTCATCTCGATCCGGTAGCGGCCGCCGGCGCGCGCCTCGAGCGCGTGCACGGTGATGCCGTGCTCGTCGGTGGGACCGAACCAGCGCGCTAGCTGCTGCGCTTGCGTGAACGCGTCGAAGACGCGCTCCGGCGGCGCCGCGATCGTGCGCTCGACCGCGAGCGCGAAGCCGGCGCCGGTGGTGGGGTTGGCCATGCGTCCTCCTGTGCTGGAGTGGGAGCTTCGAGGAACGCGGCCAGCGCATCGAGCCGGGCGGTCCAGAAGCGGTGATTGCGATCGAGCCAGCGGAGCGCCTCGCCGAGCGCGCCCCCCGACAGGTCCATGCGGTGCAACCGTCCGTCGCGCTCGCGCACGACCAGCCCCGCGTGCTCGAGCACGCGCACGTGCTTGGAGATCGCGGGCGCCGACATGCTGAACGGCTCGGCCAACTCGCCCACGCTGGCGGCGCCTTCCGTCAGCCGCTGGAGCATGTGGCGGCGGACGGGGTGGGCCAGCGCGCCGAACACGGCGTCGAGCGGGTCGGGATGACGGTTAACCATGTGGTTAACTATCGCTCAGGCCGGCGGCGAGCGCAAGTCCTGTCTCGGGGGCCGGGAACGGGGCCGCCGCCCGCGCCGCAGCCGGTCATGGCGGCGCGGGCGACGGCCCGGGTCTCAGTGCACCAGCACCACGCGCCTCGCCATCCGGATCTGCCCGACGCGCAGCTCGTAGAAGTAGAGCCCCGCCGGCACCACGTTGCCGGCGGAATCGCGCCGGTCCCAGCGCACCGTCTGCGGCCCGGCGGGAAGCGATGCATCCACGAGCGAGCGCATGAGCCGGCCGCCGACGTCGTAGACGTTCAACGTCGCCTCGCCATCGGACGCCAGCGTGAAGCCGATGGTCACCTCGCCCACGGCGGGATCGGGCACGGCGGCCGCGAGCTGGACACCGCTGCGCGTCGTCGCGGGCGGCACCGCCGTCGTGTTCACGGGCAGCTTGAGACTCCAGACATCGCCGTTGGGACTGGGGACGTTGAAGCCGCCGAACACGATCATCTGTGCACCCTCGGCGTCGTAAACCGCCGAGTGGCTAAAACGCGGGCTGGGCCGTGCGCCCGAGGGCGCGAGAAGCGTGGTGAGCCCGCTCGGACCGAGCGGAACCGCCCACGTGTCGTTCGTCGCGTCGCTGTTGTAGCCCCCGAACAGCAGCATGCGGTCGTTCCCCGCGTCGTACACGGCGGTCTGGCTCGAAAAGCTGAACACATTGACGAGCTGGTGCCACGTCGGGGTTCCCGAGAGCGTGAGCGCCCAGACGTCATTCAGGACGTGAAAGCCCCCGTTGTAGCCGCCCGCGATGACCAGACGGTCCCGAATGGGATCGTAGATCCCGGCATGCGCGGTGCGTACGGCTGGTGGCCCGCCGACGGGTGACAGCTCCGACCATGTGCCGTCCCCGAGCAGCGACAACGCCCAGACGCGGTTCGTGTTGCCGTCGCTGACCGTGACACCGCCCTGGACAATGATGCGGTTCCGGATCGGGTCGAGGATCGCGACGTGGGTGTCGATCGGGCTTGGTGGCGTGCCACCGGGTGAGAGCTGCGTCCACTGGATCGGAGGATCCAGCGACAGCGCCCACACGTCGTTGAAGCGCACGCCGGTCCCGCTGCCGACCCCGCCGATCACGATGATGCGGCGCCGCGCGCCATCGAGCGTGGCCGAGAAGTTAGTCCGCGCCGGCGGCGCCGGGCCGAGCGGCAGGACCGGCGCCCAGAACGTGGGATCGTCGACGGATGCGGCCCAGACGTCGTTCAGGAACGAGCCGTTGAATCCGTCGATGACGAACATGCGCCGGCTCACCGGGTCGAACACGGCGCCATGGTCGTATCGCCAGGGTGCATTCCCGGACGTGCCGAATACCTCCTGCCACTGCGGCGCTCCGAGCGGAAGCGACCAGAGATCGTTCGTCTCGCCCGCGACCGCGCCGCCCCCGAAGAGCACCATGCGATCGAGGACGGGATCGTTGATCCAGGTCGTGCCCCAGCGCGCGGCTGGCGGAGTCCCACCCGCGGCGACCGGGGCCCACGCCGGGCTCGCGCCGAGCGTCAGCGCCCAGACGTCGTTCAGGTAGGTCGTGCCGTTGTAGCCGCCGAACACCAGCAACCGGCCACGGAGCGGATCGTATGCCGCGGCGTGGGTCCATCGCCCGCCCGGAAGGGTTCCCGTGGGGGCGAGCGGCGTCCACACGGGCGCTCCACCCAGCGACAGGGCCCACACGTCGTTGAAGCCGGTCGCGAGCTGCACGCCCCCGAACACGATCATGCGGTCATCGACCGGGTCATAGATCCCCGTGCTGCCCCAGCGGGTCGTCGGCGTATCTCCCGCGGGTGCGAGCTGACTCCACCCCAGGGGGAACGTCGTGAGCGGAAGCACCCAGACGTCGTTGAGCTTCGCGCTGCCCGTGTTCCCGCCGAAGACGACGACGCGATCGCGGACGGGGTCGTAGATCGCCGCGTGTCCATAACGCGGCGAAGGGCCGCTGGTTGGGAACAGCTGACTCCAGGTCGGCGTGCCCGAGAGCGAGAGGGCCCATGCGTCGCCGACCTGGCCCGAGATCGTGGTGCCGCCGAACACGAGCAGGCGATGGCGGACCGGATCGTAGACGGCGGCCTGGCCGCTCCGGGGCGCCGGAGGAGTTCCCACCGTCTGCAACAGTTGCCATTCCGGGGGGCCCGAGAGCGGAAGCACGAACACCTCGTTGCTGTAGCTGCTTCCGTTCGTGCCGCCGAATGAGATCAGCCGGTTGCCCTGCTCGTCGCGCACGACGGAGCGGAGGTGTCCGGCCGTCGGGACGGGCAGCCGCGTCCACTGACCGTCGGCGATGGCGAGCGCCGTCGAGGACCACGCCCCGGCGATCGCGATCAGCAGGGAAGCAACCCTGAATATCCGGCTCGTGCGGGTGTGCATGTCGGGGTTCTCCATATGTGCGGGCGCATGGCGCGCCCGAGAGCGGGGGAGGCCACGGGCGCGCGCCCAAAGGCTATCTCTGAGGTCTGACGGACGAAAGTGCCTTTTTCCCGCGGAGGGTGGACGCACCTGCCCGCCGGGGGCAGACTGGCCCCCCGTGAACCCCGACCTGCACGCGTTCGTGCGCGAGGCGCTCGCCCGCGGCACGAGCCGCGACGACGTGCGGCGGGCGCTGCGCGACGCGCGGTGGCCCGAGGACGAGATCGAGGCCGAGCTGGCCGCCTGGCATGATGCCGGGCTCGGCTTCCCCGTACCGCGCCGACGGCTGGGATTCTCGCCGCGCGAGGCGTTCCTCTACCTGCTGCTGTTCGTGGCGCTCTACCTGGTCGCGTTCAACGTCGGCTCGATCCTGTTCGCGTGGATCGAGCGGTCGTGGCCCGACCCTGCGATGTCCGCCTCGGAGGAGTACTGGGATCGCACGCAGGACTGGGTGCGGTTCGCGCTCTCGTGCGTGCTGGTGGCGTTCCCGGTCTACCTCTACACGTCGCGCATCACCGGCCGCGCCGTGGCGGTGGACCCCGAGAAGCGCAACTCGGGCGTGCGCCGCTGGCTCACGTACCTGACGCTGTTCAACGCCGCCTGCGTGCTGATCGGCGACTTCATTGCGGTGCTGCAGGGGCTCTTCAGGGGCGAGCTGACGGCGCGGTTCCTCGCCAAGGCCGCGGTCGTGGCCGCGATCGGCTCGTGGCTGTTCGCGCACTACATGGGCGGGCTCCGCCGGGACGAGGCCGCCACGCCGCGGCCCGAGACCAGGCCCTCGGCCCTGGCGCGCGCGGCCGCCGGTGTGGTGCTGGCGACGGCGCTCCTCGGCCTGTGGATCGCCGGCTCGCCGGCGGTGGCGCGCAAGCAGGCGCTCGACCAGCGGCGCGTGCGCGAGCTCTACGACATCTCGAACGCCGTCAACGCCGAGCGCGACAGCTACGGGAAGTTCCCGGCCGATCTTCAAGACCTCCTGCGCCTGCGCGCGCGGAGCGGGCTCCAGCTCAACGACCCGGTGACGCACATGCCGTACACGTACCAGGTGCTGGACTCGGTGCGCTTCCAGCTCTGCGCCACGTTCGATGCGCCCGACTCGACGGGCCCGTACGGGGCCCGCGTCGACCCGTTCTGGCGGCACACGGCGGGCCACGCGTGCTTCACGTTCGAGGTGCCGCGGCTGCCGTCCGTGGCGCGGCCGAACTAACTTCGCCGGGCTTGCCGCGCGGCTCGGCCGTGCGGCAGAGTCGCGGCTCACGCTCCGCCACGCTCTCCCCGGACGCCCATGCGCATCGAACTCGTCACCATCGGCAACGAGGTCCTCTCGGGCCGCACGTTCGACACGAACTTCGTGTTCCTCGCGCGCGCGCTCGAGGAGGCGAGCGTGATCGTGACCTGCCACACCACGGTCGGCGATTCGGTCGAGGCGATCGGCGAGGCGTTGAAGCTGGCACTGGGGCGCGCCGACGGCGTGATCATGACCGGAGGGCTGGGGCCCACGCCGGATGACCTCACGCGCAAAGCCGTCGCGACCGCGCTGAACAGGCCCCTCCAATTAGACGAAACGACGCTCGCCCACATCCGCGAGCGCGGGAAGCGGGCGGCGCGGCGGCTGCCGGCCTCGGGCGAAACCATGGCACTGGTGCCGGGCGGCGCCGAGCTGTTCCAGAACCCGGTCGGCGCCGCTCCGGGGATCCTGATCGACTACCGGAAAAAGCCCGTGTTCCTGCTCCCGGGCCCGCCGGCGGAGCTGGAAGCGCTCGCCCGCGAGTTCGTGGTCCCGTGGCTGCGCGAGCGTGCAGACACGGTGGTCGAGAGCTTCACGTTGCGCACGTTCGGCATGTTCGAGAGCCAGATCCACGAGCGGCTGGGCACGATGCCGGACCACTGGCCGGGCGCTTCACTCGCCTACCTGCCGAGCTGGTTCGGCGTCGACCTCCGCGTCACCGTCACGGGCACGAATGCCGCGTACGTGCGCGACAGTGCCGAGCGCGCCTACGGCGAGCTGATGAAGAAAGTCGGCGGTGTGGTCTATGCCGAGGGTACGACCGGCATGGAGGAGGTGGTGAGCGAGGCGCTGGTGGGGAAGAACTGGCGCATCGCCGCGGCGGAGTCCTGCACCGGTGGGCTCCTCACCAAGCGGCTCACCGACGTGCCGGGCTCGTCGCGCTACCTGGAGCGTGGCTTCGTCACCTATTCGAACGATGCGAAGCAGGAGCTGCTCGGTGTCTCGGCCCAGGATCTCGCGGCGCACGGCGCGGTGAGCGGGCCGGTCGCCGAGCAGATGGCGCAGGGCGCGCGGAAGAAGGCCAAGGTGGACGTGGGCGTGGGCATCACCGGGATCGCGGGTCCCGACGGCGGTACGACCCAGAAGCCGGTGGGCACCGTGTTCATCGCCATCTCCTCGGCGCTCGGCGACGCCGTGCGGCACCACCGGTTCACGGGGTCTCGCGCCACCGTGCGCGAGCGCGCCGTCCAGACGGCGCTGGACATGCTGCGCCGGCACCTGGCCGGGCTGCCGGCCGAACCGGCGTGGGATTGAGAGCAGCTTCCCTTGTGACCCGGGGCGGGCTCCCGAGGTTTCACCCTGCATGAGGAGCCCATGCCGCCACCCCGAGGCGGCCGGTGCATCATGGGGGAGGTCCGAAGCATGATTCCGACATTCGCATGTCCACGCCGGCTCGCACGGGTCTTGGGCGTTTTGCTGCTCGCCGCATTCGCCCCGGCGCCGGCGCGCGCCTGGCAGTATCCGCTCCTGCCGCACGTCAACGGCCTCGCCTTCTTCCCCGAGACACCGAACACGCAGTCGCACGTGTTCGCGCAGCTCTCGGCCTACTACCTCCACGAGTGCTGGGAGGTCGTGGACACGGTGATCACCGACAGCGCGCACGTGGGCGTCACGATCCGGCGCAACGTGAGCTGCGCCGACTCGCTGACCGGCTGGACGCGCATGTTCAACCTGGGCCAGCTCGCCGCGGGCATGCACGACCTGACCGTCCACTGCACGGTCCAGGTGCCCGGCGAGCCGGACGGTGAGGAGGAGATCACCGTGCCGTTCGAGGTGGCCAACTGGTCGGGGCCGCCGCCGCCGCCACCCGGACAGCAGGAGTCGCTGCCGCTGGTCGAGATCATCGCCGCCCCCGCAGCCCTGCCCGGAGCACCGGTGACGATCACGCTCTCGGGCTTCACGCCGTTCGAGTGCACGCTCATCCACGACCTGAACAACACGCAGGAATCCATCTTCGCCACGTTCGATCCGCTGCCGAGCTGCCCCGACACGTCGCGGCGCTGGACGCGCAGCTTCGACATGGGCAGTTACCCCGAGGGTGACTATCCGGTCGCGATCCAGCTCCGCGTGAACGTGCCCGACAGCAACTACACGTACGGCGCCACGGCGGTCGTCCACGTGCACGAGGGCGTGCCGCCGCCGCCGCCGATCGACTCGTCGAGCGCCGGCATGTCCTCGAGCCGCCCGAATCCGTTCCGCGACCAGAACAGCTTCTCCGTGTCGCTCGATGAAGCGCAGGCCGTGGACGTGGCGGTGTTCGACGTGCTCGGCCGGCGCGTCACCACGATCCACCACGGCACGCTGCCGCAGGGCACGAGCCGCCTCGCCTGGAACGGCCGGCGCCCGGATGGCAGCCGCGCCCCGGGCGGCATCTACTTCTACCAGCTCACGCTTCGCGATCGCGTGATCCATCGACAGGTGGTGTTGCTCGGTACGCCGTGACCGCGGATGGGCGATGCCCGGGTGGCCATGACCGACGCGGAATGCGTGGCGCTCGCACGGGCGGGCGACGAGTCCGCCCGGGCGAGACTCGTCGTGCGTCATCATGCGAGCTGCCTTCGGTTCGCCCGTCACCTTCTGGGAGATCCCGCCGATGCGGAGGATGCGGTGCAGGAGACGTTCATGCGCGCCTTCGCCGCGCTTGCGCGCTATGAAGAGCGCGACGTGTTCCGCGCCTGGCTGTTCCAGATCCTGGTCCACCGCTGCCGGAGCGTGGGGGCCCGGCGCACGCGACAGCGGGAGCGCTTCGTGAGCGACGAACTCGCGGTGGAGCGCGCCGCGGTGAGCGGCGACGAGGGGATGCTGGACGCTCAGCGCGCGCTGGCGGCGGCGCTCGACGGCCTGGACCTCGACCATCGCGAGGCGTTCCTGCTCAAGGTCGGCGAGGAGATGGAGTACGAGGAGATGTCGCGGTTGACCGGTGTCCAGGTCTCGGCGTTGAAGATGCGCGTGAAGCGCGCGCGCGATCACGTGCGCTCGCGCTGGCCGGGAGCGAATGATGGCTGACAAGCCCGACCCCGAGCGCCCGCACCCGCACTCCTCCGAGCGCGTGGCAGCGCACTCCTCGGAGCGCCCGCCTACGCACTCCTCCGAGCGCGCGCCAGCGCGCGAGGAGGTTGAAATAGATGAGAAAGTCCGCGCCGCCTACCGCCAGCCCTCCGCGGCGGACGAGCCGGCGCGCGCGCGACTGCTCGCGCGGCTCGCGGCGGCCGAGCCCAGGCGCACGGGCTGGCGGTGGTGGCTCGCGGCGGACGCGTTCCGCGCGCGGCCCGTCTGGGTGGCCGCCGCATTCGTCGCCGTGCTCGCGGGCGGCGCGTGGCTCGGGGCGCGCTTCACCGCGCGTCATGAGAACGACGTCGTCTCCCTCACCCGTTCCAGCGAGGAGGCCGGCACCGCGCCGGTGACGTTCGTGCTGCGCGCGCCCGGGGCCACGCGCGTGAGCGTGGTCGGCGACTTCAACAACTGGGATGCGAACGCCACGCCCATGGCACACAGCGGCAGCGGCGACATGTGGGTGCTGAACGTGCGGCTGCCGCGCGGCGTGCACATGTACTCGTTCGTGCTCGACGGCTCCGAGTGGCGCCCCGATCCGTCGGCGCCGCTCGCCGCCGACGGCTCGTTCGGCGGCCACAACTCGGTGATCGTGGTGGACGGAGCGCCGGGGCTGTGAGGCGCGTACTCGGCATCGCGCTCGCGTTGGCGCTCGCCTCGTCGGCGCGCGCGGGCGATGCGGCGAGCGACCAGGCGCGGCTCGAGGCGCGGCTGGGGCCCGACGTGGGGCGCCAGGTCGGGGCCCTGGTCGACGACGCGCGCGCGGCGGGGCTCCCGACCGATCCGCTGATCGCGCGCGCGTTCGAGGGCGCGAGCCGCGGCGCGGACGCGGCGGGCATCGTGAACGGCGTGCGCCGGCAGTCGGGCGCACAGTTGGCCGCGCGCGGCGCGCTTGGCGCCGGCTCGCAGCCGGACGAGATCGTGGCCGGCGCGAGCGCGCTCCTGGCGGGGGTGCCTGCCGACTCGCTGGCGCGGCTCCGGCTCGCGCGGCCGGGGGGCAACCTGGTGATCCCGCTGGTCGTGCTCTGCGACCTGGTGGCGCGCGGCGTGCCCGCCGACGCCGCCTCGGTCGCCGTGGTCACGGCCGCCCGCGCCGGGGCGACCGACGGTGCGCTCCTGCGCATCCGCGAGCGCATCCACAGCGGCATCGAGAACGGCGGCGCGCCGGCAGGCACGGCGGGTGACGTGGTGCGACAATGGCTCCACGAATCGCCGGGCGGAAAGGCTTCAAAGCAGCAGCAGCGCGGCCGCGAACCGGAACCGCAACGAAAGAAGGCGCCCTAGAACCGGTGGCGGAGACCCACATGAGACGCAGGTCGTTCCTGGTACCCGGTGCCACATGGCTCGCGCTGGCACTGGGCTTCTGCGTTCCCGGCGCACGTGCCGAGGAAACGCCGTTCGACGTTTCGCCGCTCGCCGCGCGCTCGCTCGCCGCGCGCGGGCCGTTGGCACTCTCGCTCGCGGCGGAGCCGGGCTCGTTCCACTGGGCGTTCGAGTCGGGCCTGCCGCTGGGCATCGGTCGCCGCGCCGCGGCCGGACGCTCGGCGAGCATGCTGGGCCCATGGCGGCTGGATGCGTTCGTCAATGCCGTCCACGACCGCGAGGACGCCACGACGCTGGCGGGCGTCGGCTACGCGCTCCGGCTCGAGCACGCGCGCGAGCGAAGCGCCACCTGGCTGGGCGTGGCGCGTGGCGGTTCGCAGGCGGAGGGCGATCCCGAAGCGCGCCTGCGACTCGGCGCCGGGCTCGCGCACGCGTTCAAGGGCGTGCACACGGAGCTGGAGTGGGTGGCGAGCGGTGTGCTGTTCCGGAACGATCCGCGCTGGTCCAAGGAACGCAAGTACCGGTACGCGTTCTATGACTCCGCCGGTACCCCGAAGGGTCGCGACACCACCGTCTTCGACGCCGCCGACCATTCCGCGTTCTGGAACACGGGCCAGGGTTCGCTCCGCTGGCGCGCGGGGCGGCTCTCGGTGGCGGCCGTGGCCGGGCTCTCGCTCGGCGACGGCGTGACGGCGCGGCGCTGGGCCCAGGGCGCGGTGGAGTGGCAGCTCACGCGCCGCGTGCTGGTCTTGGGCTCGCTCGGTGAGCGGCCGGCGCCGTCGCTCGTGTTCCACAGCGAGGCGCACCCGCGGAGCATGATCGGCATCCAGTTCGCGCCCTGGTCGTCGCTCGGCTGGGCGATGAGCGGCTCGCTACAGCCCGCGGCGCTGGCGTGGAAGAGCGAAGTGTTGCCGGACGATCGGTTGATCGTGCGCGTCCACCTGCGCGACGTCACGAGCGCCGAGATCGCCGGCGACTTCACGGAATGGAAGCCGGTCGCACTCGAACGCCTGCACGGCGGCTGGTGGTACCAGGTGTTCCGCGTCACGCCCGGCGTGCATCGCGTGCAACTGCGGCTGAACGGCGGCGCGTGGCGCTCGCCGCCCGGTCTGCCGCGCGCGGACGACGGTCCGGGCGGGCCCTCGGGCTCGCTCGTGGTGATGCCCGCCGACGACTGACCGCTTGCGCAGCGCAAAGGCGCGCCGGAGGTGTAGGCTGCTGCTCCATGCGTCTGTTCGTCGCCGTCTTTCCGCCGGCTGAGATCCAGCATGCCGCCTACCGCGCCGCCGATCCGCTGCGCCCTGGGCACGACGCCGTGGCGTGGGTGAGGAAGGGGAACCTTCACTACACGATGCGCTTCCTGGGCGAGGTGGACGAAGCCGGCGCCACCCGCGCGGCGGAAGCCATGCGCGAGGCCGCGGCG